>Ga0302314_10009588_pt1 | contig 17096 bp, 16 predicted proteins | sample III_Palsa_N2_3_FD_200533 | JGI IMG/M metagenome (GOLD analysis project Ga0302314, IMG submission 200533) | Peat permafrost microbial communities from Stordalen Mire near Abisko, Sweden - III_Palsa_N2_3 | ecosystem: Environmental > Terrestrial > Soil > Palsa > Peat permafrost | place: Sweden...
TAATAGGAGCCGCCGGTCGCCGAGATCGTCCCGGGCGAGGCGCCCTTCTTCAAGATGACGTTGACCACGCCGGCGATCGCGTCGGTGCCGTACTGGGCGGCGGCGCCGTCGGTCAGCACTTCGACGTGGTCGATGGCGGCCACCGGGATGAAGCTCAGGTCCACCGTGGCCGAACCGGAGAAGGAGCTGCCCGAGTCGACCGCCAGGTTGGACGAGTCGTGCCGGCGTTTGCCGTCAATAAGCACCAGGGTGTCGTTCGGGCTCAGGCCGCGCAACGCCGCCTGGATGCTCAAAGCGGCCATGTCGCCGCCGGTCGTCTGGATGTTGAGCGACGGCACGTCCGAAACCAGCGAACTGGCGAGGTCGATGGAACCGGTCTTCACCAGCGCCGCCGCGCCCACCACCTGCACCGGCGCGGGACTGTCGGCGGCCGTGACCCCGACCTGACGCGTGCCGGTGACGATCACCTCCGAAGTGGCCGGTGTCGAACTCGTCGTCGTATCAGCCGTGGCGTCAGCGGTTGCATCGGCGGTGGTCCTCAGCGTGGCGATCGGATCGGCCGCATAAGCCAGACCAGGTGCGGCGATCCCCATCGCCATCAGCAGGGCCGTCAGGCTCCCGCCATACATCAATTTATTCACGTCCAGATCTCCGTCGGTTGTTTTCGGTACTATCCGGCAACGTTCCCCAGCCCGCGGCAAAGACTCTCCAGCAAACATGGACAGTCGATCCCGCATTCAGCGCAGACCATCAATCAAGAGGTCTCGCCGCCCGAATTGTTATTTTATTGAACGCAATTGATGTCTTGCCCGACCCTGATGTCGAACTGCCCCAATCCCCTGTAGACTAAGCGGTACGCTGCCAGGAAAGTGGTCGGGGCCGGCAGGCGCAAGGGATACTGACCAAGCGCGGGGGGATTCCGATAAAGCCTGACATTTTTGCTTCGTAAACGGACGGAGTCGGCGATCAATGCCTAAGCCATGGGCACGAAGATGCCGCAATTCGCCGTGGTCAGGCGTCGCGTGGCCGTTTTTTATCGAGCGAAATCAAGCTTTTGCCCATCCGCACCAGCGGCACCTCGACGCCGCCCGGCGTCCGTTCGTCGAAGCGCTCGATCTGCCGGTAGCCGCAGGCCAGGTAGAGCGGCTCTCCGGCCATGGTCGCGGCCAGCTCGCAGCGGCCGAAGCCCTCGGCGGCGGCCGCGGTCTCGCAGGCCTCCAGGATCAGCCGCCCGACGCCCAGGCGCACGAAGTCGGGATGGGTGTACATGGCGCGCACCCGCGCCGCGTCCTTGGCCGGGTCGAGCACGGCCGCGTCACGGCCGGCCGAGTGGTCGCCGCCGAACAGCGTCGCGCGCCGGCTCCAGCCGCCGCAGCCGGCGATCCGGTCGCCCGCCTCGACGACGAAATAGGTGCGGTCCGCGACCAGCTGGGTGTCGAGCCCCATGATCGAGAACGAGGCGGCGACCGCGTCCGGCGACAGGAACGGCGCCTGCAGGCGGCCGATCGCCGCGTCCATCAGCGCCCGCAACGCCGGCAGGTCGGCGGGCTCGGCGAGGCGCAGGGTGAAGTGCGGGCGGGCGTCGGTCATGCGTGGCGGGCGCCATAGCTTGGATCGCGCGCGCCGCAAACGTCGCCGCGCCCCGCCGCTCAGAAATCGGTCACAAGGCCACGCTGGCGCCCGTGGGCTGGACAGAGCTGAACATTTCACCCTGGCGCCGGGCGGAAAACGGCCCCGCCGCGAAGGCCGGGGTTAGGGCCTATCGCCAAATCGCGAACGCACCCACCACCCGCGCCGTCGGCGGCGGGCGTGCGGCGCGCTGAAAAAAGCTTCCGCTTGGTTCACGTACGGGCTTGGCGCGAGATAGGTTTCGCCGGGACGGGGTTGGTCGATGCATTTCGAGAGTTTTCCTTGGCTGCTGCCTTTGGTCGGGCTGCTGGTCGCGGGCCTGCTCGCCGGCTTCTTCGCCGGCATGTTCGGCATCGGCGGCGGCTTCATCGTGGTGCCGGCCATGCTGCTGGTGCTGCCGCTGCTCGGCGGCGACAAAGCCCAGTACGCCCACGTTGCGGTCGGCACCTCGGCCGCCACCATCATCGTCGCCTCGATCCGGTCCACGCTCGCCCACCACAAGCGCGGCGCCGTCGACTTCACCATTCTCAAACAGTGGGCGCCGTGGCTGGTGATCGGCGCGGTTGTCGGGGTGGTGCTCGCCGGACACGTCAACGACAGTGGGCTCCTGCTGATCTTCGCCATCGGCGTGCTGGCGATGTCGGTGAACTTCCTGGTGCCGAGGCTGAGCGCGATGGTGCTGAGCGAGAACATGCCCAGCGGCCTGCCCCTCGTGGCTCTGGCCGGCGGCCTCGGGGCGTTCTCCTCGCTGCTCGGCATCGGCGGCGGCACCATCGCCATCACGGTGATGACCTGGTGCAGCCGCACCATCCACCGCGCCATCGCGACGGCGTCGGGCATCGGCACCCTGATCGCCGTTCCCACCGCCATCGGCTTCGCCATCATCGGCTTCGGCCACAAGGGTCTGCCCTGGGGCTCGCTCGGCTACATCAACCTGCCGGCCATGGTCGCCATCTCGTCCATGTCGATCCTGACCGCGCCGTGGGGCGTGGCGGCGGCGCACCGGCTGCCGTCCGGCCCGCTGAAGCGCATCTTCGGCGCCTACCTGGTCCTCATCTCGGCGTTCATGTTCAAGAAGGCCCTGAAGCTCTGATCCGACGATTCGAAAGAGTCGCGCTCCCGCAGGGAACAGCCATCGCCATTGGCGCGTTGGTATGGTGGCGTTGGGGTTTTTGAGAATGACCGTCCTGGACACTTATGCAGCAGAGCCGGACGCGTGCGCGCGGCCGATGGTATTGGTCGTCGAGGACGAAATCCTCATCCGGATGATGGTGTCCGAATCCCTGCGTCAGGCCGGTTGCGAGGTGGTCGAGGCCGCCAGCGCCGACGAGGCGCTCGAGGTGCTCGAGCTCTCCGCCAGCCCCGACGTGCTGGTCACCGACGTGAAGATGCCGGGGTCCGTGGACGGCCTCGAGCTGGCCTCGCGGGTGCGCAAGACCCTGCCGGGACTGAAGGTGGTGATCACCTCGGGCCACGCGCTGGCGCAGAACACCTTCGGCCTGGCCGACGCCTTCCTGGCCAAGCCATTTGGCCTCGATCAGCTGGTCGGCCAGGTCCGCGCCCTCGTCGACGCCGCATGAGGGGCGATGGCGACACTGAGGCGGTCGCCACCGTCACCGAGACGGTGCTGGTGGTCGAGGCCGACGTGCTGGTGCGCCTGGTCATCGCCGCCTATCTGCGCGACTGCGGCTACCGCGTGATCGAGGCCACCAGCGCCGACGAGGCGATGCTGTTCCTGGGACGCGACGATCTGCGCGCCGACGTGGTGCTGTGCGCCGTCGACCTGGGCGGCGAGACCGACGGCTTCGCGCTCGCCCAATGGATTCGCCGACAGCGTCCGGGGCTGGAGGTGCTGCTGGCCGGCACGGTGGCGCGCGAAGCCCACATCGCCGGTCAGCTCTGCGACGGAGGGCCCCACCTCGCGCGCCCCTACGCGCCGCAGGTGGTGCTGGATCGTATCCGCCGCCTGCTGGCGCGCCGCCCGCGCGGGTGAAAACCGCCGAGAGCTCGCCGTCGCCGCGTTGATCCGCCGCCCGAACTGGCGTCAAACACCGCCGGAGTGAGCCGGGTAGGGGGCTGGCGTTCATGGTTATCGTCGACGAGCTGCGGGCGCTGAACGGGCCGCAGAGGGCGGCTTTCTTCGCCAGCCTGGCGGGCTGGGCGCTCGATGCGTTCGACTATTTCCTGCTGGTCTTCGTGCTGAAAGACATCGCGCGCGACTTCCACGCCGACATCGCGGTGGCGAACTCGGCTGTCTTCCTGACCCTGATCGCGCGGCCGGTGGGCGCGCTGGTGTTCGGACGTCTGGCCGACCGTTATGGCCGCCGCCCGATGCTGATGCTGGTCGTCGGCCTCTATTCGGTGCTGGCGGTGGTCTCGGCGTTCTCGCCGACCATCCTGTTCCTGCTGGCGCTTCGCACCTGCTTCGGCTTCGCCATGGGCGGGGTCTGGGGCATCGGCGCCTCGCTGGCGCTGGAGACAATTCCGGCCAAGAGCCGCGGCCTCGTGTCGGGCATTCTGCAGGAAGGCTATCCGCTGGGCTATTTCCTGGCCGCCATCGCCAACCTGTTCCTGCCGACGATCGGCTGGCGCGGGATGCTGGCGCTGGGGGCGCTGCCGGCCCTGCTGATCCTCTACATCCAGCGCAGCGTGCGCGAGAGCCCGGCCTGGGAGGCGGCCAAGGCGACCGCGGTCACGACGCGGCCGCCCGGCCTGTTGCAGACCCTCAAGGGACACTGGGGCAGGCTGGCCTATGCGGTGCTGCTGATGACCTGCTTCAACTTCTTCAGCCACGGTACCCAGGACCTCTACCCGCAGTTCCTGCAGGTGCAGCACAAATATTCGGCGGCGATGGTTTCGGTGCTGACCATCTGCCTGAACCTTGGCGCGATGCTGGGCGGGCTGATCTTCGGGCCGCTGTCGGAGAAGATCGGCCGCCGGCGCGCCATCGCCCTGGCCTCGGTGCTGGCGCTGCCGGTGATCCCGCTGTGGGCGTTCTCCAACACGCCGCTGCTGCTGGCGGCGGGCGGGTTCCTGATCCAGGTTGCCGTGCAGGGCGCCTGGGGCGCGGTGCCGGCGCACCTGAACGAGCTTTCGCCCGAAGGCGCGCGTGGCGCCTTTCCCGGCTTCGCCTACCAGCTCGGCAATCTGTTCGCGGCGGTCAACATCACCCTGCAGACCATGCTGGTGAAGAGCCATCAGGGCGACTACGGCTTCGCCCTCGCCGTGGTCTGCGGCGTCATCGCCATCGTGCTGGCGGTGGTCGCCTGGTTCGGCCCCGAGGCCAAGGGCGTGGCGTTCGGCGCGGCCGAACCCGCCGAAAAGGCGGTCAGCGCGCCCTGAGGGGCGCCGCACCGCGGCCCTCCGTGAAACTTATGTGACTGTCTGGCGGGACGCGCGCCGGATCGCCTATGGATCGCGGGGCCAGACCGGCGCCGGGGGACTCATGACCGACACCCATTTCGCCATTCTCGACGAGCAGAAGTTCAGCGCCTTCCACTGGCGCACGCTGCTGGTGACCGGGCTCGGCGTCTTCTGCGACGGTTACGACATCTCCTCGATCAGCCTCGTGCTGGGGCCGGCGCTCCGGGCCTATCACGTCGCCGCGCACGACATCCCGATCATGAAGGGCTACCTCACCGCGTCGGTGCTGGTGGGCTCGATGGTGGGCGCGCTGGTGTTCGGCCTGCTGGCGCAGAAAGGCCGCAAGCGCTTCTACGGCCTCGACGCGATGATCCTGGGACTCGCGGCCCTGGCCCAGGCGTTCATGCCCGGCGTCTGGCTGCTCGTGGCCTGCCGTTTCGTCCTCGGCATCGGCGTCGGCGCCGATTATGTGCTCTCGCCCACGATCATGGCCGAGCATGCCAACCGCGCCGACCGCGGCCGGGCCATCGGCCTCGGCTTCGGCACCATGTGGCCGATCGGGGCGCTCGCCGCCGCCCTCTTCAAGCTGCTGCTCGACGCCTACCACGTGCCGGACGACCTGGTCTGGAAGCTGGTGCTGGCGGGCGGCTGCGTGCCGGCGCTGGGGGTGATCTTCTTCCGCCGCAACATGCCGGAGTCGGCGCGCTACCTCGCGCGGGTGGCGCAGGACAAGGCGGCCGCGCAGGCGGCCATGGCCCAGGTGAGCGGGCTTGCGACCGCGCCGCCGCCGGCCATCGACGCGCGGCCGTTCTGGCAGGTGTTCCGACAGCACGCCCGCTACATCTTCGCCGGCGCGCTGCTGTGGATGATCTACGACCTCGTGGTCTACGCCACCGTGCTGTTCGGGCCCGACATCATCGCCCAGAACCTCGGGATTCCGGCGTCGATCTACCAGATCGAGACCGAGCTGATCTTCGTGATCCCGCCGTCGATCCTGATGTCGTGGTTTCTGCTCGACCGGTTCGGGCGCAAGCCGACCCAGGTCTGGGGTTTTGTCGCCGGGGCGGTGACGCTCGGCATCTTCGCCTGGATGCGCTCGAATCCGGCCATTCCGGCGCTCGCCGCCTTCCTCGTCTACGGACTCTTCAACATCGCCCAGACCGGACCCGGCCTCGTCTCCGGCGCCGGGGTCTATGGCGTCGAGCTCGCGCCGACCCGAATCCGCAGCGTCGCGCAATCGATCACCGTCGTCGGCGGCCGGATCGGGGCGGCGATCAGCGGCTTCGCCTTTCCGCTGATGAACGCCCGCTTCGGCTTCGTGGCCACCATCGCCGGGCTGGCGCTGCTCAGCCTGCTAGGCGGCCTGCTCAGCCACCTTCTGGTGCCCGAGACCAGCTCGCGGTCGCTGGAGGAAATCAATCTCGAGAGCGCGCCGGCCGTCAAGCTGACCTAGCTTCATCCCAGGGTTGCCAAGCTTGTTGCGTTCGCTGCGCCACTCCGCCGCGCGGGTCGCAGGCGGACAGGATCGGCCGCGAAATGCTAGGTAAGGGCCATCGCGCGGCGAATGGGCTCGTGCGGAGAAATTCGCGCGGCGACGGGCCGCGCGGGGCGCCTGGTCTGGCCGGCGGCGCCGCCGGCCAGGCTGGCGCGGGTTGCTCTTCGTGGAAGCTCGGCCTAGGCCGTGGCGTCCCAAGGGAAGCCGCCATGTTCCGTATTTTCTCGCTCGTCCTGGCGCTCGCGCTCGGCCTGCTGTCCACCGCCTTCGCCGCCGACGCGCCGCCCGCGACGGGCCGGTTCGCGGCCGAGATCGAGGCCTTCGCCGCCGCCGACCAGGCGACCCCGCCGCCCGCCTGCCCGCTGCTGTTCGTCGGCTCCACGTCCATCCGCGACTGGACCACGCTCGCCCATGACATGGCGCCATATCCGACGCTCAACCGCGGCTTCGACGGCGCCCAGATCGCCGACATCAACGACAACTTCTTCCGCGTCGTCCGCGCCTACCGCCCGCGCGCCATCGTCTTCTACGCCGGCGACAACGACCTGCACGACGGCAAGACGCCGGAGGAGGTGGTGGCGGACTTCAACAAGTTCATGCTGCTGAAGCGCGCGTCGTTGAAGCACGTGCGTGTCTACTTCGTCTCGGTGAAGCCCTCGAAGGCGCGGCTGACCGAATATCCGGCCCAGGAGGCGGTGAACCAGGCGGTCAAGGCCATGGCGCTCACCCAGCACGACCTGATCGAGATCGACGTGGTCGGCGACATGATGGCCGACGGCAAGCCGAAGGACATCTTCGTGGATGACGGCCTGCACATGAACCCGGCCGGCTACGCGATCTGGACTCAGGATATCCGCCGCGTGTTCGATTGGACCGGCGCAAAGAAGCTGCAGTGCCCGGCGCCGGAGCGCCCGCGCAAGGCGAAGTAGCGGCCCGCGCCTACGGCAGCTTCAGCTTGACGCCGTCCGGCGAGCCCAGCCCCGTGCAGGCGTCCCAGCCGGCGGTGGCGGCGAAGTCGCCGTTGTCGCCAGCGGTGATGTCGCGGAATGTGGCGGCCTGGGCGTAGAGGCTGGCATTGACGTAGCCGACGGGCTTGCCGGCGCTCGCGTTCAGCCGGGCGAACAGGGCGGCCCACAGCGGCGCGACCGCGCTGGTGCCGCCGATCACCGTGTCCGCGCCGTCGATCCGTATCACGTAGCCGGTCTCGGGATCGGCGTCCCCGGCGACGTCCGGCACGCCTCGCATCGCGAGCGGCGCGGCCTCGCCGCCGGTCTTCGTCGCCGCGAGCCCCGCCTGCCACGCGGGCAGGGCGAACACCGTGCTGACCCCGCCGCCGCTGGCGCCGCCCTGGGCGCCGTCGTTCCAGACCGCCTCGCTCGTTATCGCCCCGCCCGACGCCTGCAGCGTGGTCCCGCCGCAGGCCACCGCGTGCGGGCTGGAGGCGGGGAAATTGACATGATCGCCGGACGCGACCCCGTCGCTCGACCCGCTGTCGCCGGACGCGATGCAGACGGTGACGCCCATCGTCGCGGCCGCCTGCAGCGCCTGGTCGAACGCCTGCATCGCCTGGCTGGTCCAGCTCGACTCGGGCCCGCCCCAGCTGATCGAGATGATCGAGGGCTGGTTGACCGTGTCGTGGGCGGCGGTGCTGACGGCGTCGACGAAGCCTGCGTCGGTGTTGGGCGCGAAATAGACCGCGATCTTCGCGCCGGGCGCCACCGAGCCGACCACCTCGATGTCGAGCATCACCTCGCCGTCCGGGCCGTCCGCGTCGCCGGTGGGGCTGTTCTTGCCATGATCGACCGAGACCGAGGTCACCTGCGGCGCCGGCGCGACGCCTAGGCCGGCGAAATAGGTCTTCAGGTCCGCCGGCTTGTAGCCGCCGCCCAGTTCGACGATGGCCACGCACTCGCCCGCGCCATCGCCGGCGGGGAAGTCATAGAGGGCGGCAAGCTGCGGCGGGCTGAACGTTCCCGTCAGGGCCGCGGACGGAGCGGCCCGTCTCCGGGTCCTGAAATGCGGCTTGGCCTGGGGGCAATTGTCGAGCCCCAGCACCGCTTCGATCGCCGGCGCGATCTCGTCCGGCGCCTGGATGGCGCCGGTGCGGCCGCGATAAGTCCCGCCCTCATGCTCGAAGCGGCGCAGTCGCACCCCGAACGCCGCGTTGAAACGCGCGACCGTCCCGGACAGCACCACCGTCCGGCGCGCCAGGTCCGAGGCGACCAGGGCCAGACCGTGAGCGGCCGCGAAGGCGCTCACCGCCGCGACGTCGGCCGGATCGGCCCCGAATTGCCGCGCGTACGCTTCGCGGGAAATCGGCGGCGGCGGCGTTTTCGATTGCAGGGCGGCCGACTGCGCCGCCCAGGCTTGTGGGTTCGCGGGCCGCAGCAGCACGGTGACCTCGAGCCGTTCGCGCGCGTCGGCGTCGCCCATGTCGGTTGCGCCGGGGATGGGCGCCCGCTCGCTGCCCTTGATCGGCTTCATGTCGGCGGCTCCTCGCGTCCGCCGATCAATGATCGACGCCAGCATGGCGCGAACAAGGCGCAGGGCGCCGCGGCTGAAGCTACCCCACCGCTTCTGGCGCGGCGACGCGGAAGGCCCAGAGCTTCGACATCACGAAGGTCGAGGGCGGCACGATCAAAACCACCGGGATCATCGCCTGCCACAGCGGCCACGCCAGGACGTGGGTGCAGACGAAGACGAGGCTCAGGTTGATCGCCAGGCCGGTCAGCGAGATCGTCGCGAACTTGGCGAACTGCGGCCCGTGCAGCGCCGGACGACGGAAGGTGAAGAGGCTGTTGCCGAGGTAGGAGACGCCCACCGACGCGGCGTAGCCGATCAGGCTGGCGACCATCGCCTCCGTGCCCAGCCAGCGCTGCGTGGCGAGCGAGACGCCGACCTGGCACGCCGTCGCCAGCACGCCGACCAGGACGAAGACGTTGATCTCGCGGACGACGGCGGGAAGTTTCATCGTTCTCGGGGTCATGGCGCGCTTTGGGCGATTAGCACGATCGAGACCCCGGTCGGCAAGGGCGCATGGCGCAGCCAGGGGCCTTCCGCGGCGAATAGCCCTGTCAGCAGGCGGTTGAGCGCCGGTGCGGGCATCGCGTCGTCATCCGCCTCGGTCGAGCCGGTCAGCTTCTTCAGCGCGCGGACCGCGGCGATCGGCGCGAACAGCACGGTGTTGAAGTGGCTGGCGATCAGCACCCTGAGGCCCGCCGCCTCGAACATCGCGCGGTAATCGCCCAGCCGATAGCGGCGCTTGTGGTGGTGCAGCTCGTCGTGCCGGCTCCACATCCACGGCTGGCCGGGCACGGTGGTGGCGAGAAAGCCGCCGGGCTTGAGCAGCCGCGCCAGCGCCGCCACCGAGGCCGCGTCCTCGTCGACATGCTCGATCACGTCGAAGGCGCAGACCAGATCGAAGCTGGCGGGCGCGAAAGGCAGGCCGTCGGGCAGCAGGCCGCCCTCGACCCGCACCCCCACCCGCTCGGCGGCGTAGGCGCGCGAGGCCTCGTCGGGTTCGACCGCCGTCACCTCGCCGAACCGCTTCAGCATCTCCAGATTGCCGCCCGGCCCGCAGCCCACCTCGAGCACCTGCGCCGGCTTCGGCAGCTCTAGCGCGCCGATCAGGCCGGCAAGGATCCGCCGGCGGCCCTCGAACCACCAGTGCCCGTCCTGCAGCACCCGCATGCGGTCATAGGTGGCGCGGTCCATCAGCTGTCGAAACCGATCCGGGCCCGGACGACATAGATCGGCCGGCCCTTGGCCTCCTGGTAGAGCCGCCCGACATATTCGCCCAGCACCCCGAAGGCGATCATCTGGAAGGCGAAGCTGAACAGCAGCACCACCATCAGCGAGGCGTAGCCGGGCGACTCGCGCCCGACGATCAGCACCCGGACGATCAAGGCGATGGCGCCGATCACCGCGACGATGGCGGCGACAAGGCCCAGCGCCGTCCATACCCTGAGCGGCGCGGTGGAGAACGAGGTGATGCCGTCGATGGCGAAGCGCAGCAGCTTCAGATAACCCCAGGACGAGGTTCCGGCCGCGCGCCCTGGCCGCGTGTAGGGCACGCCGATCTGGCGGAAGCCGACCCAGGCGAACAGGCCCTTCATGAACCGGTTGCGCTCGGGCAGCGTCTTCAGCGCCTCCACCACCTGGCGGTCCATCAACCGGAAGTCGCCGGCGCTTTCCGGGATGTCGAGGTCGGAGACGCCGTTGAAGATTCGGTAGAACAGCCGCGCGGTGGTGCGCTTCATCGCCGTGTCGCTGCTGCGGTCGGCGCGCGAGCCGTAGACCACGTCGTAGCCCTCTTCCCACAGCCGCACGAACTCGGCGATCAACTCCGGCGGGTCCTGCAGGTCGGCGTCGATGGGCACGACCATGTCGCCGCGCGCCGCCTCGATGCCGGCGGTCATCGCCGCCTCCTTGCCGAAGTTGCGGGCGAGCGCGATCACCTTCACCGCCGGGTCGTTCCGGGCGCGGCCGATCAAGCCCTGCAACGTCGCGTCGCGGCTGCCGTCGTCGACGCAGATGATCTCGACCTCGACGCCCAGGGCCGCCGTCGCCTCGCCGATGCGGGCGAAGAACACATCCAGCACCTCGGCCTCGTTGTGCATCGGGACGACGAGCGAAAGCCGCTTGCCGGCCCGGCTGCGCGGCGCAAGCCCGGCGGTCACGAATTGGCTGTCGTCGCTCACGTTCGGGAAAAGACTCCGCGCCCCGGCGCTGAGCTACATCATCCGCCGGCTTTGGTTAAGCGAGTCCCGCCAAGAGCGCGATGGGTTCGGATCGACACGATCCGAACGCTGAATCGCGCTCGACAACTTAAGCTTACCGCATCGGCGCGGTGGAGACGCCGAGCCGCGAATCCGCCAGCCCCACGTAGAGCCACCAGGCGCCGTTCCAGGCCACCAGCCCCTCGGCGAAGCAGACATTGCCGACCTGGCCCTCGGCCTCGGTGGGGTCGATGCGCAGGAACGGCGCCTGCATCCGCGCGATGACCGCGCTCGGGTCCGCGCGGTCGAGCAGCAACTGGCCTGGCTGGTAGGCGAAGGCCGGCGTGTGTGGATCGCCGGTCTGGGGATGGTTGGCGCCGTTGTAGATCAGCACGATGCCGGCGTCGGTGAGGATGGCGGGCGGCCCAGGCTCGGTCAGCAGCGAGTCGAAGCGGCCGCGGCGCGGCGACGCGATCGGGTTCAGTCCCCTCGTTCCCGGCACGCGATCGATGCGCCAGCCGGCCGGCCGCGTGTCCGTTGCCGGGCGTAGGGTGAGATAGCGGTCGGGCGCGGCCTCGATCTCCAGCGGCGTCCAGCCGATCAGGTCGTCGGACGCAGCCGCATAGGTCACGCCCTCGCCCCAGTACATCCAGAATTTGCCTTCGTGGCGCGCCGCGACCAGCCGCCCGTCCCTCAGCTCGGTCAGGATCGCACCCGACTTGGTGGCGCGCCGCACATAGGGCGTCCGCGCGAAGGCCGGCCCGTGCTTGGTCCACTGGCGCAGGTCCGGCGAGGTGGCGACGAAGAGGGCGCCGACCTTGCCGTCGAAGGCCGTGTAGGTGCAGACGAAGCCGCCGTCGGGCGACTCGACCACGCGCGGATCCTCGCAGCCGCCTGGCCACTCCCACGCCTGCCACTCGTCGTCGCCTGGCGCGAGCACCGGTTCGGGCTCCAGCTCGAAGTGCCGACCGTCGGCGCTGGTCGCCAGGCCGATCCGCGAGACGCCGGCGTAGCGGCCGACCGTGTCCTCCGCCCGCACCAGCAGGCAGATGCGGTCGTCGTGGACCACGGCCGCCGGATTGAAGACGTCCTTGGCCGCCCAGGCGACGCGCGTCTTCGAGACCGGGCAGTCGAAGCTGACCTCGGGCACGTTCTGGAGGATGCGTTCGGGGCTGGAGAACGGGCCCAGCGCCCAGTCGGGATTGTCGCTCATGGCGCAACTTCTAGCCGGCTCGAGCCATCGAGGCGACGCTCCATCGAGCGGCCTGCCACGACGCGGGGCTTGACGCGGCGCGCGCGGCGGGGTCGACAGCGGCGGTTCGTCCGCCGGGAACCACGCCCATCTCGTTCGCAGATCCCTTCAACCCGAGCCTGGCCGCGGCGACGCGCCAGCGGGCGACGATCGACCTCGCCATCGCCGGCGCGGCGGCGATCATCGTGATGGCGGTCGCCGCCTTTTCGGCGCGGGTGTTCGTCGACGGCGACACCAATTGGCACGTCGCCGCCGGCCGCTGGATCCTGACCCACCTCAGCGTCCCGCGGACCGATCCGTTCTCCTTCACCGCCGCCGGCCGGCCTTGGATCGCCCACGAGTGGCTCTCCGAGGTGCTGATGGCGTCGGCCTATCTGATCGCGGGCTGGGCCGGGGTGGTGCTGCTGATCGGCCTGGCGGCGGGGCTCGCCTTCGCGCTCATCGCCGGCGAGCTCAGGCTCTGGTTGGGGCCATGGGGCCAGATCATCGGGCTGGTGCTGTGCTTCGCCTGCCTGGAGCCGTTCCTCTATGCGCGGCCGCACATCATCGCGACGCCATTGCTGGTGTTCTGGACCCGCAGCCTCTTGTCCGCGCGCCGTGCCGGCCGCGCGCCCCGGCTGGAGCTGACCCTGCTGATGGCGGTGTGGGCCAATTTGCACGCCAGCTTCATCTTCGGCCTGGCGATCATTGGCCCGTTCGCGCTGGAAGCCCTGGTCGAACAGCCCAACAAGCTGAAGACCATCGTCGATTGGGGCGTGTTCGGCGTCATCGCCGGCGCCTTCGCCCTGGCGACGCCGCAGGGGTTCGAGGGCATCGTCTTCCCGTTCATGGTGATGACCATGAAGGTGCTGCCCAACATCCTGGAGTGGCACGGCGCGAGCTTCCAGGAGTTCAGCTCGTTCGAGGGCGCGCTGCTGATTACCCTTTTCCTGGGGCTCTGGCGCGGCGTCAGGGTGCCGATCTTCCGGCTGATCCTGCTGCTCGGGCTGGTGCACATGGCGCTGCAGCACGTGCGCCAGGAGGCGGTGCTGGCGGCGCTGGCCCCCGTGCTGCTGGCGGAGCCGTTCGGCCGCGCCCTCTATCCGAACCGGCCGGGGCCGCGCCTCGTCCCGCCGGTGGGCTGGCGGCCGAACTGGCGCGTGCCCAGCGTGCCGGTGGCGGCCGCGCTGGCGCTCTTCGCCGCGGTCGTGGTCGGGGTGCGGTTGGCACACCCGCTGGTGCGCCGCGACAACGCCAATGTGCCGGTCACCGCCATGGCCAAGGTCCCGGCGCAGCTGCTGACCCAGCCGGTGTTCAACGAATACGCCTTCGGCGGCTACCTGATCTTCAAGGGCGTCAAGGTCTATATGGACGGCCGCGCCGACATGTACGGCGACGCCGCCGTGCAGAAATACCTCGCCGTCGCCAGCGGCGCGGAGCCGGACGTCGACCAGGTGTTCAAGCATTGGAACATCCGCTGGGCGATCATCTCGCCGCGCGACGGCCTCGTACCGTTGCTCGAAAAACGGCCGGGTTGGCGAAAACTCTACGGCGATCCGTTCGCGGTGGTGTTCGTCCGGAACGATGCGCTACAGCCGGCGCCAGCCAAGCCCGGAGCCGCCCCGTGACCCGCCTGCTGATGATCGAGCCCGCCTACCAGCGCGTCGCCGCCGCGCTGGAGCCGCTGAAGGACCAGATCGAGGTCGCTGTCATCGGCGACGACAGTCAGATCACCTGCAACGGCGAAGCGCTCGACACCGACACGGTCCAGCCGGACTGGGGCTGGATGTCCAACGACGCCTTCGGGCCGAGCGGCCGCACCCTCTTCGTCTCGCTGCTGAAGTCGAACCGGCTGAGCTGGGTCCACACCGGCGCGGCCGGGCTCGACAACCCGGTCTGGGGCCAGCTGGTCGCCAAGGGCGCGCTGCTGACCACCGGCCACGGCCAGGCGATCAGCATCGCCGAATATGTGCTGGGCGAGGTGCTGAGCCACTTCCAGCGCCTGCCCGAGCGCCGCGCCGAGCAGGCCGCGAGCCGTTGGATTCGGGTGCCCTTCCGCGAGATCGCCGGCACGCGGTGGCTGATCGTCGGTTTCGGCGCCATCGGCGAGGGCGTCGCCGAACGCGCGCGCGGCTTCGGGGCCGAGATCGTCGGCGTGCGGCGCTCCGGGGCTGAGCATCCGCTGGCCGACCGCATGGCGAAGCTGGAGGACGTGCGCGGCCTGCTGCCCGAGGCCGACGTCGTGGTGCTCTCGGCGCCGCTCAACGACGCGACCCGCAACATGGCGGATGTGGGCTTCTTCGCGGCGATGAAGCCGGGCTCGGTGCTGGTCAATGTCGGGCGCGGCGGCCTGGTCGACGAAGCGGCGCTGCTGGCGGCGCTGGACGCCGGCGTGCCCGAGTTCGCCATCCTGGATGTGTTCCAGACCGAGCCGTTGCCGGGGGACAGTCCGTTCTGGGCCCACCCGAAGGTGGCGCTCAATCCGCACGCCTCGGCCTTCGGCTCCGGCCAGATCCCGCGCAACGACGCGCTCTTTCTGGAAAACCTGCGCCGCCGCTTGGCCGGCGAGCCGATGCTCTATGAGGCCGACCCGAGGGATTTGGGGAAGTAGGGGCCTCTACTTCAAAAACAGCAGCGTCAGCTCGTAGATACCCCAGGCCCAGGCGAGCACGACGGCGGCGCCGAGGATGGTCTCAATGCGCGGACGGCGATCCGACTTGCGGCGGCCGCGGGTGCGGGGCTGCCACTCGCGAACGTAGTCTTCCGAGGTCATCCAGCTACGCATATTCATTGTATCGCTCTTGCACAGTCCAGATCGCGTCGGGCGGCCCCTCGCAAATTCCGGGCCGTTACGGCGCGAGATCGACGGCGGCCCGGAAGCTGCCATCCATGTAGAACGGCACCGAGTGGTGTTCGTGGGCGATCTTCCAGCCCCGGGCGGTCTTCTTTAGGCCCAGGGTCAGGCGGAACCACAGGTCGACGACATAGCCCTCGGTCTTGCGCCCGCTCATATGGACAAGGCCGTGGGCGAAAGCGACGTCGCCGCCCGCGACCACCGTCACATCGCCCGCCTCATATGCGAACGGGCCGTCCCAGGTGGCGAACCAGGCTTCGAGGCCGGCGGAGCCGCCGGCGTCGATCAGCGGCGGCGCCATCGAATAGCAGACCAGGTCCGACGTCCCGCAGTCGATGACGGCGGCGGCGTCCTTGGCGCCCAGCGCCCGCGAGCGGGCGAGGATCACGCCGCGGATGGCCTCGTCGTCGCGGCTTAGGGTGACGAGCTGGGTCATGGTCCTGGGCTCCGTTTCTGGTCATCCCTAGGACGCGCGACCCCCCTGCCGCCCGACACGCGCCCGGCGAAATTCAACCCTCGCCGGCCAGCTGGTCGAGGTGCTGGCGGATGTGGGCGGCCTGGGCGGGCGTCGCGGCGAGCGAGATCGCCTGGTCGAAGGCGCGGCCCGCCTCGGCGGCGCGGCCGAGCTGCTTCAAGAGCGCGCCCTTCAGGCCGAAGTAGTGGAAATAGCCGCCGAGCCGGGCCTCCAATGGCTCGATCATCGCCAGCGCCACCTCCGGCCCGCGCACCTTGGAGACCGCCACGGCGCGGTTCAGCGTCACCACCGGCGAAGGGTCCAGTTGCTCCAGCGCCGCATAGAGGGCGTCGATCTGGGCCCAGTCGGTGTCGGCCGGCCGCGCGGCGCGCGAATGGAGCGCGGCGATCGCGGCCTGCACCTGGTAGGGGCCGCGGCGGCGGTGGCGGATCGCCTTGTCGATCAGGGCCAGGCCCTCGCCGATCATCCGCCGGTTCCAGAGCCCGCGATCCTGGTCGTCGAGCAGCACGATCTCGCCGGCCGCGTCGAACCGGGCCGCGGCGCGGGCGTGCTGCAGCAGCATAAGCGCCAGCAGGCCCATGACCTCCGGCTCGGCCGGGAACAGCCGCAGCAGCAGCCGCGCCAGCCGGATCGCCTCGTCCGCCAGGGCGCCGCGCTCGTCCTCACCGGCCGGCCCGGCGGAATAGCCCTCGTTGAACACCAGGTAGACCATCGCCATGACCGCCGCGAGCCGCTCGGCCCGCTCGATCGGACCCGGCGCCTCGAACGGCGTGTCGGCCTTGGCGATGCGGGCCTTGGCGCGGGTGATCCGCTGTTCCATCGCCGCCTCGCCGACCAGGAAGGCTCTAGCGATCTGGCGCACGCCGAGGCCAGAGACGATCCGCAGCGCCAGCGCGATCTGCTGCGTCGCCGGCAGGTCGGGATGGCAGCAGATGAACAGCAGCCGCAGCACGTCGTCGCGGTAATGGGCGCCGTCCAGCCGCTCGGCCAGCGGCGTCTCGACGTCATCGAGGTCGGAGAGGACGGCCTCGTCCGGCAGCGTGGTCTGGCGGGCGCCGCGGCGCACCTGGTCGATGGCGGCGTTGCGCCCGACCATGATCAGCCAGGCGGCGGCGTCGCGTGGCGGCCCCTGCTTCGGCCAGCTCTTCAGCGCCCTGAGGCAGGCGTCCTGATAGGCTTCCTCGGCGAGATCGAGATCGCGGAAATAGCGCAGCAGCGCGCCGATCGCCTGCGGACGGGCGCCGGTCAGCGCCGCGTCGATCCAGTCGACCTCGCTCACGCGTCCGGCGCGGCGGAGGCCAGGCTTCCCGGCGAGAACCCACGCACCGGCC
>Ga0302314_10009589_pt1 | contig 17095 bp, 13 predicted proteins | sample III_Palsa_N2_3_FD_200533 | JGI IMG/M metagenome (GOLD analysis project Ga0302314, IMG submission 200533) | Peat permafrost microbial communities from Stordalen Mire near Abisko, Sweden - III_Palsa_N2_3 | ecosystem: Environmental > Terrestrial > Soil > Palsa > Peat permafrost | place: Sweden...
CCACGCGCGGCTGGAAACGGTCGCGGGCGGGCATCTGTTCCTGGTCTCGCGGCCGGCGGCCTCGGTCGCCCTGCTACGGGATTTCCTGGCCGAACCGGATGAGGACGCCGCCGGCCACAGACTGGCCGCCTGAGCGTTGATAGTTCGCCGTTTTATATCGCCGGCGCCCGATCCCGGCGTTCAGCCGCTGTGGCGCAGTATTACAGTGACCGTGCATCTGGACCATCACCGCAACAGTTGTGCTTGAATTAGTAAATACACTATCGCCGTAATTCCAGCCTGCCGCCCGACGGGTGTGGGGCCGCAAGAACGCGGAGAACGACCGAATAGAATGGCAAGCGTACCATGTCCTAATAGCGTGCGCGGGGCCGTATCCGCCTCCTGCGGCGCCTATTTACTTTCGACGTGTGCCGAACTGCTGCGGTGTCCGCCGCGAGACCACGCGCGCAACAGGATCTGGTCTACCAGGCCAGCCCACAATTCATCGCCGGCAATTTCCCCTTAAGGCTTGGACCGGTCGTCATCATCGCCCCACCGCCAACGCGGCGGCTCGCCCTTCAGCCAGCAAACGGCCACAAGCAGAACCGCCGACCCCACGACGCAGGCAATGTAGGCAGGCAGGGCCCTGGTGGGAGGAAACACCAGACCATCCGCCACGATCAAAGCGATGAAAGCGGCCAGAACCATCCAACCTTCCCACGTCAAGGGAAGGCCCCAACCCCAGCCATAGCGTTTCGCAGGAAACCAGTAACGGGCGCCCATGGCGATCTTCCCTGATGTCGCCGGAGCATAGCTCAAAAATGTTGCGGCGGCATGGACCGGATCGGTCGACGCGATGATTTCGTCTGGCCCTGGACGTCGTGTTTCGCAAGGCCCGCTCAGAGGCGTTCCAACGATCGCCAAGTGGGGCCTACGCCCTTGCTCCGGACTGAACTTGATCCGCGGATACGTCCCGTACATCCACCTTTTTCGACTTTGCTTTTCCATGCAGGCCAAGGTGCGTGACCCCGAATGCGGTCACATATTTGAGTCCGTAGCCGAACATGCGGTCCAGGCCGATGTGCGCCACCCAGATGAGCGCCAGCGCCCAAAGGATATGTCGCCCGGACAAGACGCCCATGGCGCCCAACGCTGCCGGCAGCCCGTAACTGTGCCCCAGGTTATAGGAGATCGCGCCAATCCTGCGCCCGGCGAAGTATCCCAACATCGAAAGGTCAGGCGCGAAGAACAGAAGCGCAAACACAAGCCAGTGACCGTCGAGCTTCGCGTAGGCGAAGGTCGAAGCCGCCAGGACGATTGCGCCTTCCATCCGCAACACGATCCTCGGGACGCCGCTGACGACGCCGTCGCGCGCACGCGGCATCGCCGGTACAGCAGGAGAAGTAAGCATGGTCATTGCAGATGCGCCTGGGAGATGACGTCCAAGCATGAAGGCTATCGACGTTAGTCTTCATCGTCAAGCGCGTGCGAACCTGCCAAACCCCCAGAGAATGGTGCGTACGCCGGTCTCGAAAGCTTCGTCCACACCGGCCCCCAGACGAAAGCCGTTGGCGAGTTCCATTGAAATGAACCCATGGAGGAACGGAACCAGCACCCGGGCGGCCGCGAAGGCGTGTTGTTCGCCGACGAGCGCGCGGAGGGATGGCATGAGTGTCGTCACGGCCGCGGCCCGTGCCTTGGTCGCGTCTTCAGTGGGCTCGGAACGGATGTCGAAAAACAGCGAATAGCTGTTCGGATTGCCTCTCGCATAGCGGCGAATGGCGTGCGCCTGCGCCATCAAAGAGGCCTCGGGATCGTTCGCGACGATCGCGTCATCAAGGAATCGGGCGAGTTCAGCCCACACCCGAAGTTCAACCGCGGCCAGGAGGCTGGCCCGGTCCTTGAAGCGGCCGTAGAGCGAAGGCGCGCGGATGCCGACCGCCGCGGCGACATCATTCATCGAGAAGCCGTCACGCCCCTGGCGTTCGACCAGTTCAAGCGCGGCCTGGACGATCCGCGCGTCGGTGGTTTTAGGATGGGCCGGCATGAAGGCGACGCATAGCTCAAATCGCGCCTCGGCGCTGGGAGGCGATCTCCTGCGCGCATCCGCGCCTCGTGCTCGCTGACCGCGCCCCGGAACAGAATGCGGCGCATCCGACCGCACAGAAATCCTCGCTGCCGCGGGCGTGCAATCGGGGTACGGTGCTGCGCGATCAGGCGTGTAGGCCGGCTGGGGCTTGAGGCAGGGAGGCGCGGGTATGGTTCGGCGGAGATCTTCCGATATCCTGGCGTGGATCCTGCTCGTCGGCGTCTTCGCGGCCTTCGTCCTAGCCTTCGCCCGCTCGGTTGCGGCGGCCGAAGACACCAAGCCGGCCCTGACCGTCTGGATGGAACGGGGCGACCTGCTTGCCGGCCAGACGATGAAGGTGCGAGTCTGGGTGCAGAACCCCACCGATGCGACCATGACCGGGCCGGACGGCAAGGAGCTGGTCCTCCATTTCGACGCCTCGGAATACCTGAAGCTCGGCCAGGTGGACGGAAATGGCGGCTGCGTCAGCGCGGCCGAGGGTCTCCTCGACGTGACGGCCAAACTCGACCCGCATAGCGGCACGCTGGTCCCGCTCGAGCTCTGTCTGAGGGCAAACTCCTCGATCCACGAGGAGGACGTCAACCTGGCCTTCAGCCTGCCCTACGTCCTCGAGGCCAGGCCGGACGCTGAGAATCCTCAAGGTATGAAGCGCGCCGACGTGGCCGTCGTCGAGGAGAAGGTCAGCGTCAGTCTGTTGGGTTCGGACGCCGTCGGCGGCCTCTCCCTGAAGCTGCTGACCTTCTGCCTCCCCGGCATGCTTTTCTTTTTCCTGCTGAAGCTTGTGAAGCATCCGTGGGCTGAACAGGTGAGTGGAGCGACCGAATACTCCCTGGCGACCGTGGGTCTTTCGATGGCGATCTGGCTGTCGATGCAGGTGCTGGCGCTCGCGCCCGCCTTTTTCGGCTGGCATTTCCTCGCGAACAGGCAGGAGGGCGTCGGCGTCAGCCTGCTCTCCCTGGGGTTGAACACCGTGTTGGCTGCCGCACTGGCGTTGGGTGTGATCGGCCTGTGGGCTTGCGACAATCACAGGAAAAACAAGGAAGAAGAGAAGGCGCGCAAGCACAAGGCCGCGGTCACGTTCGTTCCCGGCGTCGAGGAGATGAGGCCGAAGGACTATCAGATAGCGATCGCCGCATCCCGGGAACGCCAGAGCACGGAGCGTCCAAAGGCTGTACTCGTGAGCTGTGCGAAGGGTAAATTCGCCGGCGCGGCCGCGTCCTTGTCGGACACCAAGGGCCTGCTTCTCATCGGCTGGTTGAAGATCTCGGCGCCGGACGCGGACCTGTTCGAGGGGGCCAAGACGCTCCTGACGAACCTGTCATATGAAGAAGCCCTGGCCTTGCCTGGCGTCACAATCGACTTCCAGTACAAGATCATGCGGATCGACGGCAGCGTTCCTCAGCGTAGTGAGTGGGGGTTTTTGTACATCCCGGCCGAGGACAACCCTCGAATTGTAGAGGAACCCTACCACGCGCCGGGGCTGAAACCCGACGAAGAACCCGTGCGCCTCGCGCCACTGGAAGAGCGATGACGGCGCCGCGGCGCCCTCCCTCCAGGTTACCCCGAAGATCAGGCGCCGAAGCGAATGCCATGAGATCCTAGGTGATCTGCGGGCGCGACGCTGAATTGAGCTTGAGCCGATCAGGTCGGACTGGATGGTCCGTAGACGTCCAGGTTCCGCTTGAATAGGCTGGGCTTTATGCACGGTCAATCATAAGCGGTCTTTGAATGCACAGGGCCTCGAGCTTGCTGGTGTCGTTCTTCGACGCCCACGCCTGGGCGAGGCCGCTGCTGGGAACCGCCGCGCTCGGCTCTTCGCTGCAATTCTTGGGTACGCCCGAAAGCTATCGGGCCTTTCGGCGGGCCGGAAAACCGGTGCTGTCGGGTCGCTTCCAATATGTCCCGCTCGTTGAGGCGGAGGCCGCCTTGCATAAGTTCTGGGCGCCTTACTTGAGCGTAACGGGCGGGCCTGGGCCGGCCGACGCGCGCGAGTGGCTGGCGCCGGTGCGCTGCCTTCCCAGGGGGCCGAAGGTCCAGTTCCTGGCCCCAGCCTTGGGGCGCCGGCCCGCCCAGGCCGTCGACTGCCACCTCGCGGTGTGGTTGTGGCCGTTCGGCTGGGCCTCGCAGATGGAGCTGGAGCTGAAGGGGCCGCTGACCCTCGGCGAGATCGAGCACTTCAGGGCGGCCGTCCTGGACCCTCTCACGGACGCCTTTCAGCCCGCGGCTGGCCAGGGCAAGGGTCTGGTCGGCGTGTTTCGGCGCCTGGCGAAGGATCTGACCTTCGATGTCCTCCCCACGGGTGCGTTTCTTGCTGATGAGGTCCTTTGCTCCCGGTTCATGGTGATGGGACATGCCGCCGTCCGGGGCGAGCCGTTCGACCGGTTCGATGTCGCCGCCGTACCGGCCAATGCGGCCGACGGGCTGATGCCGGACGCCGACTGCGCGCGTTTGCTGGCGCTGGTGGCGGAGAATCCCAGGATGCTGACCCGCGCCGAGGGATCGCACGAGAACCCCTTTGCCCTGGCCGTGCTTCGCCTGTCCGACTACGCCCTGACCCATCCGCAAAAAGGCATGTTGGTGATGATGCGACACCATCAGGACAGCGCCTGGCGGCGTCGGCGCCAGCTCTGCCTGCTTCGGAACCTGCGCCTTAGCGCCCTCGTCTCGGCCGCGTTGCGTGGGCTTGATCGCTCGACCGCCGTCTCGGCGGAGCATCAGGTCCTGATCGACGCCGGCCGGACGGCGCAATCGGGCCTGAGGCGGTTCTACACCAACCCCGCATTCCTGACTCTGGCCGGCCGCGTGTAAGGTTTCGCCCACCCCTCCGCCACGGTCGAGGCGTGCTCGCGGATCCGGCCGACGGAGGGACATGATGACGTCCGCGAATCACGATCATGAGTTGTGACGTACTGTAGTTTTCCCACCTTGGCGTCACAACCTGGATGCGATTAAGTCACGTGGGTGAACAACGGGCGCACAGACGCCGCTCCCGGGAACGGATCGGTCGAGCCATGACGAAGAAGATTCTCTCCGGCGCCTACTCGGGCGGGTACACGCTTTCGGCCGGCTATGAACGGCTGATCATCACCGGCTCGGCCGAGGTCGCCGGCGCCGTCGGCGTGGCGGGCGTCTACAGCCAGATACAAGGCGGAATTGGCGGGACCGGACTGACGGTCGGATTTGCGGCGAAGGTCAAGAACAGAGGCGTGATCGTGGGCGGCGCCGGCGGTGTCGGGGGCTTCGACCCCATCGGTCCGGGCGTTTGCGGCGACGGCGGGGACGGCGGCGTCGGGGTCGTTCTGGCCAGCGGAGCTCAGTTCGCCAACCGCGGCGGGACCATCACCGGCGGCCAGGGGGGCGAAGGCGCATCGCGCGAAGGCGGCAATCCTCACACCCAGTCGGGTTATGGCGGCGCCGGGGCCGCGGCGATGTATCTGGCCGATGGCGTGGCGCTCGACAATGCGTCCGGCGCCATCACCGGCGGCGCGGGCGCGGCGGCCGAGGCCGGCGCAGCCGACCCCACGGGACACCACGGCGCCGACGGGGGCGGCGGGGTCGTCCTGGGCGGTGCGGGAATGGTGGCCAACGCCGGTATGATTACGGGCGGCGCCGCCGGCGGCGGCATCGCTGGCTACAGCGGCGGCGCGGGTGGCGCGGGCGGCGCGGCCGTGGTCGCCGCGGGGGCCCTCACGCTGGTCAACATAGGAACCATCTCCGGCGGTGCGGGCGGCGGGGGCGGCGCCGCCTACGTTCCCTACGACACCGGAGGCGCGGGCGGCGCGGGCGGCGCGGGCGTCGTCCTGGGCGGCGGCGGCGTGGTGACCAACACCGGCGTCATCCTGGGCGGCAGAGGCGGCGCGGGCGGCGCGGGCGGCGCCTATGGAGGGCTCCAGGGGGCGTACGGCGAGCAGGGCGACGGCGTCACGATGGCGGGCGACGCGCTCCTGACCAACGGCGGCGCGACCAACGCGGCGGCGCAGATCATCGGCGCGGTCGGCGTGTCCACCGGATCCGGCGCGGCGACCGTCGTCAACTTCGGGACCATCGAGGGAACAAGCGGGATTTCCGTGGCGTTCGCCAAGGCGTCCGACCGGCTGATCGCGGAGGCCGGCTCGATCTGCCTCGGCGTCGTGACCGGCGGCGGCGGCACGCTGGAACTGGCCAAGGCGGGCGGAACGATTACCGGCCTGGGCGCCGGAAACGGAGCGGTCACCGGCGCCGACACGCTGTCGTTTGGCCGCTTCGGCAGTCTCGTCATCGACGCGGGCGGATCGTGGGCGCTGTCGGGGACGCTGGCCGAAGCGGTCGACAACGCCGGCCTGATCGTCTCGACCGGCGCGACCGCTTCGCTGCAGGGAGGGGTGATCAACGACGGCTTGCTGGAGACCAGCAGCGCCGGCGCGACCCTGACGGTGATGGGCCCCGTCACCGGAAACGGCAGCGTCGTCCTCACCGGTGGGACCATGGACTTCACCTCGGCGTTCAGCCAGGACGTGTTGTTCCTCGATGGGACAGGCGTTCTCGAACTGGGCCAGTCACAGGGTTTCAGCGGGACGATCAGCAATTTTTCGTACTTCGGGAACACGAAGCTCGACCTGGACGACATTGCCTTCAACAAGAACACCCAGGCCTCGTTCTCCGGCACGATCGATAGCGGCGTCCTGACGGTCACGGACGGACGCCACACCGCCGAGATCACCATGGCGGAAGACTACCTGGACGAGACCTTCACGGTCTCCAGCGACAAGCACGGCGGCACGCTGGTCACGGCCACCACCACCGACGCCCCATCGGTGCATGCCTTCGCCAGCGCGATGGCCCACATGGGCGCGGCGTCCGATGCCGGCGCCGCGATCGCCGGTTCCTACGCCCGCCCGCTCGGCCAGACCATGCTGGCGCACCCGGCGGCCTAGCCCAGCGTCGAAAGGAGGACGCCGGTTCCGGCGGCGCGCCCATCTGGCCGGCGCCGACGATGGCCTCACTTCCAGCGTCGCTCCTGGCTGGCAGCACTAGATCGCCGTGCGCGGCGATGTGAAACCGAAGGTTCCTGCCGATGGGGGGCTATTCTCTCGCCGCCTTGGCCGCCTTCTTCCTCGCCTTTTTCGCCATCAGCGCTAGTTGCGCTTCCGTTTCCACCTGGGTCTCCACCATTCCGTAGAAGTCCTTCAGCGTGGCCGCCGGAATACGGCCGGCGTCGGGCATGAACTCGCGAGCGATAAATCCCCGCGCCTCGAGGCTGGCCGGCGGTGGCAGGTCGCAAGCAAGGCGAGCGTTCAGGGCGTTCAGCACCCCACGGTAGGCGTCATGCAACCACTGGGCCTGAGCCAGCGTCAGATAGCGCCCCCTATCAAGGTTCCAGCCGAGTTCGCCGCCCACGACTTCCGCCGCGACGCCGATCTGCTTCTTTCGGAAATCCGGCGGATCGGCGGCAACGCGGCGCGCCAGCGGATGGTCTTCGTCCAATTCGCTGCGGCCATTGAAAAGCGCGCGGACAGCCTCCAGGGTCTTCCAGCCGGCCGACACATTGACCCGCGGCCTGCGGGGTAGATTGCTTATGAGGGGCGACTCTGGATCGAGACCGATTTGACTGAGGAAGTCGGTGATCAGGTCTCCGCCCACAAGCATGGCCGGATCCAGCACGCGCACGACGAGCGCATCCCATCCAAAAGCGTCGGCCCACCGGTTCGCGGCTTCGAACGCGTTGAAACGATCGTGCGCCTGCTTCTGCTCGAAAAATGTGTCGAAGTCGAAGGTGCGGATCCCGTGGCGGACTTCCTGCGCATAGGTCGACGGCGCGATGTCCACCATGTCGCGGATCACCAGAATGATGCGGATCGGCGCGTTCACGCCGGCGAGATTGGCTGCGAACCGCCTGACGGCCTGTGCGCTGCAGGTCCAGAAGCCTTCGGACGACAGGACGGTGGTGCGATGGCGCGTATCGCGCAGGTAGTCGGCGAGTTCCGAAACGCTGCCCGAAAGAGGGTTGAACTTGTCCGACCGCCCCTTCAGTTCGTTGGCGAAGTTATGGTGCGCGTTGCGGTTGAGCCGCCCCAGGCGGGGATAGTCGACGGACAATTCACGCAGAGCTGACTCGTGGGTGTCCAGAAATGTCTGGATTGTCGCCGACCCCGCTTTGGACAATCCGATGTGGATGAAGATCATTGGCCCGAAATCCCACCAGCGCCTACTACCAGCGGTGAATAGGGTGACAGCAGCACCATACCCCAATTGCGTGCTTGCAGAAGCGGCGGTTGCTCCGCTGTTGGTTTGGCGCGCGTCCGGCCTCGGCGGCGATGGATGACGGCCAGGTGACGGTGGTGCAGATCCTGAGCCGCGCCGACGATTTCCGAAATCCGTCGAAATCCGTCGATACGATACCTATTGATGTAAATCCGATTGCGCTACCGGGCGCCCGCCGGATTGTCCACGATGGGTATCGTTCCGACGTATCGCCGAAGTCGCGGGCATGCGCATCCTGCCGGCGGGCTGGGTCGACCATCCGGCGCGGCTGACACCGGGCAGCGAGGCCTTCGGCTACGCGGCGGGGTTCTGGACCAATCGCGGCGACCAGGCCGCCGCCCGAACCTGGCGTCCGCATATGCCGCCGGACTCGTTCATGGCCCGCGGCAGCCTGGGACAGTACGTCCTCGTCGTGCCCTCGGCCCCGGCTGGTGATCGCGCGCATGGGCGTCTCGCACACGCCATGGGAAGACATCGGAGGTCTCGACGGGTTGACCGCCGACGCGATGGCGGTGTTCGGCGGGGAGGTGAGGCCGGCTGATCCTTCTCCCCTTGCGGCAGAAGGTGACCGAAGGCTGGATGATGTGTTTCGGTGCCATTGAGAGCACTGTCACCGAAACCTACCGTAACCCCAAACTCAGACGGTGTCATGCCGGCCCACATTTGCGCCAGCCTGCGTGGATTTCGCGTTTGATTGGTTGTCGCCTATGGTTTACACTGATCCCTGATGATCGAGGTACGCCAGGCTGCGGTGTTCGCGGCCTGGCTTCGAGGCCTGCGCGATCGCGGTGGCGCGACCAGGATCGCGGGACGGATTCGCCGCCTCGCGGTTGGAAACTTTGGTGATGTACGACCGGTGGGCGAAGGAATCAGTGAACTCAGGATCGACCATGGCCCTGGATATCGAGTGTATTTCGTGAAGCGCGGAGCTGACCTCGTGATCTTGCTCGGCGGCGGAGATAAATCGTCCCAGGCGAGGGACATCGTCGCCGGCAAGATGCTGGCGCGGGAGGTGTGACCATGGTGCTTGCGACCACACCGTTCGACCCCGCCGACTTCATCGAAGATGCCGAAGCGGTCGAGGTCTATCTGGTCGACGCGTTCGAGAGCGAGGATGCGGCGGTGATCTCCGACGCGCTGGGTGTCGTCGCGCGGTCTCGCGGAATGTCCGCGCTTGCCGCCGACACCGGTCTCAGCCGGCAGGCGCTCTACAAGGCGCTCAGTCACGACGGCAATCCCGCCTTCGCGACCGTCCTGAGAGTTGCCCATGCCTTGGGCTTTCGCCTGACTCCGAGCAGGATTGAGGCGAGGGGTTAGGATCGGCGCGCCACGTCGCCAGGATTGGACCGGCGGCGTCCCGCCGCCGTCTTCGCCATCTCGCCACGGGCCTTCTCGGCGCAGTCCATGCTTCTGTCACCCTATTCGCGTCGCCTGCTTCGACGTGAACGAGCGTCGCCACGCCTAACGCACGTCGCCAGTCGAGGGCGGCCTTCCATCTGCGTAAATCTGGGCCATCTGCGGACAGCCTTTCCTGGCTTCGCCGAGCATTCGATCCCACGGTATTGTTCACCCATCGCCCCGCCGATTGCGGCGACCGAGGTTGACAAAACGAAAATAATTGCAATATGTATCCTCTGTGTCCGCTCCTCGGGCGGCGGGCAACCACGTGATTTTCGCAAAGGCGTCTAGATCATGAAAATAGATAATAAAAACAACAACACCGATGATGGTCCGGTTGCCCTCCCGTTGCCATTTGTTGCCCAGATGTTGCCATTCAGCTGCCCATTGGCTGCCGGCATGTTACCAGCCTGTTGCCTGCAAGCTGCCGAGCCGTTGCCCTGATGTTACCTGATGTTACCGCCAGGCTGCCCGTTTGTTGCCCACCCTCGATCCAGCCCGCGCTCCTACCCCATCACCGGCAGCCTCACCCGGAACGTACTCCCCAGGTTCAGCCCCTCGCTGGTCACCGCTATCGTTCCCCCGTGCAGCTCGACCAGCTGCTTGACCAGCGCCAGTCCGATTCCCAGACCCTCATGCGCCGTGCTTCCCGGGCTGGCTGCCTGCGCGAACAGTTCGAAGATCTTCGGCTGCACGTCGTTGGCGATGCCGATGCCGTTGTCGGAGATGTCGATCTCCACGAAGCCGCCGGCGGTATGGGCGGCCAGCCGGATCTCACCGCCCGCCGGCGTATATTTGGCGGCGTTGTCCAGCAGATTGCTGACGACCTGGGTGATCCGCGTCGGGTCGGCGTCCAGCCAGGCCGGTTCGGTCAGGACGTCGAGGGTCAGGGCATGGTGCTTGCCCTCGATCTGCGGCCGGCTGGCCTCGACGGCGAATTCGACGATGGTCTGCAGCGCGACCTTTTCTTTCTTCAGCGAGATCTTGCCCTGGTCGATGCGGGAGATGTCGAGCAGGTCCTCGATCAGCCGCGACAGATGCTGCACCTGCCGCTCCATCTGCGCGCGGATGACCTTCGCCTTCTCCGGATCGTCGCGCCGGCCTAGGATGTTGAGGCCCGCGGTCAGCGCCATCACCGGATTGCGCAGTTCGTGGCCCAGCACCGCGATGAACTGGTTCTTGTTGCGATCGGCGGCCTGCAAGGTGCGTGCATAGGCTTCCAGCTCGTCGCGCTGCGCCACGATCTGCCGGCGCTGCTGGTTCAGGTCGAAGAAGACATTGGCCTTGTGGCGCAGGATGTCGGCCTCGATCGGCTTCTGGATGAAGTCGACGGCGCCGGCCTCATAGCCGCGGAAGCGGCGCTGGGTGTCGGCGGCGCCGGCGGTGATGAAGATGATCGGGATGTGCCGCACGCGCTCGGCGCCGCGCATGAATTCGGCCAGCTGGAAGCCGTCCATGCCGGGCATCTGAACGTCGAGCAGGGCCAGGGCGAAGTCATGGACCAGCAGCAGTTCGAGGGCCTCTTCGCCCGAGCGCGCCTTGAGACAGGCGAGACCCTCGCGGTGCAGCAGCGCCTCCAGCGCCAGGAGGTTCTCCTCCAGGTCGTCGACCAGCAGGAAGTTGATCGGCTCCGCGCGGGTCATACGGTTCCCAGGTTCGACAGATAGGATGCGATCGCGTCGAGGTTCATCGCCAGCGCCGACGGCGAAGCCCGCAGCGCCGTGGCCGGCATGGTCGGCACATAGGCCCCGGCGGGGTCCTCGACGATCGCGACGCCGCCGGCGTCGGCGACCGCCTTGAGGCCCCGGGCGCCGTCGTGGTTGGCTCCCGTCAGGATGACCCCGGCCAGCGCGGGCCCATAGGCGTCGGCGCAACTCTCGAACAGCACGTCGATGGAGGGGCGGGAGTGGTTCACGAGCTCGTCCGATGAAAGCGAAAGCGATCCGTCCGCCTCGACCAGCAGGTGATAGTCCGAAGGCGCGAAATAGACCACGCCCGAGCGCGCCGGCTCCTTGTCTTCGGCCTCCTTCACCTCGACCTGGCATTTGGCCTGGAACAGCGGCACCAGCGCGTTGTCGCGGTCCGGCGGCACGTGGACGACGATCAGCACCGGCAGCCGATAGCCGGGCGGCAGCGCCGGCAGGATGCGCGAGAGCGCCTGGACCGCGCCGGCCGAGCCGCCGATCGCCACCGCCCGGATGGACCCGCCAATATCGGCTTCGGCGCTCATGGCTCGCGCCTCTGATAGATCTTCTCGTCGCGCACGAAGTCGGAGAAGGCGTCGGCGCAGGCGGAGAAGCGCAGACTCTCCTTCGATCCCAGCCCCAGGAACCCCTTGCGCGCCAGCGAGTCGCGGAAGAGGCCGACGGCCCGATCCTGCATCGAGCGATCGAAATAGATCAGCACGTTGCGGCAGGAGATCAGATGCATCTCGCCGAACACGGCGTCGGTCACCAGGCTGTGGTCGGAGAACACCACCCGGCGGCGCAGGGTCTTGTCGAACACCGCCCGGCCATAGTCGGCGGTGTAGTAGTCCGACAGCGACGAATTGGGCCCCGACTTCTGGTGGTTCTCGGTGAATTTCTGCAACCGGTCGATCGGGTAGATTCCGGCCTCCGCCGCGTGGAGAGCCGTCGGGTTGATGTCGGTCGCGTAGAACATCGTACGCTGGTCGAGGCCTTCCTCTCGGAACAGGATGGCCAGCGAATAGAGCTCCTCGCCTTGGCTGCAGCCGGCGATCCACACCTTCAGCGACGGATAGGTGCGCAGATGTGGCAGCACCTTTTCCCGCAGCGCCCGGAAATACGACGGGTCGCGAAACATCTCGCTGACCTGCACGGTCAGATAGTCCAGCAGCCGCGGCAGCATGGCGGGCTCGTGCAGCAGGCCCTCCTGCATCGCCGAGATGTTGGCGAAACCGAGCTGCGTGCGCGCCTGCAGCAGGCGCCGCTTGATCGACGCCCGCGCATAGTGGCGGAAGTCGTAGTGGTAGCGTTGATAGAGCGCCTCCAGCAGCAGCTGGATCTCTATGTCCTCAACGCCGTCGCGCACTACCTCTCTTCTCCCTCTGGGAGAAGTACCCGCGAAGCGGGGGATGAGGGTCTTTGGGCCGGGTGCGGTGCGGTCGCCCACGGGACCGCGCTCTGCATCGACACCCTCATCTGTCGCTTCGCGACATCTTCTCCCAAAGGGAGAAGAGGGGGATCATCCGCCAAGCCTTCACCGCGGCATCCATACCCGCACCAGCGAGAGCAGCTTGTCGACGTCGATCGGCTTGGCCATGTAGTCGTTAGCGCCGGCGGCGATACAACGTTCCTGATCGTCGGGCATCGCCTTGGCGGTCAGCATGATGATCGGCAGTTTTATCCACTTCGGGTCGCTTCGGATCGTCTGCGTGGCGACCAGGCCGTCCATGACCGGCATCATCACGTACATCAGCACCAGGTCTATGGCCCGCGCCGGATCGCCCGCGGAAGCGGTCAGGACGTCGATCGCCTCCTGGCCGTTGCGGGCGATCTGGACGATGGCGCCGCGCGGCTCCAGGACGCTGGTCAGGGAGTAGACGTTGCGCACGTCGTCCTCGACGATCAGGATGCGCCGTCCTTCCAGGACGGCGTCGCGGTTGCGCGCCTTCTGGATCATCCTCTGCTGCTCGGGGGGGAGCTCGGCCACCACGCGGTGCAGGAACAGCGACACCTCGTCGAGCAGGCGTTCGGGCGACTTGGCGCCCTTGATGATGATCGAGTTCGAATAGCGGCGCAGCCGCTGTTCGTCGTCGGCCGTCAGGTCGTGGCCGGTGTAGACGATGACCGGCGGAAAGGCGTGGTCGCCCCCGCTCAGGGTCTCCAGCAGCGAGAATCCGGAGGCGTCCGGCAGCGACAGGTCGAGCACCATGCAGTCGAACGTGTGGCTTTGCAGCTGTTCCAGACATTCCGCCGCGGTGCCCACCGCCACGATCTCCACATCGCCGGTGGCGAGCAGCTTGCTGACGGCATCGCGCTGCACGGCGTCGTCCTCGACGATCAAGACCCGCCGCACGCTCCTGGTCAGCTTCGATTCCAGGGTCCGCAGCACCTCGGCCAGGTCCGCGCGCTGGACCGGTTTCATCAGATAGCCGACCGCGCCCAGGGACAGGGCCGTCTGGCTGTGGTCGGCGCCGGAGACGACGTGGATCGGGATGTGGCGGGTCTGGCCGTCGCGCTTGAGGCGGTCGAGGACCGTCAGTCCGGACTGGTCGGGCAGGCCGACGTCGAGGACGACGGCGCTTGGCTTGTATTTCCGGGCCAGGCCCAGGGCTTCCTCGGCCGTGCCGGCCACGAGGCACTGGAAGCCCATCTCGTGCGACAGGTCGCGCATGATGGTGGCGAACGCCTCGTCATCCTCGATGACCAGCAGCAGGCGGCGCGTATCGCTCAGCGCATCGCGGTCGTCCTCGACCTTCTCCGGCGACGGAGCGCGACGGGGAGGTGGGGCACGGGAGGTCGTGGCGACCGGTTCGGCCCGAACCGGTTCAGGCCGCTCGCCGGGCGCGGCGCCCGCTGGACCGAAGGAGACCGGAACCGTGACCGTGAAGGTGCTGCCGTCGCCCGGCCGGCTCTCCACCGTGATCGCGCCGCCCAGCAGGCGCGCCAGCTCCCGCGAGATCGACAGGCCCAGGCCCGTGCCGCCGTATTTGCGGCTGATCGTCCCGTCCGCCTGGCGGAAGGCCTCGAAGATGCTCTCCTGCTGTTCCGGCGAAATGCCGATCCCGGTGTCGCTCACCGCCAGCATCAGCCGATCGGCCCCGGCGCGGGAGATCGTCAGGGTGACGCCGCCGCTCTGAGTGAACTTGAAGGCGTTGGAGAGCAGGTTCTTCAGCACCTGTTCCAGCCGCTGGCGATCGGTCTCGATGGCGGCTGGACAGCCCTCGGCGAGGCGAATCTCGAAAGCCAGTCCGCGTTCATTGGCGACGGGTTGGAACACGCTCCGGATATCGGCCGCCAGCCGCTGCAGCGGGACGCTCTCGGGCTGCATGTGGATCTGGCCGGCCTCGATCTTCGACAGGTCGAGGATGTCGTTGATCAGCGTCAGCAGGTCATTGCCCGAGGACTGGATGGTCCGCGCATACTTCGCCTGCTCGTCGGTCAGATTGCCGTCGGGATTGTCGCCCAGCAGCTTCGACAGGATCAGCAGGGAGTTGAGCGGCGTGCGCAGCTCGTGCGACATGTTGGCCAGGAAGTCGGACTTGTACCGGCTCGCCTGTTCGACTTCCTGCGCCTTCTGCTGGACGGCGGCGGTCGTGCGCTCCAGGTCGTCGCGCTGGGTTTCCAGCGTCTGGGCCTGTTCCTCGAGCTGGCTGTTGGTCTGCTCCAGTTCGAACTGCTGCTGCTCGAGCCGCACCTGCGATTCCTTGAGGGCCCGGCCCTGTTCCTCCAGCTCTTCGTTGGAGACGCGCAGCTCCTCGCTCTGCACCTGCAGTTCCTCGGCCTGCCGCTGGGTCTCCTCCAGGACATCCTGCAGCTGCGCCCGATAGCGCGCCGAGCGCAGGGCGATGCCGATCGCCGCGGAAGTCTGCTCCAGCAGCTCCAGGATGTCGTCGTCGACCGGGTGCAGGAATCCCAGCTCCATCACCGCATTGACCACGGCGTCGGCCCGGACCGGGACGATCACCAGATGCCTGGGATTGCCCTGGCCGAACGCCGAACCGATGGTCAGATAGCCGTCGGGGACATCGCGGATGATCGTCGGCCGCCCCTCGGCCGCCACCTGTCCCAGAAGGCCCTGCTTCACGCGGAAGCGCGCGGGAATGTCCGCCTCGGCGGGCACGCCGAGCGTCGCGACCAGGTCGAAGTAGAGGCCCTCGCCCTTGAACAAGGCGCCTGCCTGGAAGCCGAGATAGTTCGCCAGAAACGCCAGGATGGCGTCGGCGAGATCCGCGACCGATTTGTCGCCCATCATCGCCTCGGCGAGGCCGACCTGACCCGATTGCAGCCACTGCTGCCGCTCGCGGGCCTGGGCGTTCCTGCGGATCAGCGCGTACACCACCATGGTGAGCAGGGCGCCGAGCAGGCTGGAAAGAATGCCGCTGACCAGCGCCGTCCTGAAGGCGCTGTCCATCTTGGCCAGACGGATCTCGCGCAGGCGTAACTCCTCCTGGCGCATGACCTCGATCTGGGTGCGGATGGCGTCCATCTCGAGCTTGCCGCGATCCGAGTTCACCACGGCGAGCGCCGCCGCGAACCCCTTGCTCTTGCTCAGATCGATCGTCTCCTTCAGCTCCGCGAGCTTTGCATCGAGGTGGCGTTTGAGCTGAACGAGGTTCGCCTGCTGAACCGCGTTGTCGCGGGTCAGGGATGCGACGGTTTCGAGGCGCGACGCGGCGTTCTCGGCCGCGATTTCATAGGGCTCGAGGTATCTGTCTTTTTCCGTCAGCAGGTATCCGCGCTGACCGGTTTCGGCATCCTGCGCCGTCGAGAACAACTGGTCCAAGGCGATCAGCACCGCGTGCGAATGCACGATCTTCTGGTTGTTCTCCCGCAGCGTGTGGATATTCAGATAGGCGATGGCCCCGCTGATCACGAAGAAGGCGAGGACGGCCGTCAGACCCAGCATCGTCCATGCTTCCGCACGGGATCGGACACTTTGCGCCAGGCGGGAACCGGTCAGCGGCATGGGAATTTCGAGAGGCAATACATTGTCGCATGCCTAAAGGGTGTGCCGTCGAACAATCAAGCGTCGACACACCCCGGGAGGCCTTGCGAGGACCTCCGCGTCCTCCCTCCTCGTAGGCCGACGGAGGGAGGATGGGCCTGCGATCTACTGGAAGACGTAGCGCAGCGAAACGCCGACGTCGTTCGTGCTTCCCCAATGGTAGGTGTCCAGAACAACATCTTCTGGGTAGTTGAGGTTCGTGTGATCGGCGAACGTATGGTTGTAGTTGACGCTTCCGACGAGTTTGTTGGGGATCAGATGATAGTTCAGTGAGACGCCGACGTCTGCGGTATTCCCGAGGTCCTCGTGGTGGAACAGATCCGGGATAAAGTTTCTGACATTTGGATCACCGTTGAACGTATAGGCGGCGTTCACATTGGCCGACAACCGATCCGTGAACCGCGTCTGGGTCTGCACGCCCAGTGACGGCGCCCAATAGGAACCTGTGGTCGCGACGCCTCGCGCCGGCGAGGCGGTCAGTTCGGTCGACGTTCCATAGTAGGTGGCCGTCACCGATCCGCGGATGGTGAAGAACCTGGTTTCGCGCGCGATGGCCAAGCCGAAGTCTGTCGTCGAGCCGCCGCGTGCGACGGTCGCGTCCTCGCCGTCGATCGACGCCTTCGACGAAAAGGCGTCCGGAGAATAGTGGGCGAGGAAGTCGAGCATGAAGGGTTGCTCCTTCTGATCGATCAGCCGGTA
>Ga0302314_10009592_pt1 | contig 17092 bp, 16 predicted proteins | sample III_Palsa_N2_3_FD_200533 | JGI IMG/M metagenome (GOLD analysis project Ga0302314, IMG submission 200533) | Peat permafrost microbial communities from Stordalen Mire near Abisko, Sweden - III_Palsa_N2_3 | ecosystem: Environmental > Terrestrial > Soil > Palsa > Peat permafrost | place: Sweden...
CAGGTACAGCGTGACCCCGCGAGCGTCACGTTCGACAATGCCGTGCAATCCCGCCAAATCACGCGATCCGGACAAAAAGTCCGGATACCGAATGCGGATCACGACTCAACCCATTCGCGCACGTCACCCCGCGCAGGCATACCAGGAATACGCACCGGCCCCCCCGTTGCAGCATTATCCGCCCTGAATATAACGCAACGGATTGACACGTTCACGGTAAATAGAAAAGTTGCCCGCTTCGCACCAGGCCCGCATCCCGTCTACCCTGCGTAGGTGATCCCTGGGCAGACCGACGCAGACCCGCAGGACGCGCCGCGGTTGGACGGGCGGCCCGATGGCGCCGCCGGCGGGCGCCCGGCCGGGCCGCTGCGGCTGCGCTCGGCCCTGCCGCTGGCCCTGGCGGCCGGCCTGCTGCTGTTCGCGGCGTTCCCGCCGGTCGGCGTGTGGCCGCTCGCCGTCGTCAGCCCGGCGCTGCTCATCGTCGCCCTGTCCGGGCGCTCGCTGCGGGCCTCGTTCACCGTCGGCCTGATCTTCGGCACCGCGTTCTTCCTCCCGCTGCTTGCCTGGGTGATGAACCTGGCCTGGTTCGCCTGGGTCGCGCTCGCCGTCGCCTCGGCGGTCATCTTCGCGGTGTTCACCATCGCCCAGCGGCTGCTGCTCAACCTGCGGGGCTGGCCGCTCGCGGTGGCCGGCTGGTGGGTGGCGGCCGAGTCGTTCCGCGACCGCTGGCCCTGGGGCGGCTTCCCCTGGGGCCGGCTGGCGATGAGCCAGGCCGGGCTGCCCACCCAGGGCTGGGCGGCGATCGGCGGCCCGCCCCTGCTGACCCTGGTCGTGGCGCTCATGGCGGCCACGCTCGGCTGGTTCCTGCTGACCCTGCTGTCGCCCGAGCGGCGTCGGCCGGGCGGCCGGCTGATCGCGGTTCCCGGGCTGACGTTCGCGGTCACCGTCGGGCTCGCCTGCGTCCCGGCCGCGCTGCCGCTCGACCCGGTCCCGGCCAGCGCGCGCACCGCCGTCGTCGCCGCCATCCAGGGCAACGTGCCCCGCGCCCGGTCCCTGACCGGGCAGCTCGACAACGACGCGGTGGTCACTCAGAACCACGTGACCGCCACCGAGAAGCTGGCCGCGAAGGTCGCCGCGGGCACGCTGCCCGCGCCCGACCTGGTGATCTGGCCGGAGAACTCCACCGACATCGACCCCATGCTCTACCCGCCGACCTTCGCCCAGATCACCACCGCGGTCACCGCGATCGACCGCCCCATCCTGGTCGGCGCCGTGCTCCAGAACCCGCAGCTGAACGCGGGCGTGCTCTGGCTGCCGGGCAAGGGGCCGACGACGACCTACGCGAAGCGCCAGCTGGTGCCCTTCGGCGAGTTCCTCCCGTTCCGCGGCCTCATCAGCAAGGTCACGTCGCTCACCGCGCTGCTGCCGACCGACTTCGTGCCCGGGCACAAGACGGTGGTCTTCGACGTCGGCCGGATCCGGCTCGGCGATGTCATCTGCTACGAGGTCGCCTTCGACGACCTCGTCCGCTCCGAGGTCAGCGCGGGCGCGAACCTGCTGTCGGTGCAGAGCAACGACGCCACCTTCGAGCGGGACTCGCTGGCCGGCGTGAGCGGCGAGACCAGCCAGCAGCTCGCGATGGCGCGGATCCGGGCGGTCGAGTTCGACCGGGCGGTCGTCGTCGCGTCCACCACCGGGTACAGCGCGATCATCGCCCCCGACGGCCGGGTGCTCCTGCGCAGCGGCATCTGGCAGCAGGCCGAGCTCGAGGCCCGGGTCCCGCTGCTCACCTACACCACGCTGGCCGAGCGGGCCGGTGCCTGGCCGGAGTGGGCCATCGTCGCGCTGACCGGGCTCGCGCTGGTCCTGGCCGCGGCGCAGGCGGTCCGACGCCGAACAGCCGCGACCCCGGGCATACCGTCAAGTCCCGGGACCGAAGATCCCGTAGGCCGATAAACTGGGCGTCCCCGGGGAGAGGACCGATTCACCGTGCACGGCAGCCACAGACGACGCCTCGCCATCACCGCCCTCGCGGCCGCCGCCGCCCTGCTGGCCACCGCGTGCCAGAGCGGCACCCCGGCCGCGACCCAGCTCAACCCCAGCGCGGTCGCGAGCAAATCGGCGGGCAAGCAGGCCGCCGCGGTCCAGACGTACCTCACGATCTCCCCCGCGCCCGGCACCAAGAACGCCAACCCGGCCGCGGGCATCTCGGTCACCGCCGCGACCGGGAGCAAGGTCACCGCGGTCACCGTCAAGGCCGCGGGCGACCAGGTCACCGGGGCGCTGAGCAAGGACGGCACGAGCTGGCACAGCACCTACGCGCTGCCCACCGGCACGTCGTACCAGGTGACCGCCACCGGCACCGACGGGGCGGGCCGGGCCGTGACCCAGACCAGCAGCTTTACCACGATGACCCCGTCATCGGCGTTCCACACCGAGATCTACGAGGGCCAGGGCGCGACCTACGGGGTCGGCATGCCGATCATGCTGACCTTCGACCACCCGATCAAGGACAAGGCCGCGGTCGAGCGGTCGCTGCAGATCACGACCTCCAACCCGGTGGTCGGCGCCTGGTACTGGGACGGCAGCGAGCAGGTCGACTTCCGGCCGCGGGACTACTGGCCGGCCAACACCACGGTCAGCTTCGACGGCCACCTGGACGGCGTCGAGGGCGCGCCCGGCGTGTACGGCGTCCACGACCTCACCCAGACGTTCACCATCGGCCAGTCGGTCATCGCGGTCGCCTCCACCGACACCCACAAGACCCGGATCTACGTCGGCGGGGCGCTCAAGTACACCTGGCCGATCTCCACCGGCAAGACGACCACGCCGACCCCGGACGGCACGTACCTGACCGTCCAGAAGGGCAACCCGGTCCGGATGATCGGCGGCACCAAGGGCAAGGCGGGCTATTACAACGAGCTCGTCAACTGGGCCGTCCGGTTCACCTACAGCGGCGACTACTACCACTCGGCCCCGTGGTCGGTGGTCAACCAGGGCACGACCAACGTCAGCCACGGCTGCGTGAACCTGGCGCCGGCCGACGCCGAGATCTACTACAACCTGGCCATCCCCGGCGACCCGATCACGATCGAGGCCAGCCCGAAGGGCGGCGACTGGGACAACGGCTGGACCGAGTGGTTCCTGTCCTGGTCCCAGTACCTGGCGGGCAGCGCCACCCACCTGGCGGTCGAGGCCGGCCCGCAGGGCAGCACCTTCGTCAGCCCGTCGGCGGTCCCGGCGGACACCGGCAGCACCCCGCTCAGTACCTCGGCGACGGGGAACTACTTCGCGGCCTGACATGGGAGACATCAGCCGGATCCGCCGGATCGAGAAGATCACCGGGCTCAACCTCAAGGACCAGGAAGACCGGACGCTGGTGCTGCTCGCCGACCGGTGGCGGACCGTTTCCCTGGCCCTGCGGCCGGCCTGAGCCGATGACCGCTCCGGCCGACTGGATCGGGTTCGCCGAGATGATCGGGGGCGCGAGCGGCGCGCTGACCGGGCTGCTGTTCGTGTCGGTGTCGCTGAACGCGAGCCGCATCGCCGGGCATCAAGGCCTGCGCGCGAGCGCCGGGCAGACCCTGGTGCTGTTCCTCACGCCGCTGTTCGGGGCGGCGGCCCTGCTCGCCCCGGGCCAGTCCGACCCGGTGGTCGGGGGCGAACTCATCGCCATCGGGGTCATCGCGAGCTGGACGCTGCTGGCCAACGGGCGGCGCAAGCGCTGGCGGGCCGACGACGACGCCCTGGTCATCGCCATCTTCAACCACCGCTTCCCGAACGTCCTGGTCATGCTGCTGTTCGTGGCCAGCGGGATCGCTCTCGCCTGCGGCGCGAACGGCGGGCTCTACCTGCTGCTTCCGGCCTCGCTCGTGGCGTTCGCCAGCGGGGTGCTGAACGCGTGGTACTTCCTGCTTCCGCCGCTCAGCACGCAGCGGAAGATAAGGGAGCAGGTCGAAGCACGGGACCGTTCATCCGAATAAAGGCTTGTGAATTCAGGTGAACGAGCCGTGGCCGCTCAGGGACGCGCGCTGCCGCTCGTCGACTGCTGGTTCACGTGCGCCGTGGGGCTGCCCGAGGACACCGCCAGGATCACGCCGAGGGTGAGCGCGAGCGCGAGCGGGATCAGCAGCGGGGCCGCCGCGCGGGACACGCGCCGCCGTTTGGCCCGACGCTTCGCCACGCTTGCCCGGTTGCCGAAGCCCCCCTCGATCAGCGTCACGCTGGCTCCCTCCGCCTCATCCCGTCCGCAGGGCCAGCCTAACTCCGTTACTCAACAGTTATCGAGTAGATGGTAAAAAAATATCTAATCCGTCACCGTCAGTTAACAACCTTCCCATAGGGTCGCTATCCCCTGCCCGACGCCGATGCACATGGAGGCGGCGCCCCGGGCCGCGCCCCGGCGGCGCATCTCGTGCAGCAGCGTGGTGACGATCCGCGCGCCCGAGCAGCCGAGCGGGTGGCCGATGGCGATCGCGCCGCCGTTCACGTTGACCTTGTCCTGGTCGAGCTTGAGCTCGTCGACGCAGGCGACCGACTGGGCCGCGAACGCCTCGTTCAGCTCCACCAGGTCCAGGTCCTCGATCCGCCAGCCGGCCCGGGACAGCACCCGGTTCATCGCCGGCACCGGCCCGATGCCCATGTAGTCGGGGTGGACGCCGGCCGCGGAAGCCCCCACGTAGCGGGCCAGCGGCGTGGCCCCGGTCCGCCTGACCGCTTCCTCGGACATCAGCAGCAGCGCGGCCCCGCCGTCGTTCAGCGGCGAGGAATTGCCCCCGGTGACCGTCCCGCCCTTGCGGAACGCGGGCCGCTTGGCCGCCAGCTCCTCGAGGGTGATCGACGCCTTGATGCCCTCGTCACTGGTCATCTCGCCCTTGGCCGTGGTGACCGGGACGATCTCGGCGTCGAAGCGGCCGGCGTCGCGGGCGGCCGCGGCCAGCCGGTGCGAGCGGAGCGCGAACTCGTCCTGGCGCTCGCGGGTGATGCCGTACTTGTCGGCGACATTCTCCGCGGTCTCGCCCAGGCTGATCGGCGGGTACAGCTCCTGCATCCGCGGCGAGACCAGGCGCCAGCCGAGCCGGGTGTCCGCGGTCTCCAGCGACCGCGCCCAGGCGTCGCCGCTGCGGGTGACGACGAACGGCGCCCGGGTCATCGACTCGGTGCCGCCGGCCACGCAGATGTCGGCGTCGCCCGCCGCGATCGCCCGGGCGGCGTCGCTGACCGCCTCCATGCCCGAGCCGCAGAGCCGGTTCACCGTCGCGCCGGGGATCTCGACCGGGAGCCCGGCCAGCAGCACGGCCATCCGGGCGACATTTCGGTTATCCTCGCCCGCCTGGTTCGCCGCGCCCCAGTAGACATCGTCGATCGTGTTCACGTCGAGGGTGCTATTGCGGGCGATGAGCGCCTTGAGGATGTCGGCGGCGAGATGGTCGGGACGGACCTCGGCCAGCGCCCCCTTTACCTTGCCGATGGGGGTACGGCACGCATCCACGACGAACACCGAGCTCACGCTGACCTGCCTCTCCGGGGAAGTTCCTGCTTTCTCACCATAGGTCAGCCCGGTGTCCGCCTCCTACCGGGGGCGTCGTTACTCGACCGTTATGACCGGGTATGAAGTTTGGTGAAACCAAACGAGTGGTGTCCGCGTCTTCATATGTATGCGCGTGAGACTTCGCCTAAGTACACGTGTGAGACACGTGATGCGAAGTTTCCCGTTTCGATAGCTATTGACCCCTAGACTCAGAGCGTCTCCCGCTGACCACCCGCTGCGATCAGCAACGACGTTCCTCCGGTTGAGCCGCGCTCAGGTACCGGGACTTGATCATTTGGCCGACCATCGAGGAGAACCGGACTGTGTCGTTCCTGGCGAGTGTGACGGGAGCCGGAGCAAAGCTGCTCCGGCATCGGGTGATCGCGGCGACCGCGGGCGCGGCGACCGCGGTTCTCGTGGCGGGCTGCGCGTTCGCCGCGACGTCCGCGACCGGTTCCGGCCAGGAAAAGATAGCCTCGGTGAGCGACAACAAGGCAGTGCACAAGACCACCGCCAAGGCGGCTCAGCCGGCCGCCGCGGCCGGCCCGCTGCACGTGGTCTCGATGACCCCGAGCGGCGGCCATGACGTCAACGGCGGCGACGCCATCGTGGTGACGTTCTCGTCCCCGCTGGCGTCGTCCACGCCGCGGCCCACGCTCTCGCCGTCGATCGCCGGAAGCTGGAAGGTCGCCGGGGCCACGGCGACCTTCACCCCGTCCTCCGGCTACCTGCCCGGCACCACGGTCAAGCTGACCGTCCCCGGCGGCAAGGACGGCGTGACCGCCGCCGACACCACGAGGGGCACGCTCAAGAAGACGTCGCACGTGACCTTCACCACCGGCAAGTACTCCACGCTCCGGCTGCAGGAGCTGCTCACCCAGCTCGGCTACCTGCCGCTGAAGTGGACGCCGAAGGACGGCACCGTCCCCTCCGGCAACGCGAACGCCCAGGTCATCGCGGCCTACGACGCGCCGGCCGGCTCATTCACGTTCAAGTCCGGCTACCCGAGCCAGCTGACCAGCCAGTGGTCGAGCGGAACCGACAACATCCTGGTCACCGGGGCGGTCCGGGCCTTCGAGAACGCCCAGGGCATCGGGATGGACGGCGACGCCGGGCCGCAGGTCTGGGCCGCCCTGCTCACCGCGGTGGCCAAGAACCAGACCGACCCGAACCCCTACACCTACGCGCTGGCCAGCCAGTACTCGCCGCACGAGACGCTGAAGGTCTGGCAGGACGGCAAGGTCATCCTCGACACCCCGGCCAACACCGGCGTGGTCGGGGCGACCACCGCTGACGGCACCTACCCGGTCTACCTGAAGTACCAGGTCACGCAGATGAAGGGCCAGAACCCGGACGGCAGCAAGTACGACGACACGGTGTACTGGGTGTCGTACTTTAACGGCGGCGACGCGGTGCACTACTTCCCGCGCCCGGGCTACGGGTACTACCAGAGCGACGGCTGCGTGGAGATCCAGTGGGACCCGGCCAAGGCCATCTGGTCGCAGCTGACCTACGGCACCCTGGTCACCGTCCAGGGCCCGGTGGCCTGACCTCAGTGCAGGGCGCCGGCCGATGACTTGAAGGCCGCCGCGAAACGGGAGTCGGGGATCTGGCCGGCGACCTGCTCGGCGGTGTCGAACGTGTCCACGTCGGTCAGCCGCGGGGCGAGCGCGACGCGCAGCCCGGCGCTGGCCAGCCGCTCCAGCTGAACCCGGCCGGTGTCAGGCTGGGACATCGGGACGCCGGCCAGCAGCGACCGGTCCGGCCGGGCCAGGCCGAGCAGCCAGAACCCGCCATCCTCGGCCGGCCCGAAGACCGCGTCCGCCTCGCCGGACACGAGGGACTGCGCGGCGTCGCGGATCAGGTCCGTGGTGACCTGCGGCGTGTCCATGCCGATCAGCACCATGGGCAGCGGCGCGGCCGCGTGCGTGTCGGCGAACGCGGCCGCGAGCCGCTCGTCGAGCCCGTCACCGCGCTGAGCGATCAGGTCGAATCCGGCGGGCAGCCAGTACCCCGGTGCGCCGTCGAGCGCGAGTACCCGCCTGCTCACGGCCGAGGCCGCGACCACGTCCAGGGTGTCGGCCAGCGCGGCCTCGGCCAGCGCCGCCGCCGTGGCCGGGCTCAGCGCCGGCGTCAGCCGCGTCTTGACCCGGCCGGCGACCGGTTCCTTGGCGATGACGATGACCTGAGCCGCCAGCATATCGGGACCCGCGCTGGTCGCGCTGGCGGAATTAAACCAGCTCATGGGCCACTTCCGCGGGCGTCGCGCAGGCGGCGAGGACGTGGCGCATGTCGTGGATCGTCCGCACGGTGCCGCGCACCGTGCCCGTCACCTTGGACTTGCCGGTGCGCGGGTAATACTGCACCGGCGCCTCGGCGATGCTCCAGCCCGCCGCGGCGGCGCGCAGCACCATCTCGAGCGGGTAACCGAACCGCCGGTCCCGCAGGCCGAGCGCGAGCAGGTCAGCGCGGCGGGCGGCCCGCATCGGGCCGAGGTCGCGCAGGGCCACCCCGGTGCGACGGCGGAGCTCGGCCGACAGCACCAGGTTGGCCAGCCGCGCGTGGGCCGGCCAGGCGCCTCTCCCGGCCGGCGCGCGGCGTCCGAGCATCAGGTCGACCGTGTTATCGCGCACCGGGCCGCTGACGATCTCCAGGTCCCGTGGGTCGAACGAGCCGTCGGCGTCCATCACGCACACGATGTCGCTGGTCGCCGCGAGCAGCCCGGCGTGCACGGCCGCGCCGAAGCCGCGCTGCGGGACGCTGACGACGGTGGCGCCGAGGTCAGCGGCGATCCGCGGCGAGTCGTCGGTGGAGCCGTTGTCGGCCACGATCGGCCGGTATCCGGCGGGCATCCTGGCGATCAGCCAGGGCAGCGCTCCGGCCTCGTTGAGGCAGGGCAGGACCACGTCGATGGGTGCAGAACCGGTTTCCATGGCGCCGACGCTAGCGGCGACAAGGCGGGTTGGCCTTGGTTTCCGGCCTTACGGAAATGTGACAACCGGCGACGCAGGGTCGTTACCTGGGCCGCCAGATGCTTGGCTGCGGCTATGCGAATACTAGTGACAGGAGCGGCCGGGTTCATCGGGTCCCATGTGCTTGAAGCCATGGCAGCGGCCGGGCATGAGGTGCGCGGCCTCGATTCATTGACGCCCGCCGTGCACGCCGGGAGACCCGACTACGTCCCCGCGGAATGGGACCTTCGGGTAGCCGACGTCCGCGATTGCGAAGCGGTGGACGACGCCCTCGACGGCGTGGACGCGGTCTGCCACCTGGCCGCCATGGTCGGCCTCGGCGTGTCCCTCGCCGACCTGCCGCTGTACGCGGACGTCAACGTGACCGGCACGGCCGTGCTGCTCGACGCCATGGGACGGCGCGGGGTGCCGCACCTGGTGCTCTCCTCGTCGATGGTGGTGTACGGCGAAGGCGCCTACGACTGCCCGGGCCACGGCCGGGTGCGGCCGCTCCCCCGAGCCGCGGACGATCTGGCGGCGGGCAGCTTCGAGCCGCGCTGTCCGGCCTGCGGCGGCGAGCTCGCCTGGACGACGGTGCGCGAGGACGCCACCCTCGATCCGCGCAACGCGTACGCGACCTCCAAGGTGGCCCAGGAGCACCTGGCCGCGAACTGGGCGCGACTGACCGGGGGAACGGCCGTCGCCCTCCGCTATCACAACGTCTACGGTCCCCGTATGCCGAGGGACACGCCCTACTCCGGGGTGGCCGCGATCTTCCGGTCCAGCCTGGAGAGCGGCGCATCGCCCCGGGTCTTCGAGGACGGCGGTCAGCGTCGCGACTTCGTGCACGTCCGCGACGTAGCCGAGGCCAACGCGCTCGCGCTCGACGCCTGCTCAGACGATGTCCCGGCCGGGACGACGCGCGCCTACAACGTGGCCAGCGGCGTCTCCCACACGATCGGCGAGATGGCCGCCGAGCTCACCGTCGCGTTCGGCGGCGGCTCCGAGCCGATGGTCACCGGTCAGTACCGGCTGGGCGACGTGCGGCACATCGTGGCGTCCCCCGACGCGGCCGCCGCCGACCTGGGCTTCCGCGCCCGGACCGGCTTCGCCGAGGGCGTCGCCGAGTTCGCCCACGCCCCGCTTCGCGCCCCCGCCGCGATGATGCCCGCCTAGTGTCCCGGCCAGCGGGCTCTCAGGCCGGCGGGACGGGGCGCGGCAGGCCGGCGGGACCGGGCACGGCCCCGTCCCGCCGGATTTTCACGAGTGGCTGGCGGGCACCGCCCGGTACGGCGCCGGGCGGGAGACGGCGCTCGGGGCGGGGCGGGCGAGCGGCAGCCTGATCAGGAACTGGCAGCCCGAGCCGGCGTTCCGCACGCTGATCTGGCCGGAGTGCGCCTCAACGATGCCGCGCGCGATGGACAGCCCGAGCCCCGCGCCGCCGGACGGGTCCGGGGTGCGGGCGCTCTCGCCCCGGAACGCCACATCGAAGACCCGGGGCAGGTCAGCCGGGGGGATCCCGCCGCACTCGTCGGACACGCTGACGCACGCCATCCCCGCATGGATCTCCCCGAGGACCTCGATGGATCCAGCAGGCGGAGTGTGCCTGATCGCGTTGATCATCAGGTTCCTGACCGCCCGCCCGAACTCGGCGCTGTCGATGAGCACGGGCATGCCGCGGACGGCGGACCCGGTGAGCCTGACCCCCTTCGCCCGCGCGACCGGCTCCGCACTCGCGACGACCTCGGCGACGAGGTCCTCGAGGCCGACCACTCGCCGCGTCAGGCGCAGCGCCCCGGCATGGATCTTGGACAGCTCGAAAAGATCGTCGATCATCGCGGCGAGCCGCTCGGTCTCGATGCGTATCTGCGAGTGGTAGTGGCTGACCTCGCGCGGGTCGATCACCACCTGGTCCTCGAGCGCCTCGGCCATCGCGCGCAGCCCGGCGAGCGGCGTGCGCAGGTCATGACTGACCCAGGCGACCAGCTCGCGGCGGCTGGCCTCGAGTGCCTTCTCACGGGCCCACGCCTGGCCGAGCTTGTCATGGGCCTCGGCGAACCCTCGGGACAGCCCGGCGAGCTCGGCCGGGAGCGGGACCTCGGGCGGCGTGTAGATGCCGCTCTCGCCGACCTCACGGACGGCGTCGGCCAGTGTCTTGCTTGACCGCCTGAGCGAGCGGCCCACGATGAGCGCGACCGCGAGGCCGGCGAGACCGCCGATGCCCATCAGTTCGATCATTACCACGCGGTCGGAGGGGGACAGCATGATGTCGGCGATCTCGGCGATCGCGATCATCGTGGTGGTGGCGCATACCGCGGCGACCAGGGCGACGTGGACGCCCACGGACCGCCGGGCCACCAGCCGCAGGACGAACCCTCCGGCGATGGTCACCAGGACCACGGCCCCGATGACCCAGGCGAGTATGTGCAGGAGGTCGCTCGGCGCCACGCCGGTCAGCAGGCCGAAGGCAGGCGCGACGGCCTTCCCGTGGGCGGCCGGATCCGCGATCACGAGGGCTCCGGCTCGTAGCGGTAGCCGATGCCCCAGACGGTGATGATCCGCCTGGGGATCGTCGGGTCGGATTCCAGCTTCTCCCGCAGTCTCCGCACATGAACGGTGACGGTCGAGGTGTCGCCGAACGTCCAGCCCCACACCTCGCCGAGCAGCTGCTCCCGGGTGAACGCCTGCCGCGGGTTACGCATCAGGAACAAGAGCAAGTCGTATTCACGCGAGGTGAGCTGAATCAGCTTGTCGCCGATCCTGACCTCGTGGGCGGTGAGGTCGATGGAGAGCTCGCGGTCGGCGATGACCCCCTGGTCGAGTTTGTCGGGCAGCCCGCTGCTGCGGGCCCGGCGGAGCACAGAGCGGACCCGCATCGCCAGCTCACGCGGACTGAACGGCTTGGTGACGTAGTCGTCGGCGCCGATCTCGAATCCGGCCAGCCGGTCGTTCTCGTCGCCGAGCGCGGTCAGCATCACCACCGGGATCGGCCAGCGCGCGCGCAACCGCCTGCAGACCTCGAGGCCGTCGATACCCGGCAGCATCAGGTCGAGCACCACCAGGTCGGGCGGGTTCTTGGCGATCAGGACCAGTGCCTCGTAGCCGTCGCGGACGCTCTCCACCGAGTGGCCATCGCGGACCAGGTAGCGGCCGACCACGTCGGCCACCGTCGGATCGTCATCAACCACGACGATCCGGCCGGGGAGGTCCAGGGAACTGCTCGTCATGCTGCCCGCCCGCTGATCGCGCCGGGCCTGACATATCGGGTATCGCTCACTGCTACACCGTAAGTCGGCGAACGGCATCACTGCCAGCAAACGGCGGGGAACGGTCATAACACCGTAAGGCCGATGACGAAACGGTGAGCGACCGCCCGCGGGGCTGTCCGGCGGCGCGGACTGGGTGAACACTGATTCGCATCCATGACTGGCTTTCTCTTCTCTTCGGGGGGACTGGCGTGATCGGCGCACTGTACGAGCAGGCCCTCACCGGGCACGCCCAGGCCGAAATCGAGCACGCGGACGGCGGCACGACGCCGCTTCGGGTGGGTGACTGGCTGTTCCTGCGTCCGGGGGACGACTCGCTCATCGAGCGGTGCGCCGGCCCGACGCTCGACGTGGGCTCGGGGCCCGGGCGGCTCACCGTCGCGCTCGCCGAGCGCGGCATCCCGGCGCTCGGCATCGACGTCACCCCCTACGCCGTGCGCATCGCCCGCGCGGCCGGCGCGCTCACCCTGCTGCGCGATGTGTTCGCCCGGGTGCCGGGGACCGGCCGCTGGATGAGCGTGATCCTCGCCGACGGAAACATCGGCATCGGCGGCGATCCCGCCGTCCTGCTCCGCCGCATGGCCGAACTCCTGGCCCCGCGCGGCCAGGCGATCGTCGAAGTACAGCAGCCCGGCGCGGAGCTGCGGCGCGAACAGGTCAGGCTCAGGCACGGGACGCAGGCCGGCGACTGGTTCCCCTGGGCCTACGTCGGCGTGGACCAGATAGCCCAGATAGCCGGCGAGGCCGGCCTCTCCCCCGCCGAGACCTGGTCCTCAGCTGGCCGCTGGTTCATGACCCTACGCCGGGAGGCGGCTAAATGACTGCGAAAATTCTCCGGGTAGCGGGGATCGTCTTCCTGCTGGCCGTCCTCACCGGCCTGATCCTGCTGATCGCCCGGCCCGGCCTGGATCCGGCCCAGGCCCACCCGATGCGGCTGGTAGCGGCGGCGTGGGTAGTCTTCGCCGGCGCCGCCTGGCTGATGCGGGGCGTGGCCGTACGGCTCGCGGTGGGGCTGATCCTGGTCGGCGGGATCGCGCTCCAGGTGGTCGCGCTAGCCGGGCCGCCGCAGAACAGCAGCGACCTCTACAGGTACATCTGGGACGGGCGGGTCCAGGCGGCGGGCATCGACCCGTACCTGTACGCGCCCGACGCCGCCGGGGTCGCCGGGCTGCGCGACTCGTTTCTCTGGTCGGGGACCGGACCGGGTCACTACGTGGACTGTGTTCCGTCCGAGCCGAACCCGGCTGATCCGTCTGATCCGGCCGACGGGCTCGTCGCCGGGTGCACCAAGCTGAACCGCCCCAAGGTCCCGACCGTGTACCCGCCGGTAGCCGAGGCCTATTTCCTGGCCATACAGCTCGCCGCGCCCGCCGACGACTCCACGACCCCGGTCCAGGCGGCGGCCGCGGGCTTCGCCGTGCTCGTCACCGCGGGCTTGCTGTTCGGGCTGAGAAAGCTAGGGAAGGACCCGAGGCTCGCGGTGCTGTGGGCCTGGTGCCCGACGGTTCCCCTGGAGGCCGGGCAGAACGGGCATGTCGACGTGGTGGGGGTCGCCTTCACCCTGGCCGCCCTGCTGCTGCTCGCGCGGCCACCGTCCAGGGGGCGGTCCAGCGCACGGTCCCGGGGGCGGGTCATCACCGGGGGCGTGCTGCTCGGGCTGGCGATCGCCACCAAGATAACGCCCGTGCTCGTCATGCCGGCCGTGCTGCGACGCGGCTGGGTGCTGATCTCGGCTTCCGCGCTGACGGCGATTTCGCTGGTGTACGTGCCGCACGTGCTGTCGGTCGGCCAGAAGATCATCGGCTTCTTCCCCGGCTACCTGAAGCAGGAAGGGTACTCGACCGGCACCGGGTTCAGCGTCATCGGGCTGCTCGTCCACGGAAAGGCCGCGACCGGCGTGGCCGCCCTGATACTCGGGCTGATCGCGCTGGCGATCTACCGGTACGGCGACCCCGGCCAGCCCTGGCGCGGCGGGGTGCTGATGACCTCGGCCGCGCTCGCCGTGTGCACGCCGAACTTCCAGTGGTACGCCATCTTGCTGGTGATGCTGGTCGCGCTCGACGGGCGGCCCGAGTGGCTGGCCATCGCGGCGGGCGGCTACCTGGCTAACAGCCCGGGGCTGCGGATCGGTGGCACCGTGCTGCATGATCCCCGGCTAGTCGGCTACGGCGGCGGGGCGGCGGTCGCCGTCTTGCTGGCCGTGGCCCGCTACCTGATCACCCGGCGGACCCGAGGCCGGGCCGCGGCCGCGGCACCGGCGGTGGAACCGCTGGCCGTGGAATCGCCGACGGTGGAATGTCTGGCCGTGGAATCGCCCGCCGTGGCGGGAAGCGCGTCCGATGTGGTACTCGAGCCGACCGCCATCTTCCCCGGGCCGGTCAGGTCCGCGCGGGAGACCCCGGCCGACGCCGCCACGCGCTAGCAGATCTTACCTCTCGATTACCCAAGTCTTACCTCATGCTTACCCGGAGTTAGATATGCGAACGCGACCCGGCCCGGAGGCCGTGAATAGAGTCATGGACTCCTCCTCCTACTCCTTCGACGAGTACGCGCCCTACGAGCAGATCGCGGCCGCGATCGCCGGGCCGGCCGGCAACGCGCCCGCGCGGGCGTCCGCGGACGGAGAACCATGGCCCGGGAGCGCCGGTGCGACCGCGGCCGGCGCCACCGTGAGCCCGGGGCTGCTCGCCGGGGCGGTCACCGGGTTTCTCGGGGGCGCGGTGGCGCTCGGCGTGGCCAACCTCACTGCGGCGTTCGTCCGGCCGCAGGCGTCCCCGCTCGTGGCGGCAGGCACCGTGTTCATCGACCGCACGCCGTCGACACTGAAGAACTTCGCTGTCGAGAAGTTCGGCGCGAACGACAACCACGTGCTGCTGCTCGGCCTGTACGTGGGGCTGGCGCTGATCGCGGCGGCGATCGGCATGATCACCGGGCGGCGGGCACGGGCCACGGCGACCGGCATCGGGCTGTTCGTCCTGTTCGGGGCGCTCGTGGTACTCACCCGGCCGGCGAGCCGCATCACCGACCTGGTCCCGTCCGCCGTCGGCGGTGCGGCCGCCATCATCGCCGTCGTCTGGCTCATCCGCGCGGGAACGCAGCGAGCCGGCTATGAACCGGCCGCTTACCAGGCGGCCGAGGATGAACTGCCCAGCTACGAAAGCCCGGGTTACGAAAGCCCGGGTTACGAAAGCCCGAGTTACGAGGCCCCCAGCTACGACAACTCCGGCTACAACGACTCCGGTTACGAACCCCACGGATCGCCCGGCTACGAGTTCCCCGGTCGCGAACCTTACGAGTCGCCCCGCTATGAACCGGCCGGCCAGGAGCCACTCACCTACGGATCTCCCGCCTACCGCGCCGGATGGCCGGCATGACCCGCCTCGACGCACCGGGCATGACCCCGGGTACCCCCACCCGGGGACCCAACCGGCGCCGGTTCCTCCTCGCCGGCGGCGCGGCCGCCGGCCTCGCCGCCGCGGCCGGCCTCGGCGGCGAGTACCTCCAGGACAAGCGGTTCGCCCACCGCCCGCCGGTCACGTCCGCCGCCAGCCCGCCGGCGGTGAAGATTGGCGCCCCGGGAGTCAAGCAGACGCCGCTGCCCAAGGGCGCGGACATCACCGACATCCCCGGCCTGTCCTCGTTCTACACGCCGAACACCCAGTTCTACCGGGTGGACACCACGCTCAAGATCCCTAAGGTCTCCGTGCAGGGCTGGCAGCTCCGGATCCACGGCATGGTGGACCGGGAAATCACCATCTCGTTCGCCGACCTGATCAAGCGGCCGATGCTCGACCACGACATCACGCTGACCTGCGTCGCCGACCCCGTCGGCGGCCGCCTCGTCGGCACCGCCCGCTGGCAGGGCGCGCTCCTGGCCGACGTGCTGCGGGAGGCGGGGATCCACCCGGGCGCCGACCAGATCGTCATGACCGACGTCAACGGAATGAACCTGGGCGTCGCCACCGCCCCGGTGATGGACGGCCGCACGTCGCTGCTGGCCATCGGGATGAACGGCCAGACGCTCCCGCCCGAGCACGGCTTCCCGGTCCGGGTCGTCGTGCCCGGCCTGTACGGCTACGTGTCGGCCTGCAAGTGGGTGGTGGACATGGAGCTGACCACGTTCAAGGCGTTCGACTCGTACTACACGAAGCGCGGCTGGGCCGAGCAGGCCCCCATCAAGACCGAGTCACGCATCGACACGCCCAAGACCGGCGGAAACCTCACCGCCGGCCGGACGATGATCGCCGGGGTCGCGTGGGCGCAGCATCGCGGCATCGAGGCGGTCGAGGTCGGCATCGACGGCACCTGGCACCAGGCCACCCTGTCGGCCCTGGACGTGCTCGACACCTGGCGGCAGTGGTACTACCCCTGGCAGGCCACTGCGGGCAAGCACACCCTCCAGGTACGGGCCATCGACCGGTCCGGCCGCACGCAGACCTCCGTTGTCCACGGCAGCTACCGCAACGGAGCGACCGGTTACCACACCATCCAGCTCACCGTCGCCTGACCAGTGGCCGGGATGGGACGGGCTATGACGGGCTATGATGCGTAGCGTGCACCGGCTCTTCACCATCACCCCGCCACCGCGTTCCTGAGCGGGGCGGCAGGTCCGCGCGACTTCTTTCGCGCCTGGTTACGTAGTTCGCCCCGCTTCCGCGACCTCATCCTTGTCTTCGCGTCGCAGGAGCGTTCCGGCATGTCTTCTTCGTTTACTCCCTCCACTTCCTCATGCTCTTCTCCCACCTCTTCCGTCCCTTCCACCTCTTCCGTCCCTTCCGCTTCTTCTGCCTTCATTTCTTCCGGCGCTGCTTCTTCCGCCACCCGGCCGTCCGCTGCGTCTCCCGCCACCCAGCCGACGACTTCGCTCCGGTACCGCCCGGCCCCGGCCACGGCCACGCTGCTCTGCCTGGTGGCGGCCGGCCTGCTCTGGGGCACCGGCGGCATCACCGGCACCCTGCTCGGCCGGGCCGCCGGAGCGTCGCCGCTGTTCGTGGCCGCCCTGCGACTGCTCGCCGGCGGCGGCCTGATCATCGCTTTCCGCGTCGTACCCCGGCGGTGCTGGCCGACGGGACGAGCCGCGTGGACCCGGGTCGCCGTCACCGGACTGCTCGCCGCTACCTTCCAGGCCGCCTACTTCTCCGCGGTGTCGCTGACCTCCGTCAGCCTGGCCACGCTGATCACGATTGGCGGCGCGCCGGTCATCGTCACCGGCGTCGAGGCCGTGCTCGCCCGCGAGCCCGTCTCCCGCTCCTCCCTCATCACCACCGCGCTCGCGCTGGCCGGCCTCGGGCTGCTCATCGGCCTGCCCGCGGCCGGGTACGGCCCGGCCGCGATGCTCGCGGGCA
>Ga0302314_10009593_pt1 | contig 17091 bp, 10 predicted proteins | sample III_Palsa_N2_3_FD_200533 | JGI IMG/M metagenome (GOLD analysis project Ga0302314, IMG submission 200533) | Peat permafrost microbial communities from Stordalen Mire near Abisko, Sweden - III_Palsa_N2_3 | ecosystem: Environmental > Terrestrial > Soil > Palsa > Peat permafrost | place: Sweden...
GCGTATCGAGCAGGACGTTGGTCACGTGCTGGATGGTGTCACTCACCAGGTCTGAGTCTTTGGTCGCAAGCTCGCTGGGATCGAGCGACTGGAAGCCCTGGCCAACCCAGACGAGATTTTTGCGGCCCGGAATACGAGCGGTGGCCTGGGCGATCTGTTCGAGCGCGCTGAGCGACTGGTCGAGACGCTCGACAGCGCCGTAGCCAATGCTCTTGTCGCCTTCGAGCTTCCACGCGTAGTGAACCGACTGGTCGTGGAGCGCCTTGAGGAGGGCAGCGCGGTCGCGGGTGAAGTTCTGCAGGACGTGGAAGCGGTTGTCCGCTACTACCATCAGGGTGGTGGGCTGGGCGAGCAGAGCGGGCCGCGATTCGAGGTATTGCCGGACGGATTGAACAGCGAAGGACGAGTCTTCGAAGTGAGTATTCAACTCGTCGAGCACCAGGATGGTGACGGGCGACTGGCCGAAACTCTTTGGGTCGTCAGGATTGAACTGTGCGGTGTCGCTTCCGGCGGGGAGCGTATGCAGGGATGGCGGCTCGAAGGAGACGACGCGCTGCGGGGCTTTGTCCTCGTAAACAGCGAAATCGTCCTGTGTCAGATTTGTAACCGGATTGCCTGATTTATCCGTTACCACGACGTCCAAAAGAACCAGGCGGCTGGTCACGTTCAGGGTAGGGACAGGCGGTTTCTGAGTCGCAGTGGCTGCAGGCGCCTGAGTGCTCTGTTGGGGATGGGCGAACTGCACGGAGGAGAGAGCAAGCAGGACGAACGTGACGCGTCGCAACACGAGCCAGGCAGAGAATTTGTTCAAGCGAAGCTCCAAAGATCGGTCTCTCAAGATTACACACAGCCAGTGCATTCCGGGTCTATTCGCAACAGGATTCCAACATAAGATAAGCAGATTGGTCCAGGAGAGGAGTGCTGCTCCTGTGGGCCGGATCTGAAGGGAAAAGGGCTCGTCTTGAAAAAAACTTCTGTTGTGATGCTGCTGCTATGTTTTGTTTTCGTACAACGCTGCCATGCGTGGGGACGCGAGGGGCATCGGCTGACTGCGCTGGTGGCACAGGAGCATCTGACGCCCGCTGCGGAGGAGAACGTTCGTTATCTGCTTGGCAGAGAGAGCCTGGCGGATGTGGCTTCATGGGCGGATGAGTACCGACAGGATCATCGGGAGACGGCGAGGTGGCACTTTGTCAATATGCCGGGGGCGCAGGATCGATACGATCGTGTTCGGGATTGTCCGCTGCCGGAGTCCGATCCGGGGTCGAATTGGCGCGACTGTGTGGTCGATCGCATTCTCTATTTTGAAGAGCAGTTGAAAGATCCGCATACGAATAAGAAGCAGAGGGCGTTTGCGCTGAAATTTGTGGTTCATCTGATCGGTGATATTCATCAGCCTTTTCATGCGATCGGCGAGGCGCGAGGCGGAAACGATGTTCCGGTGATACTGTTCGGCACGGAACAGTGCGGCGAGCGTTCGCTTTGCAATCTGCATGGCGCGTGGGATGAAGGTCTGCTGGAACATCGCGGGCTGAGCGAGAAGAAATACCTTGCGCGGCTGCATGCGGAGATTCTGGAGAACGACTGGGAGGGGAAGGCCGGGGGCGATCCGGTCGCATGGGCGAATGCGTCGCACCACTATGCTCAGGATGCCTTCGTTCCTCGTGGCGCTCTGATTACGGAGCGGTACTACGATGCGGAGATCGGAATCGTGGATCAACAGTTAGCGCTGGGTGGTCTGCGGCTGGCTGAGGTGTTGAATGAGATCTTCACGACACCGCCGGCGATGAAGTAAGGGATTGAGCAGATCATTCCTGCTGTCTGGTGCGGTGAGGTTAAGAAGTGAAAGCGGCCCGAAGGCCGCTTTCATATTTGAAGACTGGGGTTGCCGGGATGCGGTTAGAAGTGAAGCCGGGCGGCGAGCTGCATCTGTCGCTGGCTGTAGACGTTGTTGCTGTTTGCGTTGTCGTACGTGCCGTAGTTCTGCACGAAGTTGAGGGTGTTTGTGCTGCCGGTGGAGATGGAGTAGGCACCGTGCGAGACGCCGGTGATGTTCTGGTGGTTCATCAGATTGAAGACCTCACCGAAGATCTCGAGCCGATAGCTGCCGAAGCGGCTGTCGGGCAGGTAGAAGTTCTTGCCTACGCGAAGGTCCACGTCTGCGGTCTTGGGCATGGTGACCTGGTTGCGTCCTAGGATGTCGATGCGGTCTGCGCTCGATCCTGATCCGTTAATGCTCTTGAAGGCGCCACCTGGAGCACTGCCGCTTACCGTTGGGGTGTACGGCAGACCGTTCTGCGCCTGAATGACAGGAGCGATTCTCCACCCGTCAGCCAGATACTTCATCCAGCCGCTGATATGTACCTGCGGCTCATAGATTGCGGCGAGGACAAAGCGGTGCCGGACATCGAGCGAGCTGTTGCCGTACTCCTTCTTCAGGTCCGTGGGATCGAAGACGTTGAAGGTAGGGACGCCGGTGCCGATGTAGGGGTTGTAGTCCAGAGCATGCGCCCAGGTGAAGTTGGACAGCAGCGACAGCCCGTGGCTGTAACGACGATTCAACTGCACGGCAAGCGCGTTGTAGCTGGAGTTGACGTTGCTGGCGATGTCGAGAATATCGCCGTAGAGAGGATTCGGCCGATTTGCGCCGGTGAACAGTTTGGTGGTGTAGACGAAACCATTCGTCAGGGGTGGCTTTTTACCGCCGTGCGGAAGGGTGATGTATGTGCCGGGCAGGACTGTCTGGGTCGTGTTGTTGTTCACGGTGTAGCTGACCGTTGAGTTACCCGCATCGCTTACATTCGTATCGTTCGAGCTGTCCAGCTCTCGGCCGAAGGAACCCATGTAGGTAAGAGCAAAGGTCGTGTTGTGGCCGAGATCCTGCTCGATGGCGAGGTCCACTTCATGCACCTGCGGGTTTTGCAGATGGGGGTCAAGGTAGGCGACTGTGGAGGTCGGCAGTTCGCCTATCGCGCTCTGGCAGGCATAGATCTGCGAGGCACTGGTAAAGATATAGGGGAACGGCTGTATTGTTACAGGCTTGCCTGTCGCCGGGTTGGTATAGGTAGACCCGGGGCCGCAGGCTTTGTTGGTATACAGACTGGAGAAGTTGATCTGCGCGTTTGGCGATCCTGATTCCAGATACGTCTGCAGGATGTTTGCGTTGGGGATAAGCCCGTAGTAGATACCGTAGCCGCCGCGGAGGATGGTCTTTCCATCGCCATAGAGATTGTAAGAGAACCCGACGCGCGGGCCGACGTTATTGCGATCATCGGGACGGTTCGCGGTCTGCGGGAGACCTACGGTGTCTCCGATGCCGGGATTGCCGGTATTTGGCGTTGGATTGCCTGGAACGTACTGATACTCGTAGCGCACACCGAGGGTGAGAGTCAGCTTTGGCGTGATGCGCCAGTCGTCGGTGAGGAAGCCGGCGTATTCGTCGGTGGCGATCAGAGCGGCCGGATTGCCGAAGCCCTGGCTGAAGCCGTAGTAACTTCCGCCACCGTTGCTGGAGGCGTAGTTCGCGCCGCCGAGACCGAGTACGGAGTGCAGGTAGTCGCCGACGAACTGCCAGGAGTAGTCCTCCTCGTAGTCACCGTTCTCGTCGTAGAGATTGCTGATGTAGTCGGAGACGTGGTTGTAGTCGAGGCCGAACTTGGTCAGGTGCTTGCCGTGGGTCCAGGAGACGGAATCCATTCCCTGCAGGCGACGTTCATCGGGGAGTGCTTTGCGCTCGAAATCGTCGGGCTTGCCGATGGTGAAACCGTTCTGATCGTACTCGTATCCGATGTCAACTTCGGGAGGACGGCTGAACGCGTTGTTGGACAAAGGCAGTTCGTTGGGCAGAGGAAGCTGCGAGCTCTCGGTCTCAAGATCGCGACCGTACTGGAAGAGGAAGTTGTTGACGAGGTGATCGTTGAGTACCGTGGTCAGGCGGGCAATGCCGAAGTCTTCTTTGACGAAGTCGTTGCCGAAGGAGGCGCGGCCGTAGAAGTTGGAGGCCTGGGTCTGTACGCCTGCAGGCGAGTCCCAGCGGAAGCGGCTGTACTCCAGTGCGAGGTGATTGCGCTCGTTGATCTGCCAGTCGAGCTTGGGGAAGTTGATGACCTGATCGCCGGTACGCGGCACGGTGCCGAGGAAGGTGTTCATGATGCCGAGCCCCTGCGTGTAGTAGGCGGCAGCGGCCTGATAGGTTGAGCCGATGGCCGAGGCGAGCTGGCAGGATTCCCAGTCGCCGCCCCAGGGTGCGCCGGGACGATTTCCCGTACCTGCGCCTTCGGCGACGCCGCTTACGGTGAGAGTGCCGGTGGAGGCGTTGCAGCTTTCAGTACCGGGGAGCACGGAGTTGGCCGGAGCGAAGGTGTCTGCCGGATCCGAGGCGCGCGCGGTGCCGGGGAAGTTTCGTTTCTGCTGGTCGTAGGAGTAGAACCAGAAGAGCTTGTCGTGAATCAAAGGGCCGCCTACGCCGAAGCCCCACTGCTTGCGCCAGTCTTTGGGGTTGTAAGGATTGGTGACATAGGTGCCCTCGGAGTTAGGGACGGTCAGCAGAGTGTAGGGGTTGACCGCGCCGCCGAAGTTGTTGTCGCGATCGTAGAAGAACAGCTCGCCATGGACCCGGTTGCCGCCGCTTTTGGTGACGGTGTTGATGACGCCACCGGCCGCACGTCCGTACTCCGCGGAGTAGTTCGAGGTGTTGACCTGAAACTCCTGCACTGCGGACTGCGAGATGGAGTAAGCGGCACGGGTGCGGCCGCGAGCCTCAGAGAAGTATGCCTGGTTGTCATCCGCACCGTCGACGGTGTTGTTGTTCAACAGATAGCTGATGCCGCGGAAGCTAAGGAGACCGAAGCCGTCGCTGTTGGAGACGACGCCCGGCGTCAGCAGAGCGAAGCTGGACCAGCGCCGGCCATTGATCGGGAGGTTGTCGATCTGGGTCTGATCGATCACGGTGGAGATCTCGGGTGAGTCCGTGTGGAGGAGCGGCGCCTGATCGGTGACCTCGACGGTCTGGTTGACGTTGCCGATGGTCAGCTTCGGAGAGATGTCGGTGACGCCGCCGACTGTTACAGGGACCTGCATTTCTCGATAAGCTTCAAAGCCAGTCGAGGTAACGACAAGGGTGTACGTGCCTGGTTCGAGCTCGGAGATGCGATAGAGGCCCGTATTATTCGTGACGGCAGAACGTGCGGCCTGTGTCGCGATATTGGTCACCGTAACGGCAGCGCCGGACAGGAGTGCGCCGTTCTGGTCGGCGATGGTGCCGCCGATTGCGCCGGTGGAGGCCGATTGTGCAAATGCAATCGGGATCACTCCGCCAGCAAGACTGGAAAAGATAAAGGCAGATAAAAGTAAAACGAATTTACGCAACATCACGATCTCTCCTAAGAATCCTGTACCTGCAGCAGTGAGGGTGTGGAATCACAGCTGCGGATTGCTGCGAGCGGCAGGAGGGAAGTCCTGGCCGCTCGCACGATGCCTGCTACTGAACAGTGAGCGTTACATTGAGCGGCGCGGAGTTTACCCCTGTGCCTGACGCCATCACGGTAACCGTACTGGTTCCTGCGGGAGTGCCGGGCGTGCTCTTTGTGCCGCCGCCACAGGCCGAGGCTCCCGACGCCACAAAAAGAAGGGCGATCGCCAGCCAGATCTGCCCATACTTCATGGACGGATTTTTTCGCCGGCGCAGGGTGATGAGGAACGCCATGAAAAGGCCAGGCACCATGCCGAAGGCCGCCCAGGGTCCGCGACCGAACGGAGATGCGGCGAAGGAGCTTTGCTTCACCGGAGTTGGCTGGGTTGTCGCGATCGTCAGGGTCACGGTCTGGCTGCTGCTGCAACCTGTTTCCGCGATTGTCGTCGGACTGAAGATGCAGGAGCTGCCCGCGGGAAGACCGGTGCAGGAGAAGGTGATGTTGCCGGTGTAAACGGTGCTGGCGACATTGATGGCGTACAGCGCGGACTGGCCAGCGGCAACGGTGTTTTGTTGCTGCGAGTTGAGCGTGGTCGCAAACGAAGGAGTGACGACGTTAAGCGTCGCAGCAGGCGCGGACGACGACAGGAAGAAGGCATCGCCGTTGTAGACTGCCGTAATCGACTCGTTGCCGAGACCCGCTACGGTCGTTGTGATGGAAGCCTGGCCTGATGAGTTCAGGGTCTGGGGCGTTCCGATCTGAGTGGTTCCGTTGAAGAATGTGACGGTGCCGCTGGGCGTTCCGCCGGCTCCGGTTGAGGTCGAGGTAATGGTGATCTGCGTACCGGGGGCCACGGTGGTGCCGGTGCAGCCGTTGGTCGTGCCGACCGCGATGGTGGTGGTCGAAGGCACCGGAATCGGATTAAAAATTCCGCTCAGAGTCAAAGGCGAGCTCAGGCCGCTCGTACCCGTGACGGTAAGCGTTGCGCTGAAGGCTCCAGGAATAGTCGGCGTGGCCTGCACGGGGAGAATACAGTCCTGCGTTTTATCCGAGTTGAGAGTGCATAACGCAGAGCCCAGAACAAAGTTCGAAGCTCCCGAGGTAAGAGTGTAGGACGCAGGCGCGTCGCCAACACCGAAGTGAATGTCGAGCTTCTGCGTCGGCTTCGATCCATTGATGGAACCGAACTGCGTTCCCGTGGTGATCTTTCGAATCAGGTTAGTCGTCGCGTCAGTGACTAACACGTCGCCGTTGGAATCAACACGAACTCCAGCGACACCCAGAGTGCTGGCCGAAGCAAATTTGCCGATGCCTGCGCCTGTGAAGGTCGCCTGGGTCGCCGGGCACCCGTCTCCGTATGAATCCGTTGCGGACGAGCAGTTAGTCGCTGCACCGCCAGCCATAACGTACATCTGATTGCTGCCGGCATCTACTCTCCAGATGACGCCGCCGCTTGCGTCCGGGATGTAAAGATTGGCGCTCTGGTCCAACGCGACTGAGAAGTCACTGCCTATTCCTACGGAGGTCGATAAGCCGCGAGCGGTAATTGATGTGCCTATCGTTCCCTGTATGCCTGCATAGTTGTTCACTTCGGCGTTCGATGCAGCGATCATGCCGACGTTGTCGTTGAACTCATTGGCGAAGTAGATATTGCCCGCGTTGTCGACTGCGACGTCGTACACACTGTCGACATTCGAGGATCTGGCTGCGGCTCCATTTGTAAATGTTGAGAAATAGCAGCCGCCGTGGTTGTTTGTCGTATTGGATACGAAGTTCGGACACTCGCCGGACTTTGCGGTTTTGCTGCCCAGGCTGCCGTATCCCATTAGCTTGGCAATGGTGCCGACCGGCACAGTGAGGCCCATGATGGTTTGGCTGGATGAAGTGAAGTTGATGACTTCGATGGCATTGTTGCCTTCGTCCGCGATGTAAAGATTGCCCAGTTTGTCGAAGACAATGCCCGAGGGGTCGTTCAGGTAGCTTTGCGCGGACGCTGCGCTCACGGTGGCCGTGGGGGTTGTGCCGCTGCCGTACGTGTTCACGCTGTAACCGTAGGTTGTTATGTTGCCAGCGGCAAGTGTAATGACGCCGGAGTTGGTGATGAGACCGTTTGTTGCAGCGATCCTGCGAAGCTCAGAGAAGCTGTTGTCGGCGAAGTAGAGATCGCCGCTGGGCGAGAAGGCAAGACCGTGCGGTTTGCCAAGCTTAACCTGTGTGCCCAGGCATCCGTCTCCATCCGCATCGAGCGATGTGGCGGTCGATCCTGATCCGCATGATGCGCCGGATGCAGGGTTTGCAGCCGCGCCGCCGGCAACCAGACTAACGACACCGGTGGTTGCATCGATACGACGCACCAAAGCATTCCCTGTATCGGAGAAGAAGAAGTTACCCTGAGTGTCCTGCGTGACGAACCGGGGTCCGCTCAACTTGACTTCAGTGGCGAGGCAGCCATCTCCGAAAGCATCGGACGAGGTAAAACCGCTTACTGGACAGGTTGCGCCGGCTGTGGGGTTTGCGCTCGCGCCGCCGGCAACAGCAGTGACGATGTAGGGAAGCAGGGAGGGTGAGGTCGGTGTCTGTGCGAATGCATTCGATTCAGATCCGGAAACCAAGACAGTGACACTGGCAAATAGAAAGAGGAATAGCCTGAGGCAATTCCTTGAACGTCCTGAATTAGACAAAGTAAAAGACTCCTCGGTTCGCCATGGAGATTGCATACATGGCGTTCCTGAATAATTGACAGGCAAGACCAGCATGGAGCCTGGCCGTACCCTGGTTATGCGTGAGCATGTGCTGTTGATAGCATGAAGCTTGTTACAGAGACATAAACGGTACAGCACTGAAAACAAAAGCCATCGCGGCTAGTGAGTTTAGAGCAGCAGATTGTATGTACTCGGTATGACAAAGAGATTGAAGGACTACCTCAGAAAAAGCAATGATTAAATCGAGTCATTGTGGAAATGAGGTCAAAGTTTCCCGTTAGGGGGGAAGAGCAACTGGAGTACCATCCGCCAGGTCAAAACTGAACTGCGATTTGGTTGGCAGGTAGAAATGGAGCGGTGCGGTAATCGGTCTGGATCAACGGATTTCGCACAAAGTATTTGTGGGGCGTAGTTTGACGATGCTAAAGTTTGGCATCGGCTCTCGGTTTGGGAGTTGAGTTCAGCGGTGGAAAGGTGCGCGGATGGCGATGATTACGACGGTACAGCAGCATATTCTTCAGCAGCAGCAGGAGATGTTGAAGTCGACGGGGCGAGAGGCGACGGGGACCTTCAGCTGGCTGCTGAGCGGGATTACGCTGGCGGCGAAGATGGTGGAGGCGAAGATTCGCTCGGCTGGGTTGAGCGATGTGTATGGTGCGTTTGGCGCGGAGAATGTGCAGGGCGAACAACAGCAGAAGCTGGATGTGTATGCGAATCAGGCGCTGCTGCACTGCCTGGGGCTGCGCGATAGTGTGGCTGCACTGGTGAGCGAAGAGGACGAGGAGCCGGTGACGTTCAATCGCGATCCGGAGACCGGGAAGTACATTATTGTCTTCGATCCGCTGGACGGGTCTTCCAATATTGATGTGAATGTAAATGTGGGGACGATCTTCAGCGTGCTGCGCAGGATGCCGGTGGAGATCGGGACGCTGGAGGAGTCGATTCTGCAGCCGGGGTTCAGGCAGGTGGCGGCGGGGTATGTGGTGTATGGGCCGTCGACCGTGCTGGTGTATACGACGGGCAATGGGGTGCATGGATTTACGCTCGATCCGACGATTGGAGCGTTTGTACTGAGCAATGAGCGGATGATGATGCCGGAGCAGGGAAGCTACTACTCGGTGAACGAGGCGAATGCGGCGGGATGGCCGGAGGAGTATCGCGAGTATGTAGAGATGCTGCGGACGGGCGGACTGCAGAAGGAGTACAGCTCCAGGTACATCGGGAGCCTGGTGGCGGATTTTCACCGGACGCTGCTGAAGGGTGGAGTGTTTTTGTATCCGCCGACGCTGAAGCAGCCGAAGGGCAAGCTGCGACTGTTGTATGAGGCGAATCCGCTGGCGTTTATCGCGGAGCAGGCGGGTGGGATGGCAACCAGTGGGGCGGGACGGATTCTGGATATCAAGCCGGAAGGGATTCATCAGCGGACGGCGTTTTGTGTGGGGAGCAGGCGCGAGATGGAGGCGCTGGTGGCGGCGGTGAGTCCGGTGGCGGCGAAGTGAGTTCTTTTGCTGCTGTTGTGACGGATATTCGCGAGGAGTCGCGGGTGGAGGGGCGGCAGCGCTGGCAGATGGCGCTGGATACGACGGAGTTTCGCGCCGGTGCGGTGGGGGAGCTGGAGGCGGTGGCTCGGAGTGGAGCGCGGCTGGTGGTGCCGGTGCTGGGGACGGTGGTGGATGCCGGGGGTGAGGTTTGGCATGTGGTGGAGAAGCCACTGGCCGCAGGGACCGCAGTGACGGGGCGGGTTGGGCTGGCGGAGTGATTGTGCCGGATGGTATTGGGAGGCCTGGAGTTTGAAGCGCGGGGTGCTTGCTGGTACACTCGGAGAGGTTGTTCGACGGCGTTGTGCCTGCGGAAGCGGTGTACGAGGCGCGTTTGGTGGGGGGCTGTAGCTCAGTTGGGAGAGCGCCTCGTTCGCAACGAGGAGGTCAGCGGTTCGATCCCGCTCAGCTCCACCATAGAATGACAATCTGCAGAGCATTTGCGCTTTGCTGCCGGTCTGGCCGGTTTTCTTTTTATCTTCCTTCCTTCTTTTGAGTCAGGCGCGAGTGTTTGAACGTTGAGGCCTGCCTTCTGCGGGCTGTGTGCTACCATCGCGGTCAAAAGACAGAGGCAGTTGGGAGCGGTGATATGGCGGAGCAGGACTGGGTAAATGGAAGTGAAGATGGTTCCGAGTCTGCTTTCAAGGAGTTGCGCGCGGCCTCTCCGCCGACGGCGCAGTATGAGCTGAGACCGCTGACGACGGGTGAGATTCTGGATCGCACGTTCTTTTTGTATCGGTCGCGATTCTGGCTCTATGTGGGGTTGGCTTCGGTTGCGGCGGGTGTGTCGGTGCTGGCGTCGATTGGGAAGCTGGCCTACTTTCATTACAGGACGTCGGTGGTGGCTACGTCTCCGCGGGGGCTGATTGTTACGGGTGTTATCAGCGTGATCGGCGCGCTGCTCTACTTCGCGGTCTATAGCGTGACGCATGCAGCAACGGTGTCTGCGGTTTCGTCGGTTTATCTTGGGGAAGAGACCTCGATAGGGACTGCGCTTGATGCCGTGCGCGGGAACTGGATTCGCTACTGCCTGATCTCGTTGTGGCAGAGCTGGAGCGGGGCGTGGATCTTTGTTTTGATGATTGTGCCTGTGGCGATTATTGTCAGGCTCGGGATTAAGAGTCTGAATGGACTGATCGCGGTGCTCGTGTTTTTCTCGCTCGGTAGTCTTGTGTATGGTGTGATTGCTTATATTCGTAACTCGCTGGCGATTCCGGCGGCGGTGATGGAAGACCTGACGGTGCGCAGGGCGATGCGGCGAAGCAAGGTTCTGGTTGCGGGGCGGAAAGGTCGGATTTTTTTATTGGGGCTGCTGCTGTTTGCGCTCTATATGGTGGCGGGGGCGATGCAGATGCCGCTTGCTCTGATGCTGCTTCATTCGCGCTCGGCGGAACATATTCTGGTGCAGGTGATTTCGCTGGTGGTGGCTTTTCTTTGCAGCTCGCTGATTGGGCCGGTGGCGGCGATTGCGCTGTGTCTGTTTTATTTTGACGAGCGGGTTCGGAAGGAAGCCTTTGATATCGAGTTTCTGATGAACAAGACCGCAGGCCCGGTTCCGGGTGATGCCGCTGCGGAGCCAGCTTAAAACAGATGTTGTCGTTGCCGAGGTCGCTTGTTTTTGGCGTGGCGCTGCTTTGTGCCGGTGGAGTTGTACAGGCGCGCGGAGATGAGCCCGGTGTGCGGGTTGTAGGGGTGGCTGGGTATCGCGGCCATTTGGAGATACTGAGGGCATTGGTTCAGGCGTGTCGGCAGGACGCGGTTGCGTGTGATGCGAAGAAGGTCGGTGAGGATGAGCGGGTGGAAAACGCAGGCTTTCAGGCGCGATGGTCGTGGCTGCGAGAGACGATTGTAGGAGCGCATGATCCGAAGCAGCAGGACCGTGAGAGGTTACTGCAGGAGGCTGAGGCCCGGCTGGATGAGGATGCGACGCTGGCAGTTGCGATGGAGCATCCGAGGATGGATGAGTTTGGCCGCGCGCGGGCAGGGGCGGACAGGATTCTGAGTGAGCCAGAGTTTCGGACGGTGACGGAGCAGTCTTATCTGGAACGCGAGATTGCTGCGTTTTATCAATGGCTGGAACGCGTGTTTGGTGGAGTGTCGCGTTTTGGGAGGCGATCGCCCTGGCTGGTGCCACTGGTGGAGTGGAGCTCGATTACGCTGGCTGCGGCTGGATTGCTGGCGTGGGTGTGGCGGACGATGCAGCGGCAGAGGCTCGCGATTGCGTTTGAAGCTGGAGCGAAGGCTGAGGTGTGGCAGAAGGAGTCGGATGACTGGGCGGAGCTGGCGAGGGTGGAGGCGGCGAGGCAGGAGTGGCGCGCGGCGGTGCACTGTCTTTACTGGGCGACGATTGTGATGATGGAGGGAAGGAAGCTTTGGCGGCAGAACCGGGCGCGGACGCCGCGGGAGTATGTGATGCTGCTGGAGCAGGGCTCACGAATGGAGCAGGGGTTGCGGAGGTTGACGCAGATCTTTGAGCGCATCTGGTATGGGCTGCGGCCAGCGGCGGAGAGCGACTATGACAGGGCGTTGGCGCTGTTTGACGAGCTGAGGGCCGCCTGATGGCTGTGTCTCGCGATCGCCGGATTGTGCTTGGTATCTTTGGTGCGGTGCTGGTCTGTATCGTCGGGGTCAGCATTTTGTCGCCTGCAAATGACGATTCGGATAAGTCGCCGACGACTTATAACAGTGGGTCTGCCGGGATAAAGGCCGCGTATCTTTTGCTGGGAGAGCTGGGATATGGCGCGAGCCGGTGGGAGGCGCCGCCAGAGGATTTGAAAAATGTCGATGCGGCGGAGACTACGCTGATTCTGGCTGAGCCTTATCTGCCGGTGGAGAACAGGAAGCAGGTGCAGGGGGAGATTGCTGACTTTCTTTCGCGTGGCGGGAGGGTGTTGGCTACGGGGCAGGAAGGGGCATACTTTTTGCCGGAGGCGAAGACGGCGGCACCGACACGGCTCTATCAGAAGCTTTGCTTTTCGACGCCGGAAGGGCCGGGAGAGCTGGCGCGTGCGGGAAAGGTTTCGCTTGCGGATGATGTTCGATGGGATGCTGCAGAGCCGAGGTTTCGCGTGACGCAACGGTGCGGTGATGATGCGGTCGTTGTCAGTTACAAATATGGCGCGGGAGAGGCGATATGGTGGAGTTCGCCGATGCCGTTGACCAATCGCGGGCTGAAGGAAGATGCGAGTCTTAAGCTTGTGCTGGCGAGTGTGGGCGGGGTGGGACGCAGGGTGTTGTTCGATGAGTATTTTCATGGGGAGCGTGAGACGTTGTGGGACACGGCGAAGGGTCTGCCGCTGGCGCAGCTGGGTTGGCAGGCTGCTTTGGTGGCGGTCCTGCTGGTGTTGAGTTTTGGGCGGCGGAATAGGCCGCTGCGTGGGCTGGTACGAGTGCCGCGAAGTTCTCCGCTTGAGTTTGCGGAGTCGATGGGGCGGTTGTATCAAAGAGCAGGCGCGACGCAGGCTGCGACGGATGGTGCTCGACGCAGGCTGCTGAAGTTTCTTGAGGATCGGTGCGGTGTGCCGCGTGAGGTTTTACGGTCCGGTCCGGAGTCGATTGTGGCGGCGATTGAAGAACGTATGGGTGGGAGCTGGGGAAGAGTTGGTGCGCATTTGACGCAGGCGGCGGAGGCAGAGCATGGTGCTGTTACTCTGGCGAGTGCGCTGGAGCTGGTGAAGGCGCTTGACCGTGACCAGCGGGATCTGGCAGAGAGCATTCGTTCCGGCGTAATGAGGCGGACGATTTTTGAAGGGAGTACGACAGCGTGAGTGGAGCGGAGACCGGCGGAGAAGTGCAGCAGGTGCAGGCTGCGCTGCAGTTGTTTGAACAGGGACGGGCGCAGATTGGGCGCGTGATTGCAGGGCAGCAGGAGCTGGTTGAGCAGTCTTTGCTGACGCTGCTTTGTGGCGGACATGCTCTGGTGGAAGGTGTGCCGGGGGTGGCGAAGACTCTGGCGGTGAAGACGCTGGCGCGGTTTCTTTCGCTGGTGTTCCGCAGGGTGCAGGGGACCCCGGATATGATGCCTGCCGATATTCTCGGCACCACGGTTTTTTCGCCGAAGACGAATGAGTTTTCGCTGCATAAAGGGCCGGTGTTTACACAGTTTCTGCTGGCGGATGAGATCAACCGCATGCCTCCGCGGACGCAGGCGGCGCTGCTGGAGAGCATGGAAGAGCGGCAGGTGACGATGGATGGCGAGGCGTATGCGCTGGACGATTACTTTACGGTATTCGCAACGCAGAACCCACTGGAGTTTGAGGGGACGTATCCTCTGCCGGAGGCGCAGCTCGACCGCTTTTTGATCAAGATTAAGGTTGGGTATCCGGCGCTGGCAGATGAGCGCAGTATTCTTGAGCGGCATCATGCGAGTGTGGAGGCGAGAGATCTGGAGCTGATGGCGATTGAGCCGGTTGAGTTTGCTTTGCTGGCGGCGGCGCGGCGGGAGATTCGTGCAGTGAAGGTTGAATCGATGATCTTCGATTATCTGTTGGCGGTCGTTCGGCGGACGCGGGAGTGGCCTGCGATTTCGCTGGGGGCTTCGCCGCGTGCTTCGGCGAGTCTGCTGCTGGTGGCGAAGGCTTATGCCGCGCGGGATGGGCGTGACTTTCTGATCCCGGATGATGTGAAGCAGGCGGCGGTGCCGGTGTTGCGGCATCGGCTGGTGTTGCGGCCGGAGGCTGAGCTCGAGGGCTTCGATACGGATAGAGTGGTTGGGGATATTCTTGCGGGGACAGCGCTGCCTAAATGATGCAGACGCTGATTCCTGAACCGGTGAGCGCTGAGGCGCGTTATCTCGGACGCGCAGGGCGGGTGCTGGGTTTTGGGCTGACTGCGCGGGCGCTGTTGTTGCTGGCGGCAGGCGTGCTGTGGGCGATTCCGGCGTTCTTTCATCCGCATCGAGTATGGATGATGCTGGTGTGGGATGGGTTGATTGCGCTGCTGATTGTTGTAGATGGGTTTGGTCTGCCGGCTCCTGCGGCGATTGCGGTGACGCGGCGGTTTCTTCATTCTCCGGCGCTGGGGGAGCGGACGGAGGTGGAGTATGAAGTGGTGCAACAGTCAAATGCAATTGTAACTTTATCTGTTACCGATGAGCTTCATGCTGCTTTGGTGGCTGTGCCGCGGGCAATGCGGGTTGTCGCTTATCCGCGTGATGCTGTGCGAGTTGTGATGGAGTGCTGGCCGGGGCAGCGTGGGGATTTTCGGTTGGGAAAGATTTATCTGCGATATTGCGGTGCGATGCGGCTGGTGGAGCGTTGGGCGGTGTGCGATGCAGAACAAAGTGTACGGGTGTTTCCGGCGTCGGAGCAGAGCGGTGACAATACGGCTTTTTATCTGATGCGGGCAAGGCAGATTGAACTGCAGAAACGGCGGCTTCGTCTAAGGGGAATTGGCAGGGAGTTTGAGAGTCTGCGGGATTATCAGAGGGGCGATGAGCTGAGGAATATCTCGTGGACGGCTACGGCGCGGCGGGCGAAGCTGATTACGCGGCAGTACACGACGGAACGGAGTCAGCAGGTGTGGATTGTGCTCGATGCCGGGCGGTTGTCGAGGACTGCGTTTGAGCTGCGGAGAGCCAGGCCGGTTGCGATGGGCGAGAGCGAGCAGGAGACGGCGGAGAGGCTGTTGATGAGTGTGACGCAGCTGGACCAGGCGACGACTGCGGCGGTGATGCTGGCACAGGTGATTGGAGGTTCGGGGGATAAGTTTGCTTTGTTGAGTTACGGACAGGCGATTCAGCAGCAGTTGTTGCCTGGGAGTGGACCTGCGCATCAGCGGTTGATGATGAATCTGCTGTCGCAGGTTCGGAGTGAGGCTGCGGAGGCGAATCATCTTCATGCAGCTTCACGATTGAAGAATCTGCAGCGGCGTCGTGGGCTGGTGATCTGGATTACGGAGATTGCTGAAAGTGCAGGGCGGCCGGAGGTAGTGACGGCTGTGGCGGAGCTGGTGAGGCGGCATCTTGTGGTGCTGGTGTTGCTGCAGCATCCGGAGCTGGATGCTCTGGTGGCGCGTGAGCCGAAGAATGCGGAGGAGATGTTTGCTTCGGCGGCGGCGCAGGAGATGCTGGAGCGGCGAAGGGAGACGATTGTGAGACTGAGACAGCAGGGAGTGTTGGTGGTGGAAACAACGCCAGCGGAGGTGGGGGCGAGCGCGATCAGCAAGTACCTTGAGGTGAAGGCTCAGGGGCTGCTTTAGAGATTATGTCCTGCCGGACGAGCCCACTGCGCTCGGCCACCCCGCAAACGAAGATCTGTTTGAGGGGGCCCCGGTTCGGGTGACCACTTCGTGGTGGGTGTACCGGTCGAGTAGGGATGATCTTCTTTGGTTCGATCGCTGGTCGGGAGATGAGATGGTTAGTTTTGGGCCAGTGCCGGTGTATTGATTGGCTGTGCTGGTGATGGTTTCTCGCGGCCGCCTTCGCTGAGCCAGAGACAGAGGCCAGTGAGGAGGACGGCGCTGACGGAGAACTTAAGGGCGATGGGTGCGTGGGTGGGGGAGAGGAAGGCCTCGAGGAGGCCGGCGACGATCAGCATAGGGATGGTGCCGGCGAGGAGACGGATGGACTCGCTGCCGGCGAGGGCGAGGGCTTCGCGGCGACGCAGCATACCGGGGAAGAGAAGGCCTGATGCGAGGCGCAGACCCGCGCCGCCGGAGATGAAGATGCTGGGGAGTTCGAGCGCGCCGTGTGCGGCGACGAAGCTCCAGATACTGAGCGACATATGGTGCTGGGTGCAGGCGGCGGTGATGACGCCGATGTTGAGGCCGTTGGTGAACATGAGGAAGATGGTGCCGATGCCGGCGAGGATGCCGCCTGCGTAGGTGTAGAAGCAGACGGTGATGTTGTTGGTCATGATGCGGCTGGATTCCTGCGGTTTGGAGGTGAGGATTGAATCGGTCCACATCTGGTGGTGCTCGATTTTATCGACCATGGCGGGGCCGAGCATGGCGTGCATGAACTGGGGGCGGGCTACGGTTAGCAAAGTTCCGAGTAGGGCGCCGGCGAGGAAGAGTGCGAGCGCGATGGTGGTGTATGGCAGCAGGCGGCGGAAGATTCGGGGGTAGCCATGGGCCAGGAAGTGCCAGATGGTGGCGGGGTTGAGGCGTCCGCCGGAGTAGATGTGATTATGGGCTCGACTGACGAGACGGTTTAGGTATGCTTCAAGGGTGCGGGATGCGGCGTCGGTCCGGACGGCGGAGAGATCGGCGGCAGTCTGGCGATAGAGGAGGCCGAAGTCGCGGAGGTCGTGAGGCGAGAGAGCCTTGAGGCCGGAGGTTTCGACCTGCTGGACGAGGTTCTCGAGGCTGCTCCAGTTTTCTTTACGAAGTGCAATCCAGCGGTTTGAGATCATAAGGGTTTGAGGCCACAGAGAACGATGAACGAGAACAAGGGCTTCGCCGACCAGCTTAACATTGAAACGCCTGAACAGGTGGAGCTTC
>Ga0302314_10009594_pt1 | contig 17091 bp, 12 predicted proteins | sample III_Palsa_N2_3_FD_200533 | JGI IMG/M metagenome (GOLD analysis project Ga0302314, IMG submission 200533) | Peat permafrost microbial communities from Stordalen Mire near Abisko, Sweden - III_Palsa_N2_3 | ecosystem: Environmental > Terrestrial > Soil > Palsa > Peat permafrost | place: Sweden...
AAACCGATCGTGACGTTCAGCGCCAGCTGGTTGGGCGGCTGCACACCGATCACGAAGATGACGATCATCGCCAGCATCGACAGTACCGCAAACAGCGAAAAACCGGCTCGGCTCATGCTCCACGGCCCCATGCGCGGCCACTTCGGTCCGCCATACGCGATCAGGCCAAGCGCGATCGGCAGTGCATATGAGAAAAATATGAATATCACGGTGCACGACACCACCACCGAGTAAACCGGAGTGCCGCCGGTTTCCAGCCACTTGGCCGCCCACACGAACAGCAGCGACATTATCGCCCCGACCCAGATCGCGGCCACCGGCGTGCGGTGGCGCGGGGAGACTCTGGCGAGCAGGTTCGCTGCCGGCAGGCCGCCGTCGCGCGCGAATGCGAACATCATGCGCGAGGCGGAGGTAACCGTAGCCAGTCCGCAGAGCACCTGCGCGAGAAAGACCAGTGCGTACAAGGCTTCGCGCGTATGCAGTGGCACGCGCTGCTCCAGCGCCCAGAAGAACACGTTCCATCCCTGCTTGGCCGCCTGGTCCAGGTCCGGCAGCATCAGCAGGAATGAAACCAGGAACAAATAACCGAACACTCCGGACCAGATGATGGAAGAGATGATCGCCCGCGGCACCGCCAGCGTCGCATCCCTGGTTTCCTCCGAGGTGTGCGCCGACGCGTCGTAACCGGTCACGGTGTATATCGGCAACAGCAGGCCGAGCAAGAAGACCCATCCAGCCGACGCACGCGGCCAGACGTCGCCACCTGCGGCGCCGGAATAATTCGCGAACCGCCACAGGCGCGTTAAATCGAAATGTCGCGTATGCGTCAGGCACACGATTGCGATCAGCAGCGAAGTGCCGAAAATGAGGTAACCGGAGAAGTCCGTCAGCCGGGCGGTGGCCGAGATGCCGTAGGCGTTAATCATGGCCTGCAGCACGGTCAGGACTGCCAGAAACCACACCAGTGTCGTCATCGTGTCACTCAGATGCAGTGCCGGCCCAAACGCGCCCATAAAGAAACTGTAGGCGCCGACGTTGATGGCGCCGAGAACGGTGACCAGCCCGAGCAGGTTGAACCAAGCGGTGAGCCAGCCGGTGAAGCGGTTGCCGAGAATCGAGCCCCAGTGATAGAGCCCGCCGGCGGTCGGAAATGCCGAGGCGATCTGCGCCATGGTCAATCCGAACAGCGCGGATATCACAACCCCAAGCGGCCAGCCCAGTCCGATCGCCGCGCCGCCGGCCCCGGAGGTGGCCTGAGCCAGTGAGTTTAGTCCGCCGGAGAGGATGCAGATGATCGAAAACGATATGGCGAAATTGGAAAAACGGCCCAGGCGACGCGACAACTCCTGCGCGTAGCCCATGCTGTGCAGTATCCGCAGGTCATCGTCCAGCGTTTCATCCGCGGGCTTCCCGGTCGATGTCACTAAATCTCCCTGTTCTTTTTGCGATGCCGGCACGCTGCCAGCGTAGCGCGCAGCGCCGGCACTGTCTGCCGCAGCCTGCTACGGGCCGGCCGCGCCGTCGTCGTCGGCCCGGGCGCTCGATCGTCGCTGCGGCCGGCGCACCACCGGATAGGCGAAGCTCGCCAGGTGCGAATGCACGCGCCGCAGGTCGCGCACGATGCGTAGCAGCAGGCCGCTCTCTTCGGCCGCCGATCCGACCGTATCGGTTCCGGCGGCACGACTGGCGGCCGCCGCCTCGCGCAGTATTCGCACGCTGAGCGCCGTAGCGTCGCCTTCGAGCTGCAGCAGCCGGCGCTTGCGTTCCAGCAATAGCAGGGCGTCGGACCGGTTGCCGCGCAGAAACACCGAAACTGCCAACCGGTGACTCTCGACCAGCTCCGCGTTCATCGCGCTGACCGCCGCGATTTCCTCGGGTGCCAGCAGCTGCCCGCGCCGCAACTGCTTGACGGTAAAATCCGTGAGGCTGTTGGCGATAATGTCGCCGACGTGCTCGAAATTGATGACGGCGGCGAGAATCTCCTGGACCTTCGCTCCCTCGCGCCGGTCGTCCAGCGTCTGTTCGCCACCGATCGCGGCCAGGTAGCTGCGGATCGCGGCGCCCAGCTGGCGCGCTGCCCGATCGTTCTGCATCACGCGCTCAGCGAGCGACAGGTCACCGGTGCGCAGCAGCTGCAGCGCGCCGTCGAGCATGGCCGCCGCCAGATCGGACATGCGCAAGGTTTCACGCGCGGCATTCGCGAGCGCGACCGAAGCGGAGTCGAGCGCGGCGCGCTCCAGGTACAGCGGGCGGCCCGGATCGAGCGGTCGAGGAGGGTCGGGTAGCCAGCGCAGCAGCAGCGCCGCGACGCGATCGACGTTGCCCAGGAAAATTGCCGCGAGCGCCAGGTTGAATAGCAGGTGAAAATTGACCGCCAGGCGCTCGGTGCCCGGAAGCAGCCTCAGCATCAGCACGGTCAGCGGCGTCAGCCACGGCAGCAGCAGCACGACGCCGGTGAGACGCACCAGCAGGTTGCCGAGCGGCACGCGGCGCGCCGCCACCGTCGAGGCGTGCAGCATCGGCGGCAGGGCACCGCCGACGTTGGCCCCCAACACCAGCGCCAGTGTCTCGGGCGCGCTGATGACGTGGTTGGCCGCCAGTGAACCGACCAGCAGCACCATCACCACACTTGAATGACAACCCCAGGTGATTATCGCCGCCAGCAGCACCGCGAGCAGCGGGTCAGCCGCGAGCGATTCAAGGAACGAGCGCAGCAGCGGCGTGTTTTCCACCGGCCCCAGCGTCGCCTGCAAGCCGGCCAGTGCCATGAGCATCAGGCCCAGGCCGATGGTGGCCCGCCCCAGGTTACGCACCCGACCGCCGCTCGACCAGCGGAATGCCAGCACACCGCACAGCACCAGCGGTGGCGCCACGACGGCGACATTGAACGACAGCATCTGTGCCACCAGCGCGGTACCGACGTTGGCACCGAGCATGACGGCGAGTGCCGGCGCTAACGCCATGACCCCGGCGGCCGTGAAGGAAGTGGCCATCAGGCCGACCGCGGTGCTGCTCTGGAGCAACGTCGTGATGCCGACGCCGGTGAAGAACGCGCGCCAGCGGCCCGACAGATTGCGCTCGAGCGCGCGGCGCAGCGCGGCGCCAAACGCGCGCTGCACGCCGCTGCTGACCATGTGGGTGCCCCACAGCAGCAGGCCCACGTAGCCCGACAGGCTGATCAGGACCAGCGTGCCGGACACCTACCGCTCCCCCGATTTGGCGGCGCAGCGCGAAAATCGGGCATGATAGTGACGGCGCCGCATTGCCACTCCGGCGTCCTGGGTGCATCCATGAGCCGGACCGAAGCCGAAGACCGCCACCGTACGATCGTCGAGATCGTCCAGCAGCGCGGCTATGTCAGCAACGAGGAGCTCGCACGAACCTTCGGCGTAACGGCGCAGACGGTGCGGCGTGATCTCACCAAACTGGGCGGCGAGGGCGCAATCTGCCGCCACCACGGCGGCGCGAGCCTCGCCTCCAGCACGCAAAACATCGATTACAGCGAGCGCCAGGAGCTCAGCACTCCAGAAAAGCGCGCCATTGCCGAACTGACCGCACGCCATATACCGAATCACTCCTCGCTGTTCATCAATATCGGCACTACCACCGAGGCGCTGGCGCGCGCGCTGCTGGGGCACGAGGACCTGCGCGTCATCACCAACAATCTGAATGTCGCACAGATCATGACGCGCAACCGCTCGTTCACGGTGATGGTCACCGGTGGCACGGTGCGCAACCGCGACGGCGGTATTGTCGGGCAGTCGGCCTGCGAGATGATCGGCGAGTTCCGCGTCGACTACGGCATCATCGGCATCAGCGGCATCGACGAACAGGGCACTCTGCTTGACTTCGATTACGACGAGGTGCGGGCAGCGCGCGCGATTATCAGGAACTCGCGCACCACCTATCTGCTGGCCGATCACACGAAATTTACCCGCCACCCGATGGTGCGCATGGGGTCGCTCAGCGAGGTCTCGGCGCTGTTCACCGATGTTCCGCCGCCGCCGCCACTGCGCGAGCGGTTGATCGCCGGCGGCGTGGTGGTGCACGTGACGGAGCCGATGGATCCTTGAAACGACCCGACCCTGGAGCGCCCGATTTTCGCTTGCCAACATTTGAAGCGCAATATAGTCTAAAAACGAAACTCCGACCGCATAGTACAGACGCCCGCTTGCAGTGAGGGCTCCCTTGGATTCTGGCAGGGCGTTCGATCTCCTAATCGTCGGCGGCGGCATCAACGGTGCGGGAATAGCCCGGGACGCCGCTGGCCGAGGCCTGCGCGTGCTGCTGATCGAGCAGGCCGGGCTGGCCCATTTCACTTCCTCCGCCAGCACCAAGCTGATCCACGGCGGCCTGAGATACCTGGAATATCTGCAGCTGCGTCTGGTTCGCGAAGCCCTCAGGGAGCGTGAACGACTGCTGTCGATCGCCCCACATCTGGTCACCCGGGCGCAGTTCGTTCTGCCTTACCAGCACCAGCTGCGGCCGGCGTGGCTACTGCGGCTGGGTCTGCTCGCTTACGACATGCTGGCACCGGCCAGCAGCCTGGCCCCCTCGCGCAGTGTTCGCTTTGCGACATCGGGCCTCGGGGAACCGCTGCAGGAAACCCTGCTGAAGGGATTCACCTACGCCGATTGCACCGTCGATGACAGCCGGCTGGTGATACTCAATGTCAGGGATGCCTTCGAGCGTGGCGCCGACATCCGCGTCGGCCACCAGTTGCATAGGGCCGAGCGCAGCGGGGAGCACTGGCGCGCCGAGATTGTCGAGACGGCGAGCGGTCGCAACTACACGGTGATGGCCCGGGGGCTGGTCAATGCCGCCGGCCCGTGGATCGGCGAGGTGCTCAACGGGCGGCTTGGCGACCGCAGTCAGCGCATCGTGCGGCTGGTCAAGGGCAGCCATATCGTAGTGCCCCGAATGTATGCCGGCGAACAAGCCTACGTGCTGCAGAACCCCGACCGCCGGATTGTGTTCGTGATTCCCTATCAGGAGCAGTTCACGCTGATCGGGACCACGGACGTGGAATGGCCGGGCGAGCCCGGAGCGGTGAGCATTTCGATCGCAGAGGCCGAATACCTGTGCCGCACCGTCAATGGCTATTTCAAGCGACCTATCGCGCCGAGCGACGTGGTCTGGAGCTACGCGGGAATTCGTTCCTTGCGCGGCGATGCCCGCTCCAAGGCTTCAGAGCTGACGCGCGATTACTCGCTGGAACTTGAGGCCCCAACGGGAGAGGCCCCGGTGTTGACCGTGTTCGGCGGTAAGATCACGACTTATCGGCCGCTGGCGGAGCAGGCGATGAGCAGACTCGCACCTTTTCTGCCGGCGTTGCCCGGACCCTGGACGGCCGACAAGCCGCTGCCAGGCGGGGACTTTCCGGACGGCGGCCTGCCCGAGTACCTCGGGCAGGCGCAGCGCCGCTGGCCGTTTTTGCCGCCAGCGCAGTTGCGACGCCTGGTGCATGCCTACGGAACGCGGCTGGCGCGGCTGCTCGATGGCGTCACGACGAGTGAGGCGATGGGTGAGGACTTTGGCGGCGGCCTGACCCGCATCGAGGTGGACTACCTGATGCGCGAGGAGTGGGCCTGCGGCGCTGAGGATCTGTACTGGCGCCACACGAAAACCGGCCTGCATGCGTCCGCCGCCGACCAGCAGCGGCTGGCCGAGTACCTGCGCGGTGCGGTACCGACGCTCGCCCGGTCGACATGAGCCAGCCGCGCATCCTGGTCATCGATGGAAATCGTGCCGCCACGCGTGAAGCGCAGGTTGCCGCTGGTGGGCTGCCGACCGGTGAGGGCTACGCACAGGTGCTGCGGCATCTGGCGCCAGTGAGCTGCGAGATCGTGCGGCCCGCGGACGCTGAGGTGCACATAACCTGCGGTGCCGGGCTGGCGGACTACGATGGCGCGGTCATGACCGGTTCCGCACTCAATATCTATGACGGCGGCGTGCACATTGAACGCCAGATCGATCTGGCGCGCGCGGTATTTGCCAGCGCGGTGCCGTTTTTCGGCAGCTGCTGGGGCCTGCAGGTCGCCGTGACCGCGGCTGGCGGGCGCGTGCGGCGCAATCCCCTGGGGCGCGAGTTCGGCTTTGCGCGGCGCATCGAGCTCAGTGCCTTAGGGATACGACACCCGATGTTTTCCGGCAAACCGCAGGTGTTCGAGGCGGTCACCGTGCATAGCGACGATGTCGAGCAGCTGCCCGCCGATGCGCTGGTGCTGGCGAGCAACGAGATGGGCATACAGGCACTGGAGCTGCGTTCGGGTGCCGGGCCGATCTGGGCGGTGCAATATCATCCCGAGTACAGCTATGCCGAGATCGCGGCCACCACACTGCGCTATGCGGACGCGCTGCTGGCACAGGAGCTGTTCGGCACCCGCCTCGAGCTGGAACAGTTCGTCACCGAGCTGCGGCAGCTGACGCAGGATCCATGCAACCGCAGGCTCACGTGGAAACACGGGCTGGGGCCCGCAATGCAGGATGAGCGGCTGAAGTTGGCCGAGCTGCGCAACTGGCTGGAGCTCAAGGTCATGCCGCGCTACCGGCGTCGGCACTGAACAGCGGAGGACCTCATGCCCGTGTCATCGACAGGCTGGCGCCTTGCGTGTGTTGCCTGGTGCCTGGCAACGCTGGCGTTGCAGTCGGCGCAAGCCGCGCCCGCGATCGGCCACGTGTTCATCGTCATGCTGGAAAATGAGGGCTATCACAAGACCTTTGGTCCCGGGTCGGCGGCGACATACCTGGATCATTTGCGCGGTCAAGGAGCGCTGGCCAGCCACTACTTCGGCACCAGCCACTTCAGTCTGGGCAACTACATTGCCCTGGTCAGCGGCCAGGCGCCCAATCCGGCGACTGAATACGATTGCCCGCAATTCACCGAATTCGTGCCCTCCCGCGCCGCCGCCGACGGTCAGGCCATTGGCAGCGGATGCGTCTATCCGGCAAGCGTGCTGACGATAGCCAATCAGCTGGAGGCCGCAGGCCTAAGCTGGAAGGCGTACATGGAGGATATGGGAAACAACGCTGCGCGGGAGAGCGGTACCTGCGGCCATCCCGCGATCGGGGCGATCGACCACACCCAGGCCGCCGAGGTCGGCGATCAATATGCTTCCCGCCACGATCCGTTCGTCTATTTTCACAGCATCATCGACACACCGTCCTGTGCGCAGCACGTGGTGAACCTTCGCTCACTCGGCCCGGACCTGAAATCGGTCGCGGCGACACCCAACTACGTGTTCATTACGCCAAACTTGTGCCACGACGGTCATGACGGCGGCCGGGGGAACACATGCGTCGATGGTGAACCGGGTGGGCTGATATCGGCAGATCGGTTTCTACGAAACCTGGTACCGCAGATCGTCTCCTCGCCGGCCTTCAGGCGCGACGGCCTGCTGATCATTACCTTCGATGAATCGGACATCGAGGACGAATACGAGCGGTCGGGCAACGCGATCCGCGTGACCGGCGGCGATGCAGCTGCATGCTGTGATGAGCCGCCGGGCCCCAACATTCCCGCCTATCAGCCAGCCGCCGGCATTGCGCGCACCGCCATCAACGGCCCGGGGCTGATCGGCCCGGGCGGCGGCCGGATCGGGGCCGTCATGCTGTCGCCCTTCATCAAGCCGGGAACCGTATCGTCGGTGCCGTACAACCATTACGCCCTGCTCAGAAGCGTCGAGGACATCTTTGGGCTCGATCACCTTGGGTTTGCCGGCCAAGCCGGGCTCAAGGCCTTTGGAGCGGACATTTTCACGCAGCCTGACGGCCACGCTCAGTGACGCGTGGCGGCCAACGACGCGTGCTCGGTGGCCGGCGTTATTTCGGCACTGTGCCGTCGACTCCCTCGACATACCAGCTGATCGCCATCAGGTCATCGATCGACACCGAGGAACCTGCCGCTATCTTGAGCGTGCCGCTGTTGTCCTTGATCGGACCTGCGAACGGCACAAGGCTCCCGGCGATGATCGCCTGTTTCTTTGATTCGAACTGCCGTGCCACATCGGCCGGTACCGCCGCGTTGAGCGGAGTGAGCACCACCACGCCGTCCTTGATGCCAAGGCGCTCCTGACGGTCGCCGCTCCAGGAGCCATCGAGGACTTTGTTGATCTCCTGGATGTAGTAGACGCCCCAGTTCTCGGTGTTGGCGGTGAGCTGCGCATGCGCGCCGTATTTTGCCATGTCCGAATCCCAGCCGAAGGCGTAGATGCCCTTCTCTTCGGCGACCTGCACCGCGGCCGGAGAGTCGGTGTTCTGGCACAGAACGTCGGCGCCCTGCGCGATGAGCGCCTCGGCCCCCTGACGCTCCTTGCCCGGGTCGTACCAGGTGTCTACCCACACCACTTTGGTGTGGATCTTCGGATTGACGCTGCGGGCACCGAGAGTGAAGGCGTCGATGTTGCGGATCACCTCCGGGATCGGAAACGAGCCGATGTAGCCGAGCGTGTTGGTCTTACTCATACGCCCGGCGAGCACTCCGAGCAGATAGGCACCTTCGTAGAAGCGCGCCTGGTAGCTCACCACGTTCACCGCGCTCTTGAAGCCGGTGGCGTGTTCGAAGTGAACCTTGGGAAAGAGTTTCGCCACCTTGAGTGTGGGCTCCATGTAGCCGAACGAGGTGGTGAAGATCACGGCGTAGTCCCTGGCCGCCAACTGGCGGATGACGCGCTCGGCGTCCGCGGTCTCAGGCACGCTCTCGACGTAGGTGGTCTGGATCCGATCGCCGAACTGCTTTTCCAGTGCCAGGCGTCCGAGATTGTGCTGATACGACCAGCCGCCGTCGGAAATCGGGCCGACGTAGACGAACGCCACCTTCAGCGGTGCGGATGCCGCCGCGCACAGCGCTGTCAGTCCGATCAGGGCAGTCGCTGCCAGCGTGGACGATAAACGGTGCTGCATGAATGTGTGCCTCCGGGTTGAAATTGCGCGGCTAGCCGTGACGGGCATGCAATCTACATTCCATAATGATGCATCACCCGCATCGAGGTCACCCATGATGATCGTAAGTACCCTACAGCGCAGCCGCCGTGGCTGGCGGCTTCTGAGCGTCACGTTCGCCATGCTGCTCGCGCTCGGCGCGGCACCGTGGAGGATCTGCCTTGCGGCGCCTGCCGCCTCCGCCGCGGTGCCGGCCGCGCCGCTCGCGGTCAAAGTGCTGGTCATCAACATGTTCCGACTTGAGGCGGCGCCATGGCTCGCGGCACTGCGCACCGATCGAGAGATTCGTGTCCCGGGATTGTCCAGCGACTTCCCACTGGTTCGCTGCAATGCCGAGGCCGTGTGCGAGATGACCACCGGCATGGGCCATGCGAACGCCGCGGCGTCGATGATGGCGGTGCTCTACAGCGGCCTGTTCGATCTGCGCCGGACCTATTTTCTGATCGCCGGCAACGCCGGCATCGATCCCGCCCGTGGCACCATCGGTTCGGTCGCCTGGGCGCGCTACGCGGTCGATATGAGTATCGCGCATGAGATCGACGCGCGTGAGCTGCCGCGCAGCTGGCTGGACGGCTATTTCGGTATTTTGACCGACGCGCCGGGCAAGAAGCCGCAGCTGGAATATCGCACCGAGGTATTTCGCCTCGATGAGGCTTTGCTGCAGAAAGCACTGAGCTTGTCGCACCAGGCGGCGCTCGAGGACAGCGACGACGTGCGCGCCTATCGGGCGCACTATCAGCGATCGCCGGCAAACCAGCCGCCCCAGGTGACACAGTGCGACACCGTAACCAGCGACACCTGGTGGGCCGGCGAGCTCCTCGGCGGGCATGCCCGGCGCTGGACCGCACTGCTCACCGATGGCGAGGGCATCTATTGCACCACGCAGCAGGAGGATAATGCCACGCTGACGGCGCTGACCCGCGGCGCGCAGTCCGGCCTGATCGATTTCAAGCGCATTGCGGTGCTGCGCAGCGCCTCCGACTTCGATCGTCCCTACGCCCATCAGACGGCAATGGACGGGTTGCGTGCGCAGCTGGCGTTGGCGGGCGCAGGGCGAATCTCGACCGACAACCTGGTGCGCGCAGGCCTGCCGCTGGTGGACGATATCGCGCAGCATTGGGATCTGTGGCGCGACGGCGTGCCGGCGGGCAACGCGCGCTAAAGACAGGTGTCCTTACGGCGACGCCTGCACCAACTTCGCCGTGCCGGGGCAGCATTGCGGCGAAACGGTGCGCGCCCGGGAGCGTTTGGAGCCATCGCCGGCGTCGCTGTGTCGGCGCTTCCCCTGCGCGGGTTATAGTCGCTCGCAAGATGCCGATGAACAGGCTCAGTTCCCCCACGCCGCCGCGCCTCGCCCTGCACGGCATCAGCAAGCGCTACGCAGGCGTTGTCGCCAACGATCGTATCGATCTGCAGGTTGCTGCGGGTGAGATCCACGCGCTGCTGGGGGAGAACGGCGCCGGCAAGAGCACGCTGATGAAAATCGTCTACGGCGTGACGCATCCCGACGAGGGCAGTATCGAGTGGCAGGGGATGCCAGTCGTGATCCGCAGCCCCGCGCAGGCGCGCCGCCTCGGCATCGGCATGGTGTTCCAGCATTTCTCGATCTTCGAAACGCTGACCGTGGCCGAAAACATCGCCCTGGCGCTCAATGATCGGCTGCCCGCGGCCGCGCTCGCCGCCCGCATCGATGAGGTTTCACAGCGCTACGGCCTGCCCGTTGACCCTCAGCGGCTGACCCACGGCATGTCGGTCGGTGAGCGCCAGCGGGTCGAGATCGTGCGCTGTCTGCTGCAGTCCCCGCGGCTGCTGATCATGGACGAACCGACCTCGGTGCTGACGCCACAGGCGGTGCGCACGCTGTTCGATACCCTGCGGCGCCTGGCCGGGGAGGGCGTAAGCATTCTGTACATCAGCCACAAGCTCGATGAGATTCGCGAGCTGTGCGACGTCGCGACCATATTGCGTAACGGCCGCGTCAGCGGTACCGCGATTCCGCGCGAGCAGAGCAACACCAGCCTGGCGCGCATGATGGTCGGCACCGAACTCAAGGAATGCAGACTCGAACCGCGCCAGCCGGGGCCGATCCGCCTCGAGTTGACGAACCTGTCGCTCGGTACCGAGGATCCGTTTGGTACCGGCTTGCGGCAGATCAATCTGCGTGTGCACGCCGGCCAGATCGTCGGCATTGCCGGTGTCTCCGGCAATGGGCAGAAGGAGCTGCTGGCGGCGATCTCGGGTGAACGGCTATGCGAGCAGCGCGGAGCGGTGCGCCTGTGCGGCCAGGACGTGGCGCGGCTCAATCCGGCCCAACGCCGCCACCTGGGGCTGCGCTTCGTGCCCGAGGAACGACTGGGGCGCGGGGCGGTGCCGGGGATGTCCCTGTCCGACAACTGCGTGCTGACGGGTGCCACTGCCGGTCTGGTGCGCCACGGCCTGGTGCGCAGCGGCGCGGCACGCGCCTTCGCTCGCGCGACCATTGCCGAATTCGCCGTGAAATGCGACGGCGAGCTGGCACCGGCCGACAGCCTGTCGGGCGGCAATCTGCAGAAATTCATCGTGGGGCGCGAGATACGACTGGTACCGACCGTGATGCTGGTGGCACAGCCGACCTGGGGCGTGGACGTCGGCGCCTCGCTGCTGATCCGGCAGGCCCTGATCGACCTGCGCGATGCCGGAGCCGCGGTGCTGGTGATCTCGGAAGACCTGGATGAACTGTTCGCGATCTGCGATTGCCTGGCAGTGCTGGCGGGCGGCCGGCTCTCCGATGCGGTGCCGAGGGCGGGGCTGGCGCTGGAAACGGTGGGCGTATGGATGACCGGGGACTTTCAGGCCGCCGGCCCCGCCGCGGGGGTGGCTCATGCCGCTGTTTGACTACATTCCGTGGCCACTGCGGCTGGAGCGGCGTCAGAAGCCCTCAGCCGCGATGCGCATCTGGTCCTCGCCGCTGGCGGCGCTGGCGATGCTCGCCACCGGCCTGCTGGTCTTCGGCGCGCTCGGCAAGGATCCGGTGGCCGCATTCCGGGTGTTCTTCATCGAGCCGGTCAGCTCGGTCTACGGGATTGGCGAGCTGCTGCTCAAGGCAACGCCACTGATGCTGTGCGCCTTGGGGCTGGCGCTGTGCTATCGCGCCAATGTGTGGAACATCGGCGCCGAGGGCCAGCTCACGCTCGGCGCCATCACCGGCGGGGGCGTTGGCTTGTTTTACGGTGCCGCGCTGGGCCATTGGGTGCAACCGGCAATACTGGCAGCCGGCGTGCTGGGCGGCATGGCCTGGGCCGCAATCCCTGCATTCCTGCGCTCGCGCTTTCGCACCAGCGAGATCTTCGTCAGCCTGATGCTGGTCTACATCGCTCAACTGCTGCTGTCGTACCTGGTGCACGGACCATGGCGCGATCCGGCCGGGCAGAATTTTCCGCAATCGCAGCCGCTGCCCGACAACGCGCTGCTGGCGCCGTTGCTGGATGGCACGCGCGTTAACGTCGGCTTCATCATCGCGCTGTTGCTGGCCGGGCTGTCCTGGTGGTTCGGTACCGCGACCGCGGCCGGCTTTCGCATGCGCGTGGGCGGTCTGGCCCCGGCCGCCGCAGCCTACGCCGGGATCAGCGAGCGACGTAACATCTGGCTGGCGCTGATGATCAGCGGCGGCACCGCGGGCCTTGCGGGCATCTGCGAAGTCGCCGGACCGATCGGTATGCTGCAGCCGGTGGTATCGCCCGGTTACGGCTTCGCGGCCATCATCGTGGCCTTCGTCGGGCGCCTGCATCCGCTGGGCGTGGTGCTGGCGTCGTTGTTGATGTCGGCGCTGTATCTTGGCGGCGAATCGGCGCAGATGGAACTGCAACTGCCGGCCTCGGTGAGCGGATTGTTTCAGGGCGCATTGCTGTTCTATCTGCTCGCGGCCGAGTTGTTCATCGGGTTTCGGCTGCGGCGCGTGCGTCGAGCCCCTGCGGCTCCGCCGGCCAGCGCATGAATCTTGCAACCTGGGTGACCATCGCCGCCAGCGCCGTGGGTGCTGCGACGCCGCTGATGTTCGCGGCGCTGGGTGAGCTGGTCACCGAGCGTGCCGGTGTGCTGAATCTGGGGGTGGAGGGCATGATGCTGGTGGGGGCGATGAGCGGCTTTGCGGTCGGCGTGTCCAGCGGCAGCCTGTGGCTCGCATTCGTGGCGGCCGCTATGGCCGGAATCCTGATCGCCCTGGTGTTTGGCGTATTGACCCTGAGCCTGCAGACCAATCAGGTCGCGACCGGGCTGGCGCTGACGCTGTTTGGCGTGGGCTTAAGCGCGTTCGCGGGCCGCAGCTTCGTCGGCCTGCCGATCCGACCGCTGCCGGCGCTGCACATCCCCTTGCTCACCGAGCTGCCGCTGGTCGGGCCACTGCTGTTTCACTACGATCCGCTGGTGTACCTGTCGTTGTTGCTGTGCGCACTCATCGCCTGGGTGCTCAAGCGCACGCGCGCGGGCCTGCGGCTGCGGGCGGTGGGCGAATCGCCTGCGATGGCACACGCACTGGGCGAACCGGTCACCCGCATCCGCTACCTTGCGGTGCTGTTCGGAGGTGCGATGAGCGGCATCGCCGGGGCTTATCTGTCGACCGCGCTGACGCCCATGTGGACCGAGGGCATGAGTGCCGGACGCGGCTGGATCGCGCTGGCGCTGGTGGTGTTCGGCACCTGGAAACCGTGGCGAGTGCTCGCCGGCGCGTATCTGTTCGGTACCGTCACCGTGCTGCAGTTGTACGCGCAGGGCCTGGGGGTACACGTGCCGAGCGAATTCCTGTCGATGCTGCCCTACGTGGCGACCATCGTCGTGCTGGTGGTGATCTGTCGCGACCCGAAGACGATCCTGCTGAATCAGCCGGCTTCGCTCGGGCGAAGTTTTCACTCCGGCTACTGAAGCGGCCGCCGCGATGAACGCTCGGTATCGAATTGCGCATCGCGGCTCGATCCTGCACTTCCTCCGTGATCCCGGTCTGCAGGACGATCCGGCGTCCTTCGAGTACTGGGAACACGGCGCCCTGATTCTCGCCGACGGACATGTGGAGGCGGTCGGAGCGGCCGACGCGGTGCTGCCGGGCGCGACCGGCCACATGCCGGTCATCGACCATGGGCATCGTCTGATCATGCCCGGATTCATCGATACGCACATTCATTATCCGCAGACCGACGTGATCGCATCCGGCGGGCGCAATCTGCTCGACTGGCTCGAGCACTATACGTTTCCGGCCGAGAAGCGCTTTGCCGATGCCGAGCACGCGTTTGAGGTCGCCGAATTCTTTCTCGATGAGCTGCTGCGTAACGGCACCACCACCGCGCAGGTGCTCGGCACGGTGCACAAGCAGTCGGTAGAGATGTTCTTTCGGGCAGCCGCTGAGCGCGGGCTACGCATGATCGCCGGCAAGACGCTCATGGATCGTAATTGCCCGGTTGACCTGCGCGACAGTGCGGTTGACGGCGAACGCGAGATGCGTGAGCTGATCGAGACCTGGCACGGACGCGATCGACTGCACTACGCAATCACGCCGCGCTTCGCCGCCACCTCATCGGCCGCGCAGCTGCAGAGCGCGGGCCAGCTGGCGCTGGAATATCCGAGCGTATTCATTCACAGCCACCTGGCGGAAACCCGCGACGAGGTCGCCTGGGTGCAGCAGCTGTTTCCCGACAGCCGCAGTTACCTTGATATCTACGACCGTTTCGGCCTACTGCGCGAGCGCGCCACCTATGCGCACTGCATCTATCTGGATGCGGCTGATCGCGAACGAATGGCGGCCAGTGGCGCCGGCGCGGCGTTCGCACCGACTGCCAATCTATACCTCGGCAGCGGCCTGTTCGATATCGCCGCCAGCGATGCGGCCGGCATGCGCTTCGCTCTGGCCACCGACGTCGGTGGTGGCAGCAGCTTCAGCATGCTGCGCACCATGGCGGAGGCCTACAAGGTCGCGCAGCTGCTGGGCCAGCAGCTCTCGCCGCTGCGGGCGTTTTATCTGGCGACCCTGGCGGGCGCACGCATGCTCGGGCTGGCCGACCGCATCGGGCGCTTCGCGCCGGGGACCGAGGCCGATTTCATCGTGCTCGATCCACAGGCGACGCCGCTGCTGGCGCGACGCACGGCGCAGTCGCACAGTCTTACCGAGCTGCTGCTGGTGCTGATGACGCTGGCGGACGATCGCGCGATCGCGGCGACCTATGTGATGGGTGAACTTCAGGAGCTCACATGACTACACCGCGTGCCTCGCGCGCCCGGGTGCTGTGGCTGCTCGTGTTGACGCTGCTTGCAGGGGTCTGCGGGGCGCAGGACAGCGGCGCGCGGCGCAAGGTCATCATCGACCAGGATGCCTTCGGTCCGGCGACGTCCAATCTGCAGGCGATACTGATGTTGCTGCAGGCCAGCGACGTCGATGTGCTTGGCATTACTATTCCGAGCGGCGATGGCTGGCGCGACGAGGAGGTAAGCCATACGCTGCGCCTGCTCGAGATTGCACGGCGCACGGAAGTGCCGGTGCATCCCGGCGCGGTGTATCCGCTGGTCAATAGCCAGCAGCGCACCCGGGTGTGGGAGCAGCTCTACGGCAAGCTGTTCTACAAGGGCGCCTGGACCGAGAGCTGGCCGGCGGAAGGCACGGTGCGGCGTTCCCCGTACCATGCCGATCCGTTCCTGGTGCCGCATTCGCCGGCCGGTGAACCGAAGATCAAGGCCTCTCCCGAGACCGCGGCCGCATTTCTGGTGCGCAAGGTGCACGAATTTCCGGGCCAGGTCACGATCATCGCCGCCGGTCCGCTGACCGACCTTGCCATCGCATCGCGGCTCGACCCGCAGTTCGCATCGCTGGCGCAGGAGCTGGTGTTCATGGGCGGCAGCTACAATCCGGTGGCGGCCGACAATGAGTTCGCAGCCGAGTTTGCCAATGCACCGCGGCTGGAATTCAACATGCGCTTCGATCCGGAGGCCGCCTCGATGGTGCTGCATGAACCGTGGAAGAAGATCACGCAGGTGCCGATCGATCCGACCACCAGGACCTTCTTCAAACCGGAGTACTTCCGGCAGCTGGGCTCTGGCCGCGCGCCGTTCGATGCCTACCTGGCCGAGTTCGGCCAGCCCTATCCGATGTGGGATGAGCTTGCGGTGGCGGTGTGGCTCGATCCGTCGATCGTGACCCGCAGCGCCACGCTGCTGGTGGACGTCGACACCAGCTTCACCGCCGGCTATGGGGATACGCTGAGCTGGAGCGTGGGTACCGGTCCCGGCCTGGGCGAGCGTGCGGCGCTGGTGGTGCAGGACGTGGACGTGCCGCGGTTCGAGCACATGGTGCTCGATCTACTGGGCAGGCCGACACCCGCACACTGAGCCGATGATCCGCGCCGCGTTGATCGTCTAGGTCAGCGTATCGAAGTCGATGGCGCAAAAGTTGCAGATCACGTTTATGCAGCTACAACGCAACAACGGCGCGTCTTATCTGCCGAGCCAATGTTTTAGCCCTGGGGAGCCCCGTGCTGATGAAACACGCATTCGCGGGCGAGTGCGAGGTTGCTCCGGGCTGGTGCGGGAGGCACTATCCCCGCCCGCCTTTGCACCGTTTTGCGCCCTTGACAGTCCGAGGGTGACTGCTACGATCGATCGTACACAACAAAAATTGATGAGGTGACGCTTGAGACCAGGGATTCGTGTTTCAGTAGTCACGTTGCTCTCGACACTCATCGCTGCCCCTGCGGCGCTGGCGCAACAGGCACAGCCGACCACTGAGCCGGCTGGCGGTGTGGTGGTCTCGGCCGCCGCGCTCGGCGACCTGGATGAAATCGTCGTCAATGGTATCCGGCGAGGCGATCTCATCCTGCCGACCACCGTGTCGTCCACGTCGGCCTATGGACTGGATCTTGGCGTGATGGACACGCCGCGCAATAACACCTTGTTGTCGAAGGCGCAGCTTGATGCGCTCAATGTGCAGAATCCGGGCGGGTTCTCCTTTCTGACCTCCAGCAGTTATTCAGACGCGTCGTTCGGCGAGCCGAACATTCCGCGCATCCGCGGCCAGTACGCCGACATGTTCTTCAATGGGATGCGCGACAGCTTCACCCTCAATGGCTACGGCGCCCCCATCAGCTTCAACAGCGTGGATTCGATCGATATCGTCAAGGGTCCGGCGAGCGTCCAGGC
>Ga0302314_10009597_pt1 | contig 17089 bp, 18 predicted proteins | sample III_Palsa_N2_3_FD_200533 | JGI IMG/M metagenome (GOLD analysis project Ga0302314, IMG submission 200533) | Peat permafrost microbial communities from Stordalen Mire near Abisko, Sweden - III_Palsa_N2_3 | ecosystem: Environmental > Terrestrial > Soil > Palsa > Peat permafrost | place: Sweden...
GGAGCCGGTGGGAGGGCGAGGGCTGGAGTGTGGACTACATCCCGCCCCGCGGTCCTGACTGGCCGCTGCCGTGGAAGCCCTGTCCCGCCCGCTCCCCATCCCGGCAGTGAGACTCGGTCGCAAGCCGGACACATCATGCGCTGCAGCAGCCGTCCGCCTTCCCTCTTGGCGGATCGGCGAAGGCGGGGCTATAGCTCCCACGGTTTTCACTACGCGTGCGGGTCGTCCAGGGGACGCTCCGGCGGGGGTTTCAAGAGGCTCGGGATCGCGACATGGCCCACGAAGGCGTCAAGCACGACTATCACCTGGTGAACCCCAGCATCTGGCCGCTGGTCGGGTCGGTCTCGGCGGTGCTGTTGGCGCTCGGGCTGGTGATCGGACTCAAGGGCATCCTCGGCCTTCCCAAGGGCGACTGGTGGGTGATGGGACTAGGCGGCGTCGGGGTGCTCACCACCATGGCGGCGTGGTGGACGGACGTGGTCAAGGAGGCCAACGAAGGCGATCACACGCCGGTGGTGTCGATCGGCCTTCGCTATGGGATGATCCTGTTCATCGCCTCGGAGGTGATGTTCTTCGTCGCGTGGTTCTGGATCTTCTTCGAGATGGCCCTGTTCCACCACCTGCGCGCCAGTTCGCCGATCGACGACGTGCGCAGCGCCTGGGCGACTTGGCCGCCCAAGGGCGTCGAGACGGTGCCGGCGTTCGAATTGCCCCTGATCAACACCCTCACGCTGCTCACGTCCGGCACCACGGTCACCTGGGCGCACCACTGCCTGCAAACCGGCGATCGCCGGGGCGCCAAGATCGGACTGCTGCTGACCATCCTGCTTGGGGTGATGTTCACCTCGATCCAGGGCTATGAGTACAACCACATCCTGACGCATCAGCTGTTCTACGGCCCCGAAGCGACCAACTCCGGGCTCTATGGCTCGTCCTTCTTCATGGCCACCGGCTTCCATGGCTTCCACGTGATCATCGGGACCATCTTCCTGACCGTCTGCCTGATCCGGCTGATGAACGGGGCCTTCACGCCCAAGCAGCACTTCGGCTTCGAGGCCGCCGCCTGGTACTGGCACTTCGTCGACGTGGTCTGGCTGTTCCTGTTCACGTTCCTCTATGTGATCTTCGGGTCCGGCTGGGGGCATTGACGCCGGTCGCCAAGCTCAATCCCTTCCTCGCCGGAGCGCTTGCTCGCTGCCCCAATTGCGGCCAGGGGCCCCTCTTCGCCGGCTTTCTCACCCCGACCACGCAATGCGCCGTCTGCGGCTACGCCCTCGCGGCCGCCGATAGCGGCGATGGCCCGGCGGTATTTGTGATCATGCTCGCCGGCTTCCCGATCATGTTCGCCGCGCTGTTCGTCGAGGTCGCCTACCGTCCGCCGGTGTGGGTCCATCTGGTCATCTGGCTCCCCCTTGCCGTGATGCTGTGCCTGGGTCTGCTGCGGCCCGTGAAGGGGCTGATGATCGCGGCCCAGATTCGCAACAAGGCCGCGCAGCACAGGCGGGACGACGCGGCGTGAGGCGCCTGCCCGTGGGCCTGACGCTCGTCGCGGGCGTGGCCTTCGCGATCCTGGTCGCCCTCGGCGTGTGGCAGCTGAAGCGCCTGGCGTGGAAGCAGGACCTGCTGGCCAAGGTGGCCGCGCTCAAAGTCGCGCCCGCCCGCCCGATAGGAGAGGTGCTGGCGCTCGCCGCCGCGGGTCACGACGTGGAGTATCGGCGGGTCGCGGCCGACTGCCAGCCGCCGGCGCAGCCCCCGCGAGACGCTTACCGCTACGCCCTGCGCGACGGCCGCGTCGGCTGGCGGCTGATCAGCGCCTGCCACCTGGCCGGCGGGCCGTACGACGGCGTGCTGCTGGACCGCGGCCTGGTCACCCGCCTGGAGGGCGCCATGGCGCCCGTCGCCGCCGCCTATCCGCCGCCCGGATCAGTCGTCGGCGTGGCGCGCGCGGCGGGCGGCAAGCCGCTGTTGGGCCCGGCCGAGACCGAGGCCGCGCCCGGCGCGCGCGTATTCAGGGTTCTCGACCAGGCGTCCGTCGCCTCGGTGGCCGCCGACAATGGCGTGCGGCGGCCGGCCCCTCTGGTCCTCGCCACGGAGAGCGAGCGCCCGCCGCCGTCGGGGCTTGTCCCGGCGCCCCTTCCGGAGGACATCCCCAACAACCATCTCGTCTACGCGCTGACCTGGTTCGCCCTGGCGGGGATCCTGGCCTGGTTCTACGGCGCCATGCTCCTGCGAAGGCAAACACGGTGAAATACGTCTCGACGCGCGGCGAGCCCCCGCCGCTCGGCTTCATCGACACCCTGCTGGCCGGCCTGGCGCCGGACGGCGGGCTCTATTGCCCGGAGACCTGGCCGCGCCTCAGCCCCGCCGAAATCGCCGGGTTCGCGGGACGGCCCTACGCGGAGGTTGCCGCCGACATCCTGGGGCGCTTCGCCGGCGGCGAGATCCCGGCCGCTGACCTGGGGTCGGTGTGCGCCGAGGCCTACGCCAGCTTCGACCACCCGGCGGTGGCGCCGCTGGTCCAACTCGCTCCAGACCGCTTCCTGCTCGAACTTTTCCATGGCCCGACGCTCGCCTTCAAGGATCTGGCGATGCAGCTCCTTGGCCGGCTCTACGGCCACGTGCTCGCGCGCCGGGACAGGACGATGACCATCGTGTGCGCCACCTCGGGCGACACCGGCGGCGCGGCGGTGGAGGCGTTCGCCGGGCTCGCGGGCGTGCGCATCGTGGTGCTGTTTCCCGAGGGCCGCATCTCGGAGGTGCAGCGGCGTTTCATGACCACGACAACGGCGTCGAACGTGCGGTCTGTGGCGGTCGCCGGCGACTTCGACGACTGCCAGGCGATCCTCAAGGCCCTGTTTCAGGACGGCCAGTTCGCCGGCGCCGTGGACCTCGCGGCGGTCAATTCGATCAACTTCGCCCGCATCGTCGCCCAGACCGTCTACTACTTCACCGCCGCCGTGGCGCTGGGAGCGCCGGGGCGGACGGTGGATTTCGCCGTGCCGACCGGCAACTTCGGCGACGCCTTCGCCGGCTATGCGGCCAGGCTGATGGGCCTTCCCATCGGACGGATCATCGTCGCCACCAACACCAACGACATCATCGCCCGGGCGCTGACCACCGGCGACTACCGGCGCGGACGGGCCGTCGCGACCCAGAGCCCGGCCATGGATATCCAGGTCGCCTCCAACTTCGAGCGGCTGTTCTTCGAGTGCGCCGGCCGCGACGCGCGCGCCAGCGGCGCCGCCCTCCGCGCCTTCGCCGCCGGGGGGGCGGTACAGGCGCCGCCGCCGGTCCTGGCGGCGATGCGCGATGCGCTGGTCGGCGTGGCGGTGAGCGAGGAGGAGACAGCGGCGACGATCGCCCGCACCCTGCGCGAGACGGGGCAGCTGATCGATCCCCACACGGCCGTCGCCGTCGCCGGCGCGGCCAGGGTGCGGCCGGGTCCCGCCGCGGCGCCGCTGGTGATCATCTCCACCGCTCACCCGGCCAAGTTCCCGGAGGCGGTGAACGCGGCCGCCGGGGCGACCCCATCACCTCCCGCCGCCGTGCTGGCACGGGCCGACGCCGTTGAGCGCATCGACCGGCTGCCCGCCGATGTCGAGGCCGTGAAGCACTACGTGCGCGAGTTCGCCCGGCCATGACGACGTCATCCCCCTCCACGCCGCGGCGTCACACGTTGGCCAACGGCGTCACCCTGCTGTGCGATCCGGTGGCCGGCTTCGAGACCCTGGCGCTCTCGGTGGTGGCCGGCCGCGGCGCGCGCTGGGAGGACGAGGCGCGGTCCGGGTGGTCGCACCTGCTGGAGCATATGGTCTTCAAGGGCGCGGGCGGTCGCTCGGCGCGCGACATCGTCGAGGTCATCGAGGCGGACGGCGGCCAGCTGAACGCGGCTACCGGGCATGAGCGCACCAGCTTCCAGGTCCGGGCCCTGGCCGGCGCCCTGCCGCTGGCCATGGCGGTGGTCGCCGACCTCGTCCAGCGGCCGACCCTCGATAGCGATGATCTGGCGCGCGAGAAGCAGATCGTCGCCCAGGAGATCGCCGAGGCGGCCGACGCGCCGGACGATCAGGTCTTCGAACTGGCCCAGGGCGCCGCCTTCGCCGGCCAGCCTCTCGGGCGTCCTATCCTGGGATCGATTTCCAGCCTCGAGCCGGCCGACCCCGCCGCGCTGGAGGCCTGGCGGTCGGTCCTCTATGCGCCCGATCGCCTGGTCGTGAGCGTGTCGGGCGCGGTCGACGAAGACGACTTTCTGCGCTTGGCCGAAAGCTCGTTCGGCGCGCCGCCGCGCGTCGCCCATCCCCCGGCGACGCCGGCCGCGTTCACCGGCGGTCACGCCCGCGAGCGGCGCAGGCTCGAGCAGGCCCACTTGGTGTTCTTGCTGCCGGCGCCGAGCGTTGCCGATCCTGACTACTGGGCGTCTCGGTTGTTCGCCGAGGCCCTCGGCGGGGGCATGTCGTCGCGGCTTTTTCAGGAGGCGCGTGAGCGCCTGGGGCTCGCCTATGCGATCGATGCGTACGGCGAAGCCTATGCCGATGTCGGGGTCCTGGGGATCTACGCCGGCTGCGCCGCCGCCGACGCCGGGCGTCTCGCCGAGGTGGCGGCCGAACAGGTCAGGGCGCTCATCGCCGACTGCGGAGAGGCCGAGCTCGCTCGCGCCAAAGCCCAGTTCAAGGCGTCCTTGTTCATGTCACGGGAGTCGCTACTCGCCCGGGCCGAGCAGGCCGCCGCCCAGGTTCTCAGCCGGGGTGATGTCCCGGCTCCGGCCGCCCTCGCGGCCGCCATCGACGCCGTGACGCTGGAGGATATCGGGGGCCTTGGCCCCCGTCTCCTGGCCTCCCGCCGCTCCACCGCCAGCGTCCTGGGGCCTCGCGCAGCGATGGGCGCGCCGGCGCGCTTCGACGCGGCCCTGTTCGCCTGACGTTGCTGTTGGCCGGTTCCCCAATTGGCGCCATGATCGCGCGCCATGGCTCTTCTCGACTGGATCGCCGCCGATCACGACCTGCGTCTGGACGGGTCGATCGTCCGGTTGCGGCCTCACCGGGCTTCCGACTTCCACGAGTGGACAGCCCTGCGCGAGGCCTCCCGGGACTTCCTCCAGCCGTGGGAGCCGACGTGGCCGGCCGACGACCTCACCCGCGGCGCGTATCGCCGGCGGCTCGCCGCCTACGCCCAGGACATGGAGCGGGGCGTCGCCTATCCGTTCTTGGTGTTCCGCCGGCGCGACAACGTCCTTGTGGGCGGGATCACCCTGTCCAACATCCGCCGCGGCGTCGCCCAAATGGGCTCGATCGGCTATTGGGTCGGCGAGGCCTTCGCCCGCCAGGGACACACCGTCGACGCCGTGCGGGCGGTGACCGATTTCTGCTTCGGGCGCCTGCGGCTCCACAGGGTCGAGGCGGCCTGCATCCCGAGCAACACGGCCTCGCAGGGCGTCCTGCGCCAGGCCGGGTTCACCCAGGAGGGTCTCGCCCGCGCCTACCTCAAGATCGACGGAACGTGGCGTGACCACCTGCTGTTCGGCATGGTCTCCCCCAATCCGCGGGATTAGGCGCGGCCGGGCTGGGCCGACAGGTTCTCCGGCGACACGCCGATCTTGGCCAGCGCGCGCGACCACTTGTGCTCATGGTCGTCGTCGAACAGCAGGTCCTCGTCCGCCTCGCACGTCAGCCAGACATTGTCCTTGATCTCGCGTTCGAGCTGGCCGGCGTCCCAGCCGGCGTAGCCGACGGCCATGGCGGCGCGCCGCGGACGGCCGTCCGGCGTGGCGAGGACCCGCAGGATCTCCCGCGAGGCGGTCAGCATCAGGCTGTCGGTCACCTGCACGCTGCCGGGTCCACCGCCCTGGTCGTGCGTATGCAGGACGAAACCGCGCTCCGGCTCGACCGGACCGCCCATCAGCACCAGGTCATCGGGGGCGTCCGGTCCGGGCTCTACGCCGAGGCGCCCGAGCAGGTCGGCGATGGTCAACCCCTCGACCGGCCGGTTCACGGCGAGACCCATCGCGTGGGCCCGGTCGTGCTCGCACAGCAGGATCACCGCGCGCTCGAACCTCGGATCGCCGATCCCAGGCATCGCCACCAGCAGGCGGCCGGCCAGATAAGCTTTGCCATCGGCGGTCATGCCGCAAGGATCGCGGGTCCGGGCCGGCGAATCAAGCCCGATGCGCCGCAGGCCGTTCAAGCCGCCCTTGGCGTCCGGCGGGCGGCGCTCTAATGGGTCAGACCCCATACCAGGAGAAGCTTCGATGACCCTCAAAGTCGGCGACACGATCCCCAGCGCGACCTTCATGACCTTCGGTCCCGACGGCCCGCGACCCATCACCACCGACGAGCTCTTCAAAGGCAAGACCGTCGCCCTGTTCGCCGTGCCCGGGGCGTTCACCCCGACCTGTTCGGCCAAGCATCTGCCGGGCTTCAAGAGCAAGGCCGCCGAGCTGAAGGCCAAAGGCGTCGACACCATCGCCTGCGTCTCGGTCAACGACGTGTTCGTCATGAAGGCCTGGGGCGAAAACCAGGGCGTCGGTGAGGATGTCCTGATGCTGGCCGACGGCAACGGCGACTTCACCAAGACCGTGGGCCTCGACATGGACGCCAGCCGGTTTGGCATGGGGCCGCGCTCGCAGCGTTATTCGCTGATCGCCAAGGATGGCGTGGTGAAGGAGTTGAACGTCGAGCAGGGCGGCGAGTTCAAGGTCTCGTCAGCAGAATACATGCTGGCTCAGCTTTAGGGCCGCAAGGACGCCCCACTCCGCTCATCCCCGCGAAAGCGGGGACCCGGCGCGTTCAGCTGACGCGAGCGGCGCATAGTTCCTTGGGGTACAGAATTCTGGACGGTACTGGGCCCCGCTTTCGCGGGGATGAGCGGAGTTAGTGGCTACGCGCCTAGCGATTCCGGGGTGGCCCTGAAAAGGTCGATCGAACCCTGGCTGACCGCCTGGGCGAGGGCCGGGGCCTGCGCCAGGATCTGCTCGGAGTAGACCCGCGCCAGCCCGATCTTGGTGCGCCAGTAGTCCTGCGGCCCGTCGCCGGCGACCAGGCGCTCCGAAGCCGCCAGGGCGCCCTTGGCCAGCATCCAGCCGCCGATCACGTCGCCGAGCAGCTTGAGGTAAGGCGTCGCCCCCGCCAGGGCGTCCGGCTGGGCATGGCCGCGACGCTCCAGCATCCAGCCGGTGGCCGACTGAACCGCCGCCAACCCGGCTTCGAGACGCGCGCCGATGGTGTGCAGCCAGGCGTCGTCGGCGCTCTTCAAGGCCGACGCGGTGGGGAAGATCTCGGCCACCAGGTCGCGCACCGCCTTGCCCTTGCCGAGCGCCAGCTTGCGGCCCATCAGGTCGATGGCCTGGATGCCGTTGGTCCCCTCGTAGATCGGCGTGATGCGTGCATCGCGATAGTGCTGGGCCGCGCCGGTCTCCTCGATGAAGCCCATGCCGCCGTGGATCTGCAGGCCCATCGAGGCGACCTCGACCCCCATGTCAGTGGACCAGGCCTTGGCGATCGGGGTCAGCAGGTCCTCGCGCATCCGGGCCGCCTCCCGATCGACCGGATTGGCCGCGTAGCGCGCGAGGTCGGCGGCCACGGCGGTGGACAGGCAGATGCCGCGCGCGGCTTCGATCCTGGCCTTCATCAGCATCAGGGACCGACGAATGTCGGGATGGTCGAACAGGCGCGAGGGCGTGGCGCCGGTCCAGGCGGAACGCCCCTGCTTGCGCTCCAGCGAAAACGCCAGGGCCTGCTGATAGGCCCGCTCGGCGATCGCCACGCCCTGGACGCCGACCTGCAGGCGCGCGGCGTTCATCATCACGAACATGGCGGCGAGGCCCTGGTGAGGCGCGCTCACCAACTCCGCCTTGGCTCCTTCGAACAGCATCACGCAGGTGGGCGAGGCATGGATCCCGAGCTTGTGCTCCAGGCTCGCCGGCCGCACGGCGTTGGCGGCGCCGAGCGCGCCGTCTTCCGAGACCAGGATCTTGGGGGCGAGGAACAGCGACAGACCGCGCGACCCGGCCGGCGCGTCCGGCAACCGCGCCAGCACCAGATGGACGATGTTCTCGGCCACGTCGTGGTCGCCCCAGGTGATGAATATCTTCTGCCCGGTCAGGCGATAGCCGCCGTCGCCGTCGGGTTCCGCGCGGGTGCTGAGCAGACCGAGGTCCGAGCCCGACTGCGGCTCGGTCAGGTTCATCGTCCCGGTCCATTCGCCGGAGATCAGCTTGGGCAGGTAGGTGGACTTCTGGGCGGCGGTTCCGTGGGTCTGGAACGCCTCGATGGCGGCGAGCGTCAGCATCGGGCACAGGCCGAACGCCATGTTCGCCGCCTGCACCATTTCGAACACGGCGATCTCCAGGGCCTTGGGCAATCCCTGCCCGCCGTGTTCAGGGTCTGCGGTCAGGCCGTTCCACCCGCCCTCGGCGAAGGCCTTGTACGCGTCGGCGAAACCGGGCGCGGTGCGCACGATCCCGTTCTCCAGCCTGGCCCCACTCAGGTCGCCGGTGCGGTTCAGTGGCGCCAGCACGTCGGCGGCGAAGGCGCCTGCCGCATCCAGGATAGCGGTCACGGTGTCGGCGTCGGCGGCGGGGAAGGCGGCTTCGAGCCGTTCGAACTCGGCCGCTGTCCGCAGCGAGAACTGGAGGTCGCGTATGGGGGGGTTATAGCTCATCACGTGTCCTTCGGGCGCTCGGCAGCGCCGTTTCTCGAGGTGGCGCGGAACCTCTCTCTAGAACAATCTCTTCACTAGCGCTAAGCCGGAGCAACCCCGGGCCATGGCGAAGGCTCGCACGCCAGAGGCTTCCAATGCCGCCCAACGCTCGAACGAGGTACAACGCCGTCGCCATGCTTCTCCACTGGCTGATCGCCGCTCTTCTGATCACCAACATCGGCTTGGCCTGGTACTTCAACACTCTGACCGGACTGCCGAAGATTCCGCCGGTGCAGCTGCACAAGTCGTTCGGGATCACCATCCTGCTGCTTAGCTTGGGGCGCCTGGCCTGGCGGATCGTCTCGCCGCCGCCGCCGCTGCCGGCGTCCATGATGACCTGGGAGAGGTTCGCGGCCGGGACCGTGTATGTGCTTTTCTATGTCGTGATGATCGGCATGCCGCTCAGCGGCTGGGCCCTGTCGTCGGCCAGCGCGATCATTCGCTTCAAGCCGATCACACTGTTTGGGGTCGTGCCGTGGCCGACCATCACGCTGCTCAGCCACCTCGCGCCGCCGGCCATGAAACAGGCTCACGACACGTTCGTCGCCATCCATCAGCTGCTCGCCAAGCTTGCCTACGCCCTCATCGTGCTGCACGTCGCCGCCGCGCTGCGCCACCTCATGCTGCTGCGCGACGGCGTGATGGGCCGCATGGTTCCCTTCCTGTCGAGGGTCTCCGCATGAGCCGCACCGCCTCCACCGCACTGGCCGGGGCGCTGGCCTGCGCCCTACTCTCGCCCCTGGCTGCGGTGGCCGCCACGCCGCCGGCCTGGATCGTGGACAAGGCCACCTCGTCACTGCGTTTCACTTCGAGCATGGCCGGCGAGAGCTTCACCGGCGCCTTCCGTCGCTGGGACGCCGACATCCGGTTCGATCCAGCCAACCTGCCGGCCTCCAGCGTCACCGTGACCATCGACGTCGCCTCGGCGGCGACCGGCAACCCCGACCGCGACCAGGCCCTCCCCACCGCAACCTTCCTCGACGCGCCGGCCTTTCCGCGGGCCACGTTTGTCGCCCACCACTTCACGGCCCTGGGCGCAGGCCGCTACCAGGCCGACGGCGTCCTCACGTTGCGAGGGGTCGGCAAGCCTTTGTCCCTGCCGTTCACCCTGGCCATCCAGGGCGGCCAGGCGAGGATGACCGGCCAGGTGGCGATCAATCGCCTGGCGTTCGGGGTCGGGCAGGACGAATGGAAGGCGACGACGACCATTCCCGCGGCCGTCGCCGTGGCCGTCGCCATCACCGCGCGCCGCGCGCCCTGAACCGCCGGCCCGACCCGACGCTCGACGGCGCGCTCGCGGCGCTGGCGGCGGGCGAACTGGCGATCCTGCCGACCGAAACCGTCTACGGCCTGGCCGCCGACGCACGCGCCCCTCTGGCGGTGGCCAGGATCTTTGCCGCCAAGGGCCGGCCCCGGTTCAATCCCCTGATCGCCCATGTCGCCGACATCGCCGCGGCCGGGGCGCTGGCGGGGCTGGACGAGCGGGCGATACGCCTTGCGCAAGCGTTCTGGCCCGGACCCCTTACTCTGGTGACCCCGGTCCGCGACACTGCCGCCGTGTGCGATCTCGCCCGAGCGGGGCTGGACACCGTGGCCGTGCGCGTGCCGGCCCATCCGGTCGCCCAGGCCCTTCTGCGCGGATTTGGACACGCCATCGTGGCTCCTTCCGCCAACCGATCCGGCCGGCCCAGCCCAACCACCTTCTCCGACGCGATGGCGGAGACCGGGGTGTCCGCCGCCGCCGCCCTCGACGGCGGACCTTGCGCCGTAGGCCTCGAGTCGACGGTGGTGGCGCTCCTCGACGGTCCGCCCCGCCTGCTCCGCCCGGGGGCGGTTACGCGCGAGGAGATCGAAGCGCTGATCGGGCCCCTGGCCGAGGCGCAGGCCGACGCCCGCCGCTCGCCCGGCCGCCTGACGCGGCACTACGCGCCCGCCGCGCCGGTGCGCCTCGATGCCGTCACGCCCCGCCCGGGCGAAGCCTTCCTCGCCTTCGGCGCCGCTCCGGCCGGGCCGGCGGTGTTCAACCTCAGCGAGCGCGGCGACCTGACGGAGGCGGCTGCCCGCCTCTTCAGCCTGCTGCGCGCCGCCGATGACCTGCGGCCGTCCGCCATCGCCGTCGCCCCGATTCCGAGCGAGGGTCTCGGCGAGGCGATCAACGACCGACTGCGCCGCGCCGCGGGCCATGTGGGATGACGTTGGCGACTCCCGGAACTAGGATGGCGGCCATGATCGCCGCCGTTCCTGAAGATGTGTTGACCCGGCTCAAGGGCGTCGTCGGTCCCGGCGGCTGGAGCGTCGATCCGGACCGGCTCGCCCCGAAGCTGGTTGAATGGCGGGACCGCTGGCACGGGCATACGCCGCTCCTCGTGTTGCCTGGAAGCACCGCGCAGGTTGCCGACGTCATCGGCATCTGCGCCGCGGCCGGCGTCGCGGTCACCCCGCAGGGCGGCAATACCGGCCTGGTCGGCGGCCAGATTCCCCAGGGCGAGATCCTGCTCTCCACCGACCGCCTGCGCGCGATTCGCGACATCGATCGCCTGGACGACGTGATCGTCGCCGAAGCCGGTCTGACGCTCGCCGAGACCCACGATGCGGCGGCCGGCGTGGGGCGGCGCTTTCCGCTCGACCTCGCGTCGGAGGGATCCGCCACGCTCGGCGGGCTGATCTCCACCAACGCCGGCGGCACGGCGGTCCTGCGCTACGGCTCCATGCGCGGGCTGGTCCTCGGCCTGGAGGCGGTGCTGCCCAACGGCGAGGTCTGGAACGGCCTCAAGCGCCTGCGCAAGGACAATACGGGCTACGACCTCAAGCAACTCCTGATCGGCGGCGAAGGCACCCTGGGCGTGGTGACGGCCGCGGCTCTGCGCCTGGCGCCGGTCCTGGCGTCGCGCGCGGTGGCGCTGGTGGCCGTCGCGTCGCCCGGCCAGGCGGTGGATCTGCTGGCCCAGGCCAAGGACGAGGCCGGCGGTGAGGTCGAGGCGTTCGAGTTGATCAGCCGCCTGGGCGTGCAGCTGGCGGTGCGCCACCTTCCTGGTCTGCGCGACCCGTTGGAGACGCAGACGCCGTGGGTGGTGCTGATCGAGATCGCCAGCGCCCGGCCGGGCGCCGCCGAGGCGGCTCTGGAGACACTGCTGACGCAAGCCCTGGAGCAGGGACTGATCGCCGACGCCGCCGTGGCCCAGAGCGGCGAACAGGCCAAGGCGTTCTGGGCCTTGCGCGAAGGCCAGTCGGCGGCCCAGAAGCCGGAGGGGCCGGCGTGGAAGCACGACGTGTCGGTGCCGATCTCCCGCATCGCCGAATTCATCGAGACCGCGTCTCACGCGCTGGGCGAGCGCTATCGGGGCGTCAGGGTCGACGCCTTTGGGCACATCGGCGACGGCAATATCCACTACGACATCCTGGGCCCCGTGGGCGGGGACCCGGCCCGCCATGCCGGCGCTCGTGATGAGGCCTCTCGCCTGGTCCATGACCTAGTGGCGTCGTTGGGGGGGTCGATCAGCGCCGAGCACGGTCTTGGGACCATGAAGACTGCCGAGGCGTTGCTCTACAAAAGCCCGGTCGAGGTGGCGGCCCTGCGCGCCGTGCGCCAGGCTCTCGACCCCAAGCGGATCATGAATCCCCGGGTGCTGTTCTAAGTCAGCGGCTCCCGGCGCTTGACGCTCGCTAGGGAAGGTCGCTTGTGACGCTCCGTCGGGCGCGGAGGAGACAGTCATGGCCTATGAGCCGTTCAACCTGAGAGGGAAGGTGGCCCTGGTCACCGGGGGCAATCGCGGGATTGGCCTTGGCATGGCGCGCGCCATGGCGTCGGCGGGCGCCGATATCGTCGTCTGGGGAACGAGCGAGACCCATAATCTGGCGGCCGAAGGCGAACTCAACCGGCTTGGCGTGCGCGTGCTGGTCCAGCGGATCGACGTCTCCGACGAGGCGGCCGTGGTCGCGGGGATGGCCGAGGCGGCCGCCGCCATGGGCCGGCTCGACACGGTGATCGCCAACGCCGGCATCGGGGCTGGCGCCGCGTCCTTCGCGGAGATGAGCGTCGAGATCTGGCGCCGCAACATGGCGGTGAACCTCGACGGCGCCTTCTTCACCTGCCGCGAGGCGTGCAGGCATATGGTCGAGCGGGCCAAGGCGGGCGATCCCGGCGGCTCGATCGCCGTCACCGCCTCCCTGGCCGCCGTCGACGGCGCCGCGCGCAACGAAGCCTACGCCGCCACCAAGGGCGGGGTAATCGCGATGATGAAGGCGATCGCCGTCGAACACGCCCGCTATGGGGTGCGCGCCAACGCCATCCTGCCGGGTTGGATCGCCACCGAGATGACGGCGCGCAGCCAGGATTCGAAGGTTTTCAACGACAAGGTGATTTCGCGGGTGCCGATCCGTCGCTGGGGCGAGCCGGCCGACTTCGGCGGCATAGCCGTGTACCTGGCCTCCGACGCCTCGAAATACCACACCGGCGACAGCTTCCTCATCGACGGCGGCTACGCGATCTTCTAACCGCGTCGAGGCTAGCGCCTCTTCCGCGGGGAGGAGCGGGCTGGGAGCTACTTCGACTTGCTGAGCGCGGCCAGTTGCTCCTGCATGGCCGCCATCTGCTTTTTGAGTTCCGCCAGCGTGTCTTCGTCCTTGGCCGACGGGGCTGGCTTGGCTGGGGTGGGAGACGCGGTCTCCTCAGGCCGGAAGGCGAAGGGCGTGAACATCTTCATGGCCCGGTCGAACAGGAGCATGTTCTGGCGGATCTGCTCGTCGAACACACCCATGCTGGGCGGGCTGACGTGGCTCATCTGCTCGCGCATCCGCTCCTGCTGGCGGATGAAGCTGTCCAGCGACAGTTCGAGGAAGCTGGGCAGGAAGGCCTGCATGCGGTCGCCGTAGAAGCCGATCAACTGTCGGAGGAACTGGATCGGCAGCAGGTTCTGTCCGCGGCCCTCTTCCTCGAAGATGATCTGGGTGAGGACCTTGCGCGTGATATCTTCACCGCTTTTGGCGTCGCGGACTTCGAAGTTGACGCCGTCCTTAACCATCTTGGACAAGTCCTCCAGGGTGATGTAGCTGCTGGTGGCCTTGTTGTAGAGCCGTCGGTTCGCGTACTTCTGGATGATGATCCGCTCGCCACCCGCGCGAGGGGTCCCCGTATCGGAATCGCTCGGCATGTCAGGTCTTGCTTCTCGTCAGGAGCCACATCCATACACTATCGCGCATACGGACATTCAACGCTAGTGCATTGCAGCATCGCGAGACGCGGCCTCCGACTGTGCTATAGGCCTTCGGCTAGTTCCGTTCTGAAGCCACTCCATTGGAGCCGATCATCATGACCGAGATCGTCATCGTATCCGCCGCCCGCACCCCGGTGGGGTCTTTCAACGGGGCTTTCGCCGGCATCCCCGCCCACGACCTGGGCAAGACCGCGATCCAGGCTGCTATCGCGCGGGCCGGTATTCAGGCGTCCGACGTGAACGAGGTGATCATGGGTCAGGTGCTGCAGGCCGGCGCCGGTCAGGGCCCGGCTCGCCAGGCGTCGGTGAACGCCGGCGTTCCGGTGGAGAGCCCCGCCTGGAGCGTCAACCAGCTGTGCGGCTCGGGGCTCCGGGCCGTCGCCTTGGCCGCTCAGCAGATCGCCCAGGGCGACGCCGACATCGTCGTCGCTGGCGGCCAGGAGAGCATGAGTCAGTCGCCGCACGCGGCCAACGTGCGCGCCGGCCACAAGATGGGCGATCTCGGCTTCGTCGACACAATGATCAAGGATGGCCTGTGGGACGCCTTCCACGGCTACCACATGGGCCAGACCGCCGAAAACATCGCCGCGCGCTGGCAGATCACGCGCGAGGATCAGGACCGTTTCGCCGTCGCGTCGCAGAACAAGGCCGAGGCCGCCCAGAAGAGCGGCCGTTTCGCCAGGGAGATTGCGCCGGTGACCATCAAGGGCCGCAAGGGCGACACGGTGGTGGACCAGGACGAATATATCCGGCACGGCGTCACCTACGAATCCCTCGCTGGCCTCAAGCCCGCCTTCACCAAGGAGGGTTCGGTGACCGCCGCCAACGCCTCGGGCCTCAACGACGGCGCCGCGGCGCTGGTGCTGATGACCGCCGACGAGGCGGCCCGCCGGGGGCTGAAGCCCCTCGTCCGCATCGCCTCCTGGGCGCATGCCGGCGTCGACCCGCAGATCATGGGTACCGGCCCCATCCCAGCCACGCGCAAGGCTCTGGAGAAGGCCGGCTGGAAAGTGTCCGATCTTGACCTGATCGAATCCAACGAGGCGTTCGCCGCCCAATCGATCTCGGTCGTCCGCGAGCTCGGACTCGACACCGCGAAGGTAAACGTCAACGGCGGCGCAATCGCCATCGGCCATCCGATCGGCGCCTCCGGCGCGCGTATCCTCACCACCCTGGTGTACGAGATGCAGCGCTCGGGGGCGAAGAAGGGCCTCGCCACCCTCTGCGTCGGCGGCGGCATGGGCGTCGCCATGTGCGTCGAAGCTGTCTAGTCCTTGTGACCTGTCCGTCGCCGGCGGACAAGCTCGCTTGCGTCCAGGATAGCTTGCCTCCAGACTGACGGGCGGCGGTTACTTGCCTTAGACGACCGGCTCCCGCAGAGGAGCCGCCCAGGGACCGGATGGAGGAAACCCGATGACCAGAGTGGCCTTCGTGACAGGCGGCACGCGCGGTATCGGACGCGCCATCAGCGCCCGGCTCCGGGCGGCCGGCTACAAGGTGGCGGCCGGCTATGCCGGCAATGAGGTCGCCGCCAAGACCGCCGCCGACGAGCTGGGCCTGTTCGTGGTCAAGGGGAACGTCTCGTCATTCGCTGATTGCGCGGCGGCGGTGGCCAAGGTCGAAAAGGAGCTCGGCCCGATCGATGTGCTGGTCAACAACGCCGGCATCACCCGCGACGCCGTCCTGCACCGGATGACCGAGGAGCAGTGGAACGAGGTCATCCACGTCAACCTGGCGTCCATCTTCAACATGACCCGCAACGTCATCGAGGGCATGCGTGAGCGCAACTATGGGCGGATCGTCAACATCAGCTCGATCAACGGCCAGAAGGGCCAGATCGGACAGACCAACTACTCCGCCGCCAAGGCCGGTATGATCGGTTTCACCAAGGCCCTGGCCCAGGAGAACGCCAAGAAGGGCATTACGGTCAACACCGTCGCTCCCGGCTATGTGGACACCGAAATGGTCAGCGCCGTGCCCAAGCCGGTGCTCGACCAGATCATTGCCGGCATTCCGGTCGGACGCCTTGGCATGGCCGATGAGATCGCCCGTTGCGTGGCCTTCCTGGCCGCCGAGGACGCCGGCTACATCACCGGCGCCACGCTGACCGTCAACGGCGGCCAGTACATCGCGGGTTGAATCCCCTCTCCCGGAGGGAGAGGGAGGGCCCAGCGAAGAGGGTAAGGGGTTGGAACGCGGGCAACGTAACCCCTTCCCACGGCTACGCCATGGGCCCATCTTCTCCCTCTGGGAGAAGAGTCCTCTTACCCGCGGAAGCTGTCCTTGGCGGCGCGGATCTTGGCGAACGCTTCGTAGTCGGGGCGGCCGGCGACGTGGGCCAGGGCCGGCGCGCGCAGGAAGGGGTTGGTGGCCTTTTCCACGCCGATACTGGTCGGTACGGTGGCCTCGCCTCGCTGGCGGGCGGCGAAGATCGCATCCGATCGCGCCTTGAGCGCCGGACCGGCGTCGACGGTGAGGGCGAAGCGGGCGTTCGAAGCGGTGTATTCGTGGGCGCAGTATACCGCCGTGTCGTCAGGTAGAGCGGCGAGGCGCTGCAGGCTTCCCCACATCTGCTCGGCCGTCCCCTCGAAGACGCGTCCGCAGCCCAGCGCGAACAAGGTGTCGCCTACGAAAGCGATGCGGTCGGCCGCGTCATAGTAGGTGATGTGCCCGAGTGTGTGGCCGCCGCAGCCGATCACCTGAAACCGCGTCTCGCCCAGGTCGACGATATCGCCGTCGACGACGGTGCGGTCGAGCGGCGCGATGCGGGTGACCTCAGCTGGGCCGATGATCGTCGCGCCGGTAGCGGCTTTGATCGCGGCGTTGCCGCCGGCGTGATCGGGATGCCAGTGGGTGTTGAGGATAAAGTCCAGTCCCCAGCCGGCGGCCTTCAGCGCCGCGAGCACCGCGTCGGCGTCGGGGGTGTCGACACAGGCGGTCTTGCCGCTGGCTTCGTCCCGGATCACGAAGCCGTAGTTGTCGGAGAGACAGGGGAACTGGCGAACGGTCAGGGTCATGGGCTCGGCGCAATATCAAGGCGGCGTTCTGGGGTGGCGATCCTATACCGGGACACCTGCGCCCTGAAGCCCCGGCGACCGGATTATGCGGGGCCTCGGCGGCGCGTCGGACGATTCTTTGAAACCCTTGGCTCAAGCTCTACACTTTTGTTTCAAGGCAGGAAT
>Ga0302314_10009598_pt1 | contig 17088 bp, 16 predicted proteins | sample III_Palsa_N2_3_FD_200533 | JGI IMG/M metagenome (GOLD analysis project Ga0302314, IMG submission 200533) | Peat permafrost microbial communities from Stordalen Mire near Abisko, Sweden - III_Palsa_N2_3 | ecosystem: Environmental > Terrestrial > Soil > Palsa > Peat permafrost | place: Sweden...
GTCCGCGACCGCCTCACCCGCCAGCGCGGCCAGCCACGGGCCGGGCCGCAGCCCGTCCGCCGCGCCGTCCTGGGAGAACGCATACCAAGATGGCGCGCCCTCGGGGCCGTCGTACGGGGACTGAGACACCAGACACCGCCGTCCGCTCGGGAGAAGGCTCTTCTACATACCTCCGATAATAGCATGCACTTTCGTTTAAATCTATCCTCAAATACGCCACACAATGATAAATGTTCGAATACCGACCGGCCGTCGGTATGCGCGACGCTTGCGGCCCGGGCGAGGAATCGCCGGTGGCGATCTGGTCGACCGCCCATTCGGCCCATTCGCGTTCGGCGGCCGCGGAGCGGTGACCCCACTCGATCGCCAGGCGGCCGCAGACCGCCTGGCCGCTGTTGTCCCGGGCGATCGAGTCGTCGAGGGCTTTGAGTTCGTCGACGGCCCTGGCCGCCTTGGCGGCCAGGATGACACATGAGCCAACCCGGCGGCGATGAGCGACGAGCAGCGGGCCGGGATGGCCGCCAACCAGCAGGCGCTGGCGGTCTACACCGGGGGGCTGACCTTCGCGCCCAAGCTGCACTGGCGGCTGCACCGCGTCACCGTGCCTGTGCTTGCCCTCTGGGGCGAAGAGGACGCCATCGCCACCGCCGACTACGGTCGCGCCTTCGCGGCGTCCTTCCCCAACGGTCACTACACGGGGGTCAAGGACGCCGGGCACTTCCCGCACATCGAGCAGCCCGGTGCCGTGCTCGGCGCCATCGGCGACTTCGTGGACACCGTCATCAAGCCCGACGGCGACTAGTCCGCGGCGGCCTGTCCTGCACCGCGCCGGGCGTCAGGTGACGCTGCGGCGCAGGTTGGTGCGGTAGGAGTACAGCTCGGGCAGGAAGTGGCTGACCGCTAGCTCGACCGGGGTGCCGCTTGTGTCCAGGTACAGGCGGTCGATGCGCAGCAGGGGGTGCCCGGCGGGGCAGCCGAGCGCCTCGGCCGTCCCCGCGTCCGCGAGCGCGACCGTGATGCTCTGCTCAGCTTCCGCGATGGGCGCGTCAAGCCGGGTGTCGAGCAGCCCGATGACGGTCACGTCGCTTGTGGCGCCGTGGGCGGTCAGCTCCGCGGTCGAGGCCAGGGCCAGGCCCGCCTCGGGGGGAAGCGACACGACGGTCACGCAGAACGGGGTCCCGTGGTGCGACCGGCGGAACACGAGCGTGTAGACCATGTCGCTTGACAGCCGCAGCCGGCCGGCGGCGGTCACGTCCACCTGGCGGCGCAGCGGGGTGATGACGTCCATCTTGGTGTCCGCGGACAGTCCCATCAGGTCGTCGACCGAGCCGAACTGGCGGACGTAGCTGCCGTCACGCGGGGTCGCGAACGTACCCCGGCCGGGAACGCGGTAGACCATACCGTCGGAGACCAGGTCGTGGAAGGCACGGCGGACGGTCTGCCTGCTCACCCGGTACTGCGCGGAGAACTCGGCCTCGGTCGGCAGCCTGCGCCCGTCGGCATAGCGGCCCTGCAGGATCTGCTTCCTGACCTCACGGGCCAGGCTCAGGTAACCGCTCTCCCGGTGCTGCGTCCTGGTCGCCATCCGCACCACGTCCCGATCTGTCTGCTCTGTACCGCTGGCCGCCTTCACGCCAGCAGGGCCACGAACCGCCAGTCGAGCACCTCGGCCGCTGGCTCGTCCTGGCGGCTCGCGCGTACTCGCGACCGCAGGTGGGCGAGGGTTCCGCCCGCCGCGGGAACCGTCTGCTCCACCTCGATCGCGGAGGTCAGCGTGTCGCCCTCGCGCACCGGGCCGACGTGGTCGCAGCCGTGCCAGCCCACGACGGTGACCATGCACGGAAGCGCACGGACCGCCTGGTGCAGCGCGATGCCGATCGTGTGGCCGCCGTAGACGAGCCTGCCCGATGCTCCGGTGGTCTCATCGTGGTGCACCTTGGCCACGTTGAGCGTGAGCCGCGCCAGCTCCGGCGCACCTGACACGACGTCACCTCCGGCGATGCGAAAGACCTCGCCCGCACCCGGCACGCGAAACTTCCCGCCGTGCGTCCCGGCCCGGTAGGCGTCCAGGTCCCAGTCCGCCGCGACCCGCGCGAGCTCGTCGGCGGTCGGGTCGCCGCCGATGGAGGACAGGTCGTCGGCATGCCCGGTCTCCGTGTCGTTATCGCGCAGCGGCAGCATGGCACAGCGCCAGAAGTCAAGCACGGGGCGGCCGCCGGAGTCCCTGGCGCTTATCCGCAGGGCGGCAAGCCCGGTCGCGGGCCGCCCGGCCCGCCGGGAGTTCTGGCGCAGGCCGACCACCTCGGTGACCGTTCGCAGGGTGTCACCGATACGCGGAGCGCGCCCGAACACCACACCGCGGTAGAAGAGGTTCGCCACCACCGTGTGCGTCGCGGTCGTGGACTGACCGATCGCGACGTCCCACGCGAGGTTGGGAGCCGCGAGGGTGCCACCCGCGCCGAGCACCCGCCGGGACAGTTCGCCGTCCAGGACCAGCGGCAGCCTGCCCCCGACGATGGCCCGGTGAGCCGCGGCCAGTCCCTCGGTGAGCGTGAGGCCCGGGCTATCGTCGAAACGCTGGCCGTGGCGCAGGTCTTCGAAGTAGGGGCCGTCGATCAGCGTTTCCATGCGCGTCAACGCGCCTCCAGTCCCCAGCTACAGCAAAATATACGGCCAAAGTTTTCTCTGTCTACGCCATGCTAGTGAGACCAGCATTGACATGGAAGAGTCATTAGGTCAATATGGCCGTACAAATGAGGAGCCGTGATCAGATGACAGTTTCCTCGCCCGGAGCGCCGACACAAGCGCCGACACAAGGGAAACCGCTGAGCGGCCTGCGGGTGGTCGAAGTGGCGACGTACGTCGCGGGACCTCTCGGCGGGATGACGCTGGCGCAGCTCGGAGCGGAGGTCATCCGGGTCGACCCGCCGGGCGGCTCGGCCGACTACACCCGATGGCCGGTGGCGGCCTCGGGGACGAGCCTTTACTGGGTCGGTCTCAACAAGGGCAAGCGGTCGCTGTGCGCGGACTTCCGCCGCGCCGAGGGCAGGGAACTGATCACCAGGCTGATCGCCGAGTCCGGACCCGGCGGCGGCATCGTGCTGACGAACGCCGACCGGCCGTGGCTGAGTTATGAGGCTCTCGCCAAGGTCAGGCCCGACCTGATCCACCTGCGGATCGAAGGCCTGCACGACGGCAGCCCGGCGGTGGACTACACGGTCAACGCGAGCTCGGGATTCCCCCTGGTGACCGGCCCGGAAGAGCACGCGGGCCCGGTGAACCACGTGCTGCCCGCGTGGGACGTCGCGTGCGGTCTTTACGCGGCGGTCGGCATCCTGGGCGCGGAGCGGCACCGCCGCATCACCGGCCAGGGGCAGCGGCTCAGCGTGGCACTCGACGACGTCGCGCTCGCGACCGCGGGGAACCTCGGCTTCCTGGCCGAGGCGGAGGTCAACGGCGTCAGCAGGCCGCGGATCGGCAACCACCTCTACGGCTCGTTCGCCAGGGACTTCGGCACGCGCGACGGCCGACGGGTCATGGTGGTGGCCCTCACCGCGCGGCATTGGGCGGACCTGCTGACGGCCACCGGCCTGGCGGCGCCGGTCGCCGCGCTCGCCGACGCGCTTGGCGCCGACTTCTCCGCCGAGCAAGACAGGTACACCTACCGCGACGCGCTGGCCGGCCTGCTGCAGCGCTGGTTCGTCAGCCACGATCTGCCGGAGGTCCGCCAGGCGCTCAGCCAGGCCTCCACCTTGTGGTCGGTCTACCGCAGCTTCCGCGACCTGGTGGAAGGCGACGACCTGCGGGCCAATCCCCTGCTTGGCGTCATCGAACAGCCGGGCGTGGGCCGGTACCTCGCCCCCGCCTCGCCGATCAAGACAGTGCCGGTCAACACAGTGCCGGTCAACACAGTGCCGGTCAACACAGTGCCGGTCAACACAGTGCCGGTCAACACAGTGCCGGTCAACACAGTGCCAGTCAACACAGCGCCGCCCGGCGGCCGTGAACCGGCCAGGGCTCCGCTGCTCGGCGAGCACACCGCCGAGATCCTCCGCACCGACCTCGGCCTGAGCGAAGACAAGATCAGGGAACTGCACGAACGCGGGGCGGTCGTGTCCGCCTCACCCCAGCGATAGCGAGGTCGGGCAACGTGGGCCGGTTGGCACAGACAGAGGGACTCACCGACGTACAGCGGCAGATCGTCGACACCGTCCGGGAGTTCACGGACCGGGAGATCATTCCCCATGCCCAGCAGCTTGAGCGTGACGACGAGTACCCGCAGAAGATCGTCGACGGCATGCGCGAGATGGGGCTCTTCGGCCTGACGATCCCCGAGGAGCACGGCGGCCTCGGCGAGTCCCTGCTGACGTACGCGCTGGCCGTCGAGGAGCTATCCCGCGGCTGGATGAGCGTCTCCGGCATCGTCAACACGCACTTCATCGTCGCCTACCTGCTGATGCGGCACGGCACCGAGGAGCAGAAACGGCGCTACCTGCCGCGGATGGCCGTCGGCGAGCTGCGCGGCGCCTTCTCCATGTCGGAGCCGAACTGCGGCTCGGACGTGTCCGCCATCACGACCAGGGCGGTCCGCGACAGTGCTGGTGACGGCAAGGGTGGCGGGTACGTCATCGACGGGCAGAAGATGTGGCTGACCAACGGCGGCACCGCCACGCTGGTCGCGGTCCTCGTCAAGACGGACGAGGGCGCGGAGTCGGTCTACCGGAACATGACCACGTTCCTTATCGAGAAGAAGCAGGGGTTCGGCGAGGTCGAACCGGGCCTCACCATCCCCGGCAAGATCGCCAAGATGGGCTACAAGGGCGTGGACACCACCGAGCTCATCTTCACCGGCTACCGCACGTCTGGCGAGCAGATCCTCGGCGGAACGCCGGGCCGCGGCTTTTACCAGATGATGGACGGGGTGGAGGTCGGCCGGGTCAACGTGGCCGCCCGTGGCTGCGGCGTCGCGCTGCGCGCCTTCGAACTCGCCGTCGGCTACGCGCAGCAGCGGACGAGCTTCGGCAAGCCGATCGCCCAGCATCAGGCGGTGCTGTTCCGGCTGGCCGACATGGCGACCAAGGTCGAGGCCGCGCACCAGATGATGATCATGGCCGCAAGGAAGAAGGACTCCGGCCAGCGCAACGACCTGGAAGCCGGAATGGCCAAGTACCTCGCGGCGGAGTACTGCCGGGACGTCGTCGAGGACTCCTTCCGCATCCACGGCGGCTACGGCTTCTCCAAGGAATACGAGATCGAGCGCCTCTACCGCGAGGCCCCCATGCTGCTCATCGGCGAAGGCACCTCCGACATCCAGAAGATGATCATCGGCCGCCGGATCCTGGAGGACTACCGGCTCGGGTAAGGCTGTCCGGCTGTCCTTCTTGTCGCGGTTAGTCACGGCCGACTTTTTCCTGACGACCATGCGGTGCTCAGGCGGTCGAGCGAAACAGCCTGACGTTGGTCGGCTCGATGAGGACCTGCCGGTTGGTCAGCACGACGCTGGTGCGGCCCGCGCTCGGGCGCGTGATCAGCGAGGCCGACGAACCAGGCCCGGCCCCGCAGCGGCCGAAGACCCAGCGCACCTGCGCGAGCGCATGGCCTTGTTCGGTCTCGGCCTCGGCGGCGGCGATGTGCTCCTTGAGCGCGGCCCAGCTGCTCATCCCGTGCTCACGGGCGACGGCCAGCTGGGCGTCGTGCAGGGTGGTGAACTCTCCCGCGGCCAGCCGCCGCTTCGCCTCGAGCTTGAGGTGACGCAGGCTCGGACGGTCCGGGAGGTCACGGAAGTCGTCGTGGGCAGCAGGCCCTGACTGATCAGACACGGCAGTCCTTCCTCGGCGCCCGCGGATCCGCGTTCATCGGGCTGGAAAGACGTACCTACACGTGTCATCACTCGAACCGGTGAGCTTGAAGCTCTGCTCGCGGACCCAGGTGCGGCCGATACCGCCGCCGACAAGTATACCCGACAACCCCCTTTAGGTATTTGTCAGGTGGACCTGATAACTGATCATGGCAGTGCCATCTTGCTCGGTGAAGGTTCTTACCGGAAGGAACCCGGCCTTCTCCGCGACCCGGCGGGATGGACGGTTGTCCGCGGCGATTTGCGCTTCGGCGTCGCGGATCCCGATTGACCGAGCGTAGTCGAGGAGGAGGGCAAGGCTTCTGGTGGCGTGGCCGCGGCCCCGGTCGGTGGCGTTTGTCCAGTACGAGACGTTGGCTGGCCGGCCGGGCTTGATGCGCAACTCGCAGCCGCCCACCAGCCGCCCGGTGGCCTGCTCACGGGTGGCGAAGGCCCGCACGGGGCCGCCGGTCTCCCAGTCGTGTGCCCATCGGGCGAAGGCGTCCCTGACGGTCACCGGGGTCGAAGCCTTCGGCCACCAGCCGAAGCGGCGAGCTGTCTCCTCGTCCTCTCCGGCGAGGTGGGCTGGTATGTCATCGTCGGTGTAGTGGTTCAGGATGACGACATCATCCTGAAGGGCCGGAATCACGGGTCCATGTCCTCGCCTCCAGGATCTGCCGTGCGGCATCGTTCGCTGGTCTGAGGATAATCGTCGCCATCCGCAACCGCCGGGGAATACTTGGGTACACCAAGCACTTGTCATGTACAAGTAACGCCATGAGTGCTTGGAAGATGGTGGGCGATGGCAGACAGCACGACGGCGACGCCTCCCGGCGGTCGCCTCAAGGCCGTGGCCTCGGTTTCTGAATCGTTTATCGATCTCCAGCGCACGGTGCGCCGGTCCAAGGCCCGGCTGCTTGCCGCCGCGGGCAACGACGTCGAGTCGGCCACCCACCTGCTGCTGCACACGGTGGAGTCCGAAGGCCCGATGCGGGCAAGCGCGCTGGCCGCTAGCGTGCAGGCGGATCTGTCGACGGTCAGCCGACAGGTCGCCGCGCTCGTGAGCCGCGGGCTGCTAGAGCGCCGGGCCGACCAGGTCGACGGCCGGGCCTGCCTGCTTGCGGTGACCGTGGCCGGCCATGCCGCCATCGTCGAGCACGAGCGGGGGCGGCAGGCCTTCTTCGACGAGGTGCTGACCGGATGGAGCACCGCGGAGCTGCGCCAGTTCGCCCAGCAGATGGAGCGGTTCACCGCTGCCTACGACCACGTCCACAACGCCCGGATCAGCGGACAGGCCCGGCGCACCGAACCGCACCACCCCACAGACTTGGAAAGGCCTTAACGCATGACCGCCACCGCAATCCGCCCGGCTGATTCTCCCTCCGGCGGCGCGCTGTCTCACCGCCAGATCCTGACGATCTTGTCCGGTCTTGTGCTTGGCATGTTCCTGGCCGCACTTGACCAGACGATCGTCTCGACCGCGATCAAGACGATCGGCAACGACCTGCACGACCTAGAGGCCCAGGCGTGGGTCACCACCGCGTTCTTGATCACGTCGACGATCGCCGCGCCGCTGTTCGGCAAGCTGTCCGACATCTACGGCCGCAAGCGGCTGTTCATGCTCGCGATCGTGATCTTCGTGGCCGGCTCCGCGCTGTGCGGCCTGGCCAGCTCGATGTACGAACTGGCCGGCTTCCGCGCCTTCCAGGGCATCGGCGCCGGCGGCATCATGCCGCTGGCCCTTGCCGTCATCGGCGACATCATCCCGCCCCGCGAGCGCGCCCGCTACCAGGGCTACATGATGGCCGTCTTCGCCAGCGCCTCGGTGCTCGGGCCGGTGCTCGGCGGGCTGCTGTCCGGGACGAACGATTTCCTCGGTGTCGCCGGATGGCGGTGGATCTTCTACATCAACGTCCCCATCGCCGCCGTCGCGCTGTTCGTCATCGCGCGGGTACTCAAGCTCGACTACGTCCGCCGCGAGCGCCGCATCGACTGGTGGGGCTCGGTCATGCTGGCCGTCGGCCTTGTGCCGCTGCTCGTGGTCGCCGAGCAGGGACAGTCCTGGGGCTGGGCCTCGGTCGCCTCGTTCACCTGCTACTTCCTCGCCGCCGCGGGCCTGACCCTGTTCGTCGTGATCCAGCACAGGATGGGCGATGACGCGCTGCTGCCGCTACGCCTGTTCCGCAGTCCCACCTTCTCCGTCGCCTCCGGCCAGGTCACCATCATCGGCATGGCCATGTTCGGCGGCCTGTCCGTCATCCCCCTCTACCTGCAGATCGTCAAGGGCGCCTCACCGACCAAGTCAGGTCTTCTCCTGCTGCCGCTGGTCGGCGGGCTTATGCTCGCCTCCCTCGGCGCCGGGCGGCTGGTCGCCCGGACCGGCCGCTACAAGATCTTCCCCGTCATCGGCTCCGTGCTCATGCTCACCGGCATGGGCCTGATGATCACCATCGGCGCCGACACGCCCCTGTGGCACACCGACGTCTTCATGGCGATCTTCGGCATCGGGCTCGGCCTGAACATGCAGAGCCTCGTGCTTGCCATGCAGAACTCCGTGCCGGCCAAGGACATGGGCGTCGCCTCGGCCGCCTCGACGTTCTTCCGCTCCGTCGGCGGCACGCTGGGCACCGCGGTCTTCCTGTCCATCCTGTTCTCCCTGGCCGGCAGCAAGATCAGCCACGAATACGCCACGGCGGCCACCGACCCGGCCTACCTCGCCGCGGCCAAGGCCCACCCCGGCCAGGTCGCCGCGTTGCAGCAGCACCTGCGCGGCGGCCTGAGCGACACCTCGTTCCTCAACGGGCTGGCCAAGCCGCTTGCCCATCCGTTCTTCGTCGGGTTCTCCGCCGCCGGCGATGTGGTCTTCGCTGTCGTCGCCATCCTCCTCATCGCCGCGGTCGTCCTGTCCGCCTGCCTCAAGGAAGTCCCGCTCCGGCTCGTCTCCGGCAACCAGGCCCGCGCCCAGGCAGCTGAGCCTGCGGGCAGCGCTGACCGAGCGGAGTCACCCCGGTCCGTTCAGGAAAATCAAGATCTTCATCCCGAACGGACCGGGGTGACTGCCAGCGCTGAAGGTTAGGCCGGTTAGAGGCGGTCAAAGGTTCGGCGCTATCGCGGGCGGACCGGGCTCAGCCGATAACGAGAAGGAGGTCACCGCCTTCGACCGGCTGTACCGGCTTGATGGCGAGCCTGGCCACGGTGCCGTTCACCGGCGCGGTGATGGCCGCTTCCATCTTCATGGCCTCGATGGTCGCGATCACCTGCCCCGCCGTGACCGGGCTGTCCTCGGTCACCTGGAGGGTCACGGTGCCGGCGAACGGCGCGGGGATGTGGCCAGGGATCGAGCGGTCGGCTTTCTCCGCGGTCTTTTCCGTCGCCTCGACGTTCCTGTCGCGCACGGTGACCGGGCGAAGCTGGCCGTTGAGGGTACCGATCACGGTGCGCAGGCCGCGTTCGTCGGGGTCGGAGACGGCCTGGATGCCGAGCAGCAGCCGCACTCCAGGTTCCAGGTCGACGGCGTACTCGGCGCCTTCCTGCAGGCCGTAGAGGAACTCCCTGGTGGGCAGCACGGAGACATCGCCGTAGGTGTCGCGGTGCGCGGTGAAGTCCCGGGTCGGTCCGGGGAACAGGAGCCGGTTGAGCGCCGGCCGCGGCCGCTCGGCCAGGTCGCGAAGGTCCTCATCGGTGAGCGGCGCGGGCGGGCGGGCCGGGCGGCGGCCGGCCAGCGCCGCGGTGCGGAACGGCTCGGGCCAGCCTCCCGGTGGGTCGCCGAGCTCGCCGCGGAGGAACCCGATGACCGAGTCGGGCAGGTCGTACTTGCCGGGGTCGCTGGCGAAGGCGTCGCTGCTGACACCGGTTCCGACCAGCTGCAAGGCCAGGTCGCCGACGACCTTCGATGACGGGGTGACCTTGACCAGCCGGCCGAGGAGCTTGTTGGCGGCGGCGTAGGCGTCTTCCACGTCCTCGAACCGCTGGCCAAGGCCGAGCGCGATGGCCTGCTGACGCAGGTTGGACAGCTGGCCGCCGGGAATCTCGTGGGTGTAGACGCGCCCGGTCGGCGCGGGCAGGCCGGACTCGAACGGTGCGTACAGGCGGCGGACCGCTTCCCAGTAGGGCTCGAGGTCGTTGACGGCCCGCAGGCTCAGGCCGGTGGCCCGGCCGGTGTGGTCGGTGGCGGCGACGATCGCCGACAGCGGCGGCTGGCTGGTCGTGCCGGCCATGGCGGCGACCGCGCCGTCGACGGCGTCCGCCCCCGCCTGCCACGCGGCAAGCAGGGTGGCGAGCTGCCCCCCGGCGGTGTCGTGGGTGTGCAGGTGAACGGGCAGCTCGAAGCGTTCCCGCAGCGCGGTGACCAGGGTGGCCGCCGCCGGGGGACGCAGCAGCCCGGCCATGTCCTTGATCGCTAGGACGTGGGCGCCCGCGCTGACGATCTGCTCGGCAAGCCGCAGGTAGTAGTCCAGGGTGTAGAGCCGTTCGCCGGGGTCGGACAGGTCGGCGGTGTAGCAGAGCGCTACCTCGGCGACGGCGGTGCCTGTGCCGCGGACGGCATCGATCGCGGCCCGCATCTGGTTGACGTCGTTGAGGGCGTCGAAGATACGGAAGATGTCGATCCCGGCGGCGGCCGCCTCCGCGACGAACACCTCGGTCACCGCTTCCGGGTACGGGGTGTACCCGACGGTGTTGCGGCCGCGCAGCAGCATCTGCAGGCAGATGTTGGGCACCGCCTCCCTGATCGCGGCCAGCCGCTCCCACGGGTCTTCGTGCAGGTAGCGCAGTGCGACATCGTAGGTGGCGCCGCCCCAGGCTTCCAGCTAGAGCAGCTGAGGTACGGTGCGGGCGACGTGCCCGGCGACCGTCAGCAGGTCCTTGCTGCGCACCCGGGTGGCCAGCAGCGACTGGTGGGCGTCGCGGAACGTGGTGTCGGTGACCGCGAGCGCCTCCTGGCGGCGAAGCTCCCGCGCGAACTCCACGGGGCCGAGGGCGCGGAGCCGCTGCCGCGACCCGGCGGGCGGCGGGGAGCCGAGGTCGGCCCGGGGAAGCTTCTCCACCGGGTCGACCAGCTGCGGCGGGGCGCCGTGCGGCCGGTTCACCGTCACATCGGCCAGGTAGGTCAGCAGCTTGGTGCCCCGGTCGGCGGGGATCCGCGGGGCAAGCAGCCCCGGGTGATCCTCGATGAACGAGGTGGTGACCCGGCCGGCCTGGAAGTCGGGGTCGTCGAGCACCGCGGTGAGGAACGCGATGTTGGTCGGCACGCCGCGGATGCGGAACTCGGCCAACGCCCGGCGGGCCCGGCGGATCGCGGCGGGCAGGTCGCGGCCGCGGCAGGTGAGCTTGACGAGCAGCGAGTCGAAGTGCGCCTCGATCTCGGCGCCGAGGGCGGCGCTGCCGTCAAGCCGCACGCCCGCGCCGCCCGGTGACCGGTAGGCGGTGATGCGGCCGGTGCCCGGCCGGAAGCCGTTGGCCGGGTCCTCGGTGGTGATGCGGCACTGCAGCGCGACCCCGCGCACCGCGATCGCGTCCTGCGTCAGCCCCATGCCGGGCAGCGTCTCGCCGGCGGCGATGCGCAGCTGCGCCTGCACCAGGTCGACGTCGGTGACCTCCTCGGTCACCGTGTGCTCGACCTGGATGCGTGGGTTCATCTCGATGAACACATGCCGCCCGGCCCGGTCGAGGAGGAACTCGACCGTGCCGGCGTTGACGTAGCCGATCGCGCGCGCGAATGCCACGGCGTCGGCGCAGATCCGCTGGCGCAGTTCCGGGTTCAGGTTCGGCGCGGGCGCAAGCTCCACCACCTTCTGATGCCGGCGCTGCACCGAGCAGTCCCGGTCGAACAGGTGGATCACGTTCCCCGCGGCATCCGCGAGTACCTGCACCTCGATGTGCCGCGCGTCGACCACGGCCCGTTCGAGGTACACCGTGGGGTCGCCGAACGCGGCCTCCGCTTCCCGCATCGCCGCCCCCAGCGCCTCGGGCAGCTCCGCCGGAGTGCCGACCCGGCGCATGCCGCGTCCGCCTCCCCCGGCCACCGCCTTGACGAATACCGGGAACTCCGTGGCCTCCGCCGCCTCGATCAGGACTGCCGGGGCGGCGCTCGGCGCGGTGGAAGCAAGCACCGGCAGCCCCGCCGCGCGGGCCGCGGCGATCGCCCGCGCCTTATTGCCCGCCAGTTCCAGGATATTCGCCGGCGGCCCGACGAAGGTGATCCCGGCCCGGGCGCAGCCCTCGGCGAGATCGGGGTTCTCCGACAGGAACCCGTAGCCCGGATAGATCGCGTCGGCGCCCGCGGTGCGGGCGGCCTTGAGTATCTCCTCGACCGACAGGTATGCCCGGACCGGGTGCCCCCTCTCGCCGATCTGGAAGCTCTGGTCGGCCTTGAGCCTGTGCAGCGAGTTGCGGTCCTCCCAGGGGAAGACCGCGACCGTCTGGGCACCGAGTTCGACCGCCGCACGGAAGGCGCGCACCGCGATCTCGCCACGGTTGGCGACCAGGATCTTTTCGAACATGACCCTCCCTGAGCAGAGCGCAGCCGATCGCTACCGCGACGGTCTGTGGCGTAGTTCTACGAACAGCCGGTCTTCGCCTGGCGCCAGGCCGAGTTAGCGGAGGAGGCCCTTGGTCAGGTCGGCCGGGGTGAACGGGCCACCGAAACCGGGCCACGCCTCGCCGATTGTCACAGCACTCATGCTGCCCCCTTCTGTTCATGGTGTCCACTCTGCCAGCAGCCACTAACATTCGAGCGAAACAGGTAGCAGTCGAAATAATCTATTAATTTGGCAACTGGTTGCCGGTTACGTGACAGCGGCCAGCGAATCGATCCGGTCGGCGGAGCGAGAGTCGGCCCGGGTCCGTTCGGTAAGATCGAAACGATGACCGCCGGGAGGCACACGGACATGAGCATTGAGCGGGAGAAGCAGGTCGCCGCGGAGGCGGCCGCGGAGCTTGTCGAGAACGGCATGACCGTCGGGCTTGGCACCGGCTCGACCGTGGCATACCTGCTCCCGGCCCTGGCCAAGCGATCCCTCGACATCGTCTGCGCGGCCACGTCGCCGCGCACCGAGCACGCCGCGCGCGAGCTGGGCCTGAGGATCGAGGACGTCACGAGCATCGACCGGTTCGACATCACCATCGACGGCGCCGACCAGATCTCTCCGGACGGCTGGCTGGTCAAGGGGGGCGGCGGCGCCCATACCCGGGAGAAGATCGTGGCCGGGGCCGCGGACCGGTTCGTCGTTATCGCCGACTCCTCCAAGCCGGTCCAGGCCCTGCATGCCCCCGTCCCCCTTGAGCTGCTGTCCTTCGGGCTGCGCGCCACCATGCGCCGGGTCGCCCCGGCCTCGCTGCGCGACGTACCGCTCAGCCCGGACGGCGGCGTGATCGCCGACTACCACGGGCCGGTCGAGGACCCGGCGGCGCTGGCCGTCCGGTTGTCATCGACGCCCGGGGTCGTCGCGCACGGCCTGTTCCCGCCGCAGATGGTGGCCATGGTCCTAGTCGGCCGGGGCGAGTCGGCCGACCGGATCGACTTCACGCCCGGTGGTTGAGCGCGGGTGTCTCACCGGCGCCCTTGGACTCGGTCGCGGGCTGTGGCGCCTTGTGGTGGATCCGTAGGGCAGCCCGCAGGCCGAGAAAGGCGGCGATGACGATCGCCAGGTACGCGACGTACACGATGAGCTGGAGCGGAGTGGGGGAATCGCTGTAGCCGAAGAAGCTGTGCAGCACGTCGCCGAATGAGCTGTCCTCCGACAGAATCCGCCCGGTGTGCCACATCGGCACATCAAGCACGCGCACCCAGCCGAGTTGCTGTAGGTTCTCGACGGTGTCGGCGAGCAGGCCCGCGGCGAAGATCATCAGCAGACAGCCGATGACCGTGAAGAACTTCGACAGGTTCAGCTTGTGGCCCAGCCGATAGATGAAGAATGCGATCACGAGGGCGCCCGCAAGGCCGATGATCGCGCCGGTCAGCGCGTTGGTCGTAGACGTGGAGAAGATGATCGCAAGCGTGAACACTACGGTCTCAAGACCTTCGCGGCCGACGGCCTGAAAGGCCAGCAGGGCGAGGCTCCACCGTGCCCTGCCGTCGAGGGCCGCGTCCGCCTTTGACCGCAGTTCCCCCGAGATCGACCGGGCGTGGTCGCGCATCCAGAACGTCATGTAGGTGAGTACAGCCGCGGCGAGGACGAACGTGCCTGTCTCGAAGATCGTCTGCACCCGTGAGCCGTCGTAGGACCGAATGGTGAAGTACGCGGCCAAGCCGCCCCCCGCCGCGAGCAGCAGCGCCGCGCCCACGCCGAGGAACACATCCTTGAAATGCTCGCGGCGTCCTAGCCGATCGAGGTACGCGAGCAGGATGGCGACGATCATGCTCGCCTCGATGCCCTCGCGAAGGAAGATGATAAGCGTGGCGAGCAAACCGACTCCAACTGATGCCCAGGGGACGCTTTAGGTAAGGCAACCCTAATCTACCGCCCCCCGGCCTTGTCAAACATGGCGCACCAGGGCGCGCGGATCCGGCCAGATGCACCGCCCGGTCCCCCGCCGTCCGGGACATCAGACCCGGCGACCGCTAGAACCAGGCGTACAGACTCGCCCGTTAGCCGCGCCGACACTGAAGAACGGCGCGCAGCCCGGCCGGGTCAGTGAGCGTGTGCGCCGTGTACCGGACCAGCAGTCCGTGCGCTTCCAGCTTCGCGACCAGCCGCGACGCCGTGGCCGGGTGCAGCCGGGCCCGGCGGGCGATCTGTGTCACCGACAGCACGGTGTCATCGGGCGTGAACGCCTCGAAGATCCGCACTGCCCGGGTGAGGACCGACTCCCCACTCACGGCACATCGCACAGGCGTACTCCTGGACCTTCAGCAGCGCGTCAAAATCCTCATGAGTTAGCCCATAGCTGGCTATCCGGTACTTCCGGTTGGACCTCTTGCGAGACTCGGGCGACTCACGATGCGGGTGGTCGCGACGGTACTGCCTGTTGCGCTCCATCACCTCGGCTGTCTTGTAGGGACCGCCGTGACCTGGGGTGCGCGCACATGTGGTCTTCTTGCGCGGCATCCACCTGCCGCACAGCTCTCCCGTCTTACCTTTGTCAGCAGCTGGCATAGTGCATCACCGCTTTGCCAATCAAAGCCCACACGACCATGGATAGGTGTTCGAAATTAGTGAGGTCTTCACGTTTAGGCCTGACCTGCGCGAACGGGTCCTGTGTGGCGGGCTGACCACAGGTTAAGCGGGCGTCAGCCACGCGATCTGGAGGCAGTTGCTCCGGTTTTATTGGCCGGGGGGGCGTGCCGGTTGCCTGGCTAGCGGTTCCAGCGGGGGTCGTTCTCGGTGATGGCGAGGCTGAGTGCCTCGAGTTCGGTGATGAGCTCGCGGATTCGCTTGTGGTTGTCGAACCAGGGGGCGTAGTCGGCGAGCTGGTCGTCGGTGAGGATCTTCGTGGCGGTCTTGCCGTTTTTCTTGCGGGTCCACTGGTGGTAGGGGCCGTGGAGCTGCGGGGGGCTGGCGTGGCAGTGGCAGCCGGGGTAGCCGCAGCGGGTCTTCCGGTCGGCGACGGTGCCGGGCAGCGCGTAGGGAAGGCCGACGAGCCGTGCGGCGATCTCGGCGGCGATGGCTTTCGCGCGGGCCTGCTGGTCCGGGGTGGGCGGCACGTTCTTATTGTCGCAGCCGGCCTACCGCTCGGTGCATTCCGGGCAGTATAAGTGCTGTATGGATGCGGCAGGTGCTGATGTTGCCGCCTATATCGGGCGGTGGCGGCCGTCGTCGGTCTCGCCGGAGGCGGCCGCGTTCGCCCGGGACGTGATCACGCAGACCGGGCCGGGGGGCCGGGAGCGGGCGAAGAACCTGCTGTGGGCGGCGGGGAAGCTCGCCGATTACGCGGCGTCGCTGGGCCTGGACCTGGTGCCGGAGGTGGTGCTGCACCCGTCGACCGCCGAGCGGTTCACCCGGTGCGCGCCGGGGCTGTCGGGCCCGGCGCGGCGGACGCTGCGCGCGAACCTGCGGTTCATCGGCCGCCGGGTAGTCCCGCAGCTGTACCCGGCGGACCTGCCGCTGCCCCGGGAACGGTCCAAGAAGCCGTACAGCCGCGCGGTGATCGCCGGCTACCTTGCGCTGGCGGACGCGCAGCCGACGGCGGAGCGGCGGATGCGCGCGGCCGGGCTCGTCTGCCTGGGGGCTGGCGCGGGGCTGATCCGCGGCGACCTGCGCGACGTGCGCGGCATCGACGTCGCGTGCCGATCTGGCGGCATGCTCGTGACAGTGCGCGGCGCGGGCGCGCACGGTGCCGGTCCTTTCCCGCTACCACGCCCGGCTGCTGGCCGCCGCGGCGTTCGCCGGGACCGGGCTGATCTGCGGCGGGGTCGATCCGGGGCGCCGAAACCTGACGAACCCGCTGGTCGCGGCACTGGACGGCGGCATAGGCCTGCCTCGCCTGGACACCGGCCGTCTCCGGGCCACGTGGCTGGCCGACTGCGCGCAGCAGCTCGGGCTGGCCACGTTCATGCACGCCGCCGGGATCAGCTGCTCCCAGCGGCTCGGCGACCTGGTCGCCGGCCTGGAGCCGGCTGGAGAGGAGCAGGCGGTGCGGCTGCTCGGGGGTGCCGCGTGGCGATGATCCCGCTGGCAGCACTCGAGAGGGTCATCGACGCCTCCGGCGTGGCGCCGCGGATCGAGGCCATGCTGCCGGCCGGGGTGCGGCGCCGGCAGCTGAGTGTCCGCACGCTGCTGGCCGGCATGTGCCTGACCCAGGCCGGCGGGCGGCCTGCCCACCTGACCCGTGTCCGCCAGGCCCTGGCCGGCCTGCCCGGCGACGACCAGCGGCGGCTCGGCGTGCTCGCGGACTGGAAAGATGGCCCGCATCTGCTGACTTACCGGCAGGCCGAATACACCTTCGGCCTGGTCGCAGACGCTCTGGGCAAGGACGGGCCGGACGGGCTGCCCTCGCCCGAACTGCAGGCGGCCTGCGACCAGCTGCTGGAAGCCTCCGTCCCGGAAGAGCTCAAGGACGCCAGCCGGTCGCTGGCGGTGGACTGGAGCGATCTGGAGACCTTCTCCCGGCCCCCGCCGCACGGCACCAGCGACTGCGCCGACCCCGAAGCGTCCTGGGGGCACCGCAGGAACAACCTGCTGCATGATGAGGACGAGCTGTTCTTCGGCTACTACCTCTCGGCCGCGATCATGATGCGCGAGGAGAACGGGCCTGCCATCCCCGAGATCGCCCGCCGCGCCACGGTGTCATCGTGCCGCAATGACCCGGTCCGC
>Ga0302314_10009600_pt1 | contig 17087 bp, 17 predicted proteins | sample III_Palsa_N2_3_FD_200533 | JGI IMG/M metagenome (GOLD analysis project Ga0302314, IMG submission 200533) | Peat permafrost microbial communities from Stordalen Mire near Abisko, Sweden - III_Palsa_N2_3 | ecosystem: Environmental > Terrestrial > Soil > Palsa > Peat permafrost | place: Sweden...
TTCCGGCCGTTGGTCGAAGAACGTATCGCGGCTTATCAAGGCCGGCATCTGGCCACGGCGGCGGAGTAAGAGCATGACCAAACTCACCATCGACGGCAATCCGATTGAGGTACCGAACGGTATTTCGGTGCTGCAGGCTTGCGAGATGGCCGGCGTCGAAATTCCGCGGTTCTGTTTTCACGAGCGCCTATCGGTCGCCGGCAATTGCCGGATGTGCTTCGTGGAAGTGGAAAAATCGCCCAAGCCGGTGGCTTCGTGCGCTTTCCCGGTCGCCGAAGGCATGGTGGTGAAAACCGACAGCCCGATGGTGCGGTCATCACGGCGCGGGGTGATGGAATTTCTGCTGATCAACCATCCGCTGGATTGCCCGATCTGCGACCAGGGTGGTGAATGTGACTTGCAGGATCAGGCGTATTCCTATGGGCGCGATGGCTCGCGGTATCTGGAGCCGAAACGCGCGGTGAAGGATAAGAACCTCGGGCCGCTGGTCAAAACCGTCATGACGCGGTGCATTCAGTGCACGCGGTGTATCCGGTTCGCGTCTGAAATCGCCGGGGTGGCGGAATTGGGTGCTACCGAACGCGGCGAGACCATGGAAGTCGGCACCTACGTGGAGTTGGCGCTGACGTCTGAACTTTCGGGAAATCTGGTCGATATCTGCCCGGTCGGCGCGCTTACCAGCAAGCCTTACGCATTTGTCGCGCGGCCGTGGGAACTTGATCGGGTGGATGGGATCGATGTGCTCGATGCGACCGGCAGCAATGTTTCGATCTGCGGGCGCGACGGCGATGTGCTGCGGATCTTGCCGCGCGTGAACGAAGACGTGAACGAGGAATGGCTTGCGGATAAGGGGCGGTATGCGGTCGATGGGCTGAAGCGGCGGCGGCTGGATAGCCCGTGGATCAAGAAGAACGGCAAGCTGGTCAAGACCGGTTGGCAGGCTGCGCTGGTGCATGTGGCGGAACGGATTGCGCAGGTGAAGGGCGACCGGATCGGCGGCGTGGTCGGCGATCTGATCGACGCGGAAAGCGCGCTGGCGTTGAAGGATCTGCTGGTGTCGCTCGGGTCGGCGAATTTGGATTGCCGTCAGGATGGCGCTGCGTTCGACGTGTCGAGCCGGGATTTTTACCTGTTCAATAGCTCGATCGCGGGCATCGAAGAAGCCGACGCGATTCTGCTGATCGGGACCAATCCGCGACGCGAGGCGCCGGTGCTGAATGCGCGCATTCGCAAGCGGCAGTTGCAGGGCGGGGTAAGGATCGCGGCGATCGGGCCGGCGCATGATCTGACCTATCCGGTGCAGTGGCTGGGAGACAGCCGCGCGACTTTGAAGAGCCTGCTTGCCGGCGAAGGTTTCGCTGCCACATTAAAGAACGCGAAGAAGCCTTTGATTGTGCTGGGAGCTTTCGCACTGAGGGCGCTGGATGGCGCGGCTTTGCACGCGGCCGCCTGGAAGCTGGCGGCGGACGTAGGCGCACTGCGGGCGGATTGGCACGGGTTCAATCTGCTGCATCAGGCGGCGGGCCGGGTCGGGGCGCTCGATTTGGGGTTCTTGCCGGCGGCGGGCGGCAAGAATTTGGCCGGGATGCTGGGCGGTGGGGTAGACGTGCTTTGGCTGCTGGGCGCGGATGAGTTTGATACTTCGAAGATCGGGCCGGATACGTTCGTGATTTACCAGGGACATCACGGCGATCGTGGTGCCGCCCGGGCGGATGTGATCCTGCCGGGCGCGGCTTATACTGAAAAAACCGGAACTTACGTGAATACCGAAGGGCGGGTGCAAAGGTCGTACGCGGCGACACGGCCGCCGGGCGAGGCGCGGGAGGATTGGAAAATCCTGCGTGCGTTCAGCGCCGTAACGGGCAAGCCGCTGCCGTACGACGATCTGCCGGCGCTGCAAGCAAGGTTGGAAACGGTGAACCCGGTTTTCGCGCATCTCGGCGCGCTGCCTCGGTTCGGGAGCTCCGATCTTACCGGGCCCGCGGCGGGGAAGTTTCCGCTTTCGGATGCGAAATTTACCGAGCCGATGCCGAATTACTATCAGACCGACGTGATATCTCGCGCGAGCCCGACGATGGAACTTTGTACCGAGACTTACGTGACGGCACCTTCATCCGTGGCGGCTGAATAATGCACTCGATCATTGGAATTCTGAGTAACCCGACGCTCGATAGCTTCTTGATCGTACTGGGGGAAACCCTGGCGTTGCTGGTGTTCGTGATGATCACGGTGGCGTTCCTGACCTACGCCGAACGTAAGGCGTTGGCGGCGATCCAGATCCGTAAGGGACCCAACGTGGTGGGTCCATTCGGGTTGCTGCAGCCGTTCGCCGACGCGCTCAAGATGATTACCAAGGAGACGATCATTCCGACCGGCGCGAGCAAGTTCCTGTTCGTGATGGCGCCGATGCTGACGTTCTTCCTCGCCATGATCGCGTGGGCGGTGGTGCCGGTGGATAATCATGCGGCGATCGCCCCGATCAATGTCGGCGTGCTCTACCTGTTCGCGATCAGCAGCCTCGGGGTCTACGGCATTATCATCGCGGGCTGGGCGAGCAATTCGAAATACCCGTTCATGGGCGCGCTGCGTTCGGCGGCGCAGATGATCAGCTACGAAGTCTCGATGGGCTTCGTGCTGGTTACCGTGCTGCTGTGCGTGGGCAGTCTGAACCTCAATGATGTAGTGCTGGCGCAAAGGCACGTGTGGTTCGTGATCCCACTGTTGCCGATGGCGGTGATATTCTTCACCTCATGCCTGGCCGAAACCAACCGCGCGCCTTTCGACCTGCCGGAAGGCGAATCCGAGATCGTGGCTGGATTCTTCGTGGAATACAGCTCGATGTCGTTCGGGCTGTTCTTCCTCGGCGAGTACGCGAATATGTTGCTGATGTGCGCGCTGACCTCGATCCTGTTTCTGGGTGGTTGGCTCGCGCCGTTCGGGATCCTGCAACACATCGGGCCTTTCCCGCTCGGGTGGCTCTGGTTGTTCATCAAGATGTGCCTCGTGATGTTCTGTTTTTTCTGGATCCGCGGCACCTTCCCGCGCTTCCGTTATGACCAATTGATGCGTCTGGGTTGGAAGGTCTTTCTGCCGGCGTCGTTGTTCTGGTTGGTGCTGACGGCGGGAGTGTTGGTCGGCATGGGGTGGCTGCCTCATCAGGTCGGGTCATAGGGGAGCGCGCCATGTCATTTTTCCAACGTGCCAAGGGGATGCTGCTGCTCGAGTTACTCTCGGGGATGTGGCTGACGTTTCGCTACATGTTCCGCCCGTCGGCGACGCTGAACTATCCGTACGAGCGCAATATTCTAAGCCCGCGGTTCAAGGGCGAGCATGCGTTGCGGCGTTATGCGAGTGGCGAGGAGCGTTGCATCGCGTGCAAGTTGTGCGAGGCGATTTGTCCGGCGCAGGCGATCACGATCGAGGCCGAGCCGCGTGACGATGGTTCACGCCGGACCACGCGGTACGATATCGACATGACCAAGTGCATTTATTGCGGCTTGTGTGAAGAAGCCTGTCCGGTCGACGCGATCGTCGAAGGTCCGAACCTGGAGTTCGCCACCGAGACTCGCGGCGAGCTGATCTACACCAAGGAAAAGCTGATGGACAACGGCGACCGTTGGGAGGCCGAGTTGGCAGCGCGGATCGAGCTCGATGCACCGTATCGCTAACATGAACATGTCCAAGAGTTTTTTGGTTCTTTTTTGCAAAAAAGAACACTTCCTAGCTGACAGGAAGAAAGTCTTCTTTTTTGGAAAAAAGAAGCAAAAAACTTTTGGACATAAGGTGGTGGCATGATCGGGCCTCTTATTGGTACGGCCGCGTTTTATGTGTTTGCGACGGTGCTGATCGCGTCGGCGGCGATGGTGATCACGTCGCGTAATCCGGTCTACTCGGTGCTGTTCCTGGTGCTGGCGTTCTTTAACGCGGCCGGATTGTTTTTGCTCGCGGGGGCGGAGTTCCTGGCGCTGATCCTGGTGATCGTCTACGTGGGCGCGGTCGCGGTGCTGTTCATGTTCGTGGTGATGATGCTGGATGTGAACTTTGCCGAACTGCGCAGCGGATTTCAGCGCTACGCGCCGGTCGGCGCCGCGGTTGGCGTGGTGCTGCTGGTCGAACTCGGGTTTGCCTACGGCGGATGGAAAGTATCGGACGCGGCACCTAGCCTGCTCGCATCACCCACGCCGGTGGGAGTGAGCAATACCGAGGCAATCGGGGAAGTGCTTTACACCGACTACCTGCTGCTGTTTCAGCTCGCGGGAGTGATCCTGCTGGTGGCGATGATCGGCGCGATCGCGCTGACACTGCGGGATAAGAGGACCAGCCGGAAACAGAACATTCAGAAACAGATCGATCGCCAGGTGGAAGATACGCTGGTGATCGTGTCCGCGAAACTTGGCGAGGGCGTTCCCACCTCGGATATCAAGCGGCCGCTGCCGCCGAAGATGAAGGCAGGGCATGGTGACCATGGGGATGATGACCATGGTCACGACGAACACGAACCCGCTCACGCGCAGGGGGATCACTGAACATGGTCGTAAGCCTCGGTAACTATCTCGCGGTCAGCGGCATTCTGCTGGTGCTCGGCGTGTTCGGCATCTTCCTCAACCGGAAGAATGTCATCGTCATTTTCATGTCGATCGAACTTATCCTGCTCGCGGTGAATATCAACCTGGTGGCGTTTTCGGCGTCGCTGGGCGACCTGGCGGGCCAGGTGTTCGCGATGTTCGTGCTTACCGTCGCCGCGGCGGAGGCCGCGATCGGGCTCGCCATCCTGGTGATCTATTTCCGCAACCGCGGCTCGATCCAGGTCGAAGACGTCAATCTGATGAAGGGCTGAGATGATTTACGCAGTCGCTGTATTCTCGCCGCTACTCGGTTCGATCATCGCGGGCTTGCTGGGCCGGGCGATTGGTGATCGGGCCTCGCAAGTTGCCACCGTCGGGCTGATGATCGTGGCCGCGATCGCCGGCGATGTCTCGTTCTATCAATTGGTCTGGGGTGGCGCCCCGGTGGGCTCGGTGGAAATCGGCCAGTGGATTGCATCAGGTGATCTCGATACGCGTTGGGCGCTGCGCTTCGATACCTTGTCGGTCGCGATGGTGGCGATGGTGACCACGGTCTCAACGCTGATCCATCTCTACTCGGTCGGCTATATGAGCCACGACAGCAGCATCCCACGCTTCATGAGCTATCTGTCGTTTTTCACCTTCGCGATGCTGATGCTGGTGACTGCGAATAATCTTGTCCAGCTGTTCTTCGGCTGGGAAGGCGTCGGCGTTGCGAGCTACCTGCTGATCGGTTTCTGGTATCACAAGCCTTCGGCGTGCGCAGCCGCGATCAAAGCCTTTATCGTCAACCGCGTGGGTGATCTGTTCTTCATAGTCGGCATCGCCGTCACCTTCTACCTGTTCCGTACCATCTGGTTCCCTGACATTCTCGCTCCGGGCGCGATCGCGACGCATATGAACGCAACCTTCCATATCTTCGGCCAGGACATGCGGATCTACGAGCTGATCGGCACGTTGTTGTTCCTCGGGGCGATGGGAAAATCGGCGCAGATATTCCTGCATACCTGGCTGCCCGACGCAATGGAAGGGCCGACGCCGGTATCCGCCTTGATCCATGCAGCGACGATGGTGACGGCTGGGGTTTTCCTGATGGCGCGGATGTCGCCGCTGATGGAATACGCGCCGAACGCGCTTCATTTCGTGACGTTGATCGGCGCTACCACGGCGCTATTTGCGGCCACGATCGGCTGCGTGCAGAACGATATCAAGCGCATCATCGCTTATTCGACCTGTTCGCAGCTCGGCTACATGTTCATGGCCGCGGGCGTGGGTGCCTATCAGGCCAGCATCTTTCATCTTATCACCCACGCGTTCTTCAAGGCATTGCTGTTCCTGTCGGCGGGATCGGTGATCCATGCGATGTCGGACGAACAGGACATCCGCAAGATGGGGGGTCTGTTCAAGAAGATCCCGTTCACCGGCACGGTGATGTGGATCGGCAGCCTGGCGCTGGCGGGAATTCCGTTCTTTGCCGGCTATTATTCCAAGGACGCGATCATCGAGGCGGTTTACGCGGCACACACCGGCTGGGGCGATTACGGGTTCTTCTGCGGCTGCGCTGCCGCGTTCCTGACCGCGTTCTATAGCTGGCGGTTGCTGATCCTGACGTTCCACGGCGAAACGCGCGTGGATCACCACACTTGGGAACATGTCCACGAAAGCCCGTGGGTGATGACGCTGCCGCTCGGACTGCTCGCGCTGGGCGCGCTGTTTGCGGGCTTCCTGCTGCACAATATGTTCATCGGCGATGGCCGCGCAGTGTTCTGGGGCGCGGCGATCTTTAACGGTCCGGGCAACCATATCCTGGCGACACTGGAAGACCGGCCGGCGTTTATCGGTATCTTGCCGACTCTGCTGGGGGTTTCAGGGATCGCGCTGGCCTATGTGATGTATGTGTTCGTGCCCGCGTTGCCTGAAAAACTCGCGACGGCATTCCGGCCGGTTTATCTGTTCCTGCTCAATAAATGGTATTTCGACGAACTCTACGACGCAATCTTCGTGAAGCCAACGATGTGGCTCGCGCGGTTCCTGTGGAAAGTCGGGGACGCCGAGATCATCGACGGCGTTCCGAACGGGCTGGCGTCGCTTACCAGCAGGGGTTCCGCCATCATGGTGAAACTGCAGACTGGCTCGATCGCGGTCTACGCCTTCACCATGCTGATCGGCCTGGTAACGCTTATCACCATCTTCCTCGTGTTGCGGTAGAACGATGTCAGAGCTTGGTTTTCCACTGCTGTCGCTGCTCACCTTCCTGCCGCTCGCGGGTGGTCTGATCATCATGCTGCTGCGCGGCGATGAGGCGCAAATCGCTTCCGCCGCGCGTTGGACCGCGCTGTGGACCAGTCTGGTCGTGTTCGCATTGTCGCTGATCCTGTGGGTGAAGTTCGATCAAACCAGCTCGGGCTTTCAATTCGTCGAATACGTGCCGTGGCTGACGCAATACGATACCGGCTACCGGATGGGCGTCGACGGGATCTCGGTGCTGTTCGTGCTGCTGTCGACCGCGCTCACCCCGATTTGCATCCTGGCAAGCTGGGACGCGATCAAAACCCGGGTGCGGGAATACATGCTCGCGTTCCTGGTGCTGGAAACGATGATGGTGGGCATGTTCTGCGCACTCGATTTCATCGTTTTCTATATGTTCTTCGAGGGTGTCCTGCTGCCGATGTTCCTGATCATCGGGATCTGGGGCGGACCGCGGCGCGTTTACGCCACCATCAAGTTCTTTCTGTTTACGCTGCTGGGCTCGGTGCTGATGCTGCTGGCGTTGTTGGCGGTGTGGCACTACGCGGGTACCACCGACATCACCAAACTGCTGCGCACCAATTTCCCGGTTGCAATGCAGACCTGGTTGTTCCTCGCGTTCCTCGCGTCGTTCGCGGTGAAAGTGCCGATGTGGCCGGTGCACACCTGGCTGCCGGATGCCCATGTCGAGGCGCCGACCGCGGGCTCGGTGATCCTGGCCGGCGTATTGTTGAAGATGGGGGCTTACGGGTTCCTGCGGTTCTCGATCCCGATGCTGCCGGAAGCGTCGCAGACTTTCGCACCATTCATGTTCGCGCTCGGCGTGATCGCGGTGATCTATACCTCGTACGTGGCGCTCGCGCAGGAGGATATGAAGAAACTGATCGCCTACAGCTCGGTCGCCCACATGGGCGTGGTGATGATCGGCATGTTCACCTTCAACGTGCAGGGCACCGAAGGCGCGTTGTTCCAGATGCTGAGCCATGGCGTCGTCTCCGGCGCGTTGTTCCTTTGCGTAGGCGTGGTTTATGACCGGATCCATTCGCGTGAGATCGCGCGTTACGGTGGCCTGACGGACCGTATGCCGGCTTACGCGGCGATGTTCATGTTGTTCACGCTGGCGTCGGTGGGGTTGCCCGGGACGTCGGGCTTCGTCGGCGAGTTCCTGGTCATCCTGGGCGCGATGCAGGTGAATTTCTGGGTGGCGATCCTGGGCGCGTTGGGCATGATCCTGGGCGCGGCCTATATGCTTTACCTTTATCGTCGCGTGATGTTCGGTAAACTGGTCAAACCAGACCTGCGCTCGATCCTCGATCTTTCGCCGCGCGAAATCGCAATCTTTGCGCCGCTCGCGGTGCTGACGCTGTGGATGGGCATCTACCCGGCGAGCTTCACCCACTTCTTCGACGCCTCCGTGAACGCGATGGTCGCAAATCATACCGCGGCGTTGGCCAGCCACTCGACTTTTGCCCAAGCCACTGAAATCGGGAATAACCGCTGATGAACTGGGAAATCGCCCTGCCCGAAATCGTGCTCACCTGCTGCGGCATGGCGGTGCTGATCATCGGCGTGCTGATGAAGAAAACATCGAGCGCGCTGTTTTGTTCCATGCTGGTGCTGGGCGCATTCCTGGTGACCGCCATCCTGGTGGCGGCAGCACCCGAGGCTAGCGGCTACAATGGATTGTTCACGCTCGATCCGTTCGCGGTGTTCGTGAAGATCCTGATCCTGGCGACGGCGGCGCTGGTGGTGATCCTGTCACTCGAATACAACGTGCATGGCGGCTTCTCGCGGTTTGAATTTCCCGTGCTGGTGCTGCTGTCCTCGGTTGGTATGATGGTGATGGCGTCAGCCACCAATATGATGACGACATATCTCGGGGTCGAGCTGTCGTCGTTGCCGATCTATGTGCTGGCGGCGTTCGCGCGCGACAATGTGCGGTCGTCGGAAGCCGGGCTCAAATATTTCGTGCTTGGGGCGCTGGCTTCCGGGTTGCTGCTGTATGGTATGTCGCTGGTCTACGGGTTTTCGGGATCGCTCGATTTCACGAGCCTGCGGACCGCGTTCACCGGCGAGGCAAAAGCGCCAATTGGATCGGTAGTAGGCGTGGTCTTCATCGTTGCGGGATTGGCGTTCAAGGTCTCGGCCGCGCCGTTCCATATGTGGACGCCGGATGTTTACGAGGGCGCGCCGACGCCGGTTACCAGCTTCATGGCGACGGCGCCGAAAGTGGCGGCCATGGCAGTGTTCGTGCGCATCCTAAGCTCGCCGTTCGGTCACCTGTTGTTGCAATGGCAGCAATTGATCCTGCTGCTGTCGATCGTATCGATGGTGTGGGGCGCGTTGGCTGCGATCGGACAATGGAATATAAAACGGCTGATGGCGTATAGCTCGATCGGCCATATGGGATACGCGCTGATCGGATTGGCGACCGGGACCGAGGCCGGCGTGCGCGGCGTGCTGGTGTATCTCGCGAGCTATGTATTCACCGCCGCCGGCACGTTCGCCTGCATTATTGCCATGCGCCGGCACGGCCACACGGTGGAACGCATCGCCGATCTCAAGGGATTGGGCAAGACCAACCCGATGCTAGCGCTGATGCTCGGGTTCTTCATGTTCTCGATGGCCGGCGTGCCGCCGTTTTCGGGATTTATCGGCAAAGTTTATATATTCCTGGCCGCGGTGCAGTCGGGATTGTGGACACTCGCCGTGATCGGCGTGGTGACCAGCGTGATCTCGGCGTTCTACTATCTTTGGGTGCTGAAACAAGTGTACTTCGATCCGCCCGAGGGAGAGTTCGACCGTTGCCCGGCCGGAGTTTCGTTCGTTGCAGGCCTCGGCGGGCTGGTAACACTGGTGTTCTTCGTGTTCGCAGCACCGGTGGTGAATGCAGCAGATGCGGCGGCACGCGCGCTGTTCGGGTAAGGAAGAAGCATCTTTTTTGAAAAAAAGAAGCAAAAAACATTTATCACTGGGAGTGCACCGGCGATGGCAGGTGTGCTCCAAGTGACAAAGTTTTTTTGCTTCTTTTTGTTCACAAAAAGAAGACTTGCCTTCGACTACCTTTAACTACGGCGGTGGTGATGACGGAGTTCGGAATGGCCGGCGCGAAGGGTACCACTCGTGCAAAGCGTGGCGTGCGCATCGAAGCTCCCTGGCGGCTTGAGGTTCATGCCGAACTCGATTCCACGTCGGATGAGCTGATCCGCCTGGCGCTGCGGCGGGAGACTGAATTCTTCGGGCGCAAGGCGGATTACCTGGCGGTGCTGGCGCTGCGCCAAACCAGGGGCCGCGGCCAGTTCGGGCGGCCGTGGGTTGCGCCGGAGGGAAATCTCAACCTGTCGTTGCTGGTGCGGCCCAGCACCGCGCTGCGCGATGCGCCGCAATGGTCGCTGGCGGCGGGAGTGGCGGCGGCGGAGGCGCTCGGCGACTTGGTGCCCGATCTGAGACTGAAATATCCCAATGATTTGATGCTCGAGGGGCGAAAACTGGGCGGGATCCTGGTCGAGTCCGCGGCGATCGCGTCGGAACTGGCGTGGCTGGTGATCGGCATCGGGATCAATATCGCCGCCGCACCGGATATACCCGAACAGCCGACCATCGCGCTCGCTTCACGTGGCGTTAAGATCACGGCGGAGGCGCTGGCCAGGCGGCTGCTCGAACGGGTCGGCGCCTGGCGCACGGTTATTGAGGCCGAGGGATTCGCGCCGGTCCGGGCGGCGTGGCGGAAACTGGCGGTTGATCCCGCAGGCGCGGAAGCCCATATGCGACAATGGGAGACAGATTGATGCGGCTGGTCGTCGATGCGGGCAATACCAATATCGTGTTCGCGGTGCGGGGATTGCTCGGATGGCGCGGCATCTGGAGGATCGCAACCGCGGCGCAGCGGACCTCCGACGAATACGCGGTCTGGCTGCTCGCGTTGTTTCAGCATGCGGGGATCGGGCGAGAAGATATCAACTCGGCGGTGATCGGAACCGTGGTGCCGGCGGCGCTCTACCACCTGCGGCGACTGGTGCGGGACTGGTTCGGGGTCGAGCCGCTGATCGCGCATGCCCGGCTGGATTGGGGGTTCGCGATCAAGACCGATAACCCCGAGGAGGTCGGCGCGGATCGGTTGCTGAACGGGCTGGCGGCGCATCAGAAATACCAGGGGCCGCTGGTGGTGATCGATTTCGGCACCGCCACCACGTTCGATGTGGTAGACGAGATTGGGAATTATCTCGGCGGGGCGATCGCACCCGGCATCAATCTTTCGATCGAGGCGCTGCACCAGGCGGCGGCGAGGCTACCGCGGATCGGGATTGGCCGGCCGCATCGGGTGATCGGCCGTGGCACGGTGGGCGCGATGCAGTCCGGGGTGTATTGGGGCTACGTCGGGCTGATCGAGGGGCTGGTCGGGCGGATCAGAGGCGAATTCGGCGCCCCGATGAAGATTGTCGGCACCGGCGGGTTGGCACCGCTGTTTGCCGAGGCCACCAGCGTGATCGAGCGGATTGACCCCGATCTCACGCTGGATGGGTTGGTGCTATTGGCTGAGCGAAATCAGGCCCCGGTATTGCCGCGTGAGCGTTTGAGTGTGATTGAAAGCGAATAAATGACGGAAGAAAAATCGGATCTGGCGTTTCTGCCTTTGGGCGGAACGGGCGAGATCGGCATGAATCTCAACCTTTATAGGTTGGATGGGAAGTGGCTTGCGGTCGATTGCGGCATCGGGTTCGGCGGTGCGGAGCTGCCGGAAGTCGATATCATGGTGCCGGATGCGAGCTTTATCGCGGAACGCAAGGCGGACCTGGTCGGGCTGGTGATTACCCACGCCCATGAGGATCATATCGGCGCGGTGGCTTGGCTGTGGCAGCAGTTGAAATGTCAGCTGGTGTGTACGCCGTTTGCCGCGGCAGTGCTGCGGAGGAAGCTCGGCGAGCGGAATCTGCTCGGGCAGGTGAAGATCAACGTCGTGCCGCCGGGGGCCTCGTTCAAGATCGGGGCGTTCGATCTGCGGTTCCTGCCGATGACGCACTCGGTGCCGGAATCGCAGGCGTTGGTGCTGCGGACCCGATTTGGCAATATCCTGCATACCGGGGATTGGAAACTCGATCCGGGACCGATGGTCGGGCCGCTGTCGGATGAGGCGTCGCTGGCGGCGCTGGGTAATGAAGGCGTGTTGGCGATGATCTGCGACAGCACGAATGCGCTGGTCGATGGGCACTCCGGTTCGGAAGCGGACGTGCGCAAGGAACTCGCGACCCTGGTGAAAACGATCAAGGGGCGGATCGCGGTGACGTGCTTTGCCAGCAACGTGGCGCGAGTGGAGAGTATTGCGCTCGCGGCGCAGGCTGCCGGGCGCTCGGCGGCGCTGGTCGGGCGGTCGTTGCGCAATATGGACGCGGCGGCGCGGGAGTGCGGGTATTTCAAGAAAGTGCCGCCGTTCCTCTCCGAGGATGAAGCCGAGGAGATGGCGGACGATCAGATCCTGATGATCTGCACCGGAAGCCAGGGGGAGCCGCGGAGCGCGTTGGCGCGGATCGCGGCGGATACGCATCCGGCGATCGCGCTGGGCGAGGGCGACACGGTGATATTTTCGAGCCGCGTGATCCCAGGCAATGAGCGCGCGATCCATGCGGTGCAGGATAATCTGGTGCGGCGCGGGGTTAATCTGATCTCGGCGGATCAATACCCGGTGCATTGCTCCGGGCATCCGGCGCGGGAGGAATTGCGCAAGCTATACGATTTGGTGAAGCCGAAATACGCGGTGCCGACCCATGGCGAGTGGCGGCATTTGCAGGCTCATGCGGATCTGGCGCGGGAATGTGGCGCTGCGCCGCAGTTGCTTGAGGATGGCGATATCTTGCGGCTGGCGCCTGGAGTCGTGGAAGTGGTGGATTCTGCCCCGGTGGGGCGATTGGCCGTCGATGGCGACCGGTTGTTGCCGCTTAAAGGCGCGGTAATGGCGGCGCGGCGACGGATATTGTTCAACGGCGTGGTGGTGGCGAGTATCGCCGTGGATCACGCGGGACAAGTGCGAGGCGCGCCAAAGATTAGCGGGCCGGGACTGTTCGAGGACGACGACGCGGAAGCCGAGCGCGTGGCACGAGACTTTCTGGTGGGGGTGGAACAGATCTCGCCCTCGATCGGACGGGATGACGCGCTGTTCGCGGAGGCGGCTCGGGCAGTGCTGCGGCGGGCGCTGGGGAAGAAAATGCATAAGCGGCCGATGGTGGAATTGCATTTGATCAGGGTTTAAGGCGAAGGTTAGGTTAGGAAGGAAGTCATCTTTTTTTGGGAAAAAAAGACGCAAAAAAACTTGTACGTTAGGGGAGGGATGGTTCGTATTTGCTCGCAACCCCTTAGGTCCAAAAGTTTTTTGCTTCTTTTTTTCAAAAAGAAGCCTTCCTTTCTGGGGCCCGGAGCGGGCATTAAGGATTTATTTCAATATTGACACTTATTTGGTGGTCTGGGATCAATTCGATGGCACCAGCCGGAACGGGAGAATGACGGCTTTGAAGATTTTTCGGGGTAGATCGGTCGAAGACCAGATGGTCGCGACGCAGAACCGCTCCTCCGGATTTGATTATTTGAGAATGATATTGTCGACCTCGGTGATTGCTTGGCACAGTCTTGAGGTTTGCTACGGGGTGCCGGTAATTCTTCTGGCGTGGGCGAGTCCGCTGCGGCCGGCGTTGGTTTTTCTGCTGCCGAGCTTCTTTTGCCTGAGCGGATTTCTGGTGGCGGGAAGCCTGTTCCGGGTCGGGAAAATATCGATATTCCTCACGTTGCGGGCGATGAGAATTTTCCCCGCGCTGCTGGTTGAAGTGTTTCTATCCGCGCTCCTGATCGGCCCGCTGCTGACCTTTGTCGATCTTCGAACGTACTTTTCGTCCAGGGAATTCTTTAGCTATTTTCTGAATGTCGTCGGGGATATTCATTACATTCTGCCCGGCGTTTTTGTGCACAATCCAATGCCGATGGTCAATGCGCAATTATGGACCATTCCGTACGAGTTGAAATGCTACATCGCCATCGTCGTTCTGGCGCTCGTTGGTTTACTGAAGCGTAGACGACTCCTGGTGCTTTGCGTGGCGGCAGTGATCGCAGTCACCTATGTCCATCTCGCCATGAAAGGAACGATGCCGAACCATTTCGGTAATCCGCCCGGACGAATGCTGGTTTTGTCGTTCCTGGTTGGGATCGTGATCTATCTCTATAAAGATAGGATAGAATTGAGCGTGGGGTGGTTCGGTCTCGCTCTGGCGGTGTTTCTGGTTTTGTTGCTGTTTCCAAAAGCCATCTATCTTGTGCCATTCCCGGTCGGCTATATGACGGTCTATCTGGGCTTGCTGAACCCGAAGCGGATAAGGTGGCTGTTTTCAGGGGATTATTCGTATGGGCTTTATCTGTACGGGTACCCGGCACAACAAGTGGTTTCGCAGCTGCTTCCGCAGTTCCGATTTTGGTACGTGAACCTCGTGCTTAGCCTGGCCCTTGCGGGGTTTGTTGCCTTCTTGTCGTGGACTTTTGTGGAATCGAGGGTTCTGGGTAAGAAGAGGTTTATTATCTCGTCGATGGAAAAAAGCTTATCCAGGATGAACAATGTCGGTTTGGCTTTCTTTGGAAAGCCGAAAAATGCGTCTCAGGGCGAATTGTAGGGGCCAGAAAAACAACTTGATCGCCCTGTAGGAGAGGTCATGCGTTACCCGGTTGTGATCGATCCGGCACCGAAACCACGGCGTTCGGAGTGGTCGTTCCCGACCTCCCAGGCTGTTTTTCGGCCGGTGACGATCTGGACGAAGCGTTGGCTGGCGCCGAAGTAGCCGCGGCGGTGATCATGTCGAGCGCACTGCGCGGACGGCCCATTGCGGTGCCCTCTGCCACTAGGTGGCCCCAGATCAAACCGGCTTTTTCGTCGATGCGAGTGGCGAACAAGGCTGGCGTTGCAGCGGATACCGGGCCAATATTTTCCGGGAATGTTTTCGCGGGTAGTCAAGCAAGGAAGCATCTTTTTTGAAAAAAAGAAGCAAAAAACTTTTGTTCGAATGGGGCGGGACCCACCGTCGGTGGGCCGGTACATCAAAATCCTAAATTGACCCAGTTTTTCCTTTTTGTTTTGCGTGTCTAAGTTGCTGCAGGAGTTAAGATTAGGCGCTAACCCTTATCCACAAAAGTTTTTTGCTTCTTTTTTTCAAAAAAGATGCTTCTTCCTTACCCCAGCGGGTATCGCAGCATAAGTCGATTTGCATCACCATTGCGCACGTATCGCACGTCGGGGCAGAAGCGGCGCAGAAGGCCGATGCCCCAGCCGCCGGCGGTGATTTCCGCGAGGTTGTGGCCTCGTTCGGGCGTCGGTGCCGTGGTGGGGTCGAACGGAGCGCCGGTGTCTTCCACGGTCAGCTCAGCGGCTTCGGAGTTCACATGTAAGGTGATGATGATTTCGGGCGGCGCGCCGTGGTGCACCACGTTGCTGACTGCTTCCTCGGCGGCGACGTGCATGCGGGAGAGGATGGCGGGAGGTACCGCGCCGGCTTGGGCCGCTTCCTCAAGCCACGAATAGAAATTGCGCAACGCCTCGGCGGTTGCCGGCATACGCAGGACCGCTTCGTAGCTCATCGGGTTCGGGGGGTGTCGATCAGGCGGGCGCTACCGCGGCGATCGCCGCCGCGCGGTCGTACACGATGGGCACCAACTCGTCGATGCCGCTGGTGGTGATCACTTCGGCGACCTCCGAACGCGGGGCGAACAATACCACACGGCCGCCGCGGCGCTGGACCGTTTTGGCCAGCATCACGATCGCGCGCAGTCCCATTGAGCCGATGAACTCGACGTCGGCGAGGTCGACCACGACGGAACGGCGGGAGCCGGCGATGACGTTCATCGGCAGATCGATCGCCTCCGCCCCGGCAATGTCGAGCCGGCCGGATAATACCGCACCGACAACTTCGCCACCGAGTTCCGTGATGCTGATCGGCATGTGACCCTCGTTTTGAAAATTCTAACCATTTCGTATACCGTCCAAATCATGGGCCGACAATGGCGGGAAGCCGAAAAGCCTGACGACAGCGCCAAACATTGCTGCGGGGATGAAATGTCGCGGACCGACGATGCGGATAGTTCCGAACAGACGCTGATTTCGAACCGCCAGTTGGCGACGGCGGAAACCCAACGGATCGGGCATTACCTGGTCCTCGCCGAAGCAGGGACGCTACAGCGCGTCAGGATCGGCGCCGGCGGGATCACCGTCGGGCGGCATCCCGAGTGCGACATCTCGCGGCCCTTGCCGGATATCTCGCGCCGGCATTGCCGGATCGAACTCGACGGCGATTGGGCGGTGCTCCGCGATCTGGGTTCGACCAATGGCACCATCCTCGACGGGAAGCGGATTACCGGCCAGGTGCAGTTGCGTAACAGCAGCCTGATCCTCGCGGGCAGCCTGCGGCTTCGCTACGAATGCCGCGACGAGCTCGAAATCCAAGAAGAAGCCCGGATGGCCGGCGAACTCCGCCGCGCCCTCGATTACGTGCGCGCCATCCTGCCGGCGCCGATCACCGCGGGCAATTTGCTGGCGGAATGGTGGTTCGCACCATCGGCGACCCTCGGCGGCGACGTGTTCGGCTATCAATTCCTCGATGGCGGGATCATGGCCGGTTTCCTGCTCGACGTGTCGGGGCATGGCATCGATTCCGCGATGCATGCGGTGAATGTGGCCAACGTGCTGCGCAAACGCAGCCTGCCGTTCGTCGATTTCCGCGATCCGGCGGCGGTAGTGGCGGGGCTTAACGCCCTGTTCCCGATGGAGGAACATAGCGGGCTGATGCTGACGATGTGGTACTTTGTCTATGATATGGCCACCCGCCGGCTGGGGTTTTGCTCCGCCGGGCACCATGCGGCGTTCCTGGTCGCGCCGCGGAGCACGGAACCGAAGTCGCTATGGGTGCGCGGGCGCGCGATCGGAATGATGCCCGGTGGCAAATGGACGCAAGATACCATCGTCGTCGAACCAGGGAGCCGGCTCTACATCTTCAGCGACGGTGCCTTCGAGATCACCACGGCCGACGGCAGTAGCTGGAACCTCGATACGCTGCGGAAAGTAGTGGGCAATAGCGAAACCGCGACCGAGGCGGAAGCGCAGCGACTCTACCAGACCGTACGCTCAGCGGCACGGCCGGGGCCGCTGGAAGATGATTTCTCGGTGCTGGTGCTGCACTTCACCTAAGCCTGCAGAAAGCCCAGCGAAAGAAAATCTCTTCTGTCTGTCACGAAAAAAGACTTTCTATTTTTCCT
>Ga0302314_10009601_pt1 | contig 17080 bp, 15 predicted proteins | sample III_Palsa_N2_3_FD_200533 | JGI IMG/M metagenome (GOLD analysis project Ga0302314, IMG submission 200533) | Peat permafrost microbial communities from Stordalen Mire near Abisko, Sweden - III_Palsa_N2_3 | ecosystem: Environmental > Terrestrial > Soil > Palsa > Peat permafrost | place: Sweden...
CAGCCGCCGGCTTCTGCACGTCCTTGATGGCGCCGAAGAAGATGCGGTTGTCGGGGAAGGCGCCGCTGCCTGAGCGGACGTGCAGGGCCATTGACGCCACAGGCGCCGCCCACGCGTCCGGCAGGGTCCAGACAGGTTTGCTGACATTCATGGCGACCCGCGCCGCGACATGATCCTGCGCCACGACGGCGCCCGTGTTCATATCCACCAGGTCGGTGGCCACGTCGTCGGCCAGATCGCCCAGGCCCTCATTGGTGATCCACAGCTCGGCCCTGCCGTCCCCGAGATCCTTGAACGAGGCCAGCACCGGCGCATAGGCGCGCCGGGTATAGAAGTAGCCCGCCTTGCCGAAGCCGTTGTAATCCATAAGGCTCCAGCTCACGCAGGGCCAGCAGTCGTTGTACTGCCAGATCAGCGAGCCCGAGCAGTGCGGCATCCGCCGCCGGAAATGCTCGATGGCGAACTTCAGCCCCTCGGCCTGCATGATCTGGGTGAAATCGACATACTGCTGCAGGTCGCTCGGCAGGCCGGTCGAGGTGAGCAGAAGGGTGTTCACCTTGTCCTTCGGATTGTCCTTGATCCGATGTTCGAGCGCCGGAGAGCCATAATAGAGGTCGGCCTCCGGAATGGCGCGCTTGAGCGTCTCCAGGGCTGGGGACGCGTGCAGGCCGTATTCGCTGACGAACCTGGACATGTCTTCGGCATAGCGGGTGTAGGCCTTGCCCTCCGGCGTGGCGTTCGGACGGCCGACGGGCCGGTCGACCGGCACCGGCGGCAATCCATGCCAGACGGTCCAGTCGTGCACATCACCGGCAAGCATGGAATTGGCGTGCGGGCCGCCGTAGGGGCTGCCGGGCCAATAGGGCGTGGCGGGATCCAGCGCCGCCACGGCCTTGGGCATGATGTCCTCGTAATAGAGGTCGCCAAGCAGCGGAGCCTGTTCGACATCCGGCCGGCGCATGAAGTCATGCATCATCTGATTTTCGTTATTGCCGCACCACAGCGCCATCGAGGGGTGATTGCGGAGCCTGACGATCTGCTGGCGCACCTCCTGCGCCACGCTGTCGACGAAGGCCGGATCGCCCTCGGGATAGGCCGCGCAGGCGAACATGAAATCCTGCCAGATCAACAGGCCAAGCTCGTCGCACAGGTCGAAGAAGGCGTCGTGCTCATAGACGCCGCCGCCCCAGACCCGGACCATATTCATATTGGCCTGCGCCATCGTCTCGATCAGCGGCCGGTACTGCGCCTCGCCAACCACGGCGACGAAGGAGGAGGCGGGGATCCAGCACGAACCACGGGCGAAGATCGGCCGGCCGTTCAGTACGAAGCGGAAAAAGGTGGTTCCGGGCTCGTCGGGATCGGGAGACTGATCGAGAGCGATCGTGCGGACGCCGACCTTGGTCACGCGTTGATCGAGCTGAACATCGCCGTCCACCAGACGGACGCTGAGGGTGTAGAGGCTCGGCGTTCCAAGATCGTGGGTCCACCAGGGTTGTGGCGCATCCAGGGTGAAATCAGCTGTGGCCGCATCGCCCTTGAACGCCGCGCGCGTGGTGGCGACCACGGCCCCGGAGGGATCGGCCAGACTGATCTCGGCGGCATAGGCGCCCGCGCCCGCCAAGCTTGCCGTCACATCGACCCGCACCCGTGCCTGATCGTGCGCGGCGCTGAGCGACTGGGTGGAGAAATGCACATTGCCCAGCGTGGCCGCGCCACGCACGGCGAGTTCGACCGGACGCCACAGGCCGACGGTGGGCAGGGTAGGACCCCAGTCCCAACCCCAACCGAACTGAGCCTTACGGACGAGGTTGCGCTTGGTGGTCTTGACCGCGCCCAGCGAGCCACCCATGCCGGGAGGCGTCGCATCCCTCAAGCGATCAGCCGGTGGGTCGAACTGTACGGCGAGCGCATTGGATTGGCCGTCGCGAACGCGGTCCGTTACATCGAATTCGTATTCGCGGAACATGTTGTCCGCCTCGCCAAGCCCCTCGCCGTTCAGCCAGACCGTGGCGAAGGTGTCGAGACCCTGGAAGGTCAGCACGAGCCGTTCGCCGGCCATGGTCTTGGGTGGCGTGAAATCGCAACGCCACCACCATTCGCGATCAACCACCCAGGCGCAGTCGGCCTCATTCTGATCGGCGAAGGGATCGGGCAGGCGGCCTGCGGCGTGAAGCGCCAGATAGGTGTCGCCGGGGGCCTGGACGGCCACCCAATCCGCCGTGCGCGCATCGTCGATGAAGGCGCTGGCTTTGACCCCAGCGCCCACATCGAAATCCTTCATCCGCCAACTCGTCAGCATCGGGCGTCTCCAACCAAAGCCGCCCGGCGCATCAGTCTGGCCGGGCGTTTTGGGGGTGACTTAAACCCCGAGCGGATCGCGAAAGTCCAGACGGGGCTTTCGCTGAAGGCGCATCAATTGACGGGCTGTTCCTGGCCGGGATGCATTTCCGCGGGCCGTTGCGGCTTGTGGGCGTCGAGGTCGCGTTCGCCGTCGTGCTTCATGTCCGCGGTCCAGACGATGGTGCGCAGGACCTGGGCGTTGCTGGCCTTCGGATAGGCCTTGAACGCTAGGCGCTGGCCGGCCTTGACCAGAACCTGCACGCCCTGGCTGGCGCGCAGCTGGGTTTCGATCTCCGCCGGGCCATCCTGGCCACTGGCGGATTGGCCATCGATATCGATACAAACTTGCAGCGATCCGCCTTCGGCCGTGGCGACGGCGACGGATTTGACTGAAATTCTTACCACGGTGTCGCGGTCGCGTTCGATGAAGGTTTCCGTACCGCTAGCGCCGGCGAAAATCAGGGTCGCGTCCTGCGGCGTGTGAAGGAATTTTTCGTCGACGTCGCTGAGTTTAAAATGGGCCATGAGCGTCTCCTGACTGGGTGAAGTCTGAACGCGGAGCCGCCAAGGTCGATCCGTCACGGCGACCCGCTCAGTCAAACTCCTTGCGAAGCGCGGAGATTTCGTCGTGGTCCGCAGCCACCTCGCCAAAGGTGCGATCGATCTCCGCTCGCGCCTGCGACGGCAGCTCGATGTCACGGGCGGCGGTCTCAAACCTGTACCGGACGAAGGTCTCGCCCAGCTTGATCTCCTCGATCAGCGGCTTGTCGCTGTTGCGGCCGATCTTATCGCGAAGCACGAGAATGCCTTGGTGGAGCGGCCCGGCCGCGGACCCTTGATCCACGGGCTCGCCCTCAAGGTTGCGAACCACCTGCTTCAGGCCCTCGGCCAGAGTCAGCCGCGACGCCGCCTTGTGCTTGAACAAGTCCTGGACCCGGGGGCTGCGCGCCAGGTCGGCCGCCTTCCCATAGCTTTCGGCGCTGTCGAAGGTGGTTTCGATCAGGCTGTTGAGGACCTGGACGGCATGTTCATAGGCTGGCTGCACGGGAGAACTCCTGGCGTGACGGTCCAAGCCAAAACCAGGGACCGCGCCTTCCGTTCCGTGGCCCGTGGTTAGGCTTTAAACGCGCCGGGTCCGCGCGGCCACGATCGACCGCTTCAGTCGGGCCAGGGCGCGGCGCCCGCGCCAATAGGGCGTGACGCCAAGCGTCGTCTGGCGACCCCGGATTGAGCGCCGCATGGCCTCATTGTCGACGGCCTGTTTGAGCGGATCGGCGTAGAAGTCGCCGATCTTGTCGGCGTCGATGCCGGGCGTCGCGAACCAGGCGGGAATATGCGCTTGGCTGAGCCGCGCGACGTCGCTGAGGATGCGCGTCACGCCCGTGCCCGAGGACGGGCAGGAGCCCTGGAAGGCGTCCCCCAGCAGCACCAGGCCATCGCGCACATGGCCGCTGACGGCATAGAGATCGGTGCCGCGCACCTCGAGGTCGCGCACCACATCGCGTCCCGCCAATGAGGCCTGGGTTTCCGGCAAGGTTCGGGTCAGCACGCCGATGGGGTCGGCTCGCAGTTCGCGAATCCAGGGATCGCTGGCGTCGCGATAGCTGAAGATGTTGACCCGGACCTCTTCCAGCATCGGGAAAATGGTCACATAGGCGATGCGGTCACCGACGCGGCCGTGACAGATTTTGGCGGTCATCTCCAGCGACGGGTCGGCATGCCTGGCGACGCTGAAGCCCAGGCAGATGGAATGTTTGTCGCTGACGATTTCGCGGGTGACGCCCAGCTGCGCGCGCAGCCGCTCGCCGCGCCCCGTGGCGAGGGCCGCCAGGCGACCGCTGATTGTCTCGCCATTACACAGGGTGACCGTCTGCTGATCGGCGGACGTCTCAATCCGATCCACCTTGCCCTCGACAAATGTCACGGCGTCTGGAAGCGCGGCGCGAACGCGGGCGATCCAGCGATCATATCGCGCGCCACAGTCTTTCAACGGCGTTCCGGTCCCGCCGGCGGCGTCATCACCCCAGCAGGCTTCCTCGAAACAGGACAGAACGCCGAGTCCCGCTAGCCGCTCGATTTGGTCTATCCCCAGCTTTTCATTACGAAAATCGGAACTTGGTTCGCGCTTTACATCAATCAGCGTGACCGGATAGCCAGCCCGGCCAAGCACCAGGGAGAGCAGGGATCCAGCCATGCCCGCGCCAATGACGACGACCCGGTCGCTCTCCGGTTTGGACGGCGCGGACGTGAACTTTGCGACTTTCATGGCGGCGACGCCCCCGAACCCGGTTGTACCTGGATGAGATCGCCTGCAAGCAGAATGCCGGTTTTTCGGCGCCCCAATGAGGCGAGCGCGGCGGCGCCCTGCCCGGCCGCGCCTTAGCCGACCGCGCGAAGCCGCGCCGGCTGCGCCAAGGCTTCATCTTCCGCCTGGACGTCGACGCTGACCTCCATGCCCAGATAGTCGGTGGCCAGGCCCATGAAGGCGCCGTGCAGCGGGGTGGCCTGGCGAGGATCTCGCGCCACCGCGACTCGGATCAGGTCGGTGTTGCCGACAATGCCATTGGTGGGGTCGAACTCGACCCAGCCGCTCTGGGGCAGGTAGACGCTGACCCAGGCGTGGGTGTGTCCGCCGCCCACGCGGCCGCGACCAGGACGGGTCAGGGCTGGAGAATAGACGTACCCGGACACAAACCGTGCGGCTAGGCCCAGGCCGCGCGCGGCCTCGATCATCAGGACGGCGTAGTCGCGGCAGCTGCCACTGTTCAGCGCCAGGGTTTCCAGCGGGGTCTGCGGCCCCTTCTCAAGCCGTTTGCGATAGGTGAAATCGGCCTGGATCGCGCGGGTCATCTCGATCAGCAGGCTGGCGGCGTTGAGAGGCCCGTTCCGCCGCGCGAAACGCTGCGTCCAGCGTCTCAGCACGCCGTCCGGATCGGGGTGCGCCGGGGCGATCGACGCCGCAAGGTCGGTCAATTCCGGTTCAGCGTAAGCGAAGCGGTCGGCGCCAGGGCGCAGGTCGAAGTCGTCGTGGATGTCGCCGACGCCCAGGTTCGGGGTGTGCCTAAGTCGCACGTAGCTATCGAACACCAGGTCCGTCGTGCGCCCGGCAAAGTCGGCGACACCCACGGAATTGCCGAAAACATCCCGCAAATACTGGATTTTGCTCGGCGTCGGGCAGATGGCCAGATCAGCCGACAGAAGCTGCTGGTCATAGCTTTCGTGAGGGCGGAACATCATACGATGTTCGCCCAGGGCGACCGGGTTGCGGTACCGGTACCGCGTGACATGACGAATCGAAAGGATCGGCATTGGCTGAGCGTTGGGCCGATTCATTAACGAGGTCGAACCGTTTGCTTAGCCCTGACGATCCATCCCCAACTTTTGTGACAAATCCGCACGGACGCTCGCCCTATCTGATCGTGGGCGATCATGCGGGCAGGGCGATTCCGGAGACCTTGGGCGATCTAGGCCTGTCTGTGGCGGAAATGGATCGGCATATCGCCTGGGACATCGGCGTCGCGGGGCTCGGCGAGCGGCTGGCGCGGGCGCTGGACGCCTGTTTCGTTCGCCAAACCTATTCGCGGCTGGTGATCGACTGCAACCGCGGCCCCGGCGCCAGCGACGCTGTTCCGGCGATCAGCGACGGCACGACAATCCCTGGCAACGCCGCCTTGAGTCCGGCGCAGGTCGCGGCGCGGCGGCAGGAGATCTGCGAGCCCTACCAGGCTTGCATCGCCGACCTTATCGAGGCCCGTCAGGCGCGGGGCCAACCCACGATGTTTTTCTCCCTGCACAGCTTCACGCCGGTGTTTGGCGGCTTCGTCAGGCCCTGGCGGTTTGGGGTGCTGCACCGGGGCGATTCTGACCTATCGCGGCGGATTCTCGATTTGCTGCGCGCGTCCGTTGGCGAGACGGCCGGCGACAACCAGCCCTACGCGATGGACGGGATCGACTATACCGTGCCGCTGCACGTGGACCCACGCGGATTGGACTATCTGGAACTGGAAGTGCGCCAGGACCTGATTGGAGAGACACGGGGACAGGACGACGCAGCGGCCTTCCTGGCGCCGATCCTTAAGGAGGCTTTGGCGCCGCGATAGGCGCTGGGCTCAGCCTTCCATGATCGGCTCGGCCAAAGATGGCGCTGGTTCATGCCTTGCGTGCGGTTCTGGCGCCCGGGCGAGCGGCAGGCGCACCTCGGCGGTCAGACCGGAGGGGCCGGATATCAGGGTGACATCACCGCCATGCGCCCTGGCCACCGAACGGGCGACCGCAAGGCCAAGGCCAATGCCGCCGGTGTCGCGATTGCGTGACGGCTCGGTGCGGTAGAAGGGTTCGAACACCCGCTCCAGCTCCTTCTCAGGCAGGCCCGGCCCGGCATCGGCGATCTTCACCACCGCCTCGCCACCTTCCGCGCCAAGGCCCACGCGGGCTTCATGGCCATATTTGACGGCATTATCGACCAGGTTTGCGAACAGGCGCTGGAGCGAAAGGGCGTCGCCGTCGATGGCCAAGGGTCCGGAGTCCATCAACGCCACATCGCTCCCGCCGGACCTGGCGTCGTCCACGACGCATTCCAGCACCGACAGCAGGTCCAGCGTCTCGCGCTCGTGCGGACGGCTGGCGTCATGCACGAAGGCGAGGGCGGCGGAGATCATCGCCTCCATCTGGTCGATGTCGTTACCGACAGTCGATCGCAAATCGGTCGGCGCGCCTTCCATCTTGAAGCGGATGCGGGTGAGCGGAGTGCGCAGATCGTGCGAGATGGCGCCGATCATGGTGGTGCGATCATCCACGTATCGCTTCAACCGCCCCTGCATCTCGTTGAAGGCGCGCGCGGCGACGCCGATTTCCGCCGGGCCCCGCAATTCGACCAAGGGCGCGCGCGGGTCACGGCCAAGCCGATCGGCGGCTTCGGCGAATGCGGTGATCGGCGACACCAGCCGGCGCGCGAACAGATAGCCGGCGGGGCCGAACACACATAGGCAGATCAGGAACCAGGCGACGATCCGCGCCTGCCAGACGAAGGGGAAGGGGTCGGGTTTGGGACTGACAACCACCCAGTGCCCCGGCGATTGCTCCAGGGCCGCGACGAAATCGTTGAAGATGAGCGGGTTTCGATCCGCCGGCCCCGTCGCCCCCAGCATGTTGGCGAAGGGGTGCTGAAATTCTCCCGGCGGCGGGCGACGGTCGTCTGGAGGGCGATGGTCGTCTGGCCCCGGTCGAACGGGCGCGCCCAGGACGGCCCATTCCCAGACCGGATGAGCCCGATGGTCGACGCCGAACTGAATGCGGTCGACGGAGACGCCGAGCATCCCCGCCAGCGTTGTTCGGGCCATGAGCGAGAAGAAGTGGCCGCGATGATTCAGCGGATCTATTTCCGACGGCAAGCCGCCGACATGACGCACGAATTCGCGACCGTCCTTGGGATGAACCGGCTGGCCGCTCAAAGCCGACGCGATCTCGCTCAAGCGATAGACGTCGGGCCGCGGCGGCGGCACCAACAGCACGATCACCAGGGTCATGATCTGACCAAGGACGACGCCGCCGATCAACAGGGCGACGATCTGCGCCGTGATCGGAGCCTCCAGCCTGCGTCCCATCACGCGCGGGTCACCGGGACCGTCAGCCGATAGCCCACGCCGCGTACGGTGCGGATGATGTCCTGGCGATCACCCTCGCCGAGCTTGCGTCTCAGGCGGCTGATCTGCACGTCGATGGCCCGGTCGAAAACATCGGCGTCTTCCACGCGGGCGGTGTCCAGCAACTGGTCGCGCGTCAACACTTCGCCGGCGCGATCGAGCAGGGAGACCAGCAGAGAAAGCTCCCCGCGAGTCAGCAGCACAATCAGTCCGGACGGCGCTTTCAGCCGCCGGCGCGCGGGATCGAGCTGATAGCCGGCGAAATTGTAGGTGCGGGCCTGCCGAGGCGTGGCCTCGCCGCCGCCGGGTGGACGCCGGCGCAGGACAGCGCGAATCCGGGCGAGCAACTCGCGGGGGTTGGAGGGCTTGGGCAGATAGTCGTCGGCGCCCAGTTCGAGGCCGACGATCCGGTCGACCTCCTCGCCCATGGCGCTCATGATAATGATGGCGATGTCGTTCTGAGCCGACAGCCGCCGGCAGATCGACAGCCCGTCCTCGCCCGGCATCATCAGATCCAAGATTACCACGTCGAAGGTGGACTGCGCCAGGGCGTGATCCATCGTCGGTGCATCGCGGGCGGTCTCCACGCGATAACCGTTGTTCTCCAGATAGCTGGCGATCTGCTGCTTCAACCCCTCGTCGTCGTCGACGATCAGAACTCTCGGTTCGGTCTCGTCGATTTCGCCTGGCGGGGTGTTCAGGGCTATTTGCCGGTCCATTGTCGCACTCTCATCAACCGGTCTCGGGTCGTGATCTGCGGGCCAGACTAGGCTCATGTTGTGCTGAGAAAAAGACGAGGCCGACACAGAAGTCCGTCAGCGCCGCAAACATCGCAATAATTGGCTGTGGTGCTGAGGGCGAGCGTTCGGCGCCGATTATTACCCTAGGCGGCGCGAGACATAGGCATCATTCAAGTTTTTCAAACAATACAGATTGTTACGTCCAGTTACAATCCGAGTCCTAGCACGGTTGTTGCGTCGCTTTTGGTGCTGATGGCGGGAGCAGGTCCAGATTTCTTTGAGCCTGACTTCGCCGCTTCATGAGCGAAAGGAGTAGATCGTGCAAACATCGAGTGTTTCCAGTACCTCGGCTCTGCAGACATTGCAGTCGCTGATCAATTCCCTGGGGACGAACGCCGCCAGCTCGGCCAATAGTGCCGAGAGCAGCGGGCAAAATGTGCAGGGGAGCGGCAGTACGTCGTCCTCTAGCACAAGCGGGCCACCGCCGGCGCCGCCGCAACAATCGTCACCATCGGACCAGTTCTCGTCTTCTGTGCTGTCTCTTCTGACCTCCCTGCAAAGCACAGGGGCGTCGGGAGACAGCTCATCTTCGACGAGTTCTTCCACATCGACGGGCGTTACGGGCGCTTCTTCGGCCAGTTCGTTGTCGCAGGATCTATCCACCCTGCAGTCGGCGCTGAAGGAGATTTCCAGTGCGGTGCACTCCGGCTCGTCGGGCGGAGCCTCCTCATCAACGTCGAGCGTGTCCACCGCGTCGGCCACATCCTCCACTCTGACGTCCAGCCTGACGCTGACCAGCTCCAGTCTGGCGACCTTGCTCAGCGATCTGGGCGCGGTGGCCAGCGACCTGTCCGCCTTTGGCGGTCCAGGTGGACCTGGCGGCTTCGGGGGGCCGGGCGGTCCTGGAGGCTTCGGCGGCCCGCCGCCGGGCTTCGAGGGCGGCGGCGTCCAGTCCGCGTCGTCGTCGACCAGCTCGGTCGGCGCAACCTCGCTTACCGCAAGCCTGGCGGCGAGCGCCTCTACGGTCAGTTCCACCAACGCCTGACCGCTTAAAAGGCGATCAAGCTGACCCTTCCTCTAGAAAGGAGGAAGGGGAAGTTTCAGCGGGCCATGGTGTTGCGGCCAACAATGGCTTGACCCTGCGGGGATGCGTGCTGAAACAGGCTCCCCACATCGGTCCCGCTTCATGACTTTGAGCCCAGATAAGCCCGTCGCGCCACGCATCCTGCTGGTGGGAAACTATGGGCCTGACCGTCAGATGAGCATGGAGCGGTACGCCGACATGCTGCGCGACGGTCTGGATGCGCGTGGCTTCGACGTCCATCTGATCCGCCCTGAAAAGATCGTTGGCGGGGGCGTCGACGACGGCGGCATCGGCAAATGGCTGGGCTATGTCGACAAATACCTGCTCTTCCCCTGGCGGCTTCACCATCTGGCTGGCGGATATGACAAGGTCCATATCTGTGACCATTCCAACGCCATGTACCTGTCATGCGTGGGCAAGCGGGCTTCCATCACCTGCCACGACCTGATCGCCGTCAACGCCGCGCTCGGGCGTTATCCGGGCCACCCCGTCGGCTTCGCCGGACGAATCCTGCAAAGCTGGATTCTGAAAAGCCTGCGGCGCGCGACTCGCGTCGTCAGCGTTTCAACCAAGACCGAACTGGACTTGCGCGGCTTCGGCTGGTCTGGCGACAGCCGCGTGATCGGCAACTGCCTGAACTTTGATTTTCACCGCGTGAGCGCCGAGGACGTCACGGCGACGAAGGGGCGATACGGCCTGGCGGCCGATGAGCCCTACCTGGTCCACGTCGGGGGTAACCAGTGGTATAAGAACCGCGTCGGCGTCGTGAAAATCTTCGCCGAGCTGCTCAAGGCGAAACAGTTTTCGACGGCGCGGGTGGTGCTTGCCGGGAAGCTCTGGCCGCAAGACTTGCAGCGCACCGTCGAGGACCTGGACCTCGGTGACCGGGTCATTGCCTGTATCGGCGCCTCCAACGAAGACATACGGGCGCTCTATTCGGGCGCGGAGGCTCTGTTATTTCCCTCGCTGGAAGAGGGGTATGGCTGGCCGATTCTTGAAGCTCAAAGCTGTGGCTGTCCGGTTATCACGTCCAATCGCGCGCCCCTGACCGAAGTTGCTGGCAATGCGGCCGTGTTCGTCGATCCGGAGGATTATGTGGACGCGGCGCGCACGATCATCGAGGCGGCGCCGTCATTTGGCGACCTCCGCGTTCAGGGACCGATAAACGCCGCGCGCTATGACGTCCATGCGATCATGGACGCCTACGCGCGGTTTCTGGTCGAAGGTTAGGGCGGCGGCGCTTAGACCTTGCCGCGCCGGACGCCTCGGCCCAGACCGATCTTCTTCGCAAAATCGGAGCGACGCGCGGCATAGGCTGGCGCGACCATCGGGTATTCCGGCGGCAACCCCCAGCGACGGCGATATTCTTCCGGGCTCAAGTCGAAGCGGGAGCGCAGGTAGCGCTTGAGCATCTTGAGCTTCTTGCCGTCTTCCAGGCACACGATGAAGTCATGCTGTATGGACCGTGCGATCGGCACGGCGGGCTTGCGCCGCTCGACTTCGGGCTCTGGGGCGGCGACTTGACCGAGGCCGACGAGGGCCCCGTGCACTTGTGTGATCAGATCACCGATCGCGTTCGCCGGCAGGCTGTTTTGGGCGACATAGGCCGCCACGATTTCCGCACTCCACCGAAGTATATCCGGCTCTGCGCCTTCAGTTTCGTCGAGTTCAACGCCCGTCATACTCATCGCGCCCTTCGCCCTCTTAACTAACCAGACCCAATTGCGATCGCGCCCCAACACCTGGGACATCTTGTCGCATGATTGTCGACGGTTAGCGAGACCCCAGCCTTCACAATTTGTGCGAGCGCGGACCTGCGCATGAACCGGCGGGGAATTGTCTCAGAAGGCAAGAAGCCGATGCAGCCGCGCCGCGCGGCGCGGAAATCCGTCGCCACGCGCCGGCTTGTCGTTGACAGGACGAGCCCGCACCCACAGCTAATGGCGCCACACGCCGTTGAAAGGGCCATATCATGCGCTGTCCGTTCTGCGGCCACGCGGAAAGTCAGGTTAAGGACAGCCGGCCTTCGGAAGATGGAGCGGCGATCCGCCGCCGTCGGCTGTGCCCGGAATGCGGCGGCCGGTTTACGACCTTCGAGCGCGTCCAGCTTCGTGAACTGACGATCCTGAAACGGTCGGGGCGCCGAGCGCCGTTCGAGCGCGAAAAACTGGTCCGCTCCATCTCGGTGGCGCTGCGTAAACGCCCGGTCGATCCCGAGCGGCTGGAACGGATGGTTTCCGGTATCGTGCGCCAACTCGAAAGCATGGGTGAAACCGAACTCAACTCCTCTGTCGTCGGCGAAATGGTGATGAAATCGCTGAAGTCGTTGGATGAAGTCGGCTACGTCCGCTATGCCTCGGTCTACCGGGATTTCCGCCAGACCGAGGACTTCGCCAAGTTTCTAGGCGATGAAGGTCTGTCCGAGGAGACCGCCCGCGGCGTTATCGAGGATTGAATAAGTGAAGCGACCATCAGCGGCGCATCAGGCGCGTTCTGTCGCGCGGCTGTCAGCCGTTCAGGCGCTTTACCAGATGGAGGTCTCGGGCGTCGGCAGCGAGGCGGTGATCCGCGAGTTCGTCGAGCACCGGTTCGATGGCGACATGGAAGGCCAGACCCTGGCGCCCGCCGACGTCGACTATTTCATCGCCATCGTGCGCGGCGTTGTCGAGCGACAGGCTGAAGTGGACCGCGCGATCACGGGCCGGCTGGCCCAGGGCTGGCGGCTCGATCGGATCGACGCCACGGCCCGGGCGATTCTCAGGTCCGGCGCGTTCGAGCTCATCGCCCGACCCGAGGCGCCGACGGAGGTGGTGATCGATGAATATGTCGAGGTCGCCAAAGCCTTCTTCGAGGGACCGGAGCCCGGCTTTATCAACGGCGCCCTCGACGGGATCGCGCGACATGAGCGGACCTGACGACGACCGGTTCGACGAATTCGACTGGATCGAGCAGGACCTGAAACCCCTGGCCGAAGGGGCGCCCGAAGCGCTCGGCCTTGTCGATGACGCCGCCGTCATCCCCGCGCGTCCGGGGTTCGATCTGGTCATCTCCAAGGACGCCATCGTTGAAGGCGTGCATTTCCTGCCCGACGATCCGCTCGATCTGGTCGCGCGCAAGCTCCTGCGGGTGAATCTGTCCGACCTCGCCGCGAAGGGGGCTGCGCCCTACGGCTACTTCCTGGCGGTCGCATGGCCTGGTGACACGACGCGAGCGGACCGGCGCGCCTTTACGGAAGGGCTGAAGGCTGATCAGGCCGCATTCGGGCTGCGCCTGATGGGGGGCGACACCGTCTCTACACCCGGCCCGTTTACCGCCAGCCTGACGATCCTCGGCTGGATCCCCACAGGCGCCCTGGTGCGGCGCGACGCGGCGAGGGCAGGGGATGTGGTGCTGGTCAGCGGGACGATCGGCGACGGCGGTCTGGGACTGCGCGCGGCGCAAGGGACTCTGCCAACGCTTTCGGATGACGAGCAATTAGCTCTTGCCGACCGGTACCGCCTCCCGAGGCCAAGGCTAGGCCTGGGGCCAGCGCTACGGGTCGGCGCGCACGCTTCGGCGGACGTCTCCGACGGCCTGATCGCCGATGCCGGCCGGATCGCCGCGGCAAGCGGGGTTCGCCTGACGATCGATCTGGACCGGACGCCGCTGTCAGCGTCGGCGAAGCACTGGCTGGACGGCCAGCCTGACCGCCTTGCCGGACTGATCGATCTCGCGACCGCCGGCGACGACTACGAAATCATCTGCACAACGCCTCCGGACTCAGTGGCCCCCTTGCGAAGCGCCGCGGCCCTTCTGGGAGTTGAGCTGACGGAGATCGGCGCGGTGACGGACGGCGTGGGCGTCCGAGCCGTCTATCGCGGCGCCGAGACGCCCATCACCCGGGCCGGCTATCGTCACGGCTGACCAAATGCGTCAACCAAGGGTCAACCATAACCGCGCTAACTCGTGCTTATGCGCGCCAAACCCCTTCTCCTTATCGCCTCCGCCCTTGGGATTGTCGCCTTCGGGCCCATGGCCATGCCGGCGATCGCCGCCGATGCGCCGCCGCCACCTGACGACCATTCGGTGAAGCTATCGCCGCTGGCCCTGCCGATCGTGGTCGAGGGGCGGGTGCTCAACTATGTCTTTGTGACGGTGAAGGTAGACCTCAGGCCTTCCGCCAATGCGATGGCGCTAAGGGATAAGGAGCCGGTCTTCCGCGACGCCCTCGTGCGCGACGCCTATCGGACCCCCTTCGTGACCCCCGGAAACTACAATCGTCTGGACGAAGTCAAGCTGAAGTCCGTCTTCTTTCGCGACGCCACGGTGATCGCTGGCGCCGGCCAGGTGGTCGGAATCGAGGTCCTGAACCAGACCGCGCAGCATTTCATTCGCCCCACCCCGCCGGCGCCGCCCGTTTCCCACTGATTTCAAAAAAGAAATTCGGACGTTGCGTCGACCCTGCAGTTTTGGCAACTTTCGCCGACTAACAGGGGCGCACTAACGCGCCTTATAATTTTCATGGGGCGGCCGTTTTGGCCATGCGCGGACTGAGTTTCCGTGTGCGCTCCACGTTTGGAAACGAAGGGGCGCGTTAAACATGAGTTCCTATCTCTGGCTGGTGATCGCCGCGGGCGTGCTGGCCGTGTTGTACGGCATAGTCCAGACCACCTCGTTGCTGCGGAAGTCCGCGGGCAACGAAAAGATGCAGGAAATCGCCGCCGCGATTCAGGAAGGCGCCAGCGCCTACCTTCGTCGGCAGTACACCACCATCGCCATCGTCGGCGCGGTGATCCTGGTCGCGGTCTTCTTCCTCATCGGTCCCTTCGCGGCGATCGGCTTCCTGATCGGCTCGACCCTTTCGGGCGCGGCGGGATACGCCGGCATGCTGGTTTCGGTCCGCGCCAACGTCCGCACCGCGCAAGCGGCCAGCGAGAGCCTGGCCAAGGGCCTGAACCTGGCCTTCACCTCCGGCGCCATCACCGGCATGCTGGTGGCGGGCTTCGCCCTGGTCGGCGTCGCCGGTTATTTCGCGTTCCTGACGTTGGGCCTCGGCAAGAGCGGCACTGACCGCGACGTGCTCGAATCGCTGGTCTGCCTGGGCTTCGGCGCCTCGTTGATCTCCATCTTCGCCCGTCTCGGCGGCGGCATCTTCACCAAGGGCGCCGACGTGGGCGGCGATATGGTGGGCAAGGTCGAGGCTGGCATCCCTGAAGATGACCCCCGCAACGCGGCGACCATCGCCGACAACGTGGGCGACAATGTCGGCGACTGCGCCGGCATGGCCGCCGACCTGTTCGAAACCTATGCGGTGACCACCGTCGCCACCATGTTCCTGGCCGCCATTCTGTTCCGTGGAACCGAGGTGGTGGACGCGATGATGATGCTGCCGCTGGCTATCTGCGGCGTCTGCGCCATCACCTCGGTGATCGGCACCTTCTTCGTCCGGCTGGGCAAGTCCAACAACATCATGGGCGCGCTCTATAAGGGCCTGATCGCCACAGGCGTCCTGTCGGCGATCGCCGTCTGGTTCGTGTTCCAGAAGCTGGTTCCCGACGCCGTGACGGTCGGCGACAAGACCATCACCGGGACCACCCTGTTCTACTGCGGCCTGACCGGCCTGATCCTGACCGGTGCGATCGTGATGATCACGGAATACTACACCAGCACCGCCTTCCGGCCGGTGCGGTCGATCGCCAAGGCCTCTGTCTCCGGCCACGGCACCAACGTCATCGCCGGCCTGGCGGTGTCGCTGGAATCCACCGCGCCGATCGCGCTGGCGATCATCGCCGCCATCCTGGTGGCCTATAATCTGGCGGGCCTGTTCGGCATCGCCATCGCGACCACCACCATGTTGTCCCTGGCCGGCTTCGTCGTCGCCTTGGACGCCTTCGGCCCGGTGACCGACAACGCCGGGGGCATCGCCGAAATGGCGGGCCTGCCGCACGAGGTTCGGGTCTCCACCGACGCCCTCGACGCCGTCGGCAACACCACCAAGGCGGTGACCAAGGGCTATGCGATCGGCTCGGCTGGTCTCGGCGCCCTAGTGCTGTTCGCGGCCTACACCCAGGACCTGCACTACTTCTCCGACCCGGCCAACGCCGCGGCCTACCCGTTCTTCGCCGGGATGGGCGTGGTCGCCTTCGACCTGTCCAACCCCTACGTCGTGGTCGGCCTGTTGTTCGGGGGGCTGCTGCCCTTCCTGTTCGGCGGCATGTCGATGACCGCGGTGGGCCGCGCGGCCGAGGCCGTGGTCGCCGAGGTGCGTCGCCAGTTCAAGGAAAACCCCGGCATCATGACCTATGAGGTCAAGCCGGATTACGGCAGGGCTGTGGACATCCTGACCAAGGCGGCGATCCGCGAAATGATCGTCCCGTCGCTGCTGCCGGTGGCTTCGCCCATCGTGCTGTTCGTGGTCATCATGTTGATCTCCGACAAGGCGCAAGCCTTCTCGGCCCTCGGCGCCATGCTGATGGGCGTGATCGTCACCGGCCTGTTTGTCGCCATCTCCATGACGGCTGGCGGCGGCGCCTGGGACAACGCCAAGAAATATATCGAAGAGGGCAACTTCGGCGGCAAGGGTTCGGACGCTCACAAGGCGGCCGTGACCGGCGACACCGTCGGCGACCCCTACAAGGACACCTCGGGTCCCGCCGTGAACCCGATGATCAAGATCACCAACATCGTCGCCCTGCTGCTGCTGGCGGTGTTGGCGGGCAAGCTGTTCCACTAAGCTGCTCTAAGTCGCACACAGCGAAACGCCCCGAGGCCAGATCGGCTTCGGGGCGTTTTGTTTATCGGCCTCGGATCGTCATGCCAGAGAGGCCGACGAAAGGGAGGGGTTAGTGACCGGGCCCGCCTTCGCCTGGGCGTTGGCCCGGGACCTGGTCGGCCTGGTTCAGTAGCGAGCCGTTGCCGATCGAGCCGATCAGCTGTTCAAGCGCGGTGAGCTCGCGTCCACGGGTCGGCGTCTCGCGGCCGTTGAAGGCGATGATCCGGCCATCCTTCAGCGACAGCACGTCGACCTTGGACAGCTTCTCGTCTTCCTTGTTGAAGGTCAGCGCCACCACATCCCGACGAATGGTCTTGGGCATGTAGAAGCTTTGATACTGGGTGACCTGAGAAATATAGAACCAGCGGTTCGGATCGAACGTAGACACCACCGAGGGCGAGCCAAGGCGCGTCATCACCGTAGCCTTGGTGTCTTCGCCGACCTTGGCGTCCTGGGGCTTGGACTCGATAGCCTGAAAGCCTTGGAACACGTTGGTCGGGGCGCAGCCGGTCACGAGGAC
>Ga0302314_10009603_pt1 | contig 17078 bp, 14 predicted proteins | sample III_Palsa_N2_3_FD_200533 | JGI IMG/M metagenome (GOLD analysis project Ga0302314, IMG submission 200533) | Peat permafrost microbial communities from Stordalen Mire near Abisko, Sweden - III_Palsa_N2_3 | ecosystem: Environmental > Terrestrial > Soil > Palsa > Peat permafrost | place: Sweden...
GCCCCGCGCGAGCCCGGCACCGACCGCGAAGTGCAGCCCCGCCACCTAGAACTGGAAACCACCCTCATAGTCCGCAAGAGCACCGCCCCACCCCGCTAACCCCAGTCCCCACCCCGCTAACCCCAGTCCCCACCCCAGCCCTCCACCCCCGCAACCCCCGCCCTCACGACCCCTCCGCTCCGCTGAACCCTCGCGACCCGGCAGCATCTCCACGTCCTCACAGCGCCCTCCGCCCCGCTGGACCTCGCGCCCCGGCAGCACAGCTCCACCCTGGCAGCACTCTCGCCCCGGCAGCACCACCCGTCGCGCTGAACCCGGCCCCGAAACGCCCCGCCCCCCGACGGCGCGCGCACTTGGGCGGACATAAGCCACCTTTCCGGCGCGACCCCAGGTCGCGGCCGTGATCGCGAATGATTTGTATACCTATGGGATGTTTTTCCTTCGTCAGGAACAAATCCTTCGTGATCATGCTGCTGGGCTGGGCGATCACAGGGGATCTGCTGTCACGCGAGTACGCCGGCGCATCAGCAGGCCCGGGCAGCGGGCGCCCGGGCCGCCGCCTCGCTACGGGATCCGGGCCACGCCGCCGTACCAGCTGACCTCTTCCGGCGCCGGGCGCGGGCCCGGGCCGGACGGCCGCCACTCGGACACGAGCACCGCGCCCGGCGGCACCAGGTCGAGGCCGGAGAACGCGAGCCGGGCGAACTGGTCGGAATCGCGCAGCTGCGCGAGCAGCCCGGCCGCCCGGTAGGCCCGTGCCCCGTTGGCCGGCCCGACGGGGTCGTGTTCCCCGGTGATGTGCGAGGCGACGAGGTAACTGCCCGACGGCAGGGCGTCGATCAGGGTCGCGATGACCTGCTCGGGCTTGAACTCGTCGGGGATGAAGTGCAGGACGGCGACGAGCATCAGCGCGATCGGCTGGCTGAAGTCCAGGACCTCGCGGACCGCGGGGTCGGACAGGATCGACTGCGGGTCCCGGAGGTCGGCGTGGATGTAGGCGGTGCGGCCTTCCGGCGAACTGGTGAGCAGCGCGCGGGCGTGGGCGAGGACCAGCGGGTCGTTGTCGGCGTAGACGACGCGGGCGGACGGCGCGACCGCCTGGGCGACCTCGTGGACGTTGTTCGTGGTCGGCAGCCCGGTGCCCACGTCGAGGAACTGCCTGACGCCGGCCTCGGCCGCCAGGAACCGCACCGCCCGGCCGAGGAACGCGCGATTCTCGCGCGCCGCGACGCGGCCGGACTGCCAGGTGGCCAGCCCCATTTCCGCGGTTTCCCGGTCGGCGGCGAAGTGGTTCTTGCCGCCCAGGTAGTAGTCGTACATCCGGGCTGGGTGCGGCTTGGATGTATCGATCTCCGGCACCGCCGCCCCCGGTGCGGAATCTTCCACGCTCACGTTCTCCTCGCTATGGCTGGCCGGCGACGTCACCGTAGCAGCCTATATGGGCGGGTATGCGCCGCGGTCCTTCCCTTCCGGCGGCCACTTCGACGAGGCGGGAGGAGACGTAATAATTTCCCCTCTTGACGACTTCGTTGTTAGCGCTCACACTCCTCATAAGCCGTCTCCGCCATTATTTTAATGCCAAAAATGTGAAAGGATGTTAACGTTAACAATTAGTCGACGAGGCCATCTTCGCGTGCCCTCGCCCGCGGCCGGAGCTGGCTATCGGCAGTAATGCGGGGCTGAATGGAAAGGGCAGATTCAACGATGACTGTCAGACAAAGAGCCAGGTACGCGAGAAGGGCGTTGCTCCCCTTCGGCGCCGCGGTGACGCTGGCGCTGGGCGCGCTGCTGGCCAGCGGCGCCTCCACGCCGTCGCGGGCGGCGACCTCGGAGCCGTGCGACCTTTACGCCGCGGGCGGCACGCCCTGCGTGGCCGCGCAGAGCACGACCCGGGCGCTGTACGCCGCCTACGACGGGCCGCTTTACCAGGTCGAGCGGACCTCCGACGGCACTAAGACCGACGTCTACCCGCTCACCGCGGGCGGCTACGCGAACGCGGCGACGCAGGACTCCTTCTGCGCCGACACGTACTGCGAGATCACCGAGATCTTCGACCAGTCCGGTCACGGCAACAACCTCACCGACGCGCCCGCGGGCGGGGCGGCCACCGGCCCGGACATCCTCGCGAACGCGGCGGCGGCGCCGGTCGACGCCGGCGGCAACAAGGTGTACGGCGTCTACATCTCCCCGGGCATGGGCTACCGCGATGACAGCACCACGGACATCGCCACCGGGAACGCGTCGGAGGGCGAGTACGCCGTCCTGGACGGCACCCATTACGACAACGGCTGCTGCTTCGACTACGGCAACGCCGAGACGAACAACGACGACGACGGTTCCGGCGCCATGGAGGCCATCTACTTCGGCAACGAGACCGCCTGGGGCACCGGGTCGGGCAGCGGGCCGTGGATCATGGCCGACATGGAGAACGGCCTGTTCTCCGGCGCGAGCGCCGGCGAGAACTCGGCCGACCCGACCACCGACTACCGGTTCACCACCGCGATGGTGGAGGGCGGGTCGAACCAGTGGGCGATCCTCGGCGGCAACGCCGACTCCGGCGCGCTGGCCACCGACTACAGCGGCGTGCGCCCGTCGGGCTACAACCCGATGAAGAAGCAAGGGGCGATCATCCTCGGCATCGGCGGCGACAACAGCGACAGCTCGGCCGGGACCTTCTACGAGGGCGTCATGACCACCGGCTACCCGACGGCCGCGACCGAGGCCGCCGTCCAGGCCAACATCGTCTCCGTCGGCTACGCCAGCTACACCGTGCCGGGCAACCCGTTCACCGCCGGGTCGGAAGTCTCGATCCAGGCCACGACGCCCTGCTGCACCGGGGATTACCTCACCGGCGACACCAGCGGCGACGACGTGGGCATCGAGGCCATCACCGCGAGCAGCTCATCGGCCCTGAAGGCCGACGCGACCTGGCTCATCGAGCCCGGCCTGGCCAACAGCTCGTGCATCTCCTTCGAGTCGGCCAACGGCTCGGGCGACTACATACGCCACTTCGACTTCGAGCTCTACCTGGAGCCGAGCGACGGCACGGCCCAGTTCGCGCTGGATGCCACCTTCTGCCCGCGAGCGGGCAACAGCGGCTCCAACTTCTCCTTCATGTCCTACAACTACAGCTATCAGTACATCCGGCATTTCGACTACGTCGGCTACATCGCCAGCGACGGCGGTGCCAACAGCTGGGACGCCTCCAGCCTCTGGTACGAGGACACCACCTGGGCGAAAGCGTCCGCGTGGAGTTAACCGGCAAGCCGGCGTTCACCCGCCCGTTGCCCGCCCAGCGCCATTGATGGTCCGGGCGGGCAACGGGTATTTCGTCGAGCCTTCCCGCCGATACCAAGTCGTTAACGTCCGGCCGGCCAATAGCCGTTAGCGCCTGTGTCTTCCGGGTAATCGAGCGGCCATGGAGTCAGTTGAGCCGGGCCGTCTCGTCGCCGGAAGATATCGGCTCGGCGCGGCCATCGGCCGCGGTGGCATGGGTGTTGTGTGGCGGGCCAGCGATGAGCTCCTGAACCGGGACGTAGCGGTGAAGGAACTGGTCTGGCCGGCTTACTTCTCCGAGACCGAACGGCAGGCGGCGTGCCGCCGCGCCATCCGGGAGGCCCAGCTGGCCGCCCGGCTCACTCACCGCAACGTGATCCGGATCTTCGACATCGTCGAAGAAGACGACGGCTGTCCCTGGATCGTCATGGAGCTCCTCCCGTACCGGTCGCTGCGTGACCAGATCAAGGAGGAGGGACCGCTCAGCCCGGCCGCGGCGGCCGAGGTCGGCCTCGGGATCCTGGCCGCGCTGTGCGCCGCGCACGAGCAGGGCATCGTGCACCGGGACGTGAAGCCGGCGAACATCTTGCTGGCTCAGGACCGGGTCGTGCTGACCGACTTCGGGATCGCGCGGGCCGCCGGGACGTCGACGCTGACCACGGTCGGGGTGCTGCTCGGGTCACCGTCTTACATCTCGCCCGAGCGCGCCCGGGGAAGGCAGTCGGGCCCGCCTGGTGACCTCTGGGGACTGGGCGCCGTGCTGTACGCGGCGGTTGAGGGGCACGGGCCGTTCGACCGCGATGGCGACGCGCTGGCCAGCATGACCGCCGTGGTCGCCGACGAACTGGAGCCGGCCACCCACGCGGGGCGGCTGTGGCCCGTGATCAACGGGCTACTCCGCAAGGACCCGGACGAACGCCTCGACGCCGCCGCGGCCGAGCGGATGCTCCGTGACGTCGGCGCCGCGCCCGCCGCGCCGGTCAGCCCGGCCGCGCCGCTGAGCACCGCGCCCCCGGCGTTCGCGGTGATCCCCCGGTCACGGCGATCCCGCGCTCCGGCGGTCGCGCTCGCCGGGCTGACCGCCTTCGGCGCGATCGCGGTGTCCGGCTCCGCGCTGGGGCTCGTCCTCACCAGCTCGCAGCGGGGCGAGACGTCCGCGTCCAGCGCTCCGCCGTCGGCCGCGCCCAGCAGGGCCAGCGGGGTCGGCGGGGTCAGCGGGGTCAGCGCTCCGGCATCCGGCGCCCGCCCGGCCACGGCGGCCAGCATTCCGGCCAGCACCCCGGCGAATACGCCGACGGCCAGAACCCATCTGACCGCCAGCGCGACCCGCACGCGCGCCTTGCCGCCGTCGGCCACCCGGCTGGTCTCAGCGACCACGAGTTCCAGGACCAGAAAAGCGAAAAAGGGCAGAAAATCCCGAAACGGCAATGCCTACCGCGGCTGGCCGGCCTTCCAGCTGGACCGCTTCGCCTTCTTCGTCCCGGATTTCGACTGGCGCTCGTATTCCTTCCGCTGGCGCGGCCCAGCCAGCTGGGGCCGCACGCGACGACACCGATAATCCGGTGGCCGTCCGGAGCGCGAACGGTCCGTTCACCTGGCTTCTGTTACTTGCCTGCCGTGCTCGAACCGGCGGATGACCGTGCGCTGCCTGCCCGCCATGAGCAGGACGACCTGCGGCGGTCCGGTGTGGCTGCGGAACCGCGCGTCTTCGAGCGCCTCGAGCAGGGAGCTCAGCGTGTACGGGTAGATCTTGTAGAGCTTCCCCAGACGGCTGGGCGTGCCCGCTTCGCGGACGACGTAGGCGCGGCGTTCGCCGGGCATCTCCCGGCTACCGAGCTGGCCTCCCGGCCTCGGACGGCGCGGCGCGGCACGGCCCGGCACGGCCTGGCTCGAGCATGGTCATGATTCCCCCGTGGTGCGGTGTTCCCCCTGGTGAAGAGGGGTTTCCCCGCGCCCGGGCGGACCTAACCCCGGGGCTCAGCCGAGAACGAAGGGGTCGCGGGTGCCCCCGGTGAGCTGGCCCCACTCGCCCTCGAGGGCGGCCGCGTCAGCTCCGTCACCAGCACCTCCTCCGATCCGGGCGCCGCGGCACCCGCGCCGAACTCTGTTGACCTTAAGCTCGAGGCCGCCCCGATGCCAGTCCGGCTACCATGGGTTATGGACGATGATGACCGCATGACCCTGACCGCGGATTTCTCCGCCGTCCCGGCCGCCGATCGCGCGGCCGAGATCGGCCAGCTGTGCGACGCCATGGAAGCGGCGGCGAAGGAGGGCCGTTACCCGCGGCTCATCGTCGAGCGGCCGTCGTCGGTGCACAACCCGCTGCTCGAGGGCGAGTTCGCCTCGCCCGGTGCGCTGCGCTGGTACCTGGAGCGGGAGCTCGGCCGGCTCGCGGCCGACGGCGCCCGGATCTCCGTCTCCCGCGGCCGGGAGGCGCTCGACCTGCATGACCCGCGGCTCGCGCCGGCGATCGACGAGACCCAGTGGGACCTGCGGCGCAAGAAGCTGTTCCTGTTCGCCCCGGAGCGGATGGCCCTGTCCATGGACCGGCTCGCGCACTACACCGGGACCAGCCCGGAGCTGTTCCAGCGGTACGTGCTGCTCACCAACTACGCCTGGCACGTGGAGGAGTTCCGGGCCGCGCTGCCCGATTGCGTCGGCCCCGACCAGGGCGGCCGCCAGATGCCGGCCTGGCACTACGTCCGGCCGGGCAACACCGGCGTGAGCATCGTGGACATCGGCGTCGGCCCGTCCAACGCCAAGACGATCACCGATCACCTGGCGGTGCTGCGCCCGGACATGGTGCTGATGATCGGGCACTGCGCGGGCCTGCGCAACCACCAGGAGATCGGGGACCTGGTGCTGGCGACCGCCTACATGCGCGATGACCGCGTGCTCGACGACATGCTGCCGCTCAGCGTGCCCGTGGTCTCCAACCACACGCTGAACTCGCTGCTGCTCGGCGAGCTCACGGCCCGCGGCCTGCGCAGCCGGATGGGCATCGTGTTCACCACCGCGAACCGGAACTGGGAGCTGCACCTGGCGATGGTGCAGGACCAGCTGCGGGCGTCGCGCGCCCTCGCCGTGGACATGGAATCGGCGACCGTGGCCGCGAACGGCTTCCGCTACCGGATCCCGACCGCCACCTTGCTCGCGGTCAGCGACAAGCCGCTGCACGCCCGGCCCAAGATCAGCACGGACGCCCAGGACTTCTACACCGCCAGCCGCCGCCAGCACGTCGAGATCGCCATCTCGGTGGCCCGGAAGGTCAGCGAGCTCTACCCGGGAGGGCTGCCGGCCGCGGGCCTCCGCTCGCCCGACGAGCCGCTGCTCGGGGTCGCCCCGGGAAACGAGCAGTCACTCAGGTAGCGAAAGGAACACAAGCGAAACCATCAAGGGGAACGGGCCGTGGCTCCGCGCCCCACCCCGCACGACATCGGCCCCCGTGAGGCGAACCGGCCGTGGCTCCCACGCCACCCCGCACGACATCGGCCCGGCCTGGCCGGGCCGTCGCCGTCAGGTCACGATGACCCGCGCCCGGTCCAGGTTCCGCACCCGGCCGTAGGGCGTATCCGGGTCACCCTCGCGCTGCGCGGTGACCCGCAGCACGGCGAAGTACGTTCCCGGTTCGGGGTAAGCGTGCTCCGCGCGGAGTTCGACCCGGGCCCGCGGGGCGTCGATAGCGGCCGCCGCTGAGCGGGTTCCGTCGCCCGCGAAGTCCCACTCGGCGGCGACGACCGGGCCGGCGCCCGGCGGCGCCTCGGCCACCGCGGTGAACGCGACCGGCTCGCCGGCGGCGACCTCCGCGCGGGCCGCGCCGTTGGCCAGCAGGCGGACGACGGGCTGGATGCCGCCGCGCTCGGCCGCGCCGGCCGGGACGACGACCTGCGTGTCGACGATGTCGTAGGCGGTGTCGGCCGGCCGGACGCCCTGCTCCGCCCACCGGCTGAGGTCCCGGAGCCCCTGCTGCAGGGCGCCGCGGTAGCTCACGGTGTGGGCGTGCGCGGCGGGCGTCCGCGGCTCGTCGTGCATCGCCCGGTCGATGAACCAGAGCGCGAACCGGTCCGCGAAGCCGTCTCCCAGGGCCTGCCGGACCGTCGCGCGGAACCAGTCCGCCTGCCAGGCGAAGGAGTCGATGTCCATGAGGCCCGCGAGCACCAGCGTCTTGGCCGTGATGTGGCCGGTGATGTCCGACCCGACCGTGCTGCGGGCCGCGATCGGCCCGATGAGCCGGGACCGCTGGGGGTAGGCGGGCTCGCCGTCGGCCCGGCGGAACTGGTTCCACCCGTACTGCGCCGGGTCGGGAACCTGATGCCGATGGTAGGTCTCGAGGGCCAGTGGCCAGGAGTTGTCGAGGGTGGCGGTGTCACCCGGCCGTATCGCCCCGACCACCTCCGCCCGCGCCGAGAGGGCGAAGGTCACCGTCGTTCCCTCGGCCGCGGCGATCGGGATGCTCGCCCCGGCCGACGCGCCGCTGGTCAGCGCGAGGTGCGCGTTGGTGATGTCCCAGCCGGGGACGGAGCCCAGCTCGAGCCGCGTCGGGAAGCCGGGGATCACCCGGGCGACGGACGTCTCGGCCCGGGCCCGCGCCGCCCGTACCGGCGACCCGGGATCGGAGCCGAGGTAGCCGGGCCTGGTCCAGAAGTCGTCTAGGTAGGCCGGGTCGATCGCCGGGACGAGGCCGGCGACGTTATAGAAGTAGCCGCTGCCGAGGTGCTCGTGGTCCCACCACCCGCGGGCCGGGAAGCCGAGCCGGGAGGCCTCGCGCAGCGCCGCCCGCTCGCCGTCGTCGAGTGCCGCGTACGGGTCGCCGCTGCCGCCGGCGTCGATGGCGTCAAGCACCGCGGCGAGCTTGCCCCGCTGGCGCAGCACGCGCAGCGCGTGCATCCGCACCGTGAACATGCTGGGGATCGAGTTCGGCGTGCCCATCACGTAGGGCAGGAAGCCGTCCCAGACCCCGTCGGTGTTCAGCGCCGCCCCGATCACCTGGTAGGAGCCGCCGCTGCCGCCGTACAGGTAGCCGTACGGGCGGTCGCCGCCGAACAGTTCCGCGGCCACGACCCGCGAGTACTTCGCGGCGGCGGCGTTGACCCGGTACGCGGCGATGGCCGGGTCGGCGGGCGGCACGCGGTCGGCGCCGCCGAGGTTCGTCTGCACGTAGTACGCGCCGCTGTCGAAGGTGAAGCCGAGGTCGCCGGCCGCGACGTCAAAGGCGATCGGGAACGGGCCGAGATCCTCGGTGCGGGCCATCGGGTACGTGTTGTGGAAGAACCGCCCCTGGTAGAGCCCGGCCGGCGGGAAGTAGAACGAGAAGCGCGCCCCGGTCCCGTCGAACCGGCCGTTCACGTAGCGGTGCGGGACGGGAGCGTCCCGCTGCTCGCTCGTCTCGACCACGGGGGAGTGGTACGCGGGGTCGACCGAGTCCGCGGTGACGCGGAACGGCGGGGACGGCTCGGGCTGCACGTCGTCGGGCATGCGCGCTCCTGCTCGGTAATCCAGTTTCCGCTCAATGATAATTACATTACCGTCGTCCGGGCCGCACCCGGACCTCGCTGCGTCCGGGTTAACAAAAAGTCACACGGGTGCTGTGAGAATGCGAAGAAGTTTGGGTATTGACGCTAACCCTTGTGAGGAAGATCCTCATCGCAAGCATCTTTTCCGACGATCGCGCACAGGAGCGCAGGACGGATGTGTTCGCCGATGAGAAATCTGAGACGCTATCGCGTCGTATGGAGGCTAGTCGCCGTCATGGCGTCGCTCGGGCTGGCTACCCTCGGGATCCTCGGGCTGCCGGGGACCTCGCAGGCCGCCGGGTCGCTGCCCTGCGACATCTACAGCGCGGGCGGCACGCCCTGCGTGGCCGCCTACAGCACCGTCCGCGCGCTGTACTCCGCCTACGACGGGCCGCTCTACCAGGTCAAGCGGGCCTCGGACGGCACGACGGCCAACGTGGGCCTGCTCGCGGCGGGCGGCTACGGCAACGCCACCGAGCAGGACACCTTCTGCGCCCACACCAACTGCGTGATCACCGAGCTGTACGACCAGTCCGGGCAGGGCAACAACCTGACCATCGAGGGCCCGGGCGGTGCCGCCGGGCAGGATGTCGGGGCCAACGCCGCCGCGCTGCCGATCATGGCCGGCGGCAATAAGGAGTACGGCCTGTACATCGCGGGGACGACCGGTTACCGGGACAACAGCACCTCGGGGGTCGCGGTCAACGGCGAGCCCGAGGGCATGTACATGGTGGCCAGCGGCACCCACGTCAACTCCGGCTGCTGCTTCGACTTCGGCAACGCCGAGACCAACAGCCACGACAACGGCGCCGCGCACATGGACGCCGTCAACCTCACCACGTACTGCGAATTCTCGCCGTGTACCGGAAGCGGCCCCTGGGTCGAGGCCGACATGGAGAACGGCCAGTACATGGGCGGAGACGGCAGCAACCCGAATGACACGACGAGCAACAGCGACTTCGTCACCGCGGTGCTGAAGAACAACGGGCAGACGACCTTCGAGCTCAGAGGGGGCAACGCGCAGTCCGGCGGCCTGTCGACCTACTGGGACGGGTCGCTGCCCAGCGGATACGCGCCGATGCACCAGGAAGGCGCGATCGTGCTCGGCACCGGCGGCGACAACAGCAACGCCTCGGTCGGCTCGTTCTTCGAGGGCGTCATGACCTCGGGCGACCCGAGCGACGCGAGCGACAACGCCGTGCAGGCCAGCATCGTCGCCGCCGACTACAGCGGCAACTCCGACGGCCCGCCGGCCACGGCCGGCACGATCGGCGGCCCGGGCGGCCAGTGCGTCGACGTCCTCGGCGACGACACGGGGACGGACGGCACGGTGGTCGACCTCTGGAACTGCCAGTCGACCGCCATCGACCAGCACTGGACGCACAACTCCGACGACTCGCTCAGCACCCTCGGCCGCTGCCTCGACATCGACGGTGACGGCACCGCGGCCGGCACCAAGGTGGAGCTGTGGGACTGCAACGGCGTCGGCGGCCAGAAATGGGTACAGCAAGCCAACGGCTCCCTGCTGAACCCCCAGTCGGGCCTGTGCCTCGACGATCCGAGCGGCAACACCGCGAACGGCACGGTGCTGCAGATCTACACCTGCAACGGGGCGTCTGCCCAGGTGTTCGCGGTCAACGGCGGCGGCATGATCGACGGTCCCGGCGGGCAGTGCGTCGACGTCGCGGGCGACGACACCGGGGTGGACGGCACGATCGTGCAGCTCTGGGGCTGCCAGTCCTACGCGGTCGACCAGCACTGGTACCACAATTCCAACAACTCGCTCGAGACCCTCGGCCGCTGCCTCGACATCGACGGTGACGGCACCGCGGTCGGTACCAAGGTGGAGCTGTGGGACTGCAACGGCGTCGGCGGCCAGGTCTGGGAGCAGCAGTCCAACGGCTCCCTGCTGAACCCCCAGTCCGGCCTGTGCCTCGACGACCCGGGCGGCAACACCGCCAACGGCACGCAGCTGGAGATCTACACCTGCAACGGCACCGCGGCCCAGCAGTTCGCGCTGAGTTAGCGGGCCCGGCCCGCCCCCGCTCGCCCGGCGGTTTCGCGCCGGGGTCAGCGGGCGGCGGGCCGCTCGCCGGCCATCCGGAGGTCGTCGACCTGGCTGGCGAGCAGCTGCCGGCCCTCGGCGGCGATGCCGTCGTCGGTGACGACGGTGTCGGCTGCCGACAGCGGGCCGAGAATGTGCAGCCCGATCGTGCGCCACTTGGTGTGGTCGGCGAGCACGACCAGCCGGCGGGCGTGGCCGATGAAGGTGCGGTTGGTTTCCGCCTCCGAGATGTTCGGGGTTGTGAAACCGGCGACCGGGTCCATGCCGTGCACGCCGAGGAAGAGCACATCGACGTACATCGAGCGGATCGTGGCGTCCGCCGTGGGACCGACCAGCGCGTCCGACGGCGTCCGGAAATCCCCGCCGGTCAAGATGACGTGGGACTGGCTGTCCTCACCGTGCTGCAGCTCGTTCCATACCTTCATCGAGTTGGTGAGGACGGTGACACCGCCGATCCGGGCCAGCTGCCGGGCCAGCATGTAGGTGGTGGTGCCGGCCGACAGGCCGATCGACGAGCCCGGCCTGACCATGGTGGCGGCCAGGCGGGCGATCGCGGTCTTCTCCGCCTGCTGGCAGAGCACCTTCTTGTCGAAGCCCGGTTCTTCCGCGCCCCGCTGGGCCAGCACCGCGCCGCCGTGCACGCGGTCCAGGCGCCCGTCGTTCTCCAGGCCGGCCAGGTCGCGGCGGATCGTCATCTCCGAGACCGATAGCTGCTCGGCCAGGCTGGAGATGAGCGCCGAGCCGTTGAGCTGCAGCTCGTCGAGGATGCGCTGCCGCCGGAGCGCTGCCAGCATCGTCCGCCGCCCCTTCGCGCTGAACGGTGAAGCCAGGTCAGTTACCCAAGCAGCCTAACAAGCGCCGCCTCGGCGGCAAGCGGGCCTCGATCCCGGTCCCGCTCATACGCGGGCAAAGCGTGTACTACTGCCGGCCCGGTGGACGCGCCGTCGGATGAGGATGTCTCGGCCGCGTTCGCTAAGGGAGACCCCGACGCGCTCCGGCTCCTCTAGCAGCGTTTCGGCGCCCTGGTCTACAGCCTCGCCCGCAAGTCCCTGCCGGCCGCCGCTGACGCCGAGGACGTCACCCAGCAGGTTTTCGTGTCGGCCTGACGCGGGCGGGACACCTTCGACCCGGAACGCGGTTCGCTGGCGGGCGGGCTGATCGCCATCACCCGCAACCGGATCGCCGACACCCTGCGCGCGCGGCGGCCCGGGGTCCCCTGGTGCCCGGCGTGCTCGCGTGACGCCAGGTCGCATCCGGCCGCCCCGCCCGCCGTCATGATCACGAAGACTTAATTCCTGGCGAAGGAAAAGCATGTTATAAGTGCACAAACCCTTCGTGATCACGTCCTGGCCCGGCCTCACGCCCCTCACCCCGGAAATTGACCATCGTTAGTGAAAGACCCCCGCTATCGGGTGATAGCGGGGGCGGTGGCCCAGAACGGGCGGCCGGGCGCGGGGGTAGCGGCCGTCTCAGTGCTGCGGCGGGAGTCCGGCCACGATCGGGTGGTCCTTACGGATCTTGCCGATCGAGGACGCGCCGCCGGGAGAGCCGATCTCGTTGAAGAACTCGGCGTTGACCCGGGTGAAGACCTGCCACTCGGGGGCCAGGGTGGAGTCGAGGGAGATCGCGTCGACCGGGCAGACCGGCTCGCATGCGCCGCAGTCCACGCACTCCTCCGGGTTGATGTACATCATGCGGTCGCCCTCGTAGATACAGTCCACGGGGCACTCGTTGATGCAGGTCTTGTCGAGGTTGTCGACGCAGGGCAGCGCAACGACGTAGGTCATTTCGGGAACTCCCTCTGTTGTCATGCTGGGCGCGAGCACACAGAAGATCCTGCTGCGTAAAACGCAACAGTTCCGGAGGGTAAAGGCCCTGGGGGCGGGGTTTGAACAGAAGGAAATTTAATTAATATTTATTACGTCGGCCCAGGTAGCGGCCGTGGACCAGCAGCAATATAGGCGACCTTGGTAGCCGCCGTATTGAAACCGTTATCTGTCCGGAGACGGAAACCCCCTAGGGGTGTGGCCGGTCGGCCCGAGGCGTACACCTACCGGATGGACCGGATGCGGTAGACCATGGTGGCGCCGAGGAACGTGAAGATGCCGGCGAACGCGAACAGCACCCGGTAGCCGCCGAGCTGGTCGATGATCAGCGCCGCTGCCACCGGGCCCAGGGCCTGCGGCACGTTGTTGCCGATGCTCATGATGCCCAGGTCCTTGGCCCGGGTGGCCGCGTCCGGCAGCACCTGGGTCACCAGGGCCTGGTCCACCGACAGGAAGGCACCGTAGCCCGCGCCGAGGAACACCGCCGCGATCAGCGTGGTGGAGAAGCTCGGCCAGATCACCAGCAGGACCGCCGCGATGCCCTGCAGGACGGACGCGATCGCGACGAATACCCGGCGGCGCCCGGACCGGTCGGAGAGCACGCCCCCGCCGTAGGCCGTGATCAGCGTGAACACCAGGTAGATGGCGATGGCGTAGAGCAGCGCGGTGTCCGGGTCCTTCAGGTGCAGGTAGTTGGTGAAGAAGTACAGCAGGTAGGTGGTGCCGAGCGCGTTCCCGGTGTTGACCGCCACCCGGCCGCCGAACGCCCAGGCGAAGTCCGGGTGGGCCCGGGGCGACACCCACATCGCCTCGCCCAGGACCCGCAGGGTGAGCGGCGGCCTGGCCGCCCCGGTCGGCGAGTCGCGGTAGCGCAGCAGGAACGGCACCGAGAAGATCACCACGGCGACCGTCAGCACCAGGTACCCGCTGATGTTGCCGGTGATCACCTCGCCCAGCAGGGCCACGCCGACGAGCAGGCCGAGCGCCTGCGGTCCGAAGATCGCGCTGGAGATGATCCCGCGCTGGGTCACCGGCACCTGGTCGGCGACCGCGGCGAACAGCCCGGCCGACGCGATCGAGAAGCCAAGCGAGGCGAACATCCAGCAGATCATCACCCCCACCCAGGAGCGCTGCGGGCCGATCGCGACGAGGGAAAGGGCCAGCACGACCACCCCGGCCGCCATCCACACCCGCCGCCTGCCCCAGCGCGACCTGGTACGGTCGCACAGCGCGCCGGCCACCGGCAGCGCGATCAGCGCCACGACGCCGGCCGCCCCGTTGGTGATGCCGAAATCCCGCACCTTGTGTGCCGCGTCCAGCGCCGTGAACTGGTTCGGCAGCACGAGCTGGACGGGCACCAGCCAGGCCATCCAGAACCCGAACCAGAGCAGGGTGAACCGGCTGGTCCAGCCGACAGGTACCCGGACCGTCGGCTCCGCGGGTGTCTCGGCAAGGGCCATGCTGGGAATGTACAGGCCGGCCGCAGCTGTCACCACAATTCCCGACTTTCATCCGGACAGACGGCCGGCCTGGGGGCATCCGCGGTGATGGGGCGGAAACATCAGGCGAGAATGTCCCCATGGAAGATGACACGAACAGGCCATCGGCCGTGACCACCGCCCTTCCGCTGCTCCGGCATGCCACCGTGGCGGTCGCGGCCGGGCGAGTGGCGCTCGGCCTGGTCGCGCTGACCTGGCCTTCGGTTCCGGCCCGGCCGTGGGTGGGCGCGTCGGCCGACGAACTCGGTGCCGAGGTGTTCGGGCGGGCGATGGGCGCGCGTGACCTGGTGCTCGGCCTCGGCGCACTCACGGCGACGGCCCAGGCGCCGTCCGGCTCCCGGCCGGCTAGCGCCTGGTACGCGGCCGGGGCGCTGTCCGACGCCCTGGACTTCGCGATAACCGTGGCGGCGTGGCCGCGGCTCCCGCGGGCCACCCGGTGGCTGATCGCCGCGGCGGCGGGCGGCGCGGCGGTCGCGGGCGCCGCCGGGACGGCGGCCGCCCTCCTGGAGTAGCTATTGTGAACGGGTGCGGGTAGCGACGTGGAATGTCAACTCGGTCAAGCAGCGGGTTCCGCGGCTGCTGCCGTGGCTCGACGAAAGGCAGCCTGACGTGGTGTGCCTTCAGGAGCTCAAGGTAACCAGCGAGGCGTTCACCGGGCTGCTCGGCCCCGAGCTCACCGCCCGGGGCTACGCGTTCGCCGCCCACGGGCAGGCGCAGTGGAACGGCGTCGCCGTCTTGTCCAGGGCCGGGCTCGACGACGTGCGGGACGGGCTGCCGGATGAGCCCGGCTTCCCCGGGCCCGAGGCGAGGGCGGTCTCCGCGCTGTGCGGCGGCATCCGGGTGCACTCCGTCTACGTGCCGAACGGCCGGGAGCCCGATTCCGAGCACTACCGCTACAAGCTCGCCTGGCTGGCCGCGCTCAGGAACGCGGTGGCGGTGGGGCCGGAGGCCGCGCTGGTCTGCGGGGACATGAACATCGCGCCCGCCGACGCGGACGTGTTCGACCCGGCCGCCTTCGTCGGCCACACGCACGTCACGCCGGCCGAGCGGGCCGCGCTCGCCGACCTGGAGGCGCTCGGCCTGCGGGACGTGCTCCGCGACCGGTGGCCGGACAGCCGGGTGTTCAGCTACTGGGACTACCGGTCGGGCATGTTCCATCAGGACCTCGGGATGCGGATCGACCTGATCCTGGCCAGTGCGCCGGTGGCTGCCCGGGCGCGCGCGGCCTGGGTCGACCGCAAGGCGCGCAAGGGCACCGGGCCGAGCGATCACGCGCCGGTCATCGTCGACCTGGACGAGGCACCGGACGGCGACATCGGGCCGGTGGTCCCGCCGCCGTCGGCCCGTCCAGCGCGGGGCGGCACGGCCAGGGCCCCGCGATAGCGCCCCCCTTTGGCCTGGCATCGGTCGTATCGCCCCGCGGGTTATCGCCCTGTGGGTTGACGCTTATCGCCCTCCGGGCTGATGCGCGGCCGGGACGCAAATGCGTACTGTCGAATTATGAGTACACCTGTCCTTGCGGACGGGACGGAAGTCCGCACCAGCCCCGCGACGGCCAGGCTCCTGCTGCTTGGCGCCATGGCCGCGCTTTCCGCCGGGGCCGCCGCGATCCACTTCGCGGTCATGTTCGAGCACTTCAGTGAGTACTCCCTCTACGGGGTGTTCTTCCTGATTCTCTCCTGGGCCCAGCTCATCTGGCCCGTCGTCCTCATCGCGCTGCCGTTCCTCGCCTGGTCCCCGGCCCGGGCGCGGCCGCCGCGATTCCCGGCCGGCTGGTCCCGGTCCGGGCTGACACCGCTGGCCGCCCGCCGGATGGCCGTCTGGCTGTGGCTTGGCATCGTCGGGAACGTCGGTGTCCTGGTGGTCTACTTCGCCTCGCGTTCCATCGGGCTTCCGCTCGGCCCGGACACCACGTCGGTCGAGGCCTGGGGCGGCCTCGACCTGGTGTGCGCGACCGAGGAGATCCTGCTGGTAGCCATCGCCGCCGTGGTCCTGGCCCGCCCGGGGCTGCTCGCCCGCGCGGTCGGCTTCCGCGGCCAGGCGCGGTCGCTGGCCGGCCTGCTGGCGGTGCCGGTGGTCGTCGTCGCCGCGACCACCGCGGTCATGACGCCCGCGTGGGCGGGTTCGGAAGGCCCGGCCGGTATGGCCTCCGGCTCGTCGATGTCGGGCTCGAGCGCGGCATCGAGCGCGTCGGACTCGCTGCAGGGCGGCATGGGCGACATGGGCTCCATCAACGGCCAGTCGATCATGCAGATGTACGGCAACACCAACGCGCCGACCGCCGCGCAGGTGACGGCGGCCGCGAACCTGATCAAGGAAACCGACGCCAGCCTGGTCCGCTTCGAGAACGTGAACAACGCCCTGGCGGCGGGCTACACCTACCGGCTGGCCACCAACGGCGAGGAGCACCTGCTCTACGACGGCGGCAACCCCGCCTACCAGGGGCTCAACCCGGCCGACCCGTCGTCGCTGGTCTACGCGATCAACGTGAAGGGCCACGCGCCGATCCTGCTCGGCGCGATGTACCTGATGCCGGACGGCGTGAGCGGTCCGCAGGTCGGCGGCGGGCTGACCCGCTGGCACGCGCACCTGGAGGTCTGCGAGGGCGACCAGATCATCATCGCCGGGTTCGGCGTCGCGCTGCGCGGTCACTGTAACCCGTCCACCTGGACCGACCAGTACACCACCCAGATGCTGCACGTCTGGGTGGTCCCCTACTCCGGCGGTGTCTTCTCCGACGACCTGAGCACGGCGGCGACCACCGCCGCCGCCCAGGCCGCGCTCGGGGAGACCAAGCCGGGGCAGCTGGCGCCGTAAGGCTGGCCGGCAAGGGAGCCGCGAGCTGTCGAGGACGCGTGCACGCCACGGCACGCGTCCTCGACGTCGTTCCGCCGCTGTC
>Ga0302314_10009604_pt1 | contig 17078 bp, 10 predicted proteins | sample III_Palsa_N2_3_FD_200533 | JGI IMG/M metagenome (GOLD analysis project Ga0302314, IMG submission 200533) | Peat permafrost microbial communities from Stordalen Mire near Abisko, Sweden - III_Palsa_N2_3 | ecosystem: Environmental > Terrestrial > Soil > Palsa > Peat permafrost | place: Sweden...
GACGCATCGCCGCTGGCGCTGAAGATCGCACGGACGCTTACGGCGAACCCGGATTACTTCAACCTGCCGCGCAAGTTCAAGATCGCGGTTACCGGTTCGCCCAGCTGGGACTGCTATCCCGAGATCAACGACATTGCACTTACGCCGGCCACGCGCAGCGTGAACGGCAAGACGGAGGTCGGCTATTCGATCCGCGTCGGCGGCGGACTTTCGCGCGAGCCGCATGTCGCGGTGAAGCTGAATTGCTTCCTGCGTGAAGACCAGGCCGAGGCTGCGGTATATGCGGTGACGGACATCTTCCGCGAGCAGCTGGGACTGCGCGAGAGCCGTACCCATGCGCGCATGAAGTATCTCTTCCTCGCCGAAGGCTGGACGGCGGAGAGGTTCCTCGCTGCCGTGGAAGGCAAGCTGGGCTACAAGCTGGACGCTGCCGGAGACGAGATCGTTCCCAACGACGATTACCGCGATCACGCCGGCATCCATCCGCAGAAGCAGGCCGGGCTGAGCTACGTGGGCGCTTCGGTGATCACGGGCCGCATGACGTCTGACCAGTTCCATAAGGTGGCTGACCTGGCGGAACAGTATGGTTCGGGCGAGATCCGCTGCACCATCACGCAGAACTTCGTCATCATCAATGTGCCGAACGAAAAGGCGCAGGCGCTGGCCGCTGAGCTGAAGAAGATCGGCATAGAGGTGCAGCCGAACCAGTTCTATCGCGGCACGGTCGCCTGCACGGGTACTGAATTCTGCAAGCTCGCCATCACGGAGACCAAGGGTTTCGGCAAGTGGCTGGCGGAAGAGCTGGAAGGCCGCATGCCGGGATTCGCCGAGCAGCTGCGCATCAACATCACCGGCTGCCCGAACAATTGCGGCCAGGCCTGGGTCGCCGATATCGGACTGGAAGGCAAGAAGGTGAAGCACGAGGGCGTGCTGCAGGACGCGTATTACTTCGCCGTGGGCGGCGCGCTGGGTCAGCATGCGGGATTTGCGCGGCAGATCAATTACCGTGCCGTGGCCACACAGGTGCCGGATGCGATCGAGCACCTGCTGCGCGGCTATCTGAAGGACCGCAGCGAAGGCGAGAACCTGCGCAGCTGGTTTGCGCGGATGGATGATGAGCATCTGCGGACGCTGGCGGCGGGGCATCCTGTGCGGCCTGTGGACCACGATAAGGACGTGAAGCGTTCGCCGGCGGGAGTGGATTAGTTCGAGAAAAAATATGAGCCTGTTTCCTATTTTCATGAAGCTCACCGGACGGCCATGCGTTGTGGTCGGGGCGGGCAACATCGCCGAATCGAAGATACAGAGTCTTCTGGCGGCGGAGGCACGCGTCACTGTGATTGCACCCGACGCGTATGCGTCGGTGCAGGCGTTGGCGGCGGCGGGTGAGATCGTGTGGGAGCAGCGCGCGTATCGCGACGGTGATCTGGATGGCGCGTTTCTTGCGGTTGCGGGAACGGCGACGCCGGAGGTGAATCGCGCTGTATATGCGGAGGCGCGGGCGAAGGACATTCTCTGCAATGCGGTGGACGATCCGCCGTTCTGCGATTTTTATTTCCCGTCGGTGGTGAAGCGCGGCGACCTGCAGATCGCGATCTCGACGGCGGGCGAAAGCCCGGCGCTGGCGATGCGTCTGCGCAAGGAGATCAATGCCGCGCTGCCGGCGGACGGCGGCGAGTGGCTGATGGAGCTTGGGCGGTTGCGGCGCGAGGTGTTGGCGATGGAGCCGCAGAGTGAATCGCGCAAGGCGCTGCTGCACCAGCTTGCGGAGCGCAGCGTGTGCGGTGCGGAGTTCTGCCCGTCACGCCAAATAGCGCGTGCGCATGCGATTGAGGTTGCGAAGTGAAGACGGCACAAAAAGGCGTGGTGTACCTCGTAGGCGCGGGGCCGGGTGATCCGGAGCTGCTGACGTTGCGGGCTGCGCGCTTGTTGGCGACTGCGGACGTTGTGCTGCATGACGACCTGGTGCCGGATGCGTTGCTGGCAGTGGTAAATCCGCATGCGCTGGTGACCAGCGTGGGCAAGCGCTGCGGGCGGCCGCGAATCACGCAGAGCGGCATTCATGCGCTGCTGATCGATTCGGCGCGGCGGAATTTGAGTGTGGTGCGGCTGAAGTCGGGCGATCCGCTGATCTTCGGGCGCGCGGGCGAAGAGCTGCAGGCGCTGCGCGAGGCGGGGATCGCGTTTGAAGTGGTGCCGGGTGTGACGGCGGCTTCTGCGGCTGCGGCTGCGGTGGGGCTATCGCTGACGGACCGTCGGCATGCGTCGAAGCTGGTGTTTGCCAGCGGGCATCATGCGGCGGACAAGGACCAAAGTGCGCCGATCTTTGCGGAAAAGCCGCCGCAGGATGCGACGCTGCTGATCTATATGCCGGGGCGCGATTTTTCTTCGCTGGCTGCAGAGTTGCGCGGGCACGGCATTGCGGCGGATATGCCGTGCTGCTGCATATCGCGCGCGGCGAGCCCGGAGCAGACGGTGCAGGCGGTGACGCTGGGGCATCTTGCTGAAGTGAAGCCAGGCCCGGCGCCGGTGCTGCTGTTGATTGGGCGCGCGATGGCGGGTGCATTGGAGCAGAAAAGTGCTTTAGATGCGGTGACGCCGTTTACGGAAGAAATTCATCGCGCCGCTGAAATTCAGCATGCGGCGCAGACAAACCAAGACAACAATCAGCGCGGGTAGAGCTCGTAGGCTTGTGCGCGCTTGCGGAAGTCTGCGAGCGCGGGTTGCCATGCGGCGGCTATGCTGCGGGGGTCGTCTCCACGGTGCAGGGCAGCGAGCGTGGCGGCGTTGGCGATGATGGTCATGGTCTTATCCAGCTTAAATTTTTCAGGATAAAGGTGCTGCACGGCGCTGACGAGCTCAAGGCCGAGCTCGGGGGAGTCCAGCGCGTTGCGGTCTGTGAGGGTGATGCGGACGCCCTGGCAGGGAGCTGCGTTGCAGGGGTACGGCTTGTCTGCGGTGAAGGTAGTGGCGGCGAAGGTGACGCCTGGAATGCTGCGGGCGTTGAGATAGGCGGCGAGTTGCGGGCCGTTGATGAAGGTTGCGCCGATCTGTTCAAACGGGTGTTCGGACCCGCGGCCGACGGAGACGTTCGTGAAGTCAAAGAAGGCGACGCCAGGATAGAGGGTGGCGGCGGTGAGGGTGCGGAGGTTGGGCGAGGGGTTCGTCCAGGGGAGGCCGGTCTCGTCAAACCATTCGCTGCGATGGTAGTTGACCGCGGGGATGATGGTGAGCTGCGCGTTTAATTTCTTTTCGCCGTTGATGTACTGGGCGAGCTCGCCGAGGGTGAGGCCGTGGCGGGCGGGGAGAGGCATGTAGTTCACGTAGCTCTCGAGGCCGGGATCGGAGACGGGGCCCTGCACGGCGGAGGCGAGGAGAGCGGGGCGGTCGAGGAGAATGATCTCGATGTGGGCCTGCGCGGCGGCCTCGAGAAAGTATCCGGTGACGGATTCGTAGGTGTAGAAGTGCGTGCCTGCATCCTGCAGGTCGATGACGACGGCGTCGAGATCTTTTAATGCGTCGAGCGATGGGCGCTTCTGGGCGTCGGTTGCGCCGTAGAGAGAGACGACGGGGAGTCTGGAGGCGGCGTCGATGGTGCTGGAGACGTCTTTGGTATCGAGCGCGCCGGCGATGCCGTGCTCGGGGCTGAAGAGCGTGGTGAGTTTCAGGCCGGAGACGGCTTTGGCTGCGTCGGTGTTGAGGATGTCGATGGTGCGCCGGCCTTGAGAATCGAGGCCGGTCTGGTTGGTGAGCAGGCCGAGGCGGAGATGGCCGTTGTGGCGCTCGGCGATGGTTTCGAGTTGAGTGAAACGGTCGGCTTCGAGCGAGTCAATGCCGGTGAGGACGGCTTGTTTTTGATAATGCATTGCATCGGCTGCAGCGGTTGCAATGTCACTACGCAGCTTGTTGATGGAGACACCGCCGTTGGGATGCACGCGGTTGGTGAGGATGATGACGTAGGTGTCGCTGGCTAGATCCATCCAGAGGGATGTGCCGGTGAATCCGGTGTGGCCGAAGCTGCCGATAGGGAAGCGCACGCCGCGGGTGGAGGAGAAATCGGTGTCGATATCCCAGCCGATGCCGCGCAGGTCTTTTTTCTCCGTGGGCTGTTGGGGAGTGGTCATGAACGCGAGTGCCGGTTGTGCGAGAGGAAAGTTGCCGGGGCGGCTTGCGAGTTGATCGAGCAGCGCCTGCGCATAGATTGAAACGTCGGCTGCAGTCGAGAATAATCCAGCATCGCCGGCAACGCCGCCCATGCGCCGCGCGGTGGGGTCGTGGACGATGCCGCGGAGCATGATGCCGTTCTCGTCGTACTGCGTGGGCGCGATCTGTGGGATCCATGCGGCGGGCGGGAGGAAGCGCGTGTGCGTCATGCCGAGTGGCTGGTAGATGTGCGTGAGCGTGTAGTGGTCGAGGGTGTCGCCGGTGAGGGTTTCGATGAGTTGCTGCAGGACGATGTAGTTGATGTCGCTGTAGCGGAAGGCTGCGCCGGGGGCGGATTGCAGGGGCGAGGCGTCGGCTAAGGCGAAGGCGGCTTGCTTGCCGTACCAGTCTGTTTTGAGGTCGAGATCGGCGGGCAGGCCGGAGTAGTGCGTGGCGAGTTCGCGGATGGTGACGGCTTGCTTGCCGTTGGCGGCGAAGGCGGGGATATATTTGGCGACGGGGTCGTCAAACGAAAAGAGATGCTGGTCGTAGAGCTGCATCAGCGCGGTGGCGGTGGCGAGGCACTTGGTGAGCGAGGCCATGTCGAAGATGGTGTCTTCGGTCATGGGCTCGATGGCGGGCTTGTGAGCGCTTTCGAGCGAGCGGTTGCCGTAGGCCTTGTGAAAGACGATTTTTTCTTGATTGCCGATGATTACAACTGCACCCGGGATTTGGTGGGTGGCAATCGCTTTCTGGACGAGAGTGTCAATTGGCGAGAAGTCCGGCGCGGTTTGCGCGTGGGCGGATTGCGCGCAGATTAACAGCAGCAGGATTGCGATAACGGCTTTTGCGCGAGAACCAAGAAAAAAACTGGCGAGATAGCCGAGCGCGAAGGTGACGATGGCGCCGATGAGGACGTACCAGGTCCAGGCGATGAGCGGCAGCGCGAGGTGATGGCCGAGCAGTGTGATGCCGAGGGTGCGGGACTGGCGTATCCAGAGCGCGATGTTCAATGCAAAGCCGGTGACCATGCCGATGATGGCTCCGGTCTGGTTCGCGCGTTTGGTCAATGTTCCGAGGAGAAAGACGCCTAACAGCGAGCCGTAGGCGACGGAGGCGATGGAGAGGCCGATCTCGACGACGTTGCCGCCGCTTCGCGCCCGCATGGCGAGCGCGAAGAGGATGAGCGCCCACATCACGGTGGAGGCGCGGGAGATCATGTTGCGCTCGCGGTCGGTGGATTGGGGACGCCAGTGCAGGTAGAAGTCGACCACGGTTGTGGATGAGAGCGAGTTGAGCGCGGCGCTGAGGTTGGACATGGCGGCTGCGAGGATCGCCGCGATGAGCAGGCCGGTTACGCCAACCGGCATCTGCTGCACGATGAAGGTGGGAAAGATGTGGTTGGTGGTGGCAAAGGGCGCTGCCGGTGGGTGCTGCATGTAGAAGACGTAGAGCCCGGCGCCGATGAAGAGGAAGAGCGTGAACTGCATGAAGATGACGATGCCGCTGGAGAGCAGGGCGAGGCGCGATTCGCGCAGGTTCTTTGCGACGAGGAGACGCTGCACCATGAGTTGATCCGTGCCGTGGCTGGCCATCGTAAGAAATGTGCCGCCAAGAACGCCGGCCCAGAAGGTATACGTCTGCGAGAGGCTGAAGGCGAAGTGAAAGAGGCGGAGTTTGCCGGCGGAACTCGTGACCTGATGGATGGTAAGCCAACCGCCGCTGACGTGATGACCGAGCGACCAGAGTGCGACGAGGGTGCCGGCGATGTAGATGAACATTTGCACGACGTCTGTCCAGATAACGGCGGAGATGCCGCCTTCAAAGGTGTAGAGCAATGTGAGCGCGGTGATGATGGCGATGGAGAGCACGTCGCGCGTGCCGATGGCGATGCCCACCACGATAGAAACAGCAAAGACCCGGACGCCTTCCGCAGCGGCTCGGGTACAGAGAAAGAAGGCGGCGGTGATCTTGTGCAGAACGCTGCCGAAGCGGCGGTCGATGAGCTGGTAGGCGGTGAAGAGCTCACCTTGAAAGTATCGCGGCAGGAAAAGAACGCAGACCACGATGCGGCCGATCATGTAGCCGAAGACGATCTGCAGGAAGCCGAAGTCTCCGGCGAAGGCGACGCCGGGAACGCCGATGATGGTGAGAGTGCTGGTCTCGGCGGAGACGATGGAGAGCGCGATGGCCCACCAGGGGATGGTGCGGCCACCGAGGAAGTAGCTGCGGAGGCTACGGTCTTTACTGCGAAAGCAGAGGCCGAAGATGGTGATGGCCGCGAGATAGACGACGATGAGGAGGAGATCGGGCAGGCGCAGACGGGGGGTGGGCAGTGCGAGTGCGAGCGTCTGAAGCGATGGTGTCGGCAGAATCAGAGTGCGCCTCTCGCGCGCACAGGTGCGCGAAGGTTATGATAACCGCCCATGCCCTATTTTCTTGCAATCGATGCCGGCGGTACCAAGACGACCGCTTTACTGGCCGATGAGGGCCGCGTTCTGGCGCGCGCTTCCACGGGAACGATCAAGGTACTGCGCACGACGGAGCAGACGGCGGAGGCGCGGCTGACGGCGCTGCTGGAAGAGCTTTCCGCGAAGGCGGATGTTCCGCTGGCGAAGATCACGCGGACATGTATTGGGGCGGCGGGAGCGTCGGTGGATGCGGTGCGGCGCTGGTCGCAGGAGACGCTGGAGCGGCATGTGGGCGGCGAGGTGCTGGTCTGCGGCGATGAGGAGATCGCGCTGGATGCGGCCTTTCCGGGGATGCCGGGGATACTGGTCATCGCGGGAACGGGATCGATCGTGCTTGGCCGCTGTAGCGACGGCTCGCTGCACACGGCGGGCGGCTGGGGGCCGGTGCTGGGCGATGAGGGTTCGGGCTACTGGATCGGCGTGGAGGCGATCCGCACGGCGCTGCGCGCGCAGGACCGCCATGTGAACAGCTGCCTGCTTGCGGACATCCAGCGGCACTGGAAGATGGATTCTTTGCAGGCATTGATCGAGATGGCGAACCGCCAGCCTGTGCCGGATTTTTCCTCGCTGGCGCGCGTGGTGGCGGAGTGCGCTGCGGGCGGCGATGAGTTGGCTTTGAGCTTGTTGCAGCGGGCGGGGATGGAACTGGCGGATACGATCTCGCTGGTGCACTCGAAGATGATGGCGGAGGGGTGTGACGAGCCGGCCGGTGCGAAGACGACCATCGGCGTGGCGTTTACGGGCAGTGTGCTGGCGCACATTGCGCCGGTGCGCGAGGCGATGGCGTTTGTGCTGAAGAAGTCGATGCCGCATGCGGTGGTGATGGATGCGCCGGTGGATGCGCTGGATGGTGCGTTGTGGCGGGCAAGATCCGGGGCTAAAGCCCCTTCGTTATAAGTGGAATTCAGGGGCCTAAAGGCCCCTGCTCCCTCCGGGCTTTGGTTGCGTTCCGAATGGCTTAGCTGAGGAGTGACCCGCGGAGCATGGTGGCGTGCAATGCGCCGCTTTCAGTAAGGATGTTGAGGCTGGCTTCGTGGCCGGCGGCCAGTGTGCCGATGCGATCTTCCAGGCCGAGCATGAGCGCGGGATTGTAGGAGGCCATGCGCGCGGCTGTAGCCAATCCACAGCGGGTAAATGAAGAAAAATTCTCGACGGCGCGGTCCATGGTGAGCACGCTGCCGGCGAGCGAGCCCTGGTAGCTGCAGACGCCGTCTGCTACCTGCACTTCAAGATTGCCGAGCCTGTAAGTGCCGTCGGGCATGCCGGTGGCGCTCATGCTGTCTGTAACGAGGATGGCGCGGGAGTGCGGTTTTGCCTTGTAGTAGAGACGGACGGCAGCGGGCGCGACGTGGACGCCATCGGCGATGATCTCGGCGAAGAGGTCGTCGCGGTCCAGCACGACGCCGAGGATGCCGGGGTCGCGGTGATCGAAGGTGCGCATGGCGTTGAAGGTGTGGGTCGCTGTGGAGCCGCCGGCGGTGATGCCGGCGAGGGCTTCGGCGGTGGTGGCATTGCTGTGGCCGAGCGAGATGCGTACGCCGAGCGCGCGGGCGTGGGCGATGAGGTCGAGCGCGCCGGGGAGCTCGGGTGCGATGGTCATCAGGCGGATGTGGCCGCGCGCGGCCTGCCAGAAACGGTCGAAGAGCGGGATGCTGGGCGGAAGGATCTCATCCGGCGAGTGGACGCCGCGCTTGGCGTGAGAGAGAAATGGGCCTTCGAGATGAATGCCGAGCGGCGTTGAGCCATCGCCCGGAGTTTTGATGGCTGAGGCGATGCCTTCGAGTCCGCGCAGCATATCGTCTATCGGCGCGGTGACGGTGGTGGGCAGGTAGGCACCCACTCCGCGAGACGCATGGTGACGGCTGACGGCGGTGAGCGCGGCGGCCGTGCCTTCCATCACATCGTGCCCGGCGGCGCCGTGAGTGTGTACGTCAAAGGATGCGGGAGCGATGGAGTGGCCGCGATAGTCGAGATGGCGCGCGCCGTGGGGCAGTTCAACGGCGTCGCGAGAGGCGATTAACACAATGCGGCTGTCTTCAACGACGACAACGGGCTGCTCGATGGTCTCAAGCGGTGTGAAGAGGCGGTCGGCGGTGAGGACGGTGAGCATTAGGAGTCAGTTTACCGGAGCGGTGGAGCTCTTGTGGTGTTTCGATTTCTTGGCAGGCACCGGAGCCGGTGGCGGAGCGGGAGCTGGCGGTGGCGCGGTGACTGGAGCGAGTACGCCGATGCCGATCTCGGCTGCGGGTGGCAGGGTGTGGGCGTCGTCCCACTGGCGTGTCGCGGATTTGAACTCGTCGGCGCGGGTGATCCAGAGCTGTGTTTTGAGCGCGTAGAGCGCGGAGACGTTATGCAGCCAGTAAGGGCGGTTGCTGCGCAGCCACGCCTGCGTGTAGAGGTCGCCGAGCAGGGAGTAGCCGTCGCGCAGGTCCTGCATGCGACCGTTGATGCCGCCGATCTCGCTCAGCTCGTTACCAATGGCGGCGTGCTTGGTTTTGTCATATTGTTCGGCGTAGGCGCGGGCGTAGCCGGCGGTGATCTCGTCGGCGAGCTGGAACTTGAGGCCGATGAAGTCCATGCGGCGCGCGCCGAGTTCGAGCGCGTCGATGGCGTCGGGCTCGCGCAGGGGAACGCCGGAGGCAGTGGCGGCGTTACGCGCCTGGCCGATGAGGATGAGCGCGCGTTCGGCGTGCATGCGGAGGTCGTGGGTGTAGGGACGGATCTTATCGCCGTAGGTGAGGCCGTCTTTGCTCCACGGGTCTATCCAAAAGAGGCCGTTGGAGGCGTCGCCGGTCTTGGCGGTGTCTTTGAGCAGGGCGTGGGCGAGGATGAGCTCGCGCTGGGCTTCGTCGATGTCGCCGGTAGTGTCGCCGTGGAAGACGAGGCCGTAGCTCTGCTGGAATTGCGGGATGCTGCTCTCGCCGGGCTGCCATGCGGCGGCCGCGCCGAAGAGGACGCCGTACCAGTCGGAGTTGAAGAGGCCTTCGCCGTCGTCATTCCAGACAGTGTTCAGCAGACCGGTGCAGCCGAGCGCCTGACCATCGCGGGCGAAGCCCTGGATGTTGGCGAGGGCCATACCGTAGTTGGGATAGACGCGCCGCCAGTTGTTCACGCCGGGGGAGACCCATGTTTCCATGCCGGCGTTGGTGAAGGGCGTGATGAAGCGGCTGAAGCCCTTGGCCTCTGGGTTGTACTGCCAGGGGACGGCGATCATGTTTTGTTTCACGTCTGCGGGCAGGGCGGCGATGAGCTGCGGGTCGCTCATGGCGATATCGCCCCAGAAGAGCAGCTTGCGATGCAGCGGCGCGAGCGCGGTGTTGATGCGCTGCAGGAAGTCGAGATAGACGGAGCCGAGGCCGCGGGCGGCGACGTCTGCCTGCGTCTGGCCGGTGCCGAGCTCGACGGTCTCATCGGCGCCGATATGCAGGAATGGGCCGGGGAACTCGGCGGCGAGCTCGTTGAACCACGAGGTGATGAGCGCAAGCGAACCGGGCTGGCCGGGAGCGAGAACGTCGCCGTGCGGGGTTTCGGCGAGCGGCTGGTACTGCTCCCACGTGAGCATGTGGTGGAGATGGCCGAAGGCCTCCTGCTCGGGCACGATGGTGACGTGGTAGGGCTTGGCGAAGGCGACGAGCGTGGCGATATCCGCCGGAGTGATGGTGCCGCCGGGCGGTCCAGATAACGGCGTGGCGGCGTACTGCATGGTGTTCTCGAAGTACGGCGAGTAGAGGTTGATCTTGTAGGCCGCGAAGGTCTGGATCTGGTGCTTCTGGAAGTCGAGCGTGGGAACGGGGCCGCGCGATAGATCGTCGTCGATGCCGCGGTAGCGCATGGCGGGCCAGTCGCGGATGTTGGCGCCGTTCAGGAAGGGAATGCCGTTGCTGAAGATGACCATCTGCTTGAGCGTCTGCAGGCCGTAGAAGATGCCTTCCGGCGACGCGGCGATGATGGTGACGGCGTTGCCCGCGGTGATGAGCGCGTAGCCTTCCGCCTGCATGGCGGGATCGAAGGTGAGGCTCGCGGCGGTCAGGCGCGTCTGGGCGACGGGGTTGGTGGTGCGCAGCAGTTCGACGGTGAAGCTGGAGATGGTGGACGTGGTGCCGATAATGGCAGGAATGCCGCGGGCGGCGAGGGTCTGCGCGAAGTCGGATGCGGCGAACTTGTCGTCGACGTCTGTTGCGGGGAGTATGCGCACGCCATTGATGACCGGCAGCGCGGTTGTCTGGCGTACTTCGCGCGGCATGGGGATGAGTTTGAGCGCGGGAGCCTGCGCGTGCAGTGTGGTGGCCAGGGCGGCGAGGAGTACGAGGCCGGCGGCGCGGCAGGGGACGGGCAGCTTCATCCCTTCACGCTATCGCACTCCGGCGGCGGCGGAAAGCGGGTTCGGCGCAGGTACATAGTCGGGTACAACGGCGAAGAATCAGCGAGACAGGGGTGATAGCGGTAGAAGACAATTTTCTGGAGTCTGTCTTGATGGAATCGGTGTGTCTGCCGCAGCTGTAGGAGGGTATCGCTTGAAGAGGATGACGAGAACCAGCATTGCGCTTGCGGTTGTGATGGGCATCGGCATGGCGTGCGCGCACGCGCAGACGGCGGACACGGCGCAGGCTCCGGTGGCGAAGAAAAAGGCCAAGGCCAAGGCCAAGGCCAAGAGCGTGCAGGAGCAGATCGATGAGCTGCGTGTCTCCATGCAGACGCAGATTGACGCGCTCAAGCAACAGCTTGCGGACCGGGACGCGCAGTTGCAGGCGATGCAGAAGGCGGCGCAGGCGCAGGCGCCGGACGCCGCGATGAATGCGGATGCGGCCAATGCGAAGGCGGCGAAGGACGCAGCCGACATGAAGGCCATGAAGACACAGGTAGATGCGGCGAATACCACTGCGGTCGTTGCGGTGAAGATCGCGGTGGAGAACGCGAAGCAGACGCACGCGGAGGTAGAGTCGCCCGCAGCCATTCACTACAAGAATGTGACGCTGACGCCGAAGGGTTTTGTAGCGGCGGAGTCTGTGTGGCGCGAGCGCGCGATGGATACCGATATTGTGACGGCGTTCAACGCAACGCCGTATATGAACGCCGGGCAGGCGCATGTGAGCGAGTTCAATGGTACGGGGCGCCAGTCGCAGTTTGGCCTGCTGGTGCAAGGAAGCGTGCCGTTCGGCAAGCTCTCCGGTTACGTGGAGACGGATTTTCTTGGGGTCGGCGTGAACTCGAACAACAACCAGGGCAATAGCTATGCGCTGAGGCTGCGGCAGGCGTGGGGACAGATCGCCAAGGGCGGCTTTACCTTTACCGGCGGGCAGATGTGGTCGCTGGTGACGGAGACGAAGCACGGCGCTGGTCCGGGCGGTGAGGATGCGCCGCCGGTGGTGGACCCGGCGTACCACGTGGGCTTCAGCTGGGCGCGGCAGTATGGCGTGCGCGCGACGCAGCAGGTGACGAAGAGCGTGACGCTGGCGATGTCGCTGGAAGAGTCGCAGATGCTCTTCAGCGAACTGGGCACCAGCACGGCGAACGCGCCGACGAACTTCTTCTTCGGCAGCGCGGGCGGCAGCGGCAGCGACTTCAATCCCACTGCGAATTACACGGACAATCTTGCGCCGGATGTGATCGTGAAGGCGGCGTATGACCCAAGCTTCGGACATTTTGAAGTGGGCGGGCTGGCACGCTTCTTCCGTGACCGGTATTACCCGGGTAGTACCGCTGCGGATGCGACGAACCATACGGAGACGGGCGGCGGATTCATCTTCAACGCGCGCGTGCCGGCGTCGAAGTTCCTGGATGTGGATGTACACATGCTCACGGGTGAGGGCGTGGGGCGCTACGGTGCGTCCGGATTGCCGGATGTGACCGTGAAGCCGTCCGGGACGCTGGAGCCGCTGCGGGGCGACCAGGGGCTGCTGATGCTGATCGCGCACCCGACGCCGAAGCTCGACATCCTGGGCATTGCCGGTGGAGAGTATGTGCAGCGGACGTTTTACCGTAACGCGACCAACGGCACTGTGGGCTATGCGCCGCCGGATGCTCCCAATGGCAGCTGCAATACGGAGAGCGGGACGACGAACGGCACGGGGTACGGCCCGGGAACGGGCAATGCGAACTGCACCGGCGCGACGCGGGCGGTTCTTTCGGGCACGATTGGCTGGACCTACCGCATCTACAACGGATCGCGCGGCAAGGTGCAGTACAGCGTGGTCTACACGTATCTGACGCGCGAGGCGTGGGCCGGATTGGGTGGGACGGCTCCTACAGCGCCGGTGGCAGCGCCCAAGGCGACGAACAACATGATCTATTCGAGCTTCCGGTACTACATCCCGTAGATCTTCTACGCGGGAGTGTAGCCGTGCCATGCGGCGGTGCGGCGGATGGCTTCGCCCAGCGGGATGAGCGTGCGGAGATCGAGTTCTTCGCGGGCGCGCTCTGTGGACGGGACGTATTGGGCGATAGGCGAGCCGGGAACGGCCTTCTGATCGATCTGCACATGCAGGCCGGGGCGCAATGTGTTTGCAGTGACGGCTGCGAGTTCGGCGATGGAGACAGACTCTTCTGAGCCGACGTTGTATATGCTGCCGGCGGGTGCGCGCAGGAGCATCGTCCATAGCCACACCATGAGATCACCAGCATAGAGGTAGCTGCGGCGCGGCGTGCCGTCTCCCTTGATGTGCAGCGGTGTGCCGGCCATCGCGTCGCGGATGAAGTTGCCGATGGCGAAGTGCGCGTCGAGCGGAAGATGCGGGCCGGTGAAGGCGAAGCAGCGGGCGATGCTGGATTCGAGTTGCGCTTGTGCGAGGCAGAGGTTCTCGGACTCAATTTTTGCTGAGCCGTAGATGTTGTCCGCGGGCGCGCGTCCTGTGTAGCTCTCGGGGATGTGCGTGATGGCTTGCGGCTGCGGGCCGTAGACAGCGCCGGAGCTGGTGTAGAGCAGCCTGCGCGCGCCGGTGGCAGCGGCGAATTGCAGCGTATGACGTGTGCCGTCCACGATGGCCGCGCGAAGCTCGTCGGGCGTGCTGTTGGCCTGCTGGCCGCCGGAGTCGGTTGCGGCGTGGATGATGAACTCGTGATGCGCGGCAGGGAAGGCGTAGCTCTTCACATCGCCGGCGAGCAGCGTAATGGCTGCGTCATTGGCGAGATGCGGGGCCTTCTGCGCGAAGGCGGCGGGGTTGCGCGTGAGCACGGTGGCCTGCGCGTTCAGATTGAGTGCGCGGTTGGCGTGGAGGAAGGATTCCAGCAGCCAGCAGCCGAAGAAGCCGGTGCCACCGGTGATGAAGAGGCGCGCGTTGCGCAGAGAAGAAAAATCCGTATGCGTGAGGATGTGGTCGAGGTCGGCGGCGGAGACGGGCTTCATTGGCTATCGCGTGAGCGCTTCGTAAGATGCGATCTGCTTCATGGTGAAATCCTGCATCGCTGCGCCGGATTCCCATGCACGGTACCAGGCGACGAGCCACTCCAGCGCGGTTTCCAGGTTGAGCTGCGGCGTCCAGCCGAGGTCGGCGCGGGCTTTGCTGGCGTCGAGCTTGAGATAGCCGGCCTCGTGCACGCCTTCGTCGGGGTCGAGCACCCACTTTGCGCCGTTGCCCCAGAACTTCGTCATCTTCTCGGCGATCCATTCCACGGGCTGCGCATCGTCTTCGACGGGGCCGAAGTTATACGCGGTGGCGAACTTCGGATTTAGTTCATAGAGCTCTTCGGCGAGGCGGATGTAGCCGAAGAGCGGCTCCAGCACGTGCTGCCAGGGGCGTATGGCCTTGGGACGGCGGATGCGCACGTCCTCCTTCGCTAAAAAGCCGCGGACAAGGTCGGGGATGAGGCGGTCAGTGGACCAGTCGCCGCCGCCGATGACGTTACCGGCGCGGGCGGTGGCGAGGGCGGTGCGGTGCTCGGCGAGTTTAGCGAGCGGGAAGAACGACTGGCGGTAGGCTGCCGAAACGATCTCCGCGCAGGCCTTGGAGCTGGAGTACGGGTCGTAGCCGCCGAGCGGATCGGTCTCGCGGTAGGGCCACACCCACTCCTTGTTCTCGTAGCACTTGTCCGTGGTGACGGAGACGACGGCGCGGACGCTGGGCGTCTTGCGCACGGCTTCCAGCACGCGCGCGGTGCCGATGACGTTGGTCTCGTAGGTGCCGATGGGGTCGTCGTACGAATAGCGCACCAGCGGCTGGGCGGCGAGGTGCATCACGATGTCTGGCTTGAACTCCGTCATCGCGGCGTTGAGTTTGGCAGCGTCGCGGATGTCGCCGCGAATGTCTTCAATGACTTTGCCGACGCCGGCGACCTCAAAGAGGCTGGGTGTGGTGCAGGGGTCGAGCGCGTAGCCGCGGACCTCCGCACCCATCTTGGCGAGCCAGAGCGCGAGCCAGCCGCCTTTGAACCCGGTGTGGCCGGTGAGAAAGACCCTGCGGCCCTTCCATTTGTTCTGGCTGGCTACCATGTCTTCCACGGCGCCTTTCCGCTGGCCCACAGCTCTTCCAGCTGCTGTTTATCGCGCAGCGTGTCCATGGCCTGCCAGAAGCCGTGGTGGAAGAAGGCGTGGACCTCGCCCTGCTTGACGAGCTTCTCGATCGGCTCGCGTTCGAACATCTGGCTGTCGTCGGTGATGGTGTCGATCACCTTGGGCGAGAGCACGAAGAAGCCGCCGTTGATCCAGCCGCCTTCGTCGGAGGGTTTTTCCTGGAAGGAGTAGATCTGCGTGTCCTTCAGGCCGAGCGCGCCGAAGCGGGCGACGGGCTGCACGCTGGTGAGCGTGGCCTGCTTGCCGTGCTTCTTGTGGAAGGCGATGGAGGCGGTAATGTCGACGTCGGCCACGCCGTCGCCGTAGGTCATGCAGAAGGCCTCGTCGCCATCGAGATACTTTGCCACGCGTCGCAGGCGGCCGCCGGTGCCGGTGCCGTCGCCGGTATCGACGAGGGTGACCTTCCAGGGCTCGGCCACGGAGCCATGCACGGTCATCTTGTTGTCGGTCATGTCAAAGGTGACGTCGGAGGTGTGCAGGAAGTAGTTGGCGAAGTACTCCTTGATGACGTAACCCTTGTAGCCGCAACAGATGATGAAGTCGTTGATGCCGTGCTTCGAATAGAGCTTGAGGATATGCCAGAGGATGGGCCGGCCACCGATCTCGACCATTGGCTTGGGGCGGGTCGAGGTCTCTTCACTAATGCGCGTGCCGAGCCCGCCGGCGAGAATTACCGCTTTCATTGCGACCGTCCCTTATTTGGCTGAAATTCTACTGCAAAAACCGGCTGGCGCCCCGGAGAAGCATCCAACCCAACCAGTATAACTGCGTTATCCTAGAAGGGTTATGACAGATAAAGCCGCAGCACTCCGCCAGCAGATTTTAGACCTAACCCGCCAGTTCCAAGCCGAGGCGTTCCCAGCGAAGACCTTTGCGCCGGGAGCGGTAGTACCCGTGTCTGGAAAAGTCATCGACGGCGACGATATGGCCGCCGTGGTGGACTCCGCGCTGGACGGCTGGTTCACGACCGGCCGCTGGGCCAAGGATTTTGAGAAGAAGCTGGCGAAGTTCTTCGGGCTGCGCTCGGCGTCGCTGGTGAACTCGGGTTCGTCCGCGAACCTGGTGGCCCTGAGCGCGCTGACCTCGCCGAAGCTGGGCGACCGGCAGCTGAAGCCGGGCGATGAGGTGATTACCGTGGCCGCGGGCTTTCCGACGACGGTGAATCCGATCATCCAGAACCGGCTGATCCCGGTGTTTCTGGATGTGACGCTGCCGACCTACGAGGTGGATGTCGACCAGTTGGAGACTGCGTACTCGCCGAAGACCAAAGCGGTGATGATCGCGCACACGCTGGGGAATGTTTTTAATCTCGAAGCGGTGACGGCGTTCACCAAGAAGTACAACCTGTGGCTGATCGAGGACTGCTGCGACGCGCTGGGTTCGACGTACAAGGGCCAGAAGGTCGGCACCTTCGGCGATATTGCGACGGTGAGCTTTTATCCCGCGCACCACATCACCATGGGTGAGGGCGGCGCGGTGTTGACGGACAAGCCGGCGCTGCAGGTGCTGATCGATTCATTCAGGGATTGGGGCCGCGATTGCTGGTGCGAGCCGGGCGTGGACAACACGTGCGGGAAAAGATTCGACTGGCAGCTGGGGACTTTGCCCTGCGGGTACGATCACAAGTACACCTACTCGCACATCGGCTACAACCTGAAGGCGACGGATATGCAGGCCGCGCTGGGCGTCTCGCAGATTGCGAAGCTGCCGCACTTCATCGAGCGGCGCAAAGAGAATTTTTCTTATTTGAAAGCTGCGCTGAAGCCGCTGGAGCAGTATCTAGTGCTGCCCGAAGCGACGGAGCACTCTGATCCGAGCTGGTTCGGCTTTCCCATCGGCGTGAAGACGGATGCGCCGTTCACGCGCGACCAGCTCACCAAGGCATTAGAAGCCCAGAAGATCGGCACGCGGCTGTTGTTTGCAGGCAATCTGACCAAGCAGCCGGCGTATGAGGGCTG
>Ga0302314_10009605_pt1 | contig 17077 bp, 16 predicted proteins | sample III_Palsa_N2_3_FD_200533 | JGI IMG/M metagenome (GOLD analysis project Ga0302314, IMG submission 200533) | Peat permafrost microbial communities from Stordalen Mire near Abisko, Sweden - III_Palsa_N2_3 | ecosystem: Environmental > Terrestrial > Soil > Palsa > Peat permafrost | place: Sweden...
TCCCGCCTGCCTCCTCGATGGGATCCCTATTGATGAACCGTCCCACCGCAGCACTGTAGTATCTGTGGCCAGATACTCCAGTGCGGGGACGCGGGAACTGCGTTTTTGGGCCTGTCCGATTGCGCGGCCGCGAACGCGAGTGTGGGCGTGTGGAGGCGGCGGCGAGCATCGGCGGCTAAAAGGGAAAAGTCACAGGCTGAGGAACTCGGCGAAACGGCGGCGCAGCAGAGTCATCTCTTCCTCGTTCAAGGCGCCCAGGCGGCGTTCTAGTCTGGATACGGACACCGATTGGGCCTGCTGCAGATGGAAGGCACCCGGCTTGAGGAAGGGCTTGGAGATCGCCATTTCCCAGCGGTTGCCGCGCAGGGCTGTGGTGTGGGGCAAGATCGTGATCAGGGCCAATTCGTCGTCGGCCGGATAGTCCGTCAGGAGAAGACACGGGCGCACCTTGGCGACCATGCCCAGGTCGATCATCCAGATCTCACCGGCTAGCGCCACGGGCTGAGTCCTCGGCTTCCATCCGGTCCAGCAAAGCGAAGCCTTCGGCCGCGGAGCTTTCGAGGGCTTGCAACGCATCGGTCTCCTCTTCGTCGAGGGCGAGGGCGCGGCGACAGAGCAAACGACGCTCCGCGTGGGTGAGCTGCGGCAGGGCGTCGAGGATGTCGGTCATGGACATAAGCCTAAGCTGCACGAGAGGGCGGCGGTTTTCAACTCTCCCGTTCGCGGGGATGACATTGGGCGTGCGTCTTTTTGAGGTCGGCGATGGTGAGTTTCGCATAATGCTGGAGGGTGTCCAAGCGCTCATGGCCAAGGAGTTCCTTGACGTGCCAGAGATTGGCGCCGCCGCGGATCAGTTCGGTCGTGCAGCTGCGCCGGAAGGTGTGCGGAGTCACCGTGACGGGCAGATCAAGCCGCCCGGCATGCTGGTGCAGCCGGCGCCGGAGGACCGCGTAGTGCAGGCGCTGCCCATGGTGGTTGAGCCATAACGCGCGTACGCCCGGCTGGCGGACCAGAAACGGGCGCACCCCCTTCAGGTAACTTTCGAGGTGCCGCAGGGCGGTCCGGCCGATGGGCACGACGCGCTGCTTATTGCCCTTGCCGGTGACGAGGGCCGTGGCATTGCCCAGGTCCACGTCGCCCGTATCCAGACCGGTTAATTCCGAAGCGCGGATGCCGGTCGAGTAAAGCAGCTCCAACATGGCGCGGTCGCGCAGCCCCTCCGCGCTCGTCGTGTCGATCCGGTTCACGAGCTTTTTCACCTGGGCGTGCGCCAGGACGCTCACCGGCAAAAGCTGCGGCTCGCGGATGTAAGGCAGGGCGCCCACGAGTGCGGCCGGCAGGACGCCGCGCCCGCCCAGCCAGCGCAGCAGGCTGCGGACCGATTCGATCTGCTTGTTCACGCTCTTGGGTTTCAGCGGCAAACCCTTCGCCGTGCGCCACGCATGGAGATGCGTGAGCCACCGGTCCAGGTGCTCCCGCCGGAGCTGGTCGGCCGAAAGCACCCCCTCCTCGCCCAGCCAGCGCAGGAACACCAGGCACTGGAAACGCACCCCGCGCAGATGCACCGGGCTTTTTCTTAAAACCCGGCCGTGGTCCAGATACTCGGTAAGCCAATCGCCGAGAGTCTTCATCGGCCGAGGCGGCTTTGGCGGTGCATCGCCTTCACGTCCGCAATCGAGAGCCGCAGGTAGTGGGCCAGGTGCTTCATCGTCGCGTGGCCGAGGAGTTCTTTCACGAAGAAAGGATGCGCGCCATTTTGCAATAGATGCGTCGCGCAGGCCCGCCGCAGCGTGTGCACCGTGATCCGGCGCAGCCGAGCTTTCCGCGCGCACTTTTTCACGACGGCATCGAGCGCGGGGCTGGCCAGGCGGCCGCCGTGCAGATCGATCCACAGGGCCGGCTCGTCGAGCTTGCCCTTTAAGAGCTTTGGGCGGGTGTGCTGCGTGTAGCGCCCCAGCCAGCGCACCGCCGCCTTCGTGAGCGGCAAAACCCGCTCTTTGCGGCCCTTGCCGGTGACCCGCAGCGTGCCGGCCTCGAGCGCCACGTCGGTCGCGTCCAGCCGGACCAGTTCCTCGCGCCGGGCGCCGGTCGCATAGGCCGCCTCTAAGATCGCGCGGTCGCGGACGCCGAAGTTTGTCGCCGGATTAGGCCCCGCCAGGATGCGGGCCATCTGTCCCGGCGTGGGCACCGGCAGCAGCCGCCGGGCGACTTTCGGCAGCGTCATCGCCGCGGCCGGATTGATGAAGAGCAGGCCGCTTTTCTCCAGCCAGCCCAACCACCCCCGCGCCGCGCGCAGGTACACATCCACCGTGCCCGGCGCCTTTTTTTCGCGGACCAGTTCCCCCCGCCAAGCCTCCAAATCGTCCGCGCCTACGTCGGTCAGCCGCGCAACTTTTCGGCCCCCCAGGCAAAGCCGCAAGCTGTCCAAGCCGTTTCGATACACCGCGCTCGTCCGCTCGCTCGCGCCCCGGGCGCCCAGGTCCGCGAACCAGGCCGCCGCTTCGGCCGCGCCCACCAGTGTTCTATTACGAGCCCCATCCACCCGCTTAATCCAAGTTCCCCGCCAAGCGGAACGGTCACTGGCTAAACCTTTATCCTTTAGCCGCTTGTATTTCTTCTTCACCGGTGCAAAGGTGCCAAAAAGGGGGGTGCAACGGTAGGGCAACGGTTCAGGTCACCGGCCGCAGCTGCGCGGGCGTCTTGAGCCCCAGGAGGAACTTGCCTCCGTCCTGACCGCGGCCGTCCCAGGCCAGGCCATAGCGGTGGAGCACCCCGTTGCGGCCGCTTTCGGTCACGATGTATTCCAGTTCGGCCAGTTCCGAGAGGTAGCGATGCACCCGCGCGTGCGTCCACCCGGCAAACTCCCGCACCTGGCGGCGGCTAAAGGAAAAATGGGCCAGGGCGTTCGGCTCCTTCGCGGCCACTTGGCCCCACTCCGAACGCATCCGGTCCAGGATGACGAGCAGTTCGTACCCGGGCCGGGAAAGTTCGTCCAGGGAGTGGCCCATCAGTTCGGTCGCCAGTTCGTTGGCGAGCCGGATATCGGCCAAATCCGCCTCGACGTAGCGGCGCTCGCCTCCGGCGCCGCTCCAGGTTTTGACTGGCTTTTGGCGCTGCCGCAAAAACGCGATCGCCTCGATGAGCCGGAGGTATTTCGGCTGGTCGCGCCGGGACGGCAGCCGGTCGTCGCCATACGAGAGCTGATCGGCATACGGATTGACGACGTGCAGCGGCGCCAAGATCCGCTGGAACGCCCAGTGCCGCCGCAGGACCGGTTCGACTCCCGCCTCGTCAGCCAAACCATGCAACGTGTGGCGGCGGCGCTGGAAGGCCAGGATTTCCCGGGTCTGCGCCCTCCCCTCATCCACGCTCGTGACAAAAAACCGGCTCTTGGTTTCGGCATCGGTCTCCGGATTGGTCGTCGTGAGGAAAACGGCCGTCGGCCCTTCGACCTTGTTCGCCATCGTGACGAGGCGCCCGGTGGCCGGGTCTTTGATCGTGGACTCCGTGACCAGTTCGCCCGCGCTGATCAGATTGCGCAGGGCGTACATCGCCTCCTGCACCCCGTCGCCTTCCTCCAGGGCGAGCACCTTGTGCCGGAGCGACGTACGCTCCTTGTAAAAGAGCGCCTTGCCGGAGAGCGACGTGAGCTTGATCAGGTCCTCCGGCGGGCAAAAGGCGAGCGCCGCGTCCTGGAGCGCGGTCTTCCCCGCGCCGCTACTGGAGAGGATCAAAATGGCGAGGGGCCGCGGGAGCTTGCGCGAGACCATGGCCAGGTAGCAGAGGATTTTATTGGCCCGCTCCCCCACCAAACCGCACCGCTCGTAATCGGCCAGGATCGTCTCGATGAGCTTCGGATCCTGGGCCAGGGTTTCGCCTTCCAAGCGGTCCTGCGCGGACAGCGCCGGGGCCTCGGCCCCGGACCCCGCGCTTTGCGCACCGGCTTCGCCGCTGCGCAGCGCTGCGGTTTCGCAGGCGGTGAGCAGTTTGGCCAGGTCCGCCTCGATCGTGTCGGCGGATTCTTCGAGGATGCGGACCAAATCGAGCGCGAGTTGCCGGCGACTCCGGGCCGAGTACAGATCGAGCGTGTCCACGTGGAGCTTGCCAGAACGCTCCACCCGCATCGTCGCTTTTAGCGCCCGGGCGCTCTTCTCCAGGCCGCGCACCTCGTAGCGGCGCAGCCCGAAGGTGAGCGCGAAGCCGCCCGGCACCGCCGCGGCCCCGCCCGCGGGCGGCGGCGGCGGCGCGGACGGCGGCGCCAGGAGCGCCGCCAGTTTTTCCGCCCCGTGCTTCATGAGGTACGAGTTGGGGTCTTCCCCCTCGGGCAGCGCCACGGCCTCCACCGCCAGGCCCCGCAAAATTTCTTCCTTTAGCCGCTGCGCTCCGGCGCGCCCGGCTGGGTCGCCATCCAGGCAAAGCGTCACACGCTGCACCCCTTGGGCCCGCAGCGCCGCCGCGTCAGCGCCGCTAAAACCATTCGCACTCTGGATGGAAAGGACGTTGCCGACCCCGGCGACCAGGACGCTCAACGCATCGAGCACCGACTCCGCAAAGAAGACATGCGGCGAGGCCTTCAGGATCGCGGCGTTCCACAGGCCGCGCGGCCGGTTCGGCAGATAGACGTGACGCTTGCCTTCGCCGTCCGCCGCGGCGGCGATCGACCGGCCATACAAGGTCACGATGCGGCCGTCCCCATCGCAGACCGGAAAGACAACGCAGCCAGCGAAGCGCTCCCGGCCGCGCTCATCCAGGAGGACGCCCAGGGCGCGCAGTTCCGCGCGCACCGCGCCCTCCCGCGGCAAAAGCTGCGCCAGCTTGCCTTCGGCGTAGCCCACCCGGTGCTTTTCCAAAAGCCCCAGATCGCAAAGACCCCGCGATTCCAGGTAGGCCCGGCCCGGACTCGCGCCAAAGGCCTGCGCATAAATCGTCACCACCCGCTCCAGGAGGATTTGCGCCCGCTCCTCGGGCACGGCGGGGGCCGCCGCTTCTTTTTTAGCCGCCACGGTCGCCGCCGCCGGGACCAGGCGGGCGGCGCGGCGCACCGCCGGGCCTTTAGCCAAGAGCGCGTCCACCGCCGCACGGAACGTGACCGCGTCCGCCTTCATGACAAAGTCAATCGGACCGCCCCCCGCGCCGCACCCCAGGCAGTGAAAAAGATTCTTGGCGGGCGTCACGACGAAGCTCGCCGTCTTGTCTTGGTGGCCGGGCAAGGGGCAGCGGCCGATCAGGTCCCGGGCGCCGTGCTTTTTTAGTTCCACTCCGCGCGCCCGCACCAAGGCCGCCAGATCGGTGTCCCGCTTCAAGCACGCAATATCAGTTTCGCAGATGCGCGCCATGATCATCCGCACCCCCGGCCGGTGGCCGGATCGTAGCGTCCGCCATCGGTGTCCAGCAGCCGGCTCCAGCGCTTCTGCGCCAGCGCCGGGTTGCGCTGGGCCAGCCGGAGCATCCGCCGCCCATCGTCCTGCCAGCCGCAGAGCGATTGCAGCCGTTCCTCCCAGCCATGCTGCCAGGCCTCCCGGATCACGGCGCGGCCGAGCGACGCCAGTTCCACCGGCACGCCCTGCGCTCGCGCCCACTTTTCCCAGCCGTCCCACGGATAAGCGCCGTAGGCGCTGCCCAGCACCTCGCCGCCGCGCAGCCGCGGCTCCTCGTCGGGCGGCTCGACCTCCCACCCGTGGCTGCCCAGCCAGGCCGTCACCCGCTCGTGCTCCCACGAGCCGGGCCGCTCCAGCGCCACGGCCAGGTCCCCCACCAGCGCCGCGAGGACCGTCTCCAATTTGCGCCCGGCGTATTCCCGGGCGAGCTGCGCCGCCGCGCGGCGCGTTCCCGCCGCGACAGGCACCCGGAGCGTAACCCCTTGGAAACCCCGCCCCCCGCCAGCGGCGTCAAGCCCGAAGTCGATTGAGTTTGTCATTTAGTAACCTAAAATCTAGTTACTAACTATAGTTTGTAACGTCAACTCCCTTCTTCCCCTCTATGGAGCCTCCCGGGCTAAAATCGCCGTATACTCTGGCCACTATGGCCAGACCCGTCACCAAGCGCGGCACGGATTTCGGACTTCGGCTCGCCGAGGCCCGGAAGGCCGCTGGGCTTACCCAACAGCAGCTCGCGGACAAGCTCAGCGTCTCCCAGCAGATGGTCGATTACTACGAGCGGCGCGCCCGCAATCCTTCCGCGGAGTTCGTGCGCCGGGCCGCGGGGCTCCTCGGCGTCTCCGCCGATCTGCTCCTCGGCGCCCCGCAGCCCCGCCTCAAGCGCGGCCCGCCCTCCGAATGGGAAAAACGCATCAGCGCCATCCAGGAGCTGCCCCGCGGCAAGCAACGGGAGATTCAGAACGTCGTCGACGCCCTCATCGCCAAGGCGGGCTGAACCAGCCCGCGGCGGCCGTCAGGCCGCTCGGAGGATTTCAGTGCCCGCGCACTCTCCCCGTTCGCCCCGGCCCTCCGGGGCGAGCGCAGCGGGCACCAGCGAGCGCCGGGCCCAGCGGACCCGGCCGCAGGCGTCCGCAGCGCAGCGTAGGCCGCCGGAGCCGAGGGCCGACCGGAGCGCCAGCGCAGGGAGCAAGCGGCCGACCCGCCGCTCGGGGCGGTTGAGGCCGCGCGGCAGCCCGATGGGCGCAGCCCGGGTCCCCACCGGGCACTCCACGGCGGGCGCGACACGAAGCGCAGCGTAGTGACGAGCCAGCGGCCGCCAGGCCGCTGCCCTCGGCGCGCGGTCCTCCGCGCGTCGGCCGCCGCCGGTGGGGTTGGACTCTTACCGCACGGAGCCGTTTGCCCGCAGCGCGTCAGCGCGGAGGGATCGAAGGAGCGCAGCGACTGAGACAGCGCAGGAGGACAGCAGCCGGCGTGACAACCCGCGCGCAGGGCGCAGCCCGAGCATGGGCTGGCGCGACGGGTGCCGCTCGGGTGTCAATATCGACGGAGCCAATACGATGCGGCGCAGCAAAACGGAGAGGGAAGATCTCAGCCTGCCCTCTAGATTCAAGCCGAAAAGGTGTCCAGCAGTCCCCAGTTCACGCGGTGTGCAGTCAAAGGAAAAAGATCATGACTCATAGCAATTTGGACGGATGAACCAGATCGACGCCACAGATTTTTCTCCATGGTTCTTGAACCGTATATAACTGCAGTATCCTGTTGTTATTGGCTGCTCTAAACTGATGCAGAACCCTATACTTTGTTGACTTAGTATAAGCCTCGAAATTTAGGGTATTTCCATTTATCGTCACTTTAGATATTTTGGATCTCTCACCGTCCTCCTTGTCGTAAGAAGTAATCGCAACTGTATTTCGTCCAAAAGCTATATTATATATTACATTTGAGTCATTGTTTTCCCATTTTCCCTCAAGTTTTTGTACTCCGCGCGATATTTTAGCTTGGAAAACTCCGACTGAATCGGTTCGCAGATTCGATTCAATTGCTCCAGTTCGTCGCCAAGTCGCGTGAAGCGTTTTTAGCATCAAGAAACATTTTCCTGAGACTGGTTTAATTTTCATTGCACTACGACTCTTTGTCGACGGTTCGATCAACGTAAGCTGCAAGTACGTGCCATCCCACCGGACATTCCTAATATGGGTCGCGAGCTTTCCGTAGCGATCAAAGCTGAGAATCCTCGGTCTCTCTCCCAGAGTAGTAATTTCTAGGATCAATCGGTATCCCTCTTCAGCATGCACCCAGATTCCTTCGAGACACTGCAAGTGATGCTTTTTCATGGCTTAGTCTTTGGTTCGCCCCAGCCAGGCGGTTTTGGTTTGCTTATCCACTTTCCGTTCTGGTCTTTCTTAAGAATCCGGTTCGGGTTATTCGGATCTTGGCGCGAACCTTTCTCCACCTTTGGATCGTTTGCCTCCCAATTTCGCTCACCTCGGAATCCCCCAGAACCCCGCATCATATTATAATTTGGCAGGCTGACCGGATGTTTATACACATAATACCCTCCGCCTCCTACAATTACTGCGCCCAAGAGATAGATCCCGCCAACTGCCTCACCCTCCGGAAAAGTCAGAACCGCCCCCACTCCTACCAATCCGACTTTAGTGGCTTTGCTCAGTTTCGCTGCCGGCACTCCGCCCCCAACTATTACTGGGCCCATCTGAAGAGCTGGGCCGCCTGCCGTGTAGGTGATAGATGCCCCCGGGCTAAAACTCACCGGCATTCCTGTGAAGTCGCTGACAGCTCCATAATCTGGTCCATCTGCCGAGACGTTCATTGAGGGCAAGACACTCGCTTGTCCGGCCCAATCGTTTGTTGAGCCTGAGATCGGCGCTTGCGTTGCGGCAGTGCTTGCTGACTGTGACGAAGGATTGGCTGCAGTCGACGGCGAAGAGTTTGGATCACCAGTCGTCGCTGTTGAATCGTCGGTAGTGCTAGCAGCATCGATCGCTCCATTCAAGCTATCGGTCGTCTGTGTAGTCTGCTTGGTCACAAAACTACCGAAGCTATTGTTAATACTTGTGGGATCGAAGGTGTTGTTGGTCGGGACCGTCGAATCAAACGAATACTGTCCGTTCATTAGCGCGCCGGATTGCGATACCCCATTCGGCGTATTGGACTGCTGGGTTGTTTGCGTCGGGGTCGGAGTCGGGTCGGGAGTGGGGTCAGGAGCCGTAACGCCCGAGCTTTGATCGGTATCGTCAAACCCGTCCCCTTCATCTCCATCCTGCCCATCTTGGCCCAAATAATCCCAGTGATTGATCCCATCATTCGTGCAAAACCCATAGAGGTTAATCCCGCCCGCCTCTTCGATGGGATCGCGGTTGATGAACCGGCCCAGATTGGCGTTATAGAACCTGTAGCCGTAGTAACGCACACCCGACGCGGCTTTTTCGGCCGCCAGGCGGCCAACCCGGCGTGTATCCGCGACTTGCGCACAGCAAAGCCGGGCGTGCGAACGGCGGCTGACGGCCAAACCCCCGGCGCGCGTTTTTGAAGGGGAGGTGCGTTTTGCCGGCGCGCCGATTCTCCGCCGATCGGCAGCTAAAGAAAGAGGCGGCTGGGCGGCGGCGGGCACGGAGTCCATGCTGCGCTGGGAGGGGCAGCGAGGAAAGCCCCGTTTTGAGCGGGCCGGGGAGCGGCCGGCAGGCCACGTGCCGAGCCGGTGCCGGTCAAGCGGCCTTGGGCTTGGCCCTTTGGGCGAGAAACGCCTCGCGGGTGCGGCGCAGCTGGTCGCGGCGCGCTGCGGGGGTCAGCGTGGCCAGGCGGCGGCCGGTATTCACGCGCCAGCGGCGCGAGGCGGCGACGGCGTCAAAGTCCGCCCCGGCATCAGGAGTTTTTTTCTTCTTGGCCATGGATGAGGAAGGTGGGAGCCACGATACGCACCGGCGGATAGCCCTGCAAGAGATTCACCGCGTTGAAGCCCGCTTCGCGCCGCATATTCGTGAGATGATGGAAGTTCCAGCTCACGAGATAGTCGAGCCGGGTCACGACGCAGGCGGCGACGTGCTGGGCGTCGTCCTCGTATTTGGCGGACACGACCTTCGCCCCCAGGTACGCGGCCGCGAGCTGCTCCATCTCCGGGCTGATCACGAGCAGGTTCTGCGCCCCGAACGTCGCGTCCATCAGTTCCCGCACTCGCGGCGGCGCCCCGCGCAGCTCTTCGATCACCAGGTCGGAGGCGTGGAAGCGGAACCGGCCCGCGGCCTGGAGCCGCCAGAGTTTGCGCGTGTCCGCCATAAATTCCGGATCGTAGTAGCCGCCGATGACGGACGTATCGAGGTAGAGCGACGGTGCGTGCATTCCGGTCTTCATGACCGTTCGGCGGCCGGATTCAATCCCGGCGCGGCGGCCGCCCGGCGGCCATGGGGATGGGTGCGGGCGTGGACTTCGCGCAGTTGGTGGATGGTGACCTCGGTGTAAATCTGGGTGGTGTCGAGCCGGGCATGTCCCAGGAGCTGCTGGATGAAACGGATGTCGGCGCCGTTTTCCAGCATGTGGGTGGCGCACGAGTGGCGGAGCAAATGGCAGGAGCCGGGCCGGTCGATTCCGGCCGCTTCCAGGGCCTTTCTCACCCAGTTGCCGACGTAGCCCGGGTGGAACCGCTCGCCGTAGCCGGTCAGAAAGAGCGCCCGCTCGGCCTGGCTCACTTCGAGCCGCGGGCGGCATTCGGCGAGATACCGCTCCAGCCAGTGGAGCGCGTGTTCGCCCAAGGGCACGACGCGGTCCTTGCCGCCCTTGCCCTGGCGCACCCATAAGGTCCCATGCGCCCGGTCGATATCCGAGTGGTCCAGGCGCACCAGTTCGGTCCGGCGCAGGCCCGTGGCGTAGAGGACTTCGAGCATCGCCCGGTCCCGCACCCCAAGCGGATCGCGCACGTCGGGCACGGCGAGGACGGCGGCCACCTCCTCCTGCGCCAAGGCCTTCGGCAGGGAGCGCCGCGGTTTGCGCGGCAGCTCCAGATCGGCTGCCGGGTTACTGAGGAGCAGATTCTGGCGGCAGAGCCACGTAAACAGGCCTTGCAGGGCCGCCAGGAACGAACGCTGGGTCGCCACGCCCAGGGGCTTGCCGTCCGCTTTCTCGTGCCGCCACAACCAGCGCTGATAGCTTTCCAAAACCGGCCGGGTCACCGCTTCCGGCCGAAGCAGCGCCCGTTCGTGCGCCCAGGTCAGGAAGGTCCGCAGCGCCCAGAGCCGCCCCTCGATCGTGCGTTCGGAGTACGCCCGCGACTGGAGCCAGGCGAGCCAGGCATCGGCCCGGCTGGCGAGGGTGCCAGCGTCGCTGCGGTCGAAGCCATCGGGGGCGGCTTCATAACCGCCTTTCTTATCGGCCCACCGGCGCATCCGCGCGGCCCGGGCGAGGCCTTTGGCATGAAAGGCCATACGCTTACGCGCGCAGGCAGTTTTGCCCGGCCCCTGATGCGCGTTCCCGCCCAGCCGCTAGGTCATGGATAAGCCCCTGGTTCATGCGCATTTAATTCCGGGCGGGCTGGTTTCGCCAGGGGCCGCCAGGTGGCCGTTTTTCCCCGCCAGGTTAGGAGGGTAAGTATGGGTTGGGAGCGCCGCTGCCTCGAGGAGGGGCACGCCCAGCGGCATGTCCTCGGGCAGCAGCAGATCGTAAAGAAACAAAGTGCCCATCCGGCCGCAGCGCACCGCCAGGTATTCTAGCTCCACCAGGCGGTCCAGGTGCGCCCGCACCTGGGTGAGGCTCCAGCCGCACGCTTGGCGCAGTTCCCGCCGCCCAAAGGCCGCGCCTTTTTTCGCCTGCACCAGGGCGCGGATATGACCCAAGAGCGCCCGGGTCTGCGGCGGCAATTCATCGAGGGAGCGGCCCAGCACTTCCGGGGCGAGGGTATTGGCGAGGGCAATGTCCTCCCGGGTCACCTCGAGGTATTCGACGGTGCGGCCCGCGATCGTCTGCTCCCGCACCGGCCGCTGGTGCTGGTGGAGGAGCGCGATCGCGTCAATCAAGGTGAGATATTTTTCGTGATCGCGCCGCGCCCGGGTCCGCTCCGACGGAAAGGTGAGCGCGGGCGCGTACGCGTTGACCACCGCCAGGGGCCGGAGCAGCCGCTGCGCATTGCGCAAAACCCGCAGCAATTCCCGGCGCTCCTCCCGCGCCACAAGGCCCGGCAGCGTGCGCCGCTCCCGCTGCAAGGCGTGGATGCGCGCGGTCTGCCCCGCGCTCTCGTCCACCGCGAGGGTAAGACACCGGTTCTGCAACTCCTCATCGAGGTCGATCGCCGTCGTGGTGAGAAAGATCATGACCGGGCCCTCGACGTGGTACTCCTGCGTCACCATCCGGCCCGTCGCCGGGTCCTTGCCCGTCGAGGCGATGGTTAATTCGCCTTCGGATTGCAGGAGTTTCAAAGCGTAGCTCGCTTTCTCCGCCCCGGCTTCCTCAACCACCGCCAGGATCTTGTGCCGCAGCGAGTGCTCCCCCAGGTAATACAGCGACTGGCCGGTCAAGGCCGAGTATTTGACCCGCGACTCCTCCGGAAAAAACGCGAGCACCGCCTCCATGAGCGTCGTCTTCCCCGCTGCGCTCGCCGACTGCACGATCACGGCCAAGGGTTTTTCCAGTTGCCGCGACACGCACGCCAGGTACGCCACCAGGGCGTTCGACTCCTCGCCAATGATTCCCGCCGAACGAAACGCCGCCCGCAACCGGCCGAGCAAATCCGGCGCGCTCAGCCACGCCAGAGCCTCGGCTTTTTCCGCAGGCGTCATGGCCGGGACCGCCGCCTGACCCTGCGCGGCCGCCGCGGCCTCCGCCGTCTGGCGCGCCTCCACCGCCTGCTCCGCCGCGAGCAAGACTCGCCCCAGGTCGCGGCGGACTAATTCCGGGGTGAGGCCCGTTTCCTCGGCCGCCCGCTCCGCAAAACGCCGCCTCTCCCCGTCCCGGCATAGGTCCAATTGGTCCAGATGGAACGCCGCCCCGGCCGCGGGGCCGCATTTCACCCGCAAGGTCACCTTGAGCACCTCGGCGCTCGCCGCCTTCTCCAGGCCCCCCACCCGGTACTCCCGGCCCTCCAGTTCGAGGTAATGATGGCTGCCTTGTAGTTGAAGCACGGGTACAGCGGCTACGCTTACGGCGGCCAACGGGACCGCCGCAGGCGTGGGCGCGGCCGGGATGGCCGCCGGGCTTTTTTCCTTAGCCGTCTCCTCTAAGCTGCTAACCAAAGCAGCTAAAGAAGAAGCGCGCGCGGACGCCGCCACGGTAATCGCCGCCGCTGGAGACGGGGCGGCAGCGCCGCCCCGCCCCACCGGCCGCACCGCGGCCGCGGGTCCAGGGGCTAAGCCCCTGGCGGCCTGGAGGAGCAGTTCCAGGGCTTTGCCGGCGGGCTGCACTTTCTGGGCGTAGGCGTTGGCATCCAGGCCCCACGGAAACCGCACCCGGCCCACTTCCACTCCCACCGACTTCAGCCGGGCCAAGTCCCGCTCCGCCGCCCGGTCCCCGGCCTCATCCGCGTCGTACGCCACCAGCACCCGCCGGGCCCGCCGCAGTTTCTCCCAAATTTCCGCGGTCATCCCTTCCGTCCCATAAATGCAGGTCGCGCTCAAGCAGCCGTGCGCGCAGAAGGTCAAAGCATCCATCACCGCCTCGCAGAGGATCACCTCCGGCTCGGCGAACGCGGCGGGATTGAACAGGCCGCGGTGCGGCCCGGCAGGATAAAAATGCTCATACTTCCCCCGCTGCGCCCGGCGGCCATAAAAACTCACGATCTGCCCGGCCTCACTCCAGAGCGGCACCACGATGCAGCCGTTAAAGTGCTCGTGCCCGCTCCCCCGGTACAACCCCAGTTCCACCAGCCGCGTGCGCAATTTTTCTCCCTCCACCCGGTTTTTATCCGGCAGCCTCAGTCCCAGGGTCCGGTCGGCAAACCCGAGATAGAACCGCTCAATCAAAGCGTCATCGTCCAAGCCCCGGCTTTGCAGGTACTGCCGCGCGCTCGGTGTCGCCCGCAACCGCTCCCGGTAGTAGCTCGCCACCTGACCGCGGAGAACCGCGTCATCGGCCCCCGCCTCCAAGGGGCACGGCAGCCGCGGCACGCTGGAAGTCGTCACCTGGGGCACCGCGGCGAACGCCGCGCTGCCCCCGCTTTTAAGCAGTTCGAAGGCGTGCCGAAACGACACCCCGTCGTGCCGCTGCACAAACTGGATCGCGTTGCCTGCCGCCCCGCAGCTCATGCAATGGAACAGCCCCTTCTGCGGCGAAACGATAAAGTTGGGATTGGTCTCATCGGCGTGGAACGGGCACAGCCCCACCCAGTCCTTGGCCCCGTGCTTCTGCAGCACGATTCCCCGCGACTGCACCAAGGCCGCCAGATCGGTCCTCTGTTTGACCGCGGCGATTTCCGCTTCGGGGATCTTCCAGGCCATCGGATCAGCGCGCCTGATCGGCGCCCTCCTCAGGATTCCACTGGCCGCCGTCCGTCTCCAACCACCGGCTCCAGCGCATTTCCGCCAGCACCGGATCGCGCAGCGCCAAGTCCAGCATCCGGCGGCCGTCGTCCCGCCAGCCGCAGAGGGCGCACATCGTCCCCTCCCAGCCGTGCTGCCAGGCCTCCCGGATCACCGCCCGGCCCAGGGCGGCCAAACTGGCCGGCACGCCCTGGGTCAGAGCAAATTGCTCCCACCCGTCCCAGGGATACCCGCCAGGCGCGCAGCCGAGCACTTCGTCCCGCCGCAGCCGCGGGGCCGCCGCCTTCGGCTCGGCCGCCCACACGTGGCTGCCCAACCAGCTCGTCACCCGCTCGTATTCCCAGGACCCCGAACGCACCTGCGCCACGGCCAGATCGTTCACTAGCGCGGCCAGCACGATCTCCAAGGGGCGCCGCGCGGAGCCCCGCGCCAATTGGCCCGCTCTTTGCCAGGTCGTCACCGGCACCGTCACCCGCAAGGTCACCGTTTCCATAGGCTCTTCGCTCCGCTCCAGTTCGCCGTCCGGGGTGCACGTCATGTCGGGCTCCTTTAATTTCGGGTGGTCAAGCTTCATTTGACTGAACACAACTGCACAGCATACTGTGCAAATGCAAGCCTCCTTTCCCTTCATGCCGTATACTGCGGTTATTATGAAGAGCCCGGCCCACGGCGAACGACTCAAGGCCCTGCGGAAAGCGGCCAACCTGTCCCAGCGCGAGCTGGCCGCGCAGATCGGCGAAACGCACACCAACGTCGCTTACTGGGAAACGAGCGGCAACCTGCCGCGCTCCGATGTGCTCTTGCCGATGGCGCAGGCCCTCGGCGTCAGCGTCGAGGAGCTGCTCGGGGCGCCCAAGCCCAAGGCTTCCGGGGCCCCGGCGGGCAAGGCCCGGCAACTTTTCGCCGCCGTCAACCAATTGCCCCGCCGTCAGCAGAACAAGATCGTCGACGTCGTCGCCGCCCTCCTGCGGGCCGGCTGAGCGTTACGACCGGCGGCGGCCGTCAGGCCGCATGGCGGGATTGCCCCGTGCCCGCGCGCACTTTCCCCGTTCGCCCCGGCCCTCCGGGGCGAGCGCAGCGGGCACTGGCGAGCGCCGGGCCCAGCGGACCCGGCCGCAGGCGACCGGAGCGCCAGCGCAGGCCGCCGGAGCCGAGGGCCGACCGGAGCGAAGCGCAGGGAGCAAGCGGCCGACCCGCCGCTTGGGGCGGTTGAGGCCGCGCGGCAGCCCGATGGGCGCAGCCCGGGTCCCCACCGGGCACTCCACGGCGGGCGCGACGTGGAGCGCAAGCGGAACGACGCGCCAGCGGCCGCCAGGCCGCTGCCTCCTGCGCGCGGTCCTCCGCACGTCGGCCGCCGCCGGTGGGGTTGGACTCTACCGCACCGGCGCGAGCCTTTGCGAGCGGAGGGAGGACAGCAGCCGGCGTGACAGGCCCGCGCGCAGCGTAGCGAGCACGGGACTGGCGCGACGGGTGCCGCTCGGATGCACATATCTGCGGAGCAAATACACAGCTTAGTCAACGGCCGGCGAGTGCAAGGTTTAAGATTTCAGCCCGACCCTCTCAGTTGGCCTGACCCGTGTCCGTCAAACCGGAGCAATCTCAACATCCGGCCTGAAGGAACCCATTCTAAAACCAAGTGTACTCTAGCTTCACTTCAGTTCTTTTAACAGCGCGATGAGCATCCACATAGACATAAACCATCATCACGCTTTCCAGGCCTTTCCAATCGGTCTGCTTTGAATCAGGAACTTTCGCCTGATACCGATTATTAAACTCATCGAAATAAACAGGAAGTTTTTGCCTCGAGAAAAACTCCTCAATGATTTTTTGCGAATCACCTACCTTAAGACTAGCTTCGACCACCGTCTTCATCTCGCGAAATCGGGCAGGTTCATTGGCTTCACAGCCAAAAGCTGCCACAAGTGGCAGTAGAATAAAGAGCAAAATTTGCCGGCAAAATACTGTCATAAATTATTGCGCGCTACTGAGGCTGACTTGACCCGGATGTGCTCACATTAGGAATACCGGTGCTAGGAATACCAGTATTTATAGTCATTCCTCCACCGGGAGCCCAATATATAGGCGTGAGGTTGATACCTATAGATGCCAGAAAAGTATTTGCATACGAGTTGGAATTTGGCCCAGTGGGAAAATATGCTTGGTTGGTGCTATTCACGCCATTTTGAAATCCCTGCATATATGTCTGCATCTGACTCATCGTCATTGTTGAATCGCCTACCCAGACTATACCACCTGTCAATGTGCTGGGCCCGTCAATGGAGCCGTCCACAAAATCTCCCCCTTGGCCATAGATCGTACCCCATCCCCAACCACCCGAACCACCGTTTCCGCTAGCTGCTGATGCTGATCCTCCAGCCGCAGACATTCCACTATTCTCTGCCGATCCTCCATTGTTAGAACTCGGCCCCCCCCGCGTAAATATTTCTTTCCCTGTAGCCGGGTCAAATGCGATTACTACCATATGATAGGCGCCGGTGACACCAATTGGTTTATATCCAACGGCAATAACCAAGTTTTGTGAGGACCCACCCGGTCCCGAACCATTGCTATCTCCGTTCCCCGTCGATCCGTTTTTAGCTCGATGCGTGGTTGAATCTTGGGATGGATTCGGGCCGCCACTGGGCGGCGATCCCGGCGGCGTCGCCGGATTATCGCTCACAACGGCGGTCGTCGCGACCGTCAATGACGACGAATCATTCGTTACCGTAGTCGTACTTGTCGTGGCTTGTGCAACTGATAATCCGGCGGCCGCCAAGTCGGGATCTACCGATCCAGCAGGTAGAGTTTGGACGTTGTCGACGTTGCCGTTCTGGTCGTAATGAACCATTGATTCACTACCGTTGTTATACACCGTAATAACGGTGGCGTTGGTTGGGTTGGGTGGATTTGGAGTTGGAGTCGGATCTGGTGTCGTTACACCTGAGCTTTGATCAGTGTCGTCATACCCTTCACCTTCGTCACCATCCTGACCATCATGTCCCAAATAGTCCCAATGTCTGACCGGCTCGTTCAACACAAAGCCGTACAGGTTGATCCCCCCCGCCTCCTCAATCGGATCGCGGTTGATGAACCGCCCAATTCCAGTCGCGTAATATCTGTGGCCGTAGTAACGCACACCCGACGCGGCTTTTTCGGCCGCCAGGCGGCCAACCCGGCGTGTATCCGCGACTTGCGCACAGCAAAGCCGGGCGTGCGAACGGC
>Ga0302314_10009608_pt1 | contig 17075 bp, 14 predicted proteins | sample III_Palsa_N2_3_FD_200533 | JGI IMG/M metagenome (GOLD analysis project Ga0302314, IMG submission 200533) | Peat permafrost microbial communities from Stordalen Mire near Abisko, Sweden - III_Palsa_N2_3 | ecosystem: Environmental > Terrestrial > Soil > Palsa > Peat permafrost | place: Sweden...
TAGGCAGCTATGCGTAGATTGATGCAGAATCTTCTGAAGCCAGCAACCACATGGTGGCCTTCAGCAGTCGCCGAGGAAGCAGAAGCATGTCGGCACCGTCCAGTGCTCAATGAACACGTGGCGGTTCGCCTGGAAGTGGCGGATATTATTAAACAACTCCGCCAACCAGGGAATCACACGAGGTTTGCGCAGGAGTGCCTTGCGCACCGCCAAAGCCACCGCGCGCTTGCCAGTCTTGGGAATGTGGCGTGCGACAGTCTTCGTCTTAGGCTGTCCTGATCGGCGCTTCGTCGCTTTGGCTCGAGGGGGTGGTCATGGCCCCTACTGTGCCATGCTCGTGATACGGTGAAGCATGTATTGTCCGACCACAGCACAGAGATCACGACAGCCATGCCGGCATGGACCTGCCTGCCATCGTGTACTCCCTGGAATTCTCGGGTCGGGTCTGCATGCCATGCGGAAGAGCAGGCTCACGTCAGTCAGAAACATCCGACGGCGTACGTTGGCAGCTGGGAGGTCATGCATCAGATCGTCGGCTTCCCATCAGCGCGCGTCTGACCGGCAAAGAGGGTCAACCTCACCGGAGGCTGGCCGGTGTGGTCGGCGAGACGGGTCGCCAGGTCCTGGTCATGGGTCGTGACCAGCACCTGGCAGCGCTCGCCAGCGGCGATGATCAGACCGGCCAGGGCCGGGATCAGGCTCGGGTGCAGGCTCGCCTCCGGCTCATTGAGGACCATGAGGCCGGGTGGGCGCGGCGTCAGCAGCGCCGCCGCCAGGCACAGGAAGCGCAGCGTGCCGTCGGAGAGTTCGCGCGCATGCAGGGTCCTGAGGATCCCGGGCATGCGCCATTCCAGCCACATCAGTCCGCGCTGGTCGACCGGGATCTCCAGCACGCAGCCCGGAAAGGCGGCGTCGATGGCCGCATCGAGATGCCCCCTGGTGTGCTCGATCTCGCGGATCGTCTGCAGCACCAGTGCCAGGTTCGCGCCGTCATGGGCCAGCACGGGCGAGCGCACTCCCAGGCGCGGCTGGCGCGCCGGCGCCGCGGCGTCGGTGCGGAACTGGTGGTAGAAGCGCCAGCCGGCGAGGGTCAGGCGGATGAAGGCCAGCTCGGGATGATGGCGGGGGTCGGACAACTGCGACAGCACCGACTCGGACAGGTCGAGGGGATCGGTGAGCGTCTCGCGGGAGCCTTCCTCGGTGCGCACCGAGACGACATGGTTGCGGCGCTCGATGATCGGCACCGGGGTCTTGCGCCCGGCCAGCCGCACCCCGAGGTCCTCCTCCTTGACCAGGGGATCGAGCTTGAATGCCGATGGGCCGGTCGCGATCGGCAACCCGCACGCGAGGCGGTAGCTGAAGCCATCGATCTCGGCGCCGACCACCAGGCGCACCTCGCGGATCTCATCGCGGCGCTTGGCGCCGGCGTAGAGCGCCGAGGGCATACCGCCCTCCTCGGCGAAGGCGTCGCTCAGACGGCCCAGCGCCGCGGCCTGGAGCAGGCCCAGCGCGCGGTAGAGGTTGCTCTTGCCGACGCCGTTGGCGCCGACCACGGTGGTGATGCGGACCAGGTCGAGACGCAGACTGCGCAGCGACCGGTAGTGCTCGATGGCGATGGCGGTGACCGTCACGCCGCCATTCCAGGTCCTGGCGCGGGAGTGTCAACGCGGGCCTGGTCATAGGCCCGGTCGGCAAGCCCGCCCAGCGCAACTCCGTTCAGTGCGCGACGGTGTCCCACAGGCTCAGCGTCGAGAGCTGGGCGCGCGCCTGGGCGACGGTCGGCATGTGCGCGCCGCGCTCGGTATGCGCCACCCACGGCAGGCGGTAGGTGGTGCCGGGGCGCAGCACCTGCCAGTCGCCGACGAAATGCCCTTCGAGCTCACCCAGCTCGGCATGGAAGAAGGGCACCACCGTGCTCGGCGTGACCTCCAAGGCCACCCCGGTCTCGGCTGCGACCAGCTTCATGCTCAGGCGGGGCGCCACCAGGCCGATCCATTTCCATGGCACCAGGGTCGCGAAGTTCTCCGCGTGCTGGCCGGGCGCCGTCACGGTGATGAAGCAGCACAGCTGATGCGCCTCATGGCGCGTGGTGAGCTGCGCCAGCGGCAGTGTAAGGACGCGCTTGCTGCCCTGGGCGGCGAGCTTCATCGTGAAGGGGAAGCGGCCGACGGTCTTACCGTCCCAGGTCATGGTGGTGACGGTGCCGGTCAGCGGCAGCGCGCTGGGCAGATCGGAAGTCACCCACGCCTCGAGCACGCCATCGACCACAATCAGCGAGGCCAGGAGCGGGGCATAGAAGCGCGCCGCGGCGTGCTGCAGGACCTTCCAGCGGCCGTGGTAGTCGATCGACGACCACGAGGCCACCGGCCACAGGTCGTTGATCTGCCAATAGAGCGTGCCCATGCACCACGGCTTCAGGCGGCGCCAATGCTCGACCGCGGTCCGGATGGCCATCGCCTGGTTGATCTGCGAGACCCAGCAGAAGCTCGGGAAGTCCTTGGGGATCAGCATCTCCCGGGCCATGGTGTTGGTGATCATCAGGTTGCCGTCGTTGGAGCGCTGGTGGTGCTCCATGACCCGGCTCGAGGGATTCATGTCCGCCGCCGGGATGCAGTCGCGCAGGGTGCGCGGCTCGGGGAAGGACTGGAAGCCGAATTCTGAGGCGAAGCGCGGCTTGACGGTCAGGTAGTTGCTAAAGGGCTGCTTGCCGTGCCAGACCGTCCAGTAATGGACATCGCCATGATTGGGCGAATCGGGCGTGTCGCTGATTGCGCCGTTGCTCGGGCTCGAGGGCCAGAAGCGGCGGTCGGGATCCTCCTCGGCGACGACCTTTGCGAGTGCGCCGATGACCTTGGTGTAGCGGCGCATGCGGCTGTCCTGGGTGCCGGCGGTCTTCCACCAGTGCGCGACCCCGGTGTTGTTCTCATTGTCGCCGCACCACAAGGCCAGGGACGGCCGGGCGGAGAGCCGGCGGATCTGGTAGCGGGCCTCGGCGGCGAGCTCCTTGGTGAAGGCCGTGAGATCCGGATAGAAGCCGCAGGCCATCATGAAATCCTGCCAGACCAGGATGCCGAGCTCGTCGCAGAGGTCGTAGAAGACCTCCTGCTCGTACCAGCCGCCGCCCCAGACGCGCACCATGTTCATGTTGGCCTCGACCATCGACTCGAGCAGATGGCGGTAGACCGCCGGCGTGCAGCGTTCGACGAACTGGTCGGCGGGGATCCAGTTGGCGCCCTTGGCGTAGATCGGCCGGCCATTGATCTGGACGTAGAACGAGGTCCCGGGCGAGCCGTCGGCGGCTGTATCCGTGGTGGTCACGACCTCGCAGGTGCGCAGGCCGAGCTTGGTCAGGGTCTCGGCCGAGCGCTCGCCGCTGCTGGTGTCGACATGCACCGAGAGGTAGTACAGGTACTGGTCGCCCTCATGCGCGGGCCACCACAGCAGGGGATTCTCGACCTCCAGGACCAGAGTCGCGGTCGACTCGCCAGCGCGCGTCTTCAGTGCCCCGCTCTGGGAGATCACCGCACGCTCGCGGCGATCGTCCGCGGGCATCGGCCCGCCCATCAGGATCGCCACCACCGTGCCGGTGACGGCGGCGGGATGCGTAAGGTGCACGGTGATGTCCAACGTGACGCGCTTCGGCGCGCCGACCGGTCCCACGTGCGTCTGGCTGACCTGGACCGCACTGATGCGCGGCGTGTCCATGCATTCGAGACTCGCATCCTGCCACAGGCCGCTGGTCGCCAGGTAGGTGCCCCAGTCCCAGCCGAAGTGGCATTGCACCTTGCGGATGCCGGTGCGGTAGCTCGGACGCTTCTCCCCGGTCTGCCAGATGAAGTCGTCGGGACGGATCTGGCCCTTGGCGGTGGCGGCGAAGGCCTGGGCGTAGCGGGTCGGGCTTTCCAGCACCACGCTGAGCATATTGCGGCCGGGCTTGAGCACGCCGCGCACGTCGCAGACCACCTGCCGGAACATGTTCACGCTGCGTCCGACGAGTTTTCCGTTCAGGCGGATGGTGGCGATGGTGTCGATGCCGTTGAAGATCAGCTCCTGGCGCGCACGCGCGCAGTCCGCGGCGGTGGCGGTCACGGTGCGCGACAGCTCCCAGTCCTGGATGTCGATCCACTGCTGCTCGAGCTCGTTGCGGCCATAGAACGGATCGCTGACGATCCCGGCCTCCTGCAAGGCGACGTGCACCGAGCCGGGCATGGTCGCGGGGATGGCTGAGCGCAGCTTGGCCTTGGGCACCGCCTCGCCGCGCGGGCTGCCATGCAGGCGCAGCTCCCACAGGCCATTGAGCAGGGGATTGGACAGGATCGGGGTGGCGTTCATGGGAGGCAGAGGGTAGCGGCTTGGGTGAGCGCACCAGTGCCTGCTGGGCAGGCGCCAGGCCCACGACTTCCGCTGGCGTTGCGCCACGTCCAGCCAAGGCTGACGCGCATGCAGGTGGCTCTGATGCTGTTCGTCGCGGGCTTCGGGGGCTTTCGCGCCTGGCAGCTGTGGCACAGCCGACAGGAGCGCTCGCCGTCGTGGTTTCTCGGCTGGCTGGTGCCGCTGGCGGCCGTGGTGGTGGTGCTGGTCGAGTGCGGGCTGATCCGCTCGCTGCTCGAAGCCGAGAAGCTCCTCGCCGCCTGCCTGACGCCGCTGGGGCTGATCTGGCTGGCGAGTCTCGCCCTGAGCGTGGTGACCGCCTGGCGCGCCCGGCGCTGGGTTGCGTTATCCTGCGCCGGGCTGTTTCTGGCCATGACGCTGGATGGCAACGCCTGGCTGGGGGCGGCCCTGATGCACAGCCTCGAGCGCCAGGTCCCGCTGCCCGATCCCACCAGCCATTTCGATGCGGTCCTGGTCCTGGGCGGCGGCACCGACATCTCGCCGCAGGGTGAACCGGAGCTCGCTGACAGCGGCGATCGCGTGCTCACCGGCTGGCAGCTCTACCACCAGGGACGCACCCCGCTTCTGATCGCCTCCGGGCGTGGCCCGGATTTCATGGACCATCCGCGCCTCGGCCTGATGGAGCAGGAGGCGGCGGTGCTGTGGCAACGCCTCGGAGTGCCGCCGGCGGCGGTGCTGCAGTGGCCGGAGGGCACCACCACCAGCACCGAGATCGGTCGGCTCGCGCGCGAGGCGCCGACGCGCGGCTGGCAGCGCATCGGGCTGGTCAGTTCCGCCTGGCACCTGCCGCGCGCCCTGCGCCTGTGCCGCGAGGCGGGACTCATGGTGACGCCGCTGCCGTGCGACTACCGCGGCCAGCCGGTGCCGTGGTCGGTGGTATGGCTGGTGCCGCACGCGAAAGCCTGCGAGCGCATCAATGATGCGGCGTGGGAGTACCTGGCGGAGCTGGCCGATCGGTAAGGGCTGCGGGCCCCGTGGATCCTGCGGTTCCTGCCGGAGCGGCCGATGGCGCCGGCGCGCCCGGTGCTGTGAGGGGCGTCTCGTGCCGCCAGCCGAGGCTGCGACCGAGCAGCCGCCAGGGGCGGTACAGCCAGTAGGCCCAGGACCAGCCGCTCGGCAGGTCGAGGTCCTGCCAGTCGGCTGGCCAGGGACGCAGCTGGGCGGTCAGGGCCCGCACGCGATCGCCCAGCTGGTCGGACCCCCGGTACAGCTCCACATGCGAGGCCAGCACCGCGCCGTGCGCCGCCTCCCGCCAGCGCCGGGCCAGGGCCGTGGCGCGCGGCGGGGTTGCCGGCCGTATCCCGTCACGCACCGATGCGTGCGCGCGGTGCGCCAGGTCCTCGACCAGGGTGATGGCGGCCAGCACCAGGGTTTCGCAGCCGCGCGCGCGCGCCAGCGCCAGCGCCTCGCGCAGCTGCTCGGGCGGAGTCGTGGTCAGCAGCAGGGCGAGGTCGCACAGCCAGCGCCACTGGCTCCAGACCTCCTTCGCACCATGCAGGGCGACCAGCAGCACGGTCTCGGGCCCGCTGAGCGTGCGCAGCGTAAGCGCGGTGTCGCCGATGCTCAGCAGCCGGCTGCTGTCGAGCACCGCCGCGGTCGGCGGACCGAAGCGGTAGTAGGGCATGTGCAGGGTCCAGTGCAGATCGATGATCGCGCCCTGGCCATTACTGAGCATCACCTCGCCGACCATGGTCATGGCGAAGGCGCGCGAGCGCACCGGCAGCGGACGCACCACCTGGAAGCCGAGGCCGGCGAGGATCGCACAGGCGCCAGCGAGGTGCTCAGGGCGGATCAGCACATCGATGTCCTGGCCGGCCTGGCGCAGGTCCCAGCGCGGGTAGCAGAGCTCACCCAGCACCACGCCCTTGTAGACGCAGCTGGTGATGCCGGCCGTGGCGAGGGCCTGCTGGCAGCGCACCATGAGCGCCAGCTGGGCCATGCGCTGCGCGAGGTCGGCGCCGTCCTGGTCGCTAAGCTGCTGGCGCACGGCGGCGAGCTCACGCGCCGGGACGCTCGTCGTGTCCGAACCGGGCAGGGCAGCCGCAGCCCCGCCCGCGGGCGCCGGCGCGAGGCTCTGCTGGACCTCGCCCAGGGCCCAGGCCAGAAGCGGCAGCACGCCCTGCTCGCGACCCACCTGGATCAGGTAGGCGCCCAGACGCTCGCGCCGCAGCCCCGGCTCCTGGGCCGGGGTCGAGGAGCCCTGCACGTCCGCGCCGGCGGGGATGTCCAGCAGGGGGCTGGCCGCGACCCGGCCCAGGGCGGCGAGCAGGCCCGTGCAGGCGTCGCCGCGGATGGCCCGGTAGCGGACGCATGCCTCGTTCTCCGGGCCCTGGACCAGGCAGGCCAGCTGCAGGACCCGTCCGTAGAGCTCGGCCATGGCGGCGTCCATGCCGGGAGCGTAACGGCCAGCAGTCGGTGTACTACGTCGGGGTCCACCCCGCAGGCGGCGCCTGGCGCCCGGGTTCGTGGCGCAGTCGGACCGCTCCGGGGCTGGAGGTCGTCCACCACTCCGCTAGCGTGCGCATATGTACGTGGTCACGGGCGGAGCGGGATTCATCGGCGCCAACCTGGTGCGCGGGCTCAATGCCCGGGGCATCACCGAGATCCTGGTCGTCGACGACCTCAGCGAGGGCACCAAGCACCGTAATCTGGATGGGCTGCAGTTCGCGGACTACCTCGACTTCCGCGACTTCCGCTCGCGCCTGCCCGGCTTCGCGCACATCGATGCGGTGCTGCACCAGGGCGCCTGCTCCGACACTATGCAGGGCGACGGCCGCTACATGATGGACAACAACTACCAGTTCTCCAAGGAGCTCCTGGCCTGGGCCCTGGGGCTGCGCGCGCCCTTCCTGTACGCCTCCTCGGCCAGCGTCTACGGGCATGGCGTGCATGGCTTTCGCGAGGAGCCGGCCTGCGAGCATCCGCTGAACATCTACGCCTTCTCCAAGACGCTCTTCGACCGCTGGGTGCGGCAGGCGCTGCCGCGGGCGCAGTCGCAGGTGGTGGGCTTGCGCTACTTCAACGTCTACGGCCCGGGCGAGGCCCATAAGGCGCGCATGGCCTCGGTGGCCTTCCACTTCCACCACCAGGCGAAAACCGATCAGACGCTCAAGCTCTTCCAGGGCAGCGAAGGCTTCAAGCGCGACTTCATCGCGGTGTCGGACGTGGTCGCGGTGAACCTGCACTTCCTCGACCACCCCGAGCAGTCGGGGATCTTCAACTGCGGCACCGGTCAGGCGCGCTCCTTCCAGGAGCTGGCCGGGATCGTCGCGCGGGAGCGGCCCGGCACGACGGTCGCGGCGGTGCCCTTCCCGCTGGAGCTGCGCGGCAAGTACCAGTCCTTCACCCAGGCCGATCCCAGCCTCCTGCGCGCGGCCGGCTACCAGAAGCCCTTCACGACCCTCGAGGTCGGGGTGTCCACCTACCTGCGCACCCTCGCCACCCAGGAGCAGACGCATGGCTGAGGAACGCAGGCCCCCGGGCCCGGATCGCGCGCAGCTCGCGAAGTTCGCCAAGACCATCAAGCTCCAGGAGCATGTGGTGCTGCTCGACCGCGATGGCGTGATCAACGTCGACCGTCCCGACTACGTCACCCAGGCCAGCGAGTTGGAGCTGATCCCGGGGGTGCCGGAGGCGATCGGCCGCCTGACCAAGGCCGGCTGGCGCGTCCTGGTCCTGACCAACCAGGCCTGCGTCGGCAAGGGCATCATCACCGCCGCCCAGCTCGGAGAGATCCACGAGCTGATCGCGTCGCGCATCGCCGCCAAGGGCGGGACCATCAACCGCTGGTACATCTGTCCGCATGTCGACGCCGACCAGTGCGCGTGCCGCAAGCCCAAGCCCGGCCTCATCACCCAGGCGCTGACCGACTGGCATTTCAACCCGGCGCAGACCTGGGTGGTCGGCGACGCGGCGCGCGACGTGGCCATGGCCAAGGCCGGCGGCTGCCCGGTGGCCCTGGTCCTGACCGGCAAGGGCCGCAGCGAGGCGTCGCAGGTTCCGGAGGTGCCGCAGTTCGCGGACCTCGCGGCCTTCGTCGATGCGCTGCTCGCGGGCTCGATCACCGCGCGGCACCGCAAGCACTAGTCCGTCAGCTGCAGCCGCCGAGGCGTCGCCTCAGGCCCACAGCCCGGCACCAGGCTACGGGCAGGGTCGCTCCTGGGCCACGGAGCCGGGTTTCGGGATCGAGAAGTAGAAGATCGAGCCGTCGCCCACGGTCGACTCGATCCAGATGCGGCCGCCCCAGCGCTCGAGGATCTTGCGACAGGTCGCCAGGCCGATGCCGGTGCCGGGGAACTCCTCCTCGCTGTGCAGGCGCTGGAAGAGGCCGAAAAGCTTGGGGATGAGCTCGGAGGGGATGCCGATGCCGTTGTCGGCGATGGAGAAGACCCAGTCGTCGGGGCCCGAGACGCTGGCGATGTGGATGTGCGGGGGGCGGCCGCGGCAGAACTTCATGGCGTTGGAGAGCAGGTTCTGGAACAGCACCAGCAGCAAAGTGCGGTCGGCATGGACCACCGGCAGCTCGTCGTGGATGATCATGCTGCGGGTGGTCTGGATGCGCTCCGCGAGGTGCTCCAGGGCCTCCTGCAGCACGGTCATGCTCGGGACCTCCTCCATGCTGATCGTCGCCCCGATCGCCGAGTAGGAGAGGATCGCGCTGATCATGTGGTGCAGCCGCGAGGAGCCGCGCTTGATCTGCGCCAGGTAGCCCAGGGTCGCTTCATCCAGCAGGCCCTGGGCGCGGCGGTCGAGCAGGGCGACGTAGCTGGAGATCATGCGCAGCGGCTCCTGCAGGTCGTGCGACACCATGCCGGCGAAGTGGCTCAGGCTCTCGTTGGAGCGCTCGAGCTCCACAATGCGGGCGCGCGCCGCCGCCTCGGCGCGCCGGCCGTTGGCGCGGTCGCGCACCTGGCGGGTGACCTCGCACACCGTGCACATCACCCCCAGGACCGCGCCCGCATGGGTCAGGGGGCGCAGCTCGATGCAGAAGACGTCGTCGCTGGCGTCCTCGGAGCGCGCCGTCCGCCACTCCCCGGGGCGCGCGCCTTCGCCGCTGGCGAGCACGCGCTCGACCTTCTCGACCAGGCGCCGGGTCATGGTCAGCGACCAGCGGCTGCCGACCACCGTGACCAGGGACCGGCCGAGCACCGTCTCGGGCGGCCCAAGCAGGGGCCGTGCAGCGTGGTTGATGTCGATGACCATCATCCTGGTGTCGATGATGAAGGCGGCCAGGGGCGACTGCTCGAAGCTCAGGCGCATCAGCAGGTGCTCGGTCCGGGCCTGGTGATTCTGGGATGGCACGGTCGACGACATGGTCTACAGGCGGTGCGTCAGCGGCTGCCCGGCACGGGTCCGGAGTGGGAGGTGCGTGCGCTCGGTGCGGCAGCGGCAGCGGCCGTACGCGTCTGGGCCGGCGTGGCGACCAGGGCCGCGGCGAGCGGGGAGGGGAGCGCGCAGGACGTGGTGCTGGAACAGAATAAAGTCGCAGCCGTCACCCTGGTCGCGCTCTGCAGCGATGCGGCGCCCCTCGGTTGGGGACGGGATGCGGCAGCCGCGACCGCCAGGCCAGAGGTCTCGTGGCTGTTAGCAGGCTGGGCCATGGCATGGACGGCCGGGGCGCAGAGGCGGCTGGCCAACGCCAGATAGCCGGAGAAGGATCGGGGTTTCGGGAGGCATTGCTGCGCGCCGAGGGCGGTGCAGAGGCGGAACTCCGGCTCCGGGGCAGGTCCGCTCACGACCACGACCCGCGTCCTTCCCCACGGCTGGTGATCACGGATCTCGCGCACCACGGTCGTGCCCTTGATGACCGGCGATGACCGGCGATGACCGGCAGGTTCAGATCGACGATCGCCAGGTCAGGGGCCTCATCCGGCTCGGTTTCGCGCATATGGCGGAAGACCTGGATGGCATTCTCGACGACCTGGATGGCGCAGCGGATGCCCAGTCCAGAGAATGCCTCGTGCAGGAGGAGCGCATCGTCCGGATTGTCCTCGACGATCAGGACGCGCATCGTGGTTGGGGTCGATAGGTCTGGCTGGGGCACAGGCTCTCGCTGGGCCTACTGTCAACATTTCAGGCCGGCGTGAAAAGTCCGGACCCGACTTCCTTGCACACCGGGTCTCGGGCCGATTCGCCTCACGCGCCACGTTCAAACAAGTGGCAGGGTACTGGCGTCATGGTGCCACGATGAACCTCCCAGCACCAGATGGTTGCGAGTATGTCCTTCGTCCCTATAGACCCAGCCAATTGGGAGCAGTGCGCAATGGCCAAGAACCTCAAGAAAAGCAGAGACTCGGTCCTTTCCAAGGTGTCGACGGGCTTTCCCGGCTTCGATGGCATCACCGGTGGCGGCGTGCCGAAAGGGCGCTGCACCCTGATCGCCGGCTCGGCCGGCACCGGCAAGACGCTCTTCGCGATGCAGTTCATCGCCCATGCGGCACGCGACCTGGGCGAGCCGGGCGTGTACATGTCCTTCGAGGAGAGCGCCGAGGAGCTGACCCTCAATGTCGCCTCGATCGGCTACGACATCGCCGCCCTGGTCGGCAAGGGCACGATGCTGGTCGACCACGTCTATGTCGAGCGCAAGGAGATCGTCGAGGCCGGCGAGTACGACCTCGACGGCCTGTTCATCCGCCTCGCCGCCGCCATCGACCAGATCAAGGCCAAGCGCGTGGTGCTCGACACTCTGGAAGTGCTGTTCTCGGCCTTTCCAAGCGAATCCATCTTGCGCGCCGAATTGCGCCGGCTGTTCCGCTGGCTCAAGGACCGCGGCGTCACCACCCTGATCACCGCCGAGAAGGGCAACGGCACCATCACCCGCTATGGGATCGAGGAGTACGTCTCCGACTGCGTGATCTCGCTCGACCACCGCGTCTCGCAGGAGATCAGCACGCGGCGCCTGCGGGTGATCAAGTACCGAGGCTCCTCGCATGAGACCAACGAGTTCCCCTTCCTGATCAACCGCCACGGCTTCTCGGTGATGCCGATCACCACCGTCGGCCTCGACCACGGCGCCTCCGAGGAGCGCCTCTCCACCGGCATCCCGCGCCTGGACACGATGCTCAGCGGCAAGGGCTACTACCGCGGCAGCAGCCTGCTCATCTCCGGCACCGCCGGGACCGGCAAGAGCAGCCTGGCGGCGTGGATCGCTGCCGCCGCCTGCCGCGCGGGCGAGCGCTGCCTGTACTTCGCCTTCGAGGAGTCCGAGAAGCAGATCATCCGCAACATGCGCTCGATCGGCAATGACCTCGCACCGCTGGTCGAGAAGGACGCGCTGCGCATCCATGCCACGCGCTCCTCCACCCACGGCCTCGAGCAGCACCTGGTCGGGATCATCGACCTGATCGAGTCCTTCCGCCCGACCCTGGTGGTGCTCGATCCGATCTCGAACTTCATCGCCTCCGGCACGACCTCCGAGGTCAAGGGCATGCTCACCCGCCTGATCGACATGCTGAAGGTGCGCAACATCACCGGGCTCTTCACCAGCCTGACCTTCGGCGGGTCGTCGCTGGAGGAGACCGAGACCACCATCTCCTCGCTGATGGACACCTGGATCCTGGTGCGCACCTATGAGCATGACGGCGAGCGCAACCGCGGGCTGATGGTGCTCAAGTCGCGCGGCATGGCGCATTCCAACCAGGTGCGCGAGTTCGTGCTCGGCGACCAGGGCATCGAGCTGGTCGACGTCTACCTCGGCACCGAGGGGGTCCTGATGGGCTCGGCGCGCATCGCGCGCGAATCCACCCTGGCGCGCAGCCAGCGCGACCAGGCCCAGGCAGAGCGCCGGCGGTTGGACCTCATCGCGCAGAAGCGCCTCGATACCGAGGCGCAGATCCGCAGCCTGCAGCAGAGCCTGGAAGCGGACCAGGACGAGCTGCGCCTGGCCCAGGAGGCGCTCGACGCGCAGAGCCATGCGGATGCGGAGTCCCGCCAACGCATGGCCTCGAACCGTTCCGCGGACCCGGCCGGCAAGCCGGCCAAAGCCCCATCGCCGAGGAGACGCCCATGACCCCGAAAACCACCACGCCCACGAGCAGCGCCAGGACCAAGGCGCCGAAGAGCGCCAAGTGGGAGATGCGGCTGTATGTCGCCGGCCGCACCCCGAAGTGCATGCGGGCGATCGCCAACCTCACGCAGATCTGCGAGGATCACCTGCCCGGCATCTACCACATCGAGGTCGTCGACCTGCTGGTCAATCCTCGTCTCGGCAAGGGCGACCAGATCCTCGCCATCCCGACCCTGGTGCGGCAGCTGCCGGCGCCGATGCGCAAGATCATCGGCGACCTGTCCAACACCGAGGCGGTCCTGGTCGGGCTCGATCTGCGCCCGCGCCTCTGACCGGGCCGCTCAGCGCGGCAGGGCGAACAGGAAGGTCGAGCCCTGGTTGGGGCGGGACTCGACCCAGATGCGCCCGCGATGCAGATCGATGATCTTGCGGCAGGTCGCCAGGCCGATGCCGGTACCCTGGAAATCTGTTTGGTCGTGCAGGCGCTGGAAGATCTTGAAGAGGCGTTCACGGCTCTGCAGCGGGATGCCGATGCCGTTGTCGGTGACCGAGAAGATCCACTCGCCCGGCGCCTCGCGCACCCCGATGTGGATGACCGGCTGCTCGGTGCAGAACTTCAGGGCGTTGGCGATCAGGTTCTGGAAGACCTGGCTCAGCAGCACGCGGTTGGCGAGCACCACCGGCAGCGTATCGCTGTGCAGCAGCGCATGGCGGCTGCTGATCGGCCCCTCCAGGGCGCTGCGCGCATCGCGCAGCGCCAGCATCGCGTCGATCGGTTCGAACTGCACTCCGCCCTCGCCGACCTTGGAGTAGGTCAGGATTGCCAGGATCATGGTGCGCATGCGGTCGGCGCCGTCGGTGACGTGGCGCATGTAGGCCACGGCCTTGCCATCGAAGGCGTTCGGATACTGGTGCTGCAGCAGCTGCAGGTAGTTGGTGATCATGCGCAGCGGCTCCTGCAGGTCGTGCGAGGCGACCGCGGCGAACTGCTCGAGCTCGGTGTTGGAGCGCTGCAGCTCGCTGGCGCGCTGGGTGAGCTCCTCGGCTGAGAGCAGGTGCGCCTGCAGGTGGTCGCGCACCTCGTACTGGCGGCGCCGCGAGCGCAGCGCGACGCGCACCGCGGCGACCAGGGTCCGGGCATGGAAGGGCCGTTCGAGCATCATCACGCTGCCCGCGAGCCCGAGCTGCTCGAGGAAGGCGATACGCTTCGGGGTGGGCGAGCGGTGGTTGCCGACCATGATCAGCGGCACGTCCGACCACGGCGGCTGGTTGCCCAGGGTGGTGACCAGCTCCTGCGCCTGGCTCGGCAGGAGCGCCTCCTCGGCGATGATCATGGCGCCGAGGTCGTCCGGCAGATGGATGGCGAGGAGCTCCAGAAGAGCGCCCAGGCTGGACGTCGCCTGGACCGCGATGCCGGCGGCGTTCAGGACCTCGGTCAGGAGTGCGGCGTCCCGGCCGACCGGGGCCAGGACCAGGATGCGTTCAGCCGTGGGCGGCGGGCCCACGATGGCGCTGCTAGGAGGCGCGGGCGTCATGGACCGGAGGCTTGGTGATCATCGCCTCGAGGGGACCGCGGAAGATCGGCGTCCCGGAGAGCACGCCATGGAAGTCGGCCAGGGGCTCGCCAATGGTGATGCCGGTGTTGCTCATCTGGTATTCACGGATCATGCGCTCGTGCGCGCCGCTGCGCTTCTTGATCACCGAGACGGCGCGCTTGACTTCACCAAAGGCCTCGAAGTAGCGCAGCACCACCACCGTGTCGGCGACGTAGGTGATGTCGACCGGGGCCTCCATGTGCCCGATCAGGCCATGCTGGGCCAGGGTCATGATCGTCACGACACCCTGCTGGCTGAGATAGGTCAGCATCTCATGCAGCTGCAACGCCAGATGCCGGTCGCCCGACATGGCATTGAGATAGCCGTTGAGGCTGTCGAGGACCACGAGCTGGACCTCGTCCTGCTCGACATCGGCATGGATCATGTGCGCGAAGTTCCCGGGCGAGAGTTCTGCCGGATCGATCTGCTGGTAGCGGATCATGCCGGAATCGACGTAGCTGGGCAGGTCCAGGCCCATCGACTCGCAGCGCTTGCGCCAGGTCTTGACGTTCTCATCAAAACCGTAGATGACGCTGCGCTGCCCGCGCTTGGCCGCGGCCAGGGCGAAGAAGGTCGCCATCGTCGACTTGCCGGTGCCGGCCGGGCCGATGATCAGGTTGCTCGTGCCCCGGTCCATGCCGCCTTCGAGCAGCGTATCGAGCGCAGGCAGGCCGCTGGAGAGCACGGTGTCCGGGAAGTTGCGGTGGTGCGCGGCGGCGACCAGGCGCGGAAAGACCTGCATGCCGCCGGTCAGGATCAGGTAGTCGTGGAAGCCGCCGCGGTAGGTCGAGCCGCGGATCTTGATGACGCGCAGGCGTCGGCGTTCGGAGCCATACTCCGGGGCGAGCTGCTCGAGGGAGATCACGCCATGCACCAGGCTCTGCATGTTGCGGTCGGATTCGCCGGAGGTGTTGTCGTCGAGGAACAAGACGGTGGCCTCGATGCCGATGAAGTACTGCTTCAGGGCGAGCATCTGGCGGCGGAAACGCAGCGACGATTCGGCCAAGAGACGCATCTCCGACATCGAGTCGAAGACCACCCGCGATGGGACGAGCGTGCGCACGTGTGACAGGATGGCGGCGGTGGTCTGGTTGAGCTCGACTTCCGACGGATGGAACATCGTGGTCTGGTTCTCATCGCTGAGATGGCTCTCGATCAGCGACAGGTCGAGGATGTCGAGGGGGGAGATGTCCCAGCCATGCGAGGAGGCGACCCCCAGCAGCTCCTCCTTGGTTTCCGAGAGGGTGATATACAGGCAGCGCTCATTGGCCTTGGCCCCGGCGAGCAGGAATTGCAGCGCGAGCGTCGTCTTGCCCACACCGGGATTGCCCTGGATGAGGTAGAAGCGGTGCGCTGGGAAGCCGCCATCGAGGACTTCATCCAAGCCAGGGATGCCAGTGCTGGTGCGGCGGCCGGCGCGGGCAGTGCTGACGGGATGCAGTGCGGAATCGGTCATGGCACACATCCATTCTCAAGCCGCAGACGCTGGTGCGATGGTCCTGCTGGCATCGTCTTTCTGTAAGTCGGCCAAATTCCGCTCACGACAGCAATATTGGGGAGGATAAACACCCGATATCTTGGACTCGGACGGTCTTAATCGTGGTCGGACGTGCGGTCCCTAGGGGGTCGGCGATGCGGCCATCCAGGCCTGCCAGGCCGGGTTGGACAGGATCACCTGCGCCAGGCGTTCGTAGCCAAGCGACGTGGGATGGGCGCCATCGCCGTCCAGATCTGCCGCCCACAGGGGGTCATCCCGCAGGGGCGTGCACACATCGATAAACGGCACCTGCCGCTCGGCGCAGAGGCTCCCCAAGGCGGCCGAGTAGGTAGCGATGCGCTGGTTGATGGCTCCCTGACCGGGAAAGGAGGCAACAGGAGGGGGGCCGACGACCAAGGTCGGCAGCCACGCCGACGCGGTCGTGAGTATGTGCTGCGCGTTGGCCACGCTGTCGGCGACGGGGACGCGCAGACGGTCAGCCTCGAGGAAGCAGTCATTCACACCGAAGGAGAAGACCAAGCGGCCCTCGCAGGTCGGCGGCAGGCGCAGGCGCGCTTCCGCCTGCCAGCGGGCCCGGATGTCCGTGCTGGTGTTGCGGCGGATGCCCAGGGAGTAGCTGGTGAGGTCCATGCCGCTTGGGCGCCGCGACGCGCAGACGCGACCGGTCCAGCCGAGAAAGGTCTCATCGCGTGTGCCATTGATGTAGCTGTCACCGATGAAGCAGATGCGGAGGTCGCGGGACATGCTCTCGACGGTCTACGACCGGACCTCCGCAGCAACCACGTGGCTCGTGGGGCGGACGTCCGCTGGGCGGCGCTCAATGGACGAGAATGCTCTTCAGACGCGTGATCATGGCGATGGTTTCGGTCATGCCGGTCGGCTTGGTGATGTGATCGGTGGCGCCGAGCGCGAGCGACCGGGCTCGTTCCTCGAGCGTGGGCGTGCCGGTGAGGATCACGACCGGTACCTGGGCCAAAGCCGGCTGACGGCGGATGTAGGTCAGGACGTCGTGACCCGAGACCTTGGGCAGTGAGAGGTCAAGCAGGATGAGGTCGGGCAGTTTCGTGGGACGGGCGAGCATGGCCTGGATGCGCTTGATACCTGCTTCGCCATCGCGCGCGACCAGGAAAGTCGCAGGGGAGCCGTACTCCGACCAAGCTTCCTGGGTGAACTCCAGGTCGGCGTCATTGTCGTCGATATGCAGGATGGTCGGCAGAGCGACGGCGTTCATACACTTAAGTATATATCAGAATTGACCCCCATGGGAATGGTTTTTCAATGGTTCCCGCAACCATCCCAACCGTATCTAGTCAAGTCGAGCGCGGTCATTTCGGAATGGTGAACAGGAAGGTGGCGCCGGAGCCGAGCGATGATTCCACCCAGATCCGTCCACCATGCGAATCGGCGATCTTCTTGCACAGGGCAAGCCCAATGCCCGTACCTTGGTACTGATCACGCCCATGCAGGCGCTGGAAGACTTCGAAGATGCGTTCCGCATAGGCCGGATCAACGCCGATGCCATTGTCGCGGATGCTGAACTCCCAGGCACTGCCCACGTCGCGGGCGGTGACCGCGATCTGGGGTG
>Ga0302314_10009609_pt1 | contig 17075 bp, 14 predicted proteins | sample III_Palsa_N2_3_FD_200533 | JGI IMG/M metagenome (GOLD analysis project Ga0302314, IMG submission 200533) | Peat permafrost microbial communities from Stordalen Mire near Abisko, Sweden - III_Palsa_N2_3 | ecosystem: Environmental > Terrestrial > Soil > Palsa > Peat permafrost | place: Sweden...
GACAACTTCGCCGCGCGCCACGTTGATGATCTGGGCCGTCGCCGGCAACAGCGCCAGCATCTGCGCATTGATCATCTTTTTCGTCACGTCCGTCAGTGGACAGGACAGAATCAGCCAATCGGCGTCGGGCAACACGGATGCCAGTTCGGAATAGGTCACGCAGCGCTCAAAGCCCGCGGGCCGCTTGAGCCCGCTCCTGTGCCGCACTCCGGTCACCTTCAAGCCAAAGGCGGCGCATAACCGGCCGATCTCCTGCCCGATCGGCCCAAGTCCGACAATAACGGCGCGCTGCCCCAACAGGTCGCGCGGCTCGTTGCTGTAGAGCGGTTCCCAGGCATGCCGGCGCTGCGAGTCCATCGAGGCCGGCAATCGCCGCGCCAGCGCCAGCAGGCCCGAAAGCGCGCTGTGCGCTACCACGTCCGAATTCGCGCCGGCTGACGTGGCCACCCGAAGGCCCTGCGCCATCAGCTCGACATAGAAACGATGGTCGGCGCCCGCCGTGTAGGTATGGAGCCATTTGAGGTCCGGCGCGACGCGCAGGATGTCGATGAAGCGAACAAAGGCCGGCGCCGGCTTGCTGCGGGTGCCACCCAGGTACATGTCGCGGGTCACAAACGCGATTTCGGCCCCGCTCAGATCCGGCACCGTATCGGGCGTGACGATCCGCGGTTCGATGTCGCTACCGGCCGCGGTCAGGATATCGCCGTAGGTCTTCCATGCGAATTCGGACAGAATGACCCGCAACAGTTTGGATGGTGACATAATTAACTCCAGCCGGCTTCAGCCGAACAGTTTGGCAGGGATGCGGCTGTAAATGCGCCTGGCGTTGCCGGCGAAGATCGCGCGCTTCTGATCGGAGGTGAGGATGGTCGAGGCATCGATGTAGCGTCGCGTGTCGTCGTAGTTGAAACCGCTGTGCGGATCGATGCCTTTCACCGCCCCCACCATTTCCGAGGCGAACAGGATGTTTTCGGCCGGGATCACCTTGGTCAGCAGGTCGATACCGGGCTGATGATAGACGCAGGTGTCGAAGAACACGTTCTTCAGCAGCAGCTCGGACAGCGGCGGCCGCTTCTGGTCCTGCGCGATGCCGCGGTAGCGGCCCCAATGATAGGGAATGGCGCCGCCGCCGTGCGGAATGATGAATTTCAGCGTCGGAAAATCCTTGAACAGGTCCGACATCAGGAACTGCACGAACGCCGTGGTGTCGCCGTTGATGTAGTGACTGCCGGTGGTGTGGAAGGCGCGGTTCGCGGCGGCGCTGACGTGAACCATGGCGGGCACATCGAGCTCGACCATCTTTTCATAGAACGGATACCACCAGCGATCGGTCAATGGCGGATCGGTCCAGTAGCCCCCGCTCGGGTCCGGATTGAGGTTGCAGCCGACGAAGCCGAGCTCCTCGACGCAGCGCACCAGCTCGGCGATGCAGTTTTTCGGTTCCACGCCGGGCGACTGCGGCAACTGGCACACGCCGACGAAATTATCCGGATAAAGCTGCGTCATCCGGTAGATCAGATCGTTGGAAAGCCGCGTCCATGCCGCGCTAACGGCGGCGTCGCCGATATGATGGCTCATGCCGGATGCGCGCGGCGAGAACAGCGTCACCGACGTTCCGCGCTCACGCTGCAGCTTCAGCTGCGCGCCTTCGACCGACTGGCGCAGCTGGTCGTCGCTGACCTGAAACGAATCGATCGAAGGCATCTGCGAGGCGTCGCCGATCGCCGCGATCTGGCGCTTTCGCCAATCGAACAGTTCCTGCGGCTCGGTGGTGTAGTGGCCGTGACAGTCGATCACGAGATCGCCGCCGCCCGAGGAACTGCGCGCCCTTCCCGCGCCGCTCATCGCCTCGATATTGGTCGGCGGCGGCATCGACGCCATCGCCTGTATTCCCGCGGGGAAAAACCCGCGGCCGGCGCCACAACAATCGCAGCCTGCGGGTTCATGCATGTCTGAGCAACTGAACATGTGTCGATCCTTCCAGAATTCAGCGGGGGGGCACGGGGCGAAGCGGATGTCAAAACTTGACGCCGAGCCGGGTCAAGGCAGCATCGACCCAGGCGCGGTCGCTCTTGCCCGCCTTGATCGCCTCGATCTGCTTCAACTCGGCCGCATGCTTGGCCTCGGTTGCCTTGAGCACTTCCGCGGTCTGATCGTAGGGAACGCAGACCAGACCGTCGCCATCGCCGACGACGAGGTCGCCCGGCGCGATCACCATGCCGTCGATGGCGATCGGTACGTTGATCTCGCCCGGACCGTCCTTGTAGGGGCCGCGATGCGTCACCCCCGCGGCGAAGATCGGATAGGTGCCGGCGTGAAGCGTGTCGTAATCGCGGATCGCCCCGTAAATCACGATGCCGGCGATGCCGCGCTGCTGCGCATGCGCAGTCATCATTTCGCCGATCAGCGAGTTGGTGAGGTCACCACCGCCGTCAACCACCACGATATCGCCGGGCTCCGCGATATCGAGCGCCTTGTGGACCATGAGATTGTCGCCGGGGCGCGTCTTGACCGTGAAGGCTGGTCCGGCGAGCACGCCGCCGGCATGGATCGGCCGCAGCCGGGCGCCGCCGGCGCTCATCCGCGACATCGAATCGCTGATGTTGGCGACCGGCAATTCGCGAAACTTTGCGACGATGTCGGGGCTGACCTTGCGGGTCCGCTTGCAAATCTGAAATCCAATCACGTCATGCCTCCGTTCGCAGGTTCTCTGCGCCCTGTTTCCCGGCGAACCGCGCCTAGCGCACGGCCGCCTGTAGCTTCGTCTCGTCGACCGTCCGGCTTGCCGATGACCCGCGCTCGCGATCGAGCGTGCGCAGGTCAATTCCCGTCTTGTCGCGCAACATTAGCGCGGCGATGATGCCGACGATGTAGGATGCGATAGCGCATGCCCCCATGGCGACCGGCAGCGTCATTTGCACCGACAGAATCCCTACCATGCCCGGCACGATCGAAGCTACGCCGCGTCCAACGCTGGCGCAGAAGCTCGAGCCGTTGGCCCGCAACTCGGTCGGATAGAGTTCGGAGAACGACGGCACCAGCCCTGACGCCAGCCCGCCCTGGAAGGCGCCGAGGAAATAGCCGAGAATGAGGATGATCGTGGGGCTGATCGGTATGAACATGTAGATCGCCGCGTTGATCGCCTGACAGATCAGGAACGCCACAAAGGCGCTGCGACGGCCGATCCGATCGCTCAGGATGCCGTAGAACACGGGGCCGGTGAGCGAGCCCAGGATATTGACGAACAGGAAGCCCGCGGTCGTGGTGACAGGCATTCCGAGCGCGCTCTGCAGATAGGTAGGCAGCCAAGTGATCATGACATAGGCGCCGCCGAGCACGCCGGTCGAAAGCATCAGGCAGGTGATGGTGGTGCGCAGAAATTGCGGCGCGAAGATCGCAGCGATGCTCGGCGCGGCCTGCTGATCCCGCAGGGTCTTGCTGGTTTCGATGAAGATCTCCGGCTCGCGAACCAGCCGGCGAATGATAAAGACCAGCAGCGTCGGCAGCAGTCCGAGCACGAGGAAGATGCGCCAGGCCAGAGCTTGCGGAGCCAGCGCATACACGATCGGAAAGGCCAGCACCGACACCGCGTAGCCGACGGCGTAGCCGCTTTGCACGGTGGCCGCGACCCGACCGCGAAGATGGGAACGGATCACCTCGCTGATCAGCACGCCGCCGATCGCGGATTCGCCGCCGAAACCCGCGCCCTGCAGAAAACGCGCGATCAGCAATTCCCAGAAATTCGAACTGAAGGCCGACAGGCAGGTGAACACCGCCACCAGCAGGATCATGGCCTGCAGGGTGCGCACCCGGCCGATTCTGTCCGCAACACTGCCGCCGCCCCAGCCGCCAACCGCACTGCCGACCAGATAGGCCGAACCGAGAATGCCGGCCTGCGGATGGGTGATGCCAAGCAGCGCGATCAGCGTCGGCAGCACCAGCGAGAAGATCGTCGTGTCCATGGAATCGAGGCCGAGACCTGCGAAACAGGCCCAGAATGTTCGACGCTCCTCCGCAAGCAGATCGGAATACCAACCAAGTTTCATGAAATCGCCCCCGCAGCATGATATGGTGCGCGTTGCCCGCGCCTTTCCGAGATCGTCAGCCGATGTCAGACGGAAAAGCCGACGGCCCAATGGGTGGAAAATCGCCGTTCAGGGCAGACCGGCCACCAATAGCGTTTCCTTTTCGGGCCGTTTTGGCGGTCAGTTCTTGTTCTCGCTGCCACTATCGCCCCGGACCGACCATTCCGTCCAATATCATGTTGACAGCCCGGCTATTCGTTTTGACTATAAGTGCATGGATTATCGCCAGCTTCGCTATTTCATCGCCGTGGCCGAAGAACTCAGCTTCAGCCGCGCCGCCCGCCGGCTGAACATCAGCCAGCCCCCGCTCAGCGTTCAGATCAAGGCGATCGAGACCGAGCTTGGAACCTCGCTGTTCAGCCGCAATCGCCGCAAGGTCGAATTGACCGCCGCAGGCGAATTGTTGCTGGAGAACGCGCGGCGTGCGGTCAAGCAACTCGAGCACACCACCGACGTGGTTCGCCGCGCCGGCCGTGGCGAGGCCGGCACCATCCGGCTGGCGTTCACCGGATCGGTTCCGATGCGCGAGCCGTTCGCGCAATTGCTGCGCGTGTTTCGCAGCCGCTATCCCGATGTGCGGATCGAACTCCAGCACATGGCGACCGGCCGGCAGTTTACCGCGCTCGCCGAAGACCGGGTCGATTTCGGCATCCTGCGGCCTCCGTCGGCGCTGCAGAAGAACCGGAACATCGAGTTGATTCCGCTGTGGCACGACCGGCTCAGACTATTTCTTCCGGCCGGGCACTCTTTGGCCAACTCTCACACACCGATCGCGATGGCCGAACTGGTCGATCAGTCGTTCGTAGGAGTAGAGCCGCTGGTGAATTGCGGCATGTACGAACATCTCATGACCTTGTGCGGCTCCGCGGGCTTTACGCCGCGCATCGAACAGGAAGCGCGCGAGCTGAGTACGGTGCTGGGCCTCGTCTCTGCCGGGATCGGCATCGCCGTACTACCGGAATGCCACACCTGCATTGCCATGCCCGGCGTCTTCAGCCGCCCGATCGCAGCACCCGAGGCGGAGAGCTGGCTGATGATGGCGCTGCGTGCCCGAACCCTGCCGCCGTTGCTTCGGCGTTTTGTCGATGTGGTCCGCGACCTCAATCGCACCGAAACGGCAGCGCCGGAACTCGTCCCCTCGAAAGCGCTGAACAAATCCGTAGCCGCGCTGTCGAGAATAGCCAAAGCACGCTGAGCGATCGGCGATGACGGCAAGTCGATAGACGGCTCCTAGTCGCTCACACCATATTGCTTGCTCAGGTGATCGCCGATCTGCACCAGCATCGCGACGCATTCGGGATAGCCGGGTTTGGCGACCGTCGCATCCTCGGCACTGGCGCGAAACTCCCAGGAATCTCCGCTGCACAGAACGGAGATCACGATGCCGTCTGGACAGTCGGCGTGCACCTTCAGCTCTGCCTTCGCCATTGCAATGAGTTCGGCTTCGGTCTTGACAGGCTTGCTCATGATGGCGGCTTCCCCCGGCATGATTGTTCCCTGCAGGTTGCCGCGTCGTCGCATCGCTGTCGAGGGGATCAATCAAGCGAGCTGCGCAATGCTGCTTGCAGGTCTGCCTGAATTCTACTTGGTTTCTACTTGGACGCGATGGATTTGGCGACATCCGCCTTCGTTAACCCGATAATCCGGGGCAAGGAGCCTGTCGGGAACGGATCGGCCTTCTGGATGTCCGGCGGCAGCGTCGCCTTCGCGGTCGCGTCGGGGAACCGGGTTTTCATTTCGCGCAGGAACCCGTCGAGCGTATCGACGCTGGCCGCCATCTTCGCGATCTGGGCGAATTCGGCGCTTGCGGTAGCGGTCGGCTTGCTCGCGGTCTCGAAGGCGGCGCGATCGGCGTCGCCGCTCATCAACGGCGCATATTTTTCGCGGAACCGCGCCAACCCGATGCCGTCCTCCGCCAGCGCGTATCCGACCACGGCGCGGATGATGTCGCCCTTCTCCGCCGGGTTCAGCGGCTTGAAGTCGCGCCAGCGGTCGGCGTAGTACAATTCGATCTGTTCGGACGCCTCGCGCCAGCGTCTCGACGCCCAGTAGATGTCGGAGCGCAGCCGGATCGCTTCACGGCCGTTGATATTCGAGATGATGTCGAGCGCGAGGTCGTGGCGGCCGACGTCGCTCTGCGCGCGCGCTTCCAGCAGCAGCCGCTGCTGCCGCAATTCGCCCGAGAGGTCGGCAATGCGCGTGGTGCGAAGTGCGGCGATGGCGCGATCCGGCTTGCGGTTGGTCAGATAGACCATCGCCAGCCGCGCGGCCACCTGCGCCCGTGCCGCGCCTTCGAGCCGGTGATCGACCTGATATTGCAAGAGCTCGCTGGCCTGATCGAGCAGATCGACTGCGACCAGCCGATCCGCCAGGCGGCGGATCATTTCGTCGCCGCGCCGGCCGATCGGCGTCAACTCGCGGAATTCGTAGAACATCCCGAGCGCATCGACCGGCGGAAGATCCTCGCCCTTCGATCCCAGAAAGATTTGCGCAAACAATGCCGACGCCTCGTCCTGCCCCTGTCGCGACATCTCCGAATTCGGATCGAGCCTGGTCGCCGTTCTGTACGCCGCGAGCGCTTCATTGTAGCGTCCGGTGTCGGAATAGATGCGCGCCATCATTTCCAGCGCCCGCACCTCGAGCGCGTCGCCACGCCACAGCACTTCAAGCGTCTCGAGATCGCGCAACGCGTCCGCCTGGCTGATTTCGTCGCGCCTCTGCCGCAGCGCGATCTCGCACAATTTGCCCTCGGTCGCAGCCTGCCGGTCCGAAGAATCGATCGCGATCTTGTATTGGCTCAAGGCGTCCTGGTCGTGCCCGAGCGCTTCGGCGAGCCGGCCGCGCATCACCGAGATCGCCGGCTTCAGCTCCGGTGGAACACCGATGACGTCCAGGTCGCTGCTGCGTTTGTCGGCGCCGGAATAATCCTTGACCTCGAGCGAGGCGCGCATCGCGTCCGAAATCACGATCCGTTGCAGATCGATCGGCAGCGAGGTGATGGCGAATTCGACGTTCTTGAATTTCTCGCGCGCTTCCGCCCATTTTCCCTGCCGGGCATAGGCCAACGCCTTCCATAGCTCCGCGTCGTAATTGTTTCCGATCGCGGGATTGGCGAGGTCCTTGAGCCCCTGCCCGGGACGGCCCATCAGGGTGCTCGCGACCGAATGCACGATCAGCGCAGCCGGATCCACGGTCTCCGGTTTGGCGTCGGCCAGCTCGAGATCAAGCACGCCCTTGGCTTCCGGATAAAACCCGCGCGCCATGTAGAAACGGGCCAGATCGATCCGCGCCGGCGTGCGTTGATCGGTCTCCAGCGCGGCTGCGGCCTCGACCAGCGCGTCCTCGGCCGCGTTAAAGTTTCCCTGCTGGCTTTTCTGCCAATCATCGACGTCAAAAATGGCCCTGGCCGCCGTCGGCGCACGCTCGGACGCGGCATGGACCGATGACAGTGTCAGCCCGCCGGGCTTGCCGATGGTGATTTTGTCGGCGGCGATCTCGGCGGTGATGGTGTCGGAGTTGGGGCGAATCGCGACGCCGTGAATCGATTCAAGCAGCGACATCTCGACGAAGTCCTGCCGCTTGATGAAGCCGCGAACCGGCGGCGGCGCCGTAATCACCAGCAGGGTATCGCCCGCGTCCGGATCGATCAGCCGATGCAGGCGTCCGGGTTTGGACAACGCCACCGTGACATTGGCAAGTGCGGGATCGGTGATGTTCCTTGTCGCCGTCAGAGGCTGCGTCGGCGTCTGCATCGTGTCGGAGAATGTAAGGGTCCAGTGCGCGTTGCCGCCCTGCTCGTCGCCAACAAGCGAAGGCATCTGGGGGCGGTTGAGCCGGATGCGGATCGCCTGCCCTTGTTCCAGCGGCAACAGTTTCACTTCGGCGATGATCGCACCGCCGTTGCTTTTGAAAGGCGCGATATCGATCGGCTTGGTGGTGTCGAACACCAGCCAGACCGCATCGGCGCGGCGAAACAGCGCCGCCGGCGTCGCGGTGGCAAAGGAAAACGTCACGTGCAGGCCTTCGCTGTCGCGGACCGCGCGCACCGAAGCGGCGCTCTCGCCGGGCATGGCTTTAGCCGCTGGCGCCGCCGCCGCGGGACTCGCCTTCGGCATCTCCGACGGCGCTGTTGCGCTCGTTGGCGGCGGCATGGTGCTCGCGGGATCCACGGCACCAGGCGCGTCCGGCGCGGTCGGTGTTTTCGCCATCGCCGCAGGTTGGATCTCGGGCTTGACCGCGACACTGGCCTCTTTGGCGGGCGTCGCCGGCGCCATCTCGCTGGACTGCTTTGGCGGCGGTGTTTTCTCGACCGGCTTCTCGGACGCAAATGGCGCCGGAGCTGCGGCCACCGGGGCTGCCACCGCAGGTGCGGCTGCGATCGGCGCGGCCGGCGCCGCAGCGACCAAGGCCGGCGCTGCCGCACGCAAGGCATCCGCGGTCGGCCCCAGCGCCGATGGCTTTTCGGTCGGCTGGAATGCCACGTCGATAATATAGTTTTTGTCCTCGCGGAACGAGTGGACGTCGACGTCGCCGATCAACGCCACTTCCACCGCCGAAGATTCTCCGATTATCTTCTGGTTGATCGAGGCGATATTCGCCGGCGCGGCCACCTTGGCATCCGCCAGATCGAAATTGAGGACGGCGTTGAAGAACAGCGTGAGTTTCTGGTCGTTCAGCACCGACGATACGCTGACGCCGTCGGGCATTTCGAACACGAACCGCACGAAGGTCGGCTGCACGGATGCGCGAACGCGAATCGGCGGACGCTTGGTCGCTTCCGCCGTCGCGCGCTGCAGACGCAATGCGCGCTCGGCGGCGCGCGCCCGATCCGCCAGTTCGCGGATGACGTCCTGCGGAAGGCTGGGAGGCGGACCGGCCCAATTGTCCGGCAACAGGTCGACGAATATCCGCTCGCCGGCCGACATCGTGTTGATGGTCACCCTGCGCGCTAGCGACAGCCGGATCGCCGAGCCGTCGGGATCGCGCCGCGCCGAAGCGACATAATCCGGCACCGCATCCGCGATCGTCTCGACCGGAATATCGACCGGATGTTTGAACCGGATTACGAGAATGTTGCCGGCCGTCGTCACCTCGGAATCGACATCGTCGGCGAGCTTGAGCACCAGCCGGGCGTAACCGCCGGCGACCGAGAAGGTCGCCTCGCCCTTGACTGGATCGGTCTCGCAAATGCCTGATGCCGTCGAGGCGATCAGGATCAGGACCGCCGCAAGCCATGAAGGTCCGCCAGGCCAGCGCCGAACGGTCCGCGACGATGCGCGGACTCGCGACCAAAATCCAGCGGCAGCCGTTCGCGCCATTTCCTTGGAGGTCTCTCGGTTCACCGACCTGATCGGCAGCGGAACGCCCTCGCCCGCGCATTTGAATCTAGAATTGGCGATTTAAGGACTTGTTAATTATCCCGGCTAATTGGTTCTTTGCGGCAGCATCTTGCCTTCGATTTTGGGAAGATCGGCGGCGGAGGCGGACTGGTCCGGCCCGGCGCGGCGGGCCATTTCGGTGGTCAGGCGCTCGGCGACATCCGGCGACATCTGGCCGAGGATGTCGGACATCTTGCGCGGCGCGATCTGCGAGGCGATCTGGTACAGCACGGGCATCTCGAGCCGGTCGAATACCTTGGCGGCGTCCTTCGGTTTCATGCTCTCATACATCGTGATGATGCCCTTGAAGCGCGCGGCATCGGCTTCGTTCTTCTGTTCGGTCGCGGTGGAAATCCTGGATTCGACGCCCTTCAGTTCCTCGACGCGTGACTCGACCTTCTGTTCGGCGGCCTTGAGCAGGCTCTCGCGAATATCGATTTCACGCGCGCGCGCTTCCAGCTCCTGCCGCCGCGATTGCAGCCGTTCGAGGATCGCGCGCTCCGAGGCCGATACCGGCGCCTGACCCTCGGGGGGGAGCGTGACCAGTCCTTCAGGCTTGGACGGTTCAGCCGCGGGCGCTTCCGGCTTCGGTGGCTCTTCCTTCTTCTCGTCGACCGAGCCCGTGATGTCGCCCGGATCGGGCCGGCCGGTTGGAAAATTGAAGGAGTCCTGCGCCCAGGACTTCTGCGCCGGTTGCGGTGCGTAATCGAACACATAGCCGCCATCGATCACGAGGCCGGCGATCTTCAGGACCGCAAAGCCGAAGATCGCGACCACGACGACCGGCATAACGCGAATGTCACGAAAGGATTTCATGCGGCGAGGCCGTTAGACCTTCTGCGTTCGGAAAACGCCTGGGCTGCCTGGGCAACGGCCTTGGCGCTCGACACCTGGGGAATGGCGGCCGGTTCTGGCTCGGACGAGGGCCGCGCGGCGCTTGCGATTTTGGACAGCCTGCGAACGACATTGTCGCCTTCGGCGAGCTGCTTCTTCAACTGCAGCGACAACTGGCCCGCGGCGGTCAATTGGTTGCCGAGATTCTCGTTGACGTCGCGCACCGTGTGTTTGAGGCCGCCAATGGCGCGCTCGGCGATTTCGGTCGCGGTGATCAGTTCCGCGATCGTCGCCTTGAGCGAACTTTCATCCGCCTTCAGGCGCTTCAGTCTCGCATTCAGCAGCATGCAATAGGCGATCGTGAGCATCAGCAACAATGCCACCAGGCTCTCGATCGCAAATCCTAATGAGTGACTCATTGGGCCTCCAATGCCTTGTTTTGCTCATCGGCCTTCTCGAACATCGCGAAGGTGGTGTTCGGCTTACGCAATTGCTTGGTGACGCGAATGGCGACGCGGTCGCCGACCCGGCCCATCCGCCCTTCGGTCAAGATAACGTTGCCGCAGCGCACCGCCACCAGCGCATCGGCGCGCATTTCAAGCGGCAGGGTGTCGCCGACCTTCAGCTTCATCAGCTGCTTGAGCGGGATATCGGCCTCATAGAGCACGGCATCGACCGAAATCTCGGCTTGCGCGACTTCAGTGGCAAAATGGCCCTCCCAGATCGGATCGCGCCCGAACTTCTCACCCATGAACATTTGCAGCAGCACGGGACGGATCGGCTCGATGGTCGCGTAAGGCAGCAGCAATTCGATATTGCCGCCGCGATCTTCCATGTCGATATGCAGCCGCACCAGGATGGCCGCATTGGCGGGCCGGCTGATCGCGGCGAAGCGCGGATTGGTTTCGAGGCGATCGATGCTGAAGGTCACCGGCGACAACGGCCGAAAGGCCTGCTCGGCGTCTGCCAGCACGACCTCGACAAGCCGCTTCACGAGATTGGTTTCGATCGTTGTGTAGGGACGGCCCTCGATGCGCAGCGAGGTCTGGCCGCGGCGGCCACCGAGCAGCACGTCGATCATCGAATAGATCAGGCTTGAATCGACCGTCGCCAGACCGAAATTATCCCATTCCTCGGCCTTGAACACGCTCAGCACGGCCGGCAGCGGGATGGAATTCATGTAATCGCCGAACCGCACCGAGGTGATGCGATCCAGCGAGACTTCGACGTTATCGGAGGTGAAGTTGCGCAGGCTGGTGGTCATCAGCCGCACCAGGCGATCGAAAACGATTTCGAGCATCGGCAGACGCTCGTAGGAGACCATCGCCGAATCGATGATGGCGCGAATGCCGGAATTGTCGTCGACATTGACGTCGCCGACATTGAAACCGAGCAGATTGTCGATTTCCTCCTGCGACAGAACCCGCTCGCCGCCGTTCTTGCCGCCGCCGAACTCGCGGCCGCCGTCTTCGACCATGGCCGCCCATTGCAGCGCCATGGTGCCGGAGAGTTCATTGGCGGCAGCGGCTTCCGCGGCCTCGGTCGGATCCTCCGAATCCAGCGACGCTTCCCATTGCGCGGCAATGGCATCCTGGTCGACTTGATCGTTGCCCGCCATGACTTAAATCCGTCTCGTCACTGAACGACGATTTCCTTGAACAGCACAGCGCTGACTTCATTGGGCGAAAGGGCCGCGTTGACCCGCCGGGTCAATTCTTCCCGCAGGCGAAACAGGCCGGCAGAGCCGTTGAGGTCGGCCGGCCGCAGCTCGCGCAGATAGGTCTGGAAAATATCGGTGACGCGCGGCAGCGTCGGCTTGATTGCCTCGACCTGCTTCTCTTCCTTGACCTCAAGCGTGACTTTCAGCTTGAGGTATTGCACCCGTTCGCCGGGCGAGCCTGCCAGATTGACCATCATGTCCGGCACCTCGATGAACGATGGCGGCTTCGGCGGCGGCGCTTCCGCGTGAACCTCTGCGCCGTGATGACGGAAGAAAAAGAACCAGCCGGCGCCGCCGCCGAGGATGGCGAGCACGCCGACCCCCGCAATGATCAGCTTGAGCTTGCCTTTGGGGGCGGCGGCTGCGGCTTCCGCCGCGCCATCGTCCGACTTGTCGCTGTCCGCCATCGCCCCGCCCGGTTTCGCCGTGAATTCGATGCCGCCGGACAGGCTTAAGACGCGATACAATGCCGCCAGCGCACCTGCGCTCTCGATGCTGACGCTAAGGTAATAATGGTTAACGGAATCTTTCGTTTGCCCGGTGAGTAGGAAAAAGTTGCCGGGCAAACATGGTCAACAAGACCTTATTGCCGCCCGCCGATTCCCCTCCGAAACATCTAAGCCATTACAAAATCGATACTTTCCCAACTGGCACGGCTTTCGCTCTGTTGCTCTGCGAACCGCCGGCTTGGGAGAGCCTTCGGTTCGCGGCATCCGCCGACCGGCCTGGGAGGGCCACAAGCGGATCACTTGAGGGGAGAACCATCGATGGAGAATACGCTTCTCATCGGACTTTCGCGGCAAGCGGTGCTCGAGCGGCAGCTCGACGTCGTCGCCAACAACATCGCCAACGTCAACACCGCGGGCTTCAAGGCCGATTCCTCGCTGTTTGAGGAATATCTGATGCCCGGCGCGCACGAAGACCGTTTCGTCGGCAGCGATCGCCGTGTCAGCTACGTTCAGGACCGTGGCACCTTCCGCGATTTCACCCAAGGCCCCTCCGAGCAAACCAAGAATCCGCTCGACGTGGCGGTTAGCGGTAACGGCTTCCTCGTGGTGCAGACCGCGGCCGGCGAACGCTACACCCGCGACGGCGGCATGCAGATCAACAGCCAGGGCCAGCTCGTGACCGTGGCCGGCGATCCGGTGCTCGGCAATGCCGGTCCGATCGTGTTTCAGCCGACCGATCACGACGTCAACGTGTCGCCCGACGGCACCATCACCGTGGTGGAAGGCAATGGCCGCACCGATGCGCAGCGCGGCAAGCTTCGTCTCGTCAGCTTCGCCGATGCGCAGAAGCTCCTGAAAGAGGGCTCGAACCTCTATTCGGCCGGCGAAGGCGGCGTCGCGCAGGCCGATACCAAGTCGCAGGTGCAACAGGGCTACATCGAAAAATCCAACGTCAATTCGGTAGCGGAGATGAGCCGCATGATCGAGGTGACGCGCGCCTACACGCAAATCTCGACCTTGCTGCAGCAGGAAAGCGACCTGCACAAATCCGCGATCCAGCAACTCGCCGACGTACCGGCATAAGGCCATTTTCGGAGAACACCAATGCAAGCGCTTCATACTGCTGCAACCGGAATGGCGGCCCAGGAACTCAGCGTCCAGGTCATCGCCAACAACATCGCAAACTTGCAGACCACCGGTTACAAGAAACAGACCGCCGCGTTCCAGGATCTGATCTACGAGCACATCCGCCGCGTCGGCGCCCAGGCCTCCGACCAGGGTACCATCCTGCCGGTCGGCATCGATATCGGCGGCGGCGTGAAGACGGTGGGAACGCCGCGGTCGATGACGCAGGGAACGCTGTCGCAGACCGGCAATGATCTCGATCTCGCGATCACGGGCGAAGGCTTCTTCAAGATCCTGATGCCGGACGGCACCTTTCAATACACCCGCGACGGCACCTTCCAGATGGACAACCAGGGCCGCATCGTCAACGCCCAGGGCAATCTGGTGCAACCGTCGATCACGATCCCGCAGAACTCCTCAGGTCTGACCGTCAACGCCCAGGGCCAGGTCTCGGTGACCACGGCGGGCTCCACGACGTCGACCATCATCGGCCAGATCGGCCTCACCCGCTTCATCAACAAGGCCGGGCTGCTGCCGGTCGGCAACAACCTGTTCCAGGACACGCCCTCGTCGGGCCCGCCGCAGGACGGCCTCGCCAACGCCGAAGGCTACGGCAACCTCACGCAGGGAAGCCTCGAGCAATCGAATGTCGACGTCGTTTCCGAGATGTCCAACATGATCGCGGCGCAGCGCGCCTACGAGATGAACTCCAAGGTAATCAGCGCTGCCGACCAGATGCTGCAAACCACCTCCGCACTGTTCCGCTAAGGGAGTTGATCATGATCGTTCGCTCGATTCTGCTCGCAACCGCCCTGCTCGCCGTCACGGCTGTGACGGCGCTCGCGCAGAACAGCGACGACGTGATCGCGGCGCCGGTGTTGCGCGCCAACGTGACCGTCGCCGACGACGTGGTGCGGATCGGCGATGTCATCGACAACGCCGGCACCGCGGCGCAAATCGCAATCTACCGCGCGCCCGACCTCGGCACCACCGGCTCGCTGCCGACCGCGCAGGTGCTCACCGCGTTGCAGGCGCATCAGGTGATCGGCGTCGACACCAAGGACATCAAGGCGGTCTCGGTCACGAGACTGGCGCGCGCCATCGACGCCAAGGAAATCCAGTCCCAGGTCGCGCACGCGCTGGAGCACCGCGGCGGCCTCGGCGAGGCCGCCAACCTTTTGCTGACCTTCGATCGCGACGTGCAGGATATCCAGCTCGAATCCTCCTACACCGGCGCCATGCAGCCGGTCGCGGCCCGCTACGAGCCACGCAGCGGCCGCTTCGACGTCAGCTTCGAGATCGGCAACGACAACAACACCAAGCCGAGCAGGCTGCGCTTCACCGGCATTGCGATCGAGACCGTGGAGGCCGCCGTGCTGACCCGCGACGTCCAGCGCAGCGAGATCCTCAAATCCTCCGACGTGATGACCGAGCGGCGCGCAAAGGCCGAAGTCGGCGGCGACGCCGCCGTGCGCGATCTCGCGGTCGGGATGCAGTTGCGAAAACAGCTTCGCGCCGGTCAGGCCTTGCGGGTCGCCGATCTCGCCAAGCCGGACCTGGTGCAGCGCGACGACAACGTCACCTTGATCTACGAATCCTCCGGCCTCTACCTCACCATTCGCGGCAAGGCGGTTGAAAACGGCACCGAAGGCGACGTGGTCAACGTGCTCAATCTGCAATCCAAGCGCACCGTTTCCGGTGTCGTGATCGGCCGCGGGCAAGTCGCGATCAGCGTCGCAACGCCGCGTCTGCCTCCACCCTCAGATACGCCCTCCACCGTCGGATCGGCCGAACCCGCGCCGGTTTCTGTCGCCGCCAGCACCAGTTCGTCAGTCGCTCCAAAAGCCGAGTAAGTTTGATGTACAAGTCCCGTATTCACCGGTCCAGGTTCAGTAGGTCCAGGTTCAATCGTATCGCTCTGGCGGGCACCATGCTGACCGTGGTCAGCGTCGCCGGCGGCTGTTCATCGATCGATCGGCTTTCGCAAATCGGCGAGCAGCCGAAACTCTCGTCGATCGAAAATCCGACGACGCAGCCCGGCTACAAGCCGGTGCAGATGCCGATGCCGAAGCCGGAAGCGGTTTCCTACAACGCCAATTCGCTGTGGCGCAACGGCTCGCGGTCGTTCTTCAAGGATCAGCGCGCCCACCAGATCGGCGACCTGCTGACCGTGACCGTCAACATCACCGACCAGGCCAATTTCGCCAATGAGACCCAGCGCAGCCGCGCCGCCACCGAAGATTCCGGCATCACCAATTTCCTCGGTTCCGGCCTGTTGACCGGCAACGCGGCCAAGGTTCTGCCCGGGCGTCTCCTGACCGCCGACGCCTCCTCGTCCACCGACGGCAAGGGTTCGGTGCAGCGGCAGGAAAGCCTGACCACCAACATCGCCGCCGTCGTCACCCAATTGCTGCCGAACGGCAACATGGTGGTCGAAGGCAAGCAAGAGATCCGCGTCAATTTCGAAATGCGCGAGTTGATCGTCGCCGGCATCGTGCGACCGGAAGACATCCAGAGCGACAACACTATCGATTCAAGCAAGATCGCGCAGGCCCGCATCGCCTATGGCGGCCACGGCCAGATCACCGACGTGCAACAGCCGCGCTATGGCCAGCAGGTGATGGACATATTGCTGCCGTTCTGACGGCTGGCATCCCCGAGAAGTGGCAAGCGGATTTCGAACAAGGATCATGCCCCGATAAGGATTTCAAAGAGCTCCCACATCTCATCGCGAACCTAGGCGCTGTGAGATGTTCTACGCGGCCTCCGTCAGCTCCCCTGACGGAGGCCGTGGTTGTTTTTCCCACAGAAGCCGCTCCCGCCACAGAGCGGTTCCACAAACCGCAATATCCCGATCTATTGCTGAAAGTTGCTGACCGTTGCCGATGGGAAACGGTCTCGCTCGGGAATCCTGATAAATCCTGTCACATTGCAACGCCGTTGAGCGCATCTTTTCATGCGGGGGAACCAACTGGACGGTCAAGGGCGAGTACCTGCACATCGATCTCGGCAGCTCCAACGTGACGATCCTGGATCCGGTGAATTTCCCGTTGGCGTCCGCGACCTACCGCTTCCATCATCAACTCGATACCGCGCGCATTGGCGTGAACTACAAATGGGGCGGCCCAGTCGTCGCCCGCTACTGATCTATTTTCGCTTCCAACGCAAAGCCCCGGCATTGTCCGGGGCTTTTTTGCGCGTCGTTTTCGACGTCGCCTGACGCCGCTCATCCTCTCGACAAAACAGCCGCAAGAACTCACTATCGGCCGCAAAGTTCGGGGATGCCTTCGATGCCACTGACAACTGGCAAGATTGTCGGACATGATGGCGAACGACTGACGTTCGTATTCATCATGTTGAACGGAAACGAGCCTGTCGAATGCCGGATCAGCGATGCGGCCATGGACGAGCTTATCGGTGTCAAGGGCACCGAGAACAGCGCCCGGCAAGCGCAGTTTCTGGCCCACCGCGGCACCATCGAAAA
>Ga0302314_10009610_pt1 | contig 17071 bp, 14 predicted proteins | sample III_Palsa_N2_3_FD_200533 | JGI IMG/M metagenome (GOLD analysis project Ga0302314, IMG submission 200533) | Peat permafrost microbial communities from Stordalen Mire near Abisko, Sweden - III_Palsa_N2_3 | ecosystem: Environmental > Terrestrial > Soil > Palsa > Peat permafrost | place: Sweden...
GCTGGACCTGCCGGAGGCTTTGCTGGCTCAGCTTTCCGCCGGTCAATCCAGCACGCCCGACAAGCAAGTCGATATCGAAGTCTTCGGCTCGCCGAATTCCAAACCCATCGACCTGGAGCGGGCCGATGCCCGAGTGCGCGTGCCGCCGTTCGATCTGCTGACGGCGGCGTCCGCCGCCGCGGATGTCACCCTGAGTGACCTTCTGGATGTTGCGCGGCTCAATCGGGTCATGCAGCAGGGAGCGCTCGATCCGCAGGAGCTGGGGTTGTCCGAGCTGCTGTCTGAAACACTCAAAGCCGTGTTCGCTCCCGCCCAAAAGGGCACGCACATCGCCGCTCTGCGGCGTTGTATTCAAGGCCGGCTGCTGGCCCGGCTCGGCGCTGCGCTCGGCGACGATGCCCTCTCAGCCGCCGCGGCGGCCGATGTGCACGCCGCCCTGACCGAGCTCGGCGATCGGCTGCAGAAGCAAAAGACCGGCGATCCCGAGGAGGTCGCGACCGCGCGTTACTACGCCGACATCATCGGCCACGACAAGTTGAAGGAATTCGCGAAGACCCTGATCGCGGACCACCCCGCGCCGCCGATCGGGCCGCCGATCGGAGCCGACGGCGAGGATGACTGGTTCGCCGGTCCGGGTTATGCGGGGGAGTAGGTTACGAGAGGGAGTGACGGCCGGCCTCGCCCCGGGGAGGGGGCGAGGCTTGCCGCTGGCGGGGCTCAGTCGTTTCTGACGGTGCTGTTATAAACGGCCGCGAGCTTCGGGCTGTTGATCGTCATGACGGCGCGTGCAATCGATTGCTCACGCCACTCGCGCACTTGGCCCGGCACCCAATGCGGACTGCTCGAGGGGTAGAGTTCCGCGGCGGCATTGGCCAGCTGATTGTAAACCTGCTCAGCGCCGCGATCGGTTTGCAGGGCGGCGGGATCATATTTGATCGTGATGGCGGGTGCGGCGACCGGGGCGGTGGCGGCGTTCGCGGCACCCAAGCCTGCGGCCCAGACAATGCCGCACAGGACCATCGCGAGTGTAATCTTCGGCGTCACGGCGTGGGCCTTGCGGGCTGCGTTGTCGACGGGGGTCTTGTGGCCCATGGAAATCTCCTTTGTCTGCGGGTTGTTGATCGTCGGTACTATGAGACGCCTCCGGGCCGGTCGGCGTCTGCGGCAGGCAGTCGAGGTCGTCCCCGAAAGCCACGGACTCGTCCCAGTCCGGCCCCCGCAGGATGACGCATGATAAAATCGCCGGGCCGGTCGGACCTAACTCAAGTGGAGAGGGCTATGGAAGCACGTCAGTTGTCGAACGAATCGGTCCCTCAAGTCGACGTATCACTCCGTATCCGCCACCCGACCATCGATCCCGATGAGATATCGGCCGCACTCGGTCTGCAGCCTGAGCATTGCTTCAAGTCCGGCGATCCTGCGCAGGGCCGCCGGGGTGTGCACACCCAAACTTACTGGTTGGCGGATATCGCCGCGGAGTCCTGGGTCGAGCCCATCGCTCCGGAGTCCGTGGAAAGTCTGCTCAAGGCGGCACAGAGTGGGCGGGCACGGAGTGTCGAATTGATGCTCAGCTTCGGCCTGCGCCGTCTGCAGGCGCAACACGCGTTTTTGGAGCGAATTCAGGACGATGGGGGGGATGTCTCGTTACTGTTGAGCCTCGCGCGCGACTCCGCCGCCGACTTTACTCTCCCCGTCGCGATAACGCGCCTGTTGGTCAAATTGGGGATCACGCTCGAATTCAAATTCGATCCTTGAGACCACGGCGCCGAGGACCATCTTTTGGGCACATCTTCCGCGCCGCCGCCCCGGGGCATCGCGCTGATACTCAAGGCTGCCGAGTTCGCCGCGAGGAAACATCGCGACCAGCGCCGCAAAGATCAGTCCGCATCCCCATACATCAATCATCCGATCGCTCTCGCCGAAATCCTGAGCGGCGACGGCCGGGTGAGAAGCGCCGACGTGTTGGCGGCGGCACTCTTGCACGACACGTTGGAGGACACCGAAACCACCTCCGCGGAGCTGAGCGCGGCGTTCGGCCCGAAGATCACCCACATCGTGGAAGAGGTGAGCGACGACAAGCGCTTGCCCAAGCAAAAGCGCAAGGAATTGCAGGTGCTGCACGCCGCCCACATCTCGAAGAGCGCCAAGCTCGTCAAACTCGCGGACAAAATTGCGAATTTGGCTGACATAATCTCGAGTCCGCCGGCAGGCTGGTCGCTTGAGCGCAGGCGCGAATACTTCGATTGGGCGAAGCGCGTCATCGATCAGGTGCGCGGCACGAACGCAACGCTCGAGCGCCGTTTCGATGCGCTCTACCGAAGGCGTCCTTGACGGTAGAATCGTTGCAAAGCAAGGGAGGTCGTTGCCATGCGAATGGAAGGTCAAGACGAGAGCCAGAATGTCGAGGACGCTCGCGGATCGAGCGGCTTTCGGCCGATTCACGGGATCGGGTTGGGCACCATTGCGGTGGCCCTGATCGGCGGCTGGGTGTTCGGGGTGAACCCGCTGCAGATCCTCGGCTTGATGAGCGGCGGGGGCACGACCGCCTCGACGGCGCCCGATCAATCCGTGTCCGCGCCTCCCGCGGGCGACGCGCAAGCGCATTTTGTCTCGCAAATCCTGCGCAGCACGGAGCAGGTGTGGACGGATGTATTTCGCGGGCGTGGTGTTGCCTATGAGGAGCCGAAGCTCGTGCTGTTCCGCGGCAGCTACCCGACGGCCTGCGGGCAGGGCGAAGCGGCTGCGGGCCCCTTCTACTGCTCACGTGATCGGCGCGTGTACATCGACCTCGCTTTCTTCGACGAGATGAGCCGGCAGTTGAATGCGCCGGGCCAGTTCGCGCAGGCCTATGTCGTCGGACACGAGGTGGGTCATCATGTGCAGAACTTGCTCGGCATACTCGATCGCGTCGATCGACAACGGGCGCAGGCGTCGGAGGCTCAGGCGAATGCGCTCAGCGTACGACTCGAGCTGCAAGCGGACTGTTTGGCAGGGGTCTGGGCAACCCGATCTCAGCAGGAAGAAGGTTGGCGGCTCGAGCCCGGGGACATTCAAACGGCGCTGAATGCCGCTTCGCAGATCGGCGACGACACTTTGCAGCGGCGCTCCCAGGGAACGGTCGTGCCGGAGTCTTTCACGCACGGCACCGGGGCCCAGCGCGTGAGCTGGTTTCAGCGCGGTGTCGACTCGGGGAAGATCGAGGGATGCGACACGTTCGCGGCAACCACCCTCTAGTCAACGCGCGGGAGGGTCCGATCCCACCACGGCAACGGGTGCCGGCGAATCGCTGCTGACCCAGCGGTAGACGGCACCGCCCAGGGCGCCCCCGATGAGGGGCGCGAGCCAGAAAAGCCAGAGCTGCGAAAGCGCCCAGCCGCCCGCGAAGAGTGCCGGACCGGTGCTGCGCGCCGGATTGACCGAGGTGTTGGTCACCGGAATGCTGATCAAATGAATGAGCGTCAGGCAAAGACCGATGGCAATGGGAGCGAAGCCCTTGGGCGCACTGCCGTGCGTCGAGCCCATGATCACGAACAAGAACCCGAATGTCATGACGATCTCGGAGAGCAGACATGCGCTCAAGGAATAGCCGCCGGGCGAGTGCGCCTCGTAGCCGTTCGAGGCAAAACCGGCGCTGACATCGAAGCCCGCGTGCCCGCTGGCGATGCCATAGAGAATGGCGGCGCCCGCGATTCCCCCCAACACTTGCACGACGATGTAGGGGATCAGATCCTTGGCCGGGAATCGTCCCCCGACGCACAAGCCGACGGACACCGCCGGGTTCAAGTGGCATCCCGATACGTGGCCTATCGCATAGGCCATGGTGAGTACCGTCAGGCCGAAGGCAAACGAGACGCCGACGAAGCCGATGCCGAGCGCGGGGAAGGCCGCGGCAAGGACGGCGCTGCCGCAGCCACCGAGCACCAGCCATAGTGTACCGATGAATTCTGCCGCGAGACGTCGTGTCATGGAAGGCCGCTCCGTGCGCGTGGGTGAAGTTCGGCGAACTTTAGCCGCATCGCGACGGCGCTGCAATCTCGTCGCGGCCGGCGCTGCCCCGCCCAATGCCGCCTATAATCGCGTGGCCACCAACCAGCCCCGCACCATCGGAGTGGATCTCGACTACCGCTACTGAAGCGCCCCTCTATGTATATACCCGCACAGTTCAAGAATGATGATCTCGAGCATGCCGTCAAGCTGATGCGCGATCATTCCTTCGCGACCCTGATCTGCAATGACGATGCCGGGCAGCCGTTCGTGACCTATCTGCCGCTGCACGTCGACATGGTCGAGCGCGATGGCAAGCCTTGGCCGGTCCTGTTGGGACACGTAGCGCGCGCCAATCCGCACTGGAAGTATCTGCGCGACCGCGGGACCGCCCTGGTCAGTTATCTGGGACCGCACGCATACATGTCACCCACCGTCTATTCCGACACCATGCGCGTACCCACGTGGAACTATCTGGCCGTGCAATGCTATGTGCGCGTGCGGCTCTTGACCGAGCGTGCCGAGATGGATGAGATGCTCGACAAGCTCATCAATGACAACGAGCCCGCTTATCTCGGGCAGTGGCATTCGCTCGCCGAGGACTATCACTCGAAAATGGTCGCGATGATCGTCGGCTTCGAGTTGGAGATCACCGAGCTGCAATGCAAGCTCAAGCTGAACCAGCATCGGCCTGAGTCGCACGCCGCATTGCGGCAGGCAATGGCCGCCGGGAGCGCCGACGAGCGCGAGCTGCTGGCCTGGATGGATCGGCTGAACATGTAGCCCGCGGCCCAGATCCCGCGGGCCCGGATGCCGCCGCTGCCCTCAGCCCGAGGTCCACTTGCTCGGATCCACCTCGAGCGGCAACGGGTTGCCGTCGACTCGCAGTTTGTAGAGCAAATCCTTGTTGATCGCATGCGCGGCGTCTGCAACGTCGATGCCGTAGAGCCGCGCGGCGTTCCCGCCGAGAATTTGCCGTTTCATCGCCGGCGTGATCACGGGGTAGCCTTTCGATTCCACGAGCTTCGACGGAAACCCATAGGCCTGAAAGGCGAGGATTTGCCAGTGCGGCGGCCCCGCCACCGGCGTATCCGTGCCCCACAGCACATGGTCCGCGCCGAGCCCGTTCAACACCGTGGCCAGCATCTGCGCGTAGCGCTCGGGCGTGCGGAACATATAAGGCGCAAGGCCGCCCATCTCGGCGTAAATGTTCTTCACCCGGGCCTTCTGCGCGTGCTCGGCGAGCTCCGCCTCGAACGGGAACGAGCAATGAAAGGCGATGAAATTCAGATCCGGAAAATCGGCCGCCGCCTTCGCCAAGTCATCCGTGTGACAGTACTCCTCGAGGAACAGGCCGGGTAAGCCTTTGTGCACGCAGACGTTCTTGACGCCGTGCTTGCGCAGGACCTCGTACAGCGGGTAGGTGGTCTTCTCGTCATCCATGCGCCAGCCCGTCGTGACCGGCCCGGGCGGATAGAGCTTGAGGCCGTCGATTTTCAGCTCCTCGCATTGATAGATGAGCGAGTCGACCGCCGATTGTCCGTCGGGTGGATCGACGACGCCGAGCACCCGGATGCGCGACGGCGCCATGCTGCGGATGAACGCAGCCTCGCGTGGTGGAAACAGGTCCACTCCGTCGAAGGCGCCGCGCATGCCGAAGCTGTTGAGGAACGCGATGTCGGTCTCGCTGTGCAGGAACATGTCTTCGATGAACATCATGCGCCCCATGTCCGCGATCGGTACCGGTTTTCCGATCACGGAGGCGCGCGAGCCTGCGAGGGTCTTCAGGAAATGATCCCCGCTCGGGGTCAGCGTGCGTAAGCCCCCCTCGCGCCACCAGACATGGGTTTGCGCATCGACGATGAAGGGCGTGGCCGCTTCGGGATCGCGATCCGCGATCTTCTCGAGTGCCGCGGCATCGAAGAACTGCGCGGCCGAAGGGGTGGAGAACGCAAAGGGCGGCAGCACGGCATACGCGGCTGCGCTCATGAGGAGTTGACGCCGGGTGACCCGCGAGCCCGTAGTCAGCGTCTCGATTCCCTGCTGCCGCCGCGTCGACTTTGGCATGGTGGATCTCCCCTTTGCTGATCCCTATACATGACGGGACGCTGCTGCTAGAAGGACGGAGCACCAGCCGGAGGATTCCATGAGCTCATCGCCTCGCGTCCCATCGCCCGACTCGGCGGACTTCGATATCGATGCGCGTGAAGCGCAAGTGTTGGCTGCACCGCAACGCATCGAGCCCCTCAAACAAGAGGACTTCGATGACGATGCCCGGGCGCTCGTGATCAGCATGCGCGAGTCGCTGGGAATCTCCGAGCATTCGGTCATGCCGGAAGCCTTTGCCACCATGCTGAAGCACCCGGGGCTGTACCGCTGTCAAATGGACATGGGCGTTCAGCTCCTCGGCAAGGGCGTGTTGAATCCCCGCGAGCGCGAGCTGGCCGTGCTGCGTGTCGGCTGGCTTTGCCGCGCGCCCTACGAATGGAGTCAACATGTCGATATCGCGAAGCGTTATGGCGTGACGGCCGAGGAGGTGGAGCGCGCGACGCACGGCTCGTCCGCGCCGGGCTGGAGCGAGCATGACGCCGCCATCGTGCGCGGCGTCGAGGAGTTGCTGGGCGATCAGTCGATCTGCGATGCCACCTGGAACGTATTGGCGCGAACCTGGACGGAGCGCCAGTTGCTCGAGTTCCTGGCACTCATCGGCTATTACGTCTCCGTTGCCTATTCGCAGAATGCGCTGCGGATGCGCTTGAGTCCCGGCAAGAAAGGGCTGCGAGAGCGTTGACGGGTACGCCCGACGGCGGGCACGCCGACGCACCCGCCTTCTGCAGTGCTTTTCCGCACTCCCCGGCTGAGTTCGGTAGGCGGTTCGCGTCGTAAATGTGACACCGATTAGATATACCCTGCACGGGTCTTGCTATGTTATGGAAAATCGCGGAAGGCAAGTATTCATGAAGAAAGTCCCCAACGGCGTCGGACCCAGCTACCCCCAGGTGGTGGTGCTCATCGGCGCGACCGGCGATCTCTCGAAGCGCAAGCTCATGCCGGGACTCTTTCATCTGTCGAGCGCCGGGTTCATCCCGGGCTGCCGGATCATCGGGGTGTCGCTGGATGATCTGGATGCCCATGGGTTTCGGGAGGAAATGCACAAGGCGGTGCTCGAATTCTCCACGCGCAAGGTCGATGAGGCGGACTGGAATTCCTTCGCAGGCACTCTGAGCTATGTGCCGCTGGCCGCCGGCGCGGCCGCGCTCAAGGCGGCGGTGGATGATGCGGAGCGCTCGCTCGGCAAGGAAAGCCGCCGCCTGCACTATCTGAGCGTTCCGCCGAACGCGGCACTCTCCGCTGTGCGTCTCTTGGGCGATGCCGGCCTCGTCGAGCGCGCACGCGTCATCATGGAGAAGCCGTTCGGCACGGACCTCGCGAGCGCGGTCGAGCTGAACGCCCATCTGCACGAGGTGTTCCGCGAGGATCAGATTTTTCGCATCGATCACTTTCTCGGCAAGGAGCCCGCGCAGAACATCCTCGCGTTCCGGTTCGCCAACGGACTGTTCGAGCCCATCTGGAACCGCAATTTCGTCGATCACGTGCAGATCGACGTGCCTGAGACGCTCGGCTTGGGCAAGCGCTCGGGGTTCTACGAGCAGACCGGCGCGTATCGCGACATGGTGGTCACGCACCTCTTTCAGATTCTGGGGTTCATGGCCATGGAACCGCCGACCTCGCTCGAGCCCGCGCCGATCAGCGAGGAGAAGAACAAGGTTTTTCGCAGCATGCTGCCCATCAAGCCGAGCGAGGTGATCCGCGGCCAGTACATCGGCTATCGCGCGGAGGAGGGCGTTGCTCCCGATTCGGATACCGAAACCTTCATTGCCTTGAAGTGCAGCATCGACAACTGGCGCTGGGCCGGGGTGCCGTTCTTCCTGCGCACGGGCAAGCGTCTCGCCGAGGGCCAGCGCATCATTTCCATCGCCTTTCGCGAACCGCCGAAGAGTATGTTTCCCGCAGGCTCCGGGATCGGCTCCCAGGGCCCCGACCATCTGACTTTCGATCTCGCCGATGCCGCCAAGCTCTCGCTGTCCTTTTACGGTAAACGGCCCGGTCCCGGCATGCGGCTCGATAAGCTCAGCCTGCAGTTCGCCATGCACGATACCGGCCATATCGGCGATGTGCTCGAGGCCTATGAGCGGTTGATTCTCGATGCGATGCGCGGCGACCGAACCCTGTTCACAACCGCCGACGGCATCGAGCGTCTGTGGGAAGTCTCGGTGCCGTTGCTGGAGACGCCTCCGCCGGTGCGGATGTACTCGCCGGGATCCTGGGGGCCGAATGCGGTCCACCAACTCGTCGCACCGTACGCCTGGCGCCTCCCCTTCGAGCGTGTCTGGCGCGATCCCAACGCCACCGGCGGATAATTCGCCGCAGTCCGCGGCATCCCCGGCGCGTGACATCTGAGCGCATCGGTGCTGATAATGATCGCACCGGGGGCTGTCGGGATTCGTGCGCCCGGAAAGCTGTAAGGGACGGGCCGTGAAAGGGAGCGCCACGGAATTGGAAAGAGCTCTTGCGGCGGGACCGCCGTGAGCTCGACATTCGCGAGCGACCGGCTCCCCGGAGACTTGGTCGGGCCTTATCGCCTGATCCGGTTGCTGGGTGAAGGCGGCATGGCCGAGGTCTGGCTGGCGCAGCGCGCTGACGGATCCATCAAGCGCGAGGTGGCCCTGAAGCTGCCGAGGCTGCGCGAGGATCGGCAGGATCTCGCCAGCCGCTTCGCGCGGGAATGCGACATCCTCGCGGCGCTCGAGCATCCACATATCGCGCGGATGTACGATGCGGGAATCAGCCCCGACGGCCTGCCTTACCTCGCGATGGAATACGTTCGGGGCGAGAAGGTGACAAGTTGGTGCGATAAGCACCATCTCGGCGTGCCTGGGCGCCTGCAGCTCGTTCTGCAGGTGCTCGATGCCGTGCAGTATGCGCACGCGCATCAAGCGATTCATCGCGACATCAAACCGTCGAACATACTGATCAACGAGACAGGCCAGGTACAGCTCCTGGATTTCGGGGTGGCAAAGCTCCTCGCACAGGACGAGCAGCTCACCATTGCCTACGGGCGCGCCATGACCCCGGATTACGCGAGCCCCGAGCTCGCGCGCGGCGATCCTCCCGAGCCTGGGAGCGATGTTTACTCGCTCGGCGTGCTTCTGTATGAGCTTCTGACCGGCTCTCTTCCTTACCGGATCAGCGCGCGTGGGTCAGGGGCGCAGCTCGAGCGGGCGATCGTCGCCACACCGGTCCTTCCGCCCAGCGCCCACCTTGCGCCCGAAGCGGGAGCCGCTCGCGGCACGACTCAGGAGAAACTCGCGCGCAGACTGCGCGGTGATCTGGACGCCATCGTGCTCAAGGCCTTGGCCAAGGACCCGGGCGGGCGCTACGACAGTGCCTCGAGCCTGTCCGAGGATGTGCAACGCTACCTGCGGGGAGAGCCCGTCAAGGCGCGACCGGCGCCGCTCCATCACCGTGCGGCCAAGTTTCTGGACCGAAATCGGGGAGTTGTTTTGCTCTGCTCGGTCGCCGTCATCGCGGTTCTCGTGGCAATTGCGGCGGATCATCTGGCGCTGTCGAAGCGGCGCGCCGAGCCTGCGTTCGCGCCGCCCGCGCACTCCGTGGCGGTGCTGCCGTTTACCAACTTGAGCGGCGACCCGAAGCAGGAATATTTCTCGGATGGAGTCTCCGAGGAGCTGATCAGCGCGCTCTCGCAAGTCGAGGCGCTGCAGGTATCCGCACGCACCTCCTCGTTCTCGTTCAAAGGCAAAAATGTCGACATCGGCACGATCGCCCGCAGGCTCAACGTCGCTGCAATCCTCGAGGGGAGTCTGCGGCGCTCGGGCGATACGGTGCGCGTCACGGCGCAGTTGATCAACACGGTCAATGGGTATCACGTCTGGTCGCAGAGTTACGATCGCGATCTAAGAGACATCTTGGTCTTGCAGACCGATATCGCGACGGCGGTGGCTCAGGAGATGCAGGTCAGGCTGCTCGGGGATGAGGCGGCAAGAATTGAAGTGGGCGGCACCCACAACACCGAGGCGTATGACGCGTATTTGCGCGGCATGCAACTCGAGGTCACGGTGCAAGACACCGTCTCCGCCCGCCGTGCGCTCGCGGCCTTCGATCAAGCCATTGCGCTCGATCCTAATTTTGCCGCCGCCCATACGCACCGAGCCCGCGCATTGCGCTACCTGGCGAACTACTCGACCGACCCGGCTGCTGTTAAAGATCTCTACGCGACGGCCCGGCAAGCGGCCGAACGAGCGGTTGCGCTCGCCCCCGACTCGGCGGACGCCCATATGGCGCTCGGCTGGCAGGTGCTGGTGAATGGCTACCTCGATCTCACCGGTGCGTCTCCGGAAATCGATCGTGCGATGGCGCTGGCGCCGGGCAGCGCATCGGTACTCGATGGCTATGCCGGCTTTCAGGGTATTTTAGGCCATCGCGATCTATCGCTTGCCGCGATGCGGCGCGCAATCAAGCTCGACCCCCAGAATCCTCGTTACCGGGAGCATCTCCTGCAAGCTCTCATCATGGCGCGGCAATTCGAGGACGCGCTCGCGGCAGTGCAAGATGCCAAGGCGCTGCACGCGGAGGGCTACTACGCCGGCTTCCTCGGTGCTCAGAGCTATCTTGCACTGGGCCGCCCGGAGCTCGCCGCACAGACCTGCGAATCGCCCGCGACGCCGCTCGATGAGGACGATCGGCACTTTTGTTTGGCGCTCGCCTACCACGCGCTCGGCAAGACAAAACGAGCCACGACCGAATTGGAAGCGCTCAAATCCCTGGACGGGGAGTTGGGCGCCGCCAGCTATGCAGCCATCTATGCGCAATGGGGCGATCCCGCTGCCGCGCTGACGTGGCTTGCCACGGCGGAACGCGTGAACAGAGCAAGCTTGTTGAACGTCAAGGTTGACTGGATGTTCGATCCGATTCGCGATCAGCCGCAATTTCAAGCGCTCGTGCAGCGCTTGAAATTCCCGCCCGATCGCAGTTTGCACGGTTTGCTGGTCATGCTCGGGGTTCCGGAGTAGCGTATGTCGGGTCGGGTCCGCGAAAGACAATCACCCTGAGTTTTTCCATCGAAGGGAGGCCACCATGAGTTCAACGACGTTGACCGCTAAGATTGCGCAAGGGTCCGCCCAGCTCGCGCAAGCGCAAAAGGAGGTGAGCCTGCTTCTGCAAGAGCTCAATGCCGGAACGCTCAACAGGACGACGTTGCTGGCCGGGCTCGAGAGCTTGCAGCAGACCGTGAGTCAAGTTGCCGCTCATATTCCTACCTTTGCCGACAAGATTGGCGGCGGACAGTGAGTGGCGAATGGCGATTCGCGGCGCTTAAACGATCAGGGCGTCATCTGCTGGAGAAGCGCCCGTTGCCAATGGGCCTACTGGGACAACGGCGATCTGCGCATCGTCAACTACCTGACGCGGGAAACATTCGCGGCGAATCCAGTCGCGCTCGAGGTCGTGCGCTTCTTCTCTAGTCCGAGAACTATCCGCGACGCGATGGTTGGATTCGACGCCTACACACCCGCAAGCGTCGGCGAGACCATTTTGAAGTTGATCGATGGAGAGCTGCTGCTCCGCTGCGACTCTCCCGAGTGGGCTCGCGACGAGCTGCTCGCGTCCTCGTGGGCGGCGTGGCTGCCGGGAGGGGCATATCACTTTCTGACGAAAGACGCCGCGTACTTCGGCAGCGACTGGACGCTCGAGCAGAAGTTGCAGACGATTCCGCGCACGCCGCAGCCGGAGCAATTCAAAAGGATCGAAGGAATCCAGTCGATTTCACTACCCTGTCCCGCGAGGGACACGGACATTTTTTTCCAGACGCTGCGCGAGCGCAGGACATCGCGTAAATTCTCGCAGGCCCGCGTACCGCTCGATCAAGTTGCAAAGCTCTTGCATACGACCTGGGGCGTGCAAGCGTACATCGACACCGACCACTTCGGTCCCTTGCCGCTCAAGACGAGTCCTTCGGGCGGCGCGCGACACCCCATAGAAGTCTATTTGATGGCCCTCGAGGTGAACGGGCTCGATCCCGGGCTTTACCACTATGACGCCAGGGGTCACTCGCTTGCGCGAGTCTCCTCCGGCGCAATCACCGCGCAAACGGCGCAGGCTTTTTGTGCGGATCAGGCGTTTGTCGCCCGATCGGCGGCGCTTTTCATCATGACGGGCGTATTCGCGCGCACCCTGTGGAAATATCGGCATCCGCGTGCCTACAGAGTGGTGCTGCTGGATGCGGGCCATCTCGGCCAGACGTTTTGCCTGACCGCGACGCGCATGGGGCTTGCGTCTTTCAGTACCGCGGCCCTGAAAGACACGCTGATTGAGGAGCAGCTCGGAATCGACGGCATTTCGGAATCGGTGCTCTACGTCACCGGCGTCGGCATACCCGCGGGCGAGTCGCCGCCCGCGAATCCTCAAGGCGAGTCCACGCTCTGAAGCTCCCGTCGGGCACGCAGCACGCGCCACTGCTGCGGGCCGTACAGAGCTTGCAGGATCGCGAGCGAGCTACCGAACCACTTGCGCGCCTGCGCCGCGTTCCCGTCGCGTTGCGCCAGGAGGCCGTTCACTCGATCCAATTCGGCGGCGATGGGGTGCACGGCGGGAAGAGCGGCGAGATCGATGGGCGGAGACGCGAGGAGGGTCCGAGCCTCGGTGTCGCGTTCGATCGCCAATAGAGTTTCGGCGAGAGCGATGCGCGCCGACAGCGTGGCGGGGTGTTGCGGACCGTCCGCCTGCACCCTCGCCGCGACGGCGCGCTGCAACGTTGCAATGGCCTCGTCGAATTTTCCTTCGCGTGCATACACCTCGCCGAGCGTCTGTTGGACGGCTGCCGTGCGATCCCGCTCCTGCGCAGAGCTCGCGTGCGCTTGCGGATCGGCCGCGGAAGCCGCGTCTCGAGATCCGAGAATTTGCAGGAGGATCGGTTCAGCCTGCCGCGGCCGATCCAGCTGCAAGAACAACAGGGCGCGAAAATATTGCACCCGCGCGACGTTCCAGGGTTCCGCGGCCGCCGGGCGCGCCGCCAATTCCTGCGCCTTGTCGAGTTCCGCCGCCGCCTCGTCATACTGATCCGCATCGGCGAGCGCTCGACCGAGAGCCGCCTGGGCTTGTGCGACCCCCACACGCGTCGCGCCGAGGGTATGCGTCAGCACGTCGACGGCTCGCCGTAAATGCACTTCTGCGTCGGCGGGTTTTGCCAGATCCGTCAGCACCTCACCCAGGTACAGCTCGGTCGCACCGACGAATTCCGCTGGAGGCAAAGGGGGAGCCTGGTTCTGCAGAAGATCTTGCAGGGCGCGGGCGGCTTGCGACCAGTCGCCCAAACGGTATAGCCCGACGGCGACCTGCTGTCGTAGATCGAGAAGCGCCGCATCGTGGGGAGCGACATGCTCCGCCGCCGCTGCCAGCAACGCCGCGTAGCGAGGCAGAGTCTCTTTCAGCTGCCCTTGGGAGTAGTCGATCTCGACCAATTCGGCGGCGCTACCCAGCACCGCGTCGGTTGCGGGCCCATCGAGCGAGAGCCCGAGCTGCAGGGCGCGGTGCAAGTGCGGTGCGGCGGATGCGTATTCGTGCAGCCGGGCGAAGGCGCTGCCGATCCGGTAGTGCAACTCGGCTGCGACGCGGGGTTGCCCGGCAAAGCGCTCGTCGATGTCATCACCGGCGCGCGTCAAGATCTCGAGGGCGGTCGCCTGCTTCGCAAGATCAGCATCGTTATTTCGAGGCGCGAACACCTCGTTGCTCAGAAACTCGGTCACTGCTCCGGATTGGGCCGCGGCGCTGCGGGCTGCCTCTGCGGCGCGGCGTGCCTTGACGTAAAGCCCGATGCTGATCGCGAATCCGACGAGCAGCACGATGAGCGCGCCGGCAATGCTCAAGCCTCGCACCCGGGCTCCCGCGCGGCGGCGACGCGCATTGTCCGCGCGGGCTTGCGCCTCGCGGCGCTTTTTCAGCTGGGCGCGCCGCTCTTCCAGGGAACGAAGTTGTCGTGCCAAGACCTCGGCGTCCGCCAGCCGCGCCGTGGGATTCTCGGCGGCCGTGAGGGCGAGGTCTTCGCGCAGTAATTCATCGTCGATATCGTGTTCCCATCCGGGCGAGAGCGGCTTATGGAAATCTCCCGTCAACAGCTGATACAGGATCACGCCGAGCGCATAAATGTCGGCTTTCACCGTGAACGGCTCACCCGCGAGGATCTCGGGCGCCGCGTACGGCGGCGTCGCGGAATTGCGGCCGGACGGAGCGATGGTCTTCGTGAAGCCGAGGCGCGTGATGTCCAGTCGGTCGATGCGGCGCGGGTCGAACACGGCTCCGCTGCCGAAGTCGCCGAGCGCGATGTCGACGGGTTGGCCCGGCACCGGTCTCACAAAAATATTCGCCGGCTTCAAGTCTTTGTGCAGCACGCCCACCGAGTGCAAGGCGGCGAGGCAAGACGCAATTTTCGCGAGCACCTCCAGGCGCTCCGCGAGCGGGATCGCCGCGGCGCCGCCGCGGCTCTTGACCCACTCGACGAGGCTGCCGCCGCTCATGTACTCCGCTTCAGTGAAGAAGGGCGCTTCTTCCAGGTTCCAGTCGAGCAATCGAACGATCTGGGCGCGCTCGCCGAGGGAGTCGTTGAGGATGCGAAACAGCGTGATCTCGCGTTTCAGCGCGCCGACTGCGGCTTCATCGAGCGCGAACTTGAACACCCGTTGCTCGTGGGTCTTCTCATGGCGCACGCGCCAGGTCTCGCCCTGTTCGGTGAGCCGCTCGATCAGAGACCAGAGCGGCCGGGAAGGCGGGTGGTCACCCGGGTTGAAACTCAAGGGGGCGGTCGGCCGCGTCGCAGCCAACTCCACCTGGACGGGGGCGATGAACCGATAGCCAAAGCCGTAGACGGTCTTGATGATCGCCTGCTCCCGGTCACCGACCGCCTCGCGGAGCCGGCCGATGCATTTGGTCAGCACGGTTTCGCTCAAGATCCGCCCCGGCCAGACGGCGGCAAGCAATTCGTCCTTCGTGCACACCTCGCCGGCGTGCTCCAACAGATGGATCAAGACTTCGAGGGGCTTGCGCTCGAGCTCGGCGTCGACCCCGTCGATGAGCAACTCCAGCGTGGTTTCATCGACCACCGCGCCGCCAAAGCGCCAACGGCGCCGGCCGCGCTCGGCACTGGCTTGCACTATGGCGCCTGGATTGTCTCCCATCCCGTCCTATGTCCTTGTCGCATAAGGAGTTGCGAGGCTGATCATGACATGGGAACCGCGTGGCCGTCTTGGCCGGCCGGGGTGCGGCGACGCGTCACCGGCGCGCGGTTTTCGGGGGGCGGACGGCCGATTCAGCGCCGCGTGGCGAATTCACTTTTTCTTCAGGACTTTCCCAGCACAGGGTCAGGATCTATTGATCGCCGTTTCCTACCGTACGTGCAACCCGGGCAACGAGCTTTGGGGATCACGAAGGACAAACTGAGGAGGAAATGATTATGAATACCATTCGTACGAGACTCTATGCGGCAATCTGCGTTCTCTTTGGCTCGGCGGCGGTGGCCACGCCATGGACCTTGGCGCAAGCGGAGCAACCCGCAGCGACCAAGACCATCAAATTTGCCGATCTCAACCTCCAGACCCCGGAGGGTGCACAGACTCTTTATAACCGCATCCGTATGGCGGCGGACCGTGTCTGTGAGGAGAACGATCACGATCCCGTCATGCGGGAAGCGAAGCCGAGGTGCGTCGACAGCGCCATCGACAATGCGGTCAGAAAGATCAACGCTCCTTACCTCACCGCCTTGCGCTTCGGTAACGGCAACGGCAACGTGCGGCTTGCAAGCAAGTGACCGTCTCCGGCGCCGTCGCGGGCGACGCTCCCTGCGGGCAACGCTCCCTGCGGGTGCGAACCCGACGGCGGCGCCGGAAGTTTCTTCAATGTACGGGCGTTTTCTCGGGCTTCGAGCGGCCGGTCTCCATCAGCAGCCGCGTGAACAGGTACATACGCGGCGTCACGCTCGAAAGGTCGATCCATTCGTGGTCGGTATGGAAGCCGTCGCCGACGAATCCGAGTCCATCGAGCGCCGGTGTCCCGACCGACATGGCAACCGCCGACTCCGAGGCGCCGCCGTTGCCCGATAGGGCGACAGTCTTGCCCAGCTCGGCATAAATCGCCTGGGCGCGAGCGCCGAGTGCATCGATCTGCGGGTTTTCGGTCAGCGGCGGATATTCCGGACCTTCAGTCGCCACGGTGATGGTGGTGTCGGGCACGATAGACGGCAAGACCCCCGCTTTGATCTGCGCGAGGACTGCATCGAAATCCTCGGGCTTGCGAAACCGCACATCCAGCGTGGCTTCGCCCAAATCGGGAATGATGTTGCTGCGGGTGCCGGATTTGATGACCGTCAGATTGACCGTCGTGCCGTCGCCCGTGTGCGGGAATTTGCCCTCCAGCGCCGCCAGTTGATGCACGAGCTCCACGGAGGCGTTGCGGCCGTTCTGGGGCACCATCCCTGCATGTGCCGAACGGCCCTTCACTTGGATCGAGATGTCCGCGGCGCCCTTGCGCCACACCGTCAGCGCATCGGGGGGATCGCCCGGTTCCATGTTGAACTCGACGTCGTTCTGACGCGCGAGCGTCTTGATCAGCTCGGTGGAGCCCGGCGATCCGAGCTCCTCGCTGTCATCGAGCAGCAGCGTGATGGTCGCATAGTCCTTGAAGCCGAGATCGTGCAGGATCTTGAGCGCCGTGACCGCGTTGATCACGCCGCCTTTCTCATCGCCGACGCCCGGCCCCATGGCGCGGTCAGCCTCGATGCGAAACGGGCGCTGGGCGACCGTACCCGGGCCGAAAACAGTATCGACGTGCGCGATGATGAGGATTTTCGCCTTGCCGTTCCCATGAAATACGGCGACGAGATTCGGCGGGAAATTGGCAGCCTCGGCCGGTTCATAGCGGACTTGGGCGCCGCTCGCCTTCAGCTGCGCCTCGAGAATCTCCTCCACCCGTTGGCCGCCGGCTAGGTCCCCCGACCCGGAATCGACGTCGACAATGCTCTTCA
>Ga0302314_10009611_pt1 | contig 17070 bp, 12 predicted proteins | sample III_Palsa_N2_3_FD_200533 | JGI IMG/M metagenome (GOLD analysis project Ga0302314, IMG submission 200533) | Peat permafrost microbial communities from Stordalen Mire near Abisko, Sweden - III_Palsa_N2_3 | ecosystem: Environmental > Terrestrial > Soil > Palsa > Peat permafrost | place: Sweden...
GTTCGAGCGCGGTTGAAACCATCACTCCCGGCGGGTGTCGCGCTCCGACCTCAAACGCAAAACTGGCCCGGCCGGCGAACACGTTGGGATCCTCGGCGTCGAGGGCGTAGCTCTCCAGCGCGTGAAAGAGCCTGTTGTTTTCAACTAGCGCTTGCCGTGCCCGTGCCAGTGCCGCCTGGTCGGAGGGGTCGGTCATGAGGCCACTCTGCATTAGCGGCGGAGATTACGAGGTCTGACGGCCTACAGCAGCGTTGCGACCGCACTCAGCAGCAGATCAGCGCGCTGGCTGAACGTGTGCGTGCGCAGCACCAGCTCACGCCCTCGCTGACCTCGCTCCGCCCTCTCGGCCGGGTCAGCCAGCAGACGGTCGACCGTCACCCGGAGGTCGTCAGGCGTCTGGTAGGTGGCAACGATGTCGCTGAACGCATCCTCCAGCTCTGGTAGGTAATCGCTCAGCACACATCCGCCACAGGCAAGGACGTCATAGATCCGGTTGTTGACGATGCCGTATCGATGCTGATCTGGCATGTGGTCGTTGAGCACGACCGCTGCCGAGCTGTACGCACGCCGTAGCTGGTCGTTCGCAATTGATTCGCCGCGTACATAGTGATCCGGAATCAGGCCGTTCCACCCGGCTCCCCACACGGCCACATCGTGGGTTGTCGGCAAAAGATCGGCCATGATTTGGCGAATCACCCGGCGATGAAATCCGCGCGTGTTGGCGACGAAGGTCAGGTCGTGCGCGTACGCCGGATCGAATTCAGGCCAGCAGTTGGCAGGATCAGTCGCCTGGGGCAGGATGATCACCGGCGTTGAGGCCAGCGCCTGGAGTTCCTCGGCGCAACGCGCCGACGGCGCCCCGATCAGGTCGAACGTACCAGCCTCCCGCGGACTGATCCGGGAGGTGCGGCTGATGTTCCAGAGGACGTTGAACGAGTCCGGTTGGGGGACGTACGGGTACGGTCCGCGAAGCTGGATGACGACGTCGTCGGCGGCATCCGGGTTCGACCCTGGGTCCCATTCGGAGATCACGTCCAGCCGAGCGTGGTGCCCACGTCGTTTGAGTTCGCGTGCGAACTGCAGTGCGAAGAACGTGTCGCCCCAGACGGGCGCTTCGCCCCAGTTCGGCGCCGGGATTTTGATCGCGATCTGCAGCGCCCGCCCGAGTCCCGTATACGACCAGCGCCTGGTCGCCAGCTCACGGAGGGCCTCGACGTCGGCAGCGGATGAACCGAACTGAGGAAGGCCCGAAAGACGTGGGTCGGGATCCTGGCCTCGGTCGGTCAAGCGCGCGTGCGCGTCACGGGCGAGCTCGGTGAGGCCCTCGGCAGGGCGAGGGACGATCGCGAGGTCAAACTCGGTATCCACTCCGAGACCGCTGGCGACGAGCGCCTGCTGCAATCCCTTGATCGCGGCGTCAAGCTCGCTCTGCGGCGCGACGATTGCCAGTGTCACGTCGTCACTGGCGCTGAAGGCCGCTGACCAGCCCCTGAGCAGCGCGTGATCCTGGATGATCTCGCCGGCTTCGGCCACGGCGATGAACGAGCGGCCATTCGCCACATATGGCGCCGCCGGCGGTTGAAAGCGGGATCGGTCGGAAGCTGCCGGCGGCCTGAAGGCGGGGCCGTTGATCGACGGCAGCATCTGATCGATGAGGATCTGCGAGTGCTGGTCCTCAGGGTCCATCGCCGACGCGGCGATCGCGCTCCGCAGGGCCGCAAGCGGATGGCCGGCGCGAACGGACGTCACGGCCTGTCCCAGCATGGCGAAGGCATCGGAGCGGGCTTCCGGTGTTTCGGGGTCGAAGAAGAACCGGTCTCTGCCGGTCGCGCGGCAATAGAGCTCGCGGGCCTGCCGTAACTGCACAAGACGCTGGTACAGACCGGCTGTGTAGACCAGTTCGGTGACCTGCTGCGGAGGCGGCGCCTGAACGGCTGCAACGATCACCTCTCGCAGCTCGGAGACCAACGGGAGCAGATCATCTGGTTGGGCGATCTCAAGCATGCAGCAACCTCCAGCAGCGTACCGGCTGGTAAACGACCTGAGATAATCGGGAAACGGTGTCGACCTGGGGCCAAACGGACAGCGGGCTTCCAACCGTGAGCGTCGTAATCGCCGCCTACAACTACGAGCAGTACGTCGGTGAGGCGATCGAGAGCGTACTCAGCCAGGGGTACCCGGCGGAACTGCTCGAGGTGGTGGTGGTAGATGACGGATCGACCGACGGGACAGCGGAGGTCGTCAAGGGATACGAGGTTTCGCATCCCGCCGTCGTACGCCTCGTACAGCAGCCGAACGGCGGGCCCGAGGCGGCGGTCAACCGCGGCCTGCTGGAGACTCGCGGCGATCTCGTGGCGTTCCTGGACGCGGATGATGCGTGGATGCCAGAGAAGCTGCTGGCGCAGGTCGCGGTGCTGCAGGACCGCCCTGAGGTGGGGCTGGTGTTCGGGGACATGCTCCCCGTCGGGCCAGACGGGCAACCACTGCCCGGCGAGCCGCTGATCCTGCACGCGATGCCGCCCCTGACTCGGCGCGCAGCGGCTCAGGTGCTCGCCGGCAACGTGGCCTCAACCTCTGCGATCCTCGTGCGCCGAAGCGTCGCGGAGCCGATTCCCGCAGAGATTCCGATCGCCGACTGGTGGTTCACGCTGCAGGCCGCTTTCAAGGGTGAGATCGCTTGGATCAGGCGTCCAGTCGTGCGTTACCGGATGCACAACGCAAGCCGCAGCAGCGGTCGGCGCGGTGGCGGTGGGGCGCCCAAGCTCGGGCCGTTTCTGCGCGACGTCCGCTTCAAGCTCGACGCAATGCGGATCTTGGACCTGAGCGCCTTCGCTCCTTATGAGCTCGCGCAGATCTGGGACGGAGCAGAGCACAGCGCAAGCCTGGTTCTCCAGAACAGCGGGACACACTTCGCTCACCTCACAAGCCTCGTCGAGACCGATCCGGAACGTGCAGAGGAGCTCGCTGCTGAAGCCGATCGCGCCGGCGGGCGCGGTGAGTACGCGGAGGAGGCACGGCTGCTGACGCGCGCGCTCGCGTGGGACCCCTATTTGCTCGGTGGCCGGACGCGGTTGCGCGAGGTCGTGGAGAAGGCCGAGCAGAGCTTCTCTGGTCTGAATCCCCTGGCCGGCGCCCGGCGCTTCGTGATCCTCGCCGATGCCGAGGAACTTCTTGCCGCCGATGATCTGTTGAGAACCTATGCGGCCGTGATGGCGGGTTCTGATCTGGCCACGCTGGCGATTGATGCAAGCCGCCTGCCTGAGGCGCAAGCGACCGACGAGCTGACAGCGCTCGTCGCCCGCTGCGACCTGCAGGCGCGTTCTGACATCGATCTGCTGGCGATTGTTGGCGAACGCGACCAGATTCAGAAGCAGCGGATGCATGCGGGCCTGACGGCGTACTACCGGCGGCCGCTCAGGACTCCGGACGCAGTGAGCGCGGCCCACGAGTTCACGCCTGTGTCCCTACGGCAACTACGGCTGTTGATCGAACGCGTAGCCGCGCAAGAGGCGGGGTAGACCGGTCAACCGACGAGGATCGATCGTGTGAGATCGAGCGCCTGGCGGATGCAGTCGTCCATGTCGATATAGGTGTAGTTGGCGAGCCTACCGGCGAACTCCACGCGCGCTGAGGTCAGCTCGCCTAACCGGTTACGCACCAGTTCCTGATAGTCCCGGTTGAGCTCGTCGTTGGCCGGCAGCGGTACCGGGTAGTACCTGGTCGGCGCGCCCGTGAACTCGATCCCCAGCACCGTGCCCTGGCACTGCTGACGGGACGCATGTTTGGTCTCGTGGATGCGGATGTATGGGTAGTCGAGACCCGGGTAGTTGACGACCATCGCGCCCTGCGCGTACTCCATATAGGGGATCTGGACGTTCTGCACCCAGATCCCGCGCCACTCCAGCGTGCCCAGATCGCCACCCGTGAAGACGTCCAGCGGGCAGGTGAGCACGATCAGGTCGGCGTCGTGGTCGGCGGCGGCCGGTGCGGTGGTGGCCACATCCAGCGTGGACCCCGTGACGAGTTCGATTGTGGGATGGTCGAGCAAGCCCTCGATCAGATCGGTATAGCCCTCGTTGCCGTCGGGCCAGCCCTGGTAGGGGTCTGGAAACAGGTAGGGATCGTTGTCGCGACGCAGCTGGACCCGTCGCGGTGCCCACGAGGCACTCAGCAGCCGCGGCTCACGTCCCCACTGCTTCTTCGTATACGGGTAGATGTAGCGCTGGTAGAGGGTCGGGCCCATCAGCTCCAGGCACCACTCCTCGAAGTTCGAGGACGCGGCGCGGGCGCTCGGGTCAATGCCCTCGCGCTGCGCCAGCTCACCGCGAATCTGCTCTGAATCACTCTGCTTGTCAATGTCAGAGAGCAGCGTCGGCCAGTTCAGAAGCTTGCCCTCGATCATGATGTCCACGCGGTGGCGGTAGTCGTTGAACGGCACGAACCGCTGGGCGTACTCCCAGACCTCGAGGTCCTCGGTGTGGAAGATGTGGGAGCCATGCGGCTCGTAGACAACGCCGCCCATCGTGGCGGAGCGCACCAGGCCACCGGCCAGCGCTGCGCTCTCATGGACCCGTACCTGCCAGCCGCTGTCAGCCAGCTCGCGCGCGACGGTGCAGCCGGTCAGTCCGCCACCGACGATCAGAGCGCGGCGGCCGCTCGGAGATGTTGAAGATGCGCTCACTTACAGCGTTATCGGTCGTCGACGCTAGAAGCTGAGTTACTCGCGCCCAGCAGCGCTATGAGTTCTGACCCAGCGAGCTGGACCACCCTCGTGCCGCTCGCGCGTGCGTATCTGAGATGGCCGGCACAGGCCGGGTGCAGCGGCACGAATGCGTCAACCGCGAGCTGCAGGCGCTGATCGCGATCAGCGCGGAACGGCTCCAGCAGGACGTTGATGTCGGCGCAATCATCCAGTTCGACGCCGCCCCGCTGGGCGGCGTCGACCACATGGGCTTCGATCTCCGCGCCGTCGCCCGAGCTGGCCGGGTCTGCCAGGAGATACAGGCAGGCGCTGGTCTGGGATGTGGTGGCGGTTGCCCACTGGCGGAGTAGCTCATCCAGGTTGTCGTGCGCGCGCCAGGCAGGCGTGGCCAGCACGCGCAGGTCCACCTGCTCAGTGAGCGGGAACGGTTCCGTCGCCAGGTGAGCCAGCCTCGGACGCCGGCGTGCAAGCGCGTCTATTCGCTCTGCATAGCGCGGTGCGACGACATCCCATGAAAGCTGTTCGGCCGCAGACCGAGCAGCAGCTCCTCGTCGCCGCAGCTCGTCGCGATCCGTCGCCGCTTGCAGCAGCAGTTCGACGAGGTGGTCCCGGTCAGGTTCGAGCACCCACGGCGTGCTCACCGTCTCCAGGTAGTCGACCTTGTCCTCGGGCATGGCGTCAGGAACAGCGCGGATCCGCCATCCGGCCTCCTCGGGGCAGAACTCATCGGTCGGGCCGCCGGCGGTTGTGATCACCGGCAGCCCGCTGGCCATCGCCTCCAGCACCGGCATTGCGAAACCCTCACCACGGTACGGCAGTACGAAAACGTCACAGGAGCGGTACAGCTCCGCGAGTGCAGCGCCGTCAAGATCCTCGGAGATCAACTCCACCAGCGGCAGGGAACCTCCAGTCGCACGCGCGCGCAGGCCTCCCGCAAGCTGCCCGTAGGCACCGTTGGTACCGGCGGCCTTGATGACGAGGACCACGTCATCGCGTCCGGCGAAGGCGCGATCCCACGCTTCGAGCAGGATGTCAGGGCCCTTGCGCCAGGTGACGCCGCCGACGTAGAGGAAGCGCACCGTTTCTCCGGCGCGGGGCGTGGCTGGTGGGTGGAACGTGTCCAGATCGACACCATTGGGGATCGTGACGACGCGACTGGGCTCGATTCCGTCGTTGACGTACATGTTGCGCACGAACTCGCTCGGAACCCACAGCTCGTCAACGTTGGCCTGGATCTCGTCGAACCATTTGCGCGGGACCGACCCGAACTCCCAGGGCACTATGGCCGCCAGACCCCCGGAGCCCGGTGACGTCAGATCCGGCGGCCACTGATGGTGGACCTCGACGGCGGCCGGGTGGGCGAGCGGCGCGTCGCGCCAGCTGCCGTCTCGGTTCACGTGCTGTAGCGCGAACGGCAAACGTTCGGTCACGCGATCGTTGATGATTGAGAGGCTCGCCGGGAGCCCATGATCACCCTTCCAGCGGACTGCGGCCGGCACTGGATCCCGCGCGGATGCAACGTGCGTCCCGGCGTAGTACGCCTCCAGCTGATCGATGTACGCCGCGAACTTGCGCGGCTCCTCGATGTTCGCCTGCAGGCGTTCAAGCAGCCCCGGCTCGCGTGCGAGCCGGTCCAGCTGGCGAGCCAGGTCGTCGGCGTCGAGCCCGTTGAACACCAGACCGTCGAACTCGTCGCGAACCGATTCGGGAAGACCGCCGAGTCTGGGCACGACCAACGGGACACGCGCGGCGTGACATTCGGCCGCCGCCAGTGGCGCGCAGTCCCACCAGAGCGAGGGAAGCACCACAGCGTCGACATCACTCAGCAGCGCGCCGATCTGCGCCGGAGCGAAGCTCCCGCTCAGCTCGACCGTGCCACGCCGATCCAGACCCCGCAGCTGCCGTGCGAACTGGTCGGAGATCTCGCCGATTATCCTCACGTCGATCGGCGCCTCGGTCAGCTGGGCGGCGGCGACCAACAGCTGCGGACCCTTGTGGGGATAAGCGGAGCCCAGAAACGCGACGCGGAGCCGCTCCGCGTGACGTCCCGGCACCCGGTCACGGCCTACCTGCTCCCAGATCTCGGCCTCATGCGGCATCGCCTGGCGGACAACCTCGACCAGCTCTGGGTCGTAGCCGACACCCAGAAGGGCTGCGCGGACCGCGTCAGAAACCGCCATGATCGACGTCAGTCCGCTCTGCGCGCGTGCACGGATCTCAGCCAGCCGACGCTGGTGTCCGTGGATATCAGTGCTGCCGACGCAGGCGGCGCAGCGACCGCCATCACCGGGCCCAGGGCAGATTTCCATGGCGCCGGTGAGTAGATACGCGCGCGGGCAGATCAGCCAGTAGTTGTGTGTTGTGAAGTAGGACCGCAGGCCACGGACGGCGGCCTCTTCGATCAGCGCCGCGCCGAGGTTGTGGAGGTTGTGGAAGTGGACGACGTCGGGCCTACACCGGTCCAGTGCAGCCGCGAACGCCGCGGTGATCGGCGGGTCATCGAGCTCACGCAGCGGATGGCCGAGGTCGAACAGTCCGTGCTGACGGTTGTGAACGCCGATCAGGCGCACTCCGTCCTCTTCCCACTCGCGCAGCTCGTAAGGAATACCCGTGCCGGTCAAGCCGACGGCGGCGTGGAAGACGGTGACCTCCCAACCGCGTCGAGCAAGCTCCTTGGCGGCAAGGCGCGGAACCGTTGTGCCGCCGCCGCTGTCGTTCCAGCCGAAGGCGGTCATCATCAGCGAGCGCTGGCTCATCGGCCGACATTGTGAACGCTCGTCGTGACGTTCAGAGCCTGCCCGTCGGGGCCGCCGCTCCGCCTGTGCAGAGCCTATGCTCGTGCCGATGACCGACCGGCGCCTCCCTACGGTCACGGTGCTGATGCCCGCGTACAACTACGCGAACTACATCCAGCGGGCGATCGAGAGCGTGCTGGCCCAGGATTACCCGGCGCAGCTGCTGACACTTGTCGTGGTTGACGACGGCTCCACAGACGCCACGGCTGCGGTTGTTCAAGGGCTGGTCGAGCGCAACCCGGGCCGGCTCGTGCTGATCCGCCAGCCCAACAGCGGCCCCAGCGCGGCGATCAATCGGGCGCTCAGTGAGGCCAGCGGTGAGCTCGTGGCCGTGCTCGACGCCGACGACATCTGGTTGCCCAAGAAGACGCGTGTCCAGGCACAGATGCTGGCGGGCGACTCCGCGCTCGGACTCGTCTTCTGCGACATGACGGTGGTGGACGGAAACGAGCAGATGGTCCGGACATCGCAGGTGGGGGAGATCGGCGTCTTCCCGCGGCGGGCGTTTGCGCAACTGCTCTGCCAGAACGTCGTCACCCAGTCATCGCTCATGATCCGGCGGGAGCTGGCCAAGCAGATCCCGCGCGGGGTGCCGTATTCGGACTGGTGGTTCGCGATCTGTGCGGCAGCGGTCTCCGAGCTTGCCTACATACGCGAGCCGCTCGCGCTCTATCGCGAGCACGGCGCCAACTTGACGAGCAGCGTCAGCGGAGCCTCGGGTGTGCGCGAGCACCGCAAGGAGATCTCATTCCAGCTGTGGGCCCTGCGCAACCTTGACCTGCGTTCGCTTGAGCCACGCGAAGCCCAGCTTGTCTGGAGTGGCGTCGAGTTGCACGCTCAGAGGGCGATGGCCGCAGCGGGGTCGTTCTTCGTCGAACTGGCGCAGGCGGTGACGGATGGTCCGCAGACGGCGCAGGCGCTGCTGACGGAGGCCGCGGCCGCTGCCGCCGCAGGTAACCGTGAGGCCGAGGCCGTGCTCGCGCTGACGGCGCTCGGCTGGGACCCGAAGAACGCGGACGCGCGTTCGCGCCTCGCGCGGGCGAGCGCTTAAACGAACAGCGGCGAGACCGAAGCCTCGCCGCTGCCCGACCGTTCCCTCGATGGACCGGATATATATGTGCTCCTCCGCCGAGCCGGACGACGCCGCAGCGCCGCCCGGATCAGGCGAAGAGACTGTGCTCAGCCTCCGAGGAGCTTCAGGACTGCCTGCGGGTTCTGCTCCGCCTGGGACAGCATGGAGATGCCGGCCTGCTCAAGGATCTGATCCTTGGTGAACTCGGTCTCCTCCGACGCCATGTCGACGTCGGTGATCGTCGCCTGCGCGGAGGTCAGGTTCTCCGAGTAGGTCGACAGGTTGTCCAGCGTGTAGCTCAGACGGTTCTGAACAGCACCGAACTCAGACGCCAGGGTCGACACGTTGTCGATCAGGGTGGTCAGTGACGTCAGCGCCGAGGCCTCGCCGAGCGAGATCGTGCCGCCGCTGCCGACGCCCACGCCGATGCTGAGAACGGCCTGGAGGTAGCTGCTACCGGTCAGGTCCTGGAGCTTGATCGTGATGACCTGGCCCTGGTCGGCGCCGACCTGGAAGGTCAGGTTGCCGCCCGCGCCCGTCGTCGTGTTCGCGCTCGGGTTGAACAGGTAGATGCCGTTGAACTGTGCCTGGCCGCCGATCTGCGAGATCTGCGCAGCAAGCTGCTGGACCTCAGAGATGATGGCGTTCTGGTCAGTCGAGTCCAGCGTGCCACCCTGGTACTCAACGGTGAGCTCGCGGATCGTCTGCAGCATCTGACCAACGTCGTTCAGCGCGCCGTCAGCCGTCTGAACCAGCGAGACAGCGTTGTTGGCGTTGTTGGTCGCCTCGTTCAGGCCGTTGACCTGGGAGGTGAGGTCCTCGGAAATCGCGTAACCCGAGGAGTCATCCGCCGCGGTGTTGATTCGAAGACCAGACGAAAGGTCGGTCATCGAGGTGTTCAGGGCGCTCTCAGTGGTATTGAGATTGTCCTGAGCGATGATCGCCTCAGAGTTGGTATTTACGTATAGGGCCATGCTCATCTCCTTGATGGCTGGTGTTGGTAGACCCGACCGCCTCCATGGCGGTCTTCAATAGCTTGATCGGCATCCCGGACAGCTACTTGAGTCCTGTAGCTCAAGTTTTTATGTTTCTCGTCCAAACCCTCTAAGCGGAGATGTCGATGTGGGGACCCGGGGAGTCGTCGTCGGGATCGTCGTCGCGTGCGCGCCGCTCCTCGCCGACCGATTCGTCCCAGGTGTCGACAAGGTCGTAGTCCGGCTGTCTGTCGCGGGGCGTGAGCGTGACCGCCGCGGCGACCACATCACCCGGCGCGGTGGGGGATGGTGTCGATGTCAGGAGGTCGTCTTCCGCTTCGGCCTCTTCCAGCAACTCCTCGAAGACCTCTGAGTCTTCCTCAGCCTGCTGCCGGTCATCTGGATTGTTGCGCTGCTGATCCGGGGTGATCCTCTGAACCGCGGCGGGAGCAAGGTGGATCTCCGGCAGCCGACCCTGGCCGGGATTGATCGGAGTCATTGGATCCATATGACGGCTCTCGCTTTCCCTCGTGCTCCGGGTTCGGGTCTCTCAGGCCTCAGACTCAGGCCTGTTCGACCGCCTCATTCTCGGCATCCTCGGCCCGCCGCCGCTGGATCTCCTCGATGGCCGCGCGTTGCTCGGCGATCATCAGGTGACGCCAGACCTGCATGCTGATCACCCAGGCGACCAGGTATCCGATGCATCCTGCGATCAGCGCCCTGATGCCGACATCCACCATCGGTACAGACGCTTTGATCGAAAGCGCCGCGGCGACCACGAACGCCACCAGCGCGACCCAGCCCTTCGTCTTTCGCACGGACGCCCGAGCCTTGGGGTGAGTCGCGATGCTTGAGTACGGGTCGCCCGCCTGCTTGTCGCGGCGACCCTTACTGCTCTTCTTCTTTTTGCTGTCGTCCTTCTTGGCCACGACAGTTATCAGACCGACTCGGCGCGTGTGACAGCCAACGCGCGCCGCTGCTTGTCGAAGATGAAGTGGATCAACCGCTCGCGGTCTTTGCGGTCGATATCGGCAAAGCCCATTGCCGTCTCGTCTACGCCGACGTTGCGGATCACTTTGGCGGTACCGCTCACGCGGCCTTCATCGCCTGCCTCGCCGAGGTAGAGGTCGAAGAACATGTCGCCCTCCAACACTGCCGTCGGAGGCCGCTTGACGAGCATCCCGCCACCACTCATGTTGACCGTGTACGTGTCGGCGATGACGTTGTCATCCTCGTCGACGAACACGACTCTCTGGACGGCGGTCACGCGTACGAACTCGCGGCGCTGTACCACATCGGCGGCGTCGTCCAGGAAGAAGCGGATCAGGTTGACGTCGACTCGTTGCCCGGTGCCCGGCGTGCGCAGCACACCGCGACCGCCCGTGGATTCGAGGATCAGGCCAGCCAGCGGCTGGTCATAGAGCGTCCCGGGATCATCCAGCACGACCAGCAGGACGTCCTCGTCGCGATGGGTTATGCCGACGCGCACGGTCGAGCCGTCGGGGCCGTAGAGCTGGCCCATCGGCGCGTGCTTGGGGCCGTCGTCCTGGTTCTGCTGTGGTGTCATGACAAGAGTTGCTGAGCGACTGTGGGCGGATCCACAACTGAGAGCGCGGTCGTGTGGTCCGTTCCTGAGTGGAAATACGCCAGCGGGATGCGATGTCCTATCGCGATCTCGACAACCACCGCCAGCTGGTCGGTCTCATCGGCGTGCGTGATCGCTACAGCCGCCGGCTTGAGCGCCCCGAAGCTCGCGAGGGCGCGACGCGCGGCCTGCGGGCCGAGCGTCGCGGGAAGCGCCACGTATACGGCGTCAAGCGCCAGTGTTGCCAGCTTCTCTCCGAGCGCGTGTATGCCGCTGGGGTCCGTGGGAGTGGCGGTTGGTGTGTCGACGATGACGAGCCCGCCATTGCGGCCCTCGGCGACCGCTCTTGTGGCCTTGGTGCCGTGCAGCGAGAGCACGGGCACCCCGTCCTCCTTGAGCAGCTTGCGCAGCTCGCGGGCACCCTCTGGGTTGTCGAGCGCGATCACCGTGACCTCGAGCGTGCTGTTGCGTCGATAGGCGCTGGCAAGCGCGGCGGTGCAGCGAGTCTTGCCCGAGCCGCCCGAGCCGATGAAGGCGATCGCGGCGCCGCTCGTCGGCAGCGCTGGTGCCGGAACGATCCGGCGGGCAACCTCGGCCTCGGCCGCTTCGCGCAGGTTTCCGGAGAGCGCGTTGCCGTGAGCTCCGGCGGCGTTGATCACCTGTGTGGTCCAAGCCTGGCTGGCGCCGCGGGTCGCCAGCTCGGTAGCCACCTCGCTGGCGGCCGTCACGTCGAGCGGTCTGGCCGGGGCTGGCTTCGTCGGACCGGCGGGGCGCAGACCTTCGACCAGCCGCCCGAGTGCGCCGCGCAGACCAGCGTCGTCGCGGATTGGCTGTTCAGGTCTGCTCGCAGGTACCGGTAGCGCCAGGGCCGTGCCGGTGGCACTTGCGTTGCCGTTGCCGACGGGCGTCGGGATACGGTTCGGGGTCGGTGGCGGCTGGATCAGCGTCCGTTGTTCACGTCCCGGCGCAAGCCGCTCTGGAGTCACCGAGCGGGGCCGCCGCCTCACGGTCTCATAAGGGTTGGTCGGCTGCGGGGTCGGCGGCGAAGGCGCACGCCGCGGTTTGGCGGCCGCTCGCGACGGCTGACGTGAGCGCTTTGCGGGCGGCTTCGGGGCCGCGGGCGGCTTTGGTGCGGGCTTGGCCACAGCCTCCGCGGGGATCGCCGCGACCATGTCACGTGCCGTGGTGGTGTCGAGCGGCGGCTCGGAGACCGGTGCCGTGAACTCCTCTGACCAGCTCGCAGCCGGAGCCTGCCTGCGGCGCTGCGGTTTGGGCTTCGCCGCTGCCTTCGGCTTTGCGGGGGCCCGCGGCTTGCGCGGCTGCCTGGGTTCGTGAGCCGGTTCTGGTTGCGTCTCCGGGACGTCGATCACGTCGTCATCTGGGATCGAGGCCGAGGCTTCGCGCAGACGATCCATAAAGACCGTCGTCTCGAACTTGCGGACGGGCGCCTGGCGCGGCGCGGGTGGTGGCGATGGCTGCTCACGGCGGACCGTCGGCGGAACGAACAGTCTGGGCTCCGGCGGCTTGGGCAGCTCGACGGGCGGGAGTGGTGGCTCCTTGCGGCCGATCTCCGTGGGCTCGGGCGGCAGCTCTACCTTCGGCTTCGCCTCCTCGATCACCGGCATGTACGCCTGTGGCCGCACACGCAGGTCAGCTTCGGGCGCGTCGTCGTAAATGTCGATCGACTGACCCTCGCCCCGGCGCGCGTCCACCTCAATGAAGCGCTGGGCGAAGAAGCCGCCGACGCCGCCGACGAGACCCTCGCGCTCGCGCAGGATGATCGCGTCCGGACCCAATTCCGCCCGAATCTGGGGGAGCAGCTCCTCAAGCGTGCGCCCGCGGTAGGTGCGGACCCCGCCCGGTGACTGGTGGATGTCGCTCTCAATGGCCATCGACTAGCTCCAACCGCCGCTCATGTGTTGACGACCCCGATCGTCTCAATGCTCACGCCCGCGGCGATCTCGTTGTAGGAGCATACGGCCAAGTGAGGCAGCGTCTGCTCGATCAGACGCCGCAGATGCCGCCGTACCCGGGCCGAGCAGAGCAGCACCGGCCGGATCCCGCCGCGGGTCGCCGCCTCGTCTGATTTGGCGCGCAGAGCGGTCAACACGGCCTGTGCTCGAGAGGGCTCCATTGCGAGGTACTCACCCTCGGTAGTTTGAGTGATCGCGCTGACGACCTCGTGCTCAATTGCCGGATCTAGCGTGATTGCGTGCAGCGTGCGGTTCTCGTCCAGGTACGGAGCGGTGATCGCGCGGCCGAGCGCCTGGCGTGCGTACTCGGCCAGCAGGCTCGGATCGCGGGTGAGACGAGCCTTGTCGCCAACTGCTTCGACGATTGCGCCGAGGTCACGGATGGAGACGCTCTCTCCCAAGAGGTTCTGAAGCACACGCTGAATCTCACCGAGCGTGAGCACGTCTGGGATGACCTCGTTGACGACCGCCTCGTTGGTCGCCTTGAGCTGATCGAGTAGCGCACGCACATCCTGGCGCGTGAGCAGCTGGGCGGCGTTAGCGCGGATCGTCTCGGTGAGGTGCGTAACGATCACCGATTCGCCGTCGACCACGGTGTAGCCCAGGGATTCCGCCTCAGCATGTTGGCTCTGATGGACCCACAGTGCGGGCAGTCCGAACGCGGGCTCTGTCGTGGGAATTCCCTGGAGCTTGCCGACCGCGTCACCAGGGTCCATGGCCAGCATGTGTCCGGCCATGATGCGTCCGCGGGCCACCTCCGAGCCGCGTACCTTGAAGACGTACTCATGCGAGTCGAGGTCCACCTCGTCATGGATACGCACGCGCGGGATCACCATGCCGAGCTCGCTCGCGATCTGGCGTCGGATCAATGAGACACGCTGGGCGAGCGTGCCACCGGCGCGGCGGTCGACGAGCGGGACCAGACCGAAGCCAACCCCCAGCTCGAGTGCATCGATCGGCAGCTCCTTGAGCACCGTTTCGCGAGCGACCTTGTCGGCGGCCGGAGTCGCCGGCTTCGGCGTTTCCACCGGTGCATCGGACAGGAATGCCGGCAGCCCATTGCGGACTGAGCGGCTGACCAGGAGCAACATGATGCCGATCAGCAGGAACGGAATCTTCGGGAGTCCTGGAACCAGCGCGAAGGCCGTGATCAGACCACCGGCGACCATCGTCGCGCGCCGTTGCGAGAGGATCTGTTTGGCGATCTCCGAGCCGAGGTCCCGCTCGGAAGCGCTGCGCGTAACGATGATGCCGGTCGCGACGGAGATCAGCATCGCCGGGATCTGGGCGGCGATACCGTCGCCGACGGTCAATGTCGAATAGGTGTGGATCGCGCCGGAGAAGCCCAGATGCTTCTGGAGCACGCCCACGACGATGCCGCCGACCAGGTTGATCCCCGTGATCAGCAGTGCCGCTGTGGCGTCACCACGGACGAACTTTGACGCACCGTCCATGGCGCCGTAGAAGTCCGCCTCGCGGGCGATGTCTGCACGCCGCTTGCGCGCTTCGACGTCGGTGATCATGCCGGCGTTGAGGTCAGCGTCGATCGCCATCTGCTTACCGGGCATGGCGTCCAGGGTGAAACGAGCCGCCACCTCAGCCACACGACCGGAGCCGTTCGTGATCACCACGAACTGGATCACGACCAGGATCAGGAAGATCACAAGGCCGATGACGACATCGTTGCCAACCACGAACTTTCCGAATGCCTGGACCACTGAGCCGGCGTTGCCGGTCGAGAGGATGCGCCTCGTCACCGAGATGTTGATCGCCAAGCGGAACATCGTGGTGAGCAGCAACAGGCTCGGGAAGGCCGAGAACTCCAGGGCGCTACTCATGTACATGGAAGCCACGACGATCGCCAGGCCGCCGGAGATGTTCATCGTGATCAGGAAGTCCAGAACCGTCGGCGGCAACGGGATGATCAGCATCGTCACGACGACGACGACGGCGAGTGCCGCCATCAGGTCGGTATGACGCAGGATCCGCTCGATCACTGGCGTGCGCACGGCGCCGGCGGCCGGGGCAGAGGCGCTCATACACCCACCCGCTTACGGGCCGCGGCTTTGTAGACGAATGCCAGCACCTGAGCGACCGCCGCGTACAGATCGGCCGGGATCATCTGGTCGACCTCCACTGTGCGGTGGAGTTCGCGGGCGAGCGGCGGGTCGGGCACGATCGGAATGTTGTGCTCCTCCGCGATCCGGCGGATCTGCATCGCCAGATGGTCGGTGCCTTTGGCGACGACCACCGGGGCCGGGTTCTCGCCGCTGTATTGGAGCGCGACGGCGTAGTGCGTCGGGTTGGTGATGACGACGTCAGCCTTGGGGATCGCGGCCATCATGCGCGCACGCGCCGCCTGGAACTGGCGGCGGCGCATGGCACGTTTGACTTCCGGCGGAAGGTCTCGCTGCCGGGTCTCATCCCTGACCTCCTGCTTGGTCATCTTGAGCCCCTCCTCGAAGTGATGCCGCTGATAGACGAGGTCGATGATGCCGATCAGCAGATAGGCGGCGACCGCGCGCATCACGATCTTCTTGACTCCCGAATCCATCAGCTCGCCGAGGCCGTAGGGCGTGGTGCCCACGCTGGCGCCAAGGTGCGTCAGATCCGGGATCAGCGTCATCGCCACGAGACCACCGACGACTGCCACCTTGGCCAGGTCCTTGACGAGGTTGACGGTCGTGCGGCTGCTGAACAGGTTCTTGAAGCCGGAGGCGGGGTTGAGACTTGAGAACTTGGGCTTGAGCGCACTGGGCGTGAACCGCAGTCCGACCTGTAGGACGTTGAGGATCAGGCCTGCGGCGAGACACATGCCGGCGATCGGCCCGACGGTCTTCAGCATCGTCATTGCGGTTAGGTGGAACAGTCCACGCAGGCCTGCGGCCGTGGTCAGGTTGTGAGGCCGCGCGATGCCCGTGAAGATGCGCTGCATCACGCCACCAACGTCGTTGACGACTTTTGGTGCCGTGAAACTGAGTCCGATCAGTCCGGCCAGCAGGACACCGGCGCCGTTGAGGTCCATGCTCTTCGCGACCTGTCCGCGTTCACGGGCCTCCTGCCGTCGCTTTGGTGTTGCTGCCTCTGTCTTTGAGGGATCGGCCATCTGGCTACGCGATCTTGAGCGAGTGGAGTGCCGCCGCGACCGAGGTGTCGAGCTGGCCGGTCATCCAGGTGCCGAGGAAGGGCAGCGTTGCCGCAACCACGATCAGCGCCACGGAGACCTTGAGTGGCAGGCCAACCGCGAAGACGTTCAGCTGCGGCACGACCTTGGAAACCATGCCGAAGGCGATGTCGCTGACGATGATCGCCAGCAGCAGCGGCGCCGAGATCTCTACCGCGCCGACGAAGACCGAGGCGAACGCCGCCTCGGCCTCGTATACGAGCGGCTTGACCATCACCGCATGTGACAACGGCACCGAGTTGAACGTCGCCGCAAGTCCACGCAGCGTCCAGGCGTCGCCACCGATGACCAGGAAGACCACGAGGCCGATGACGCTGTAAATGTTGGTCAGGGCGCCGCCCGGATTGCCGTTGATCGGGTCGACCATCTGACCGTATGAGAAACCGCTGAACGAGTCAGCGAACACCCCGGCCGCCTGGATTGAGGCGAACACACAGGAGATCGTGAACGCAAGCAGAAGCCCAACCATGAAGTTCTCGATCGCCAGGCCGGCCAGCGGCAGCACATCGGTTGGGATCGTCTGGCCATGCTCCGCGACCGGGGTCAATCCGAACGCGATCGCGATCGCGATCACGCTGCGGACCCGCGGGACCAGCATCTGCGACGAAAACGCGGGGGCGACCAGAAACAGCGGTGTGATCCGCGTCAACACCAGAAAGAACGCGTATACGTGCGGAACGCTGATCGTCTGCAGCAGTGTTGCGAGCTGCGCTGTGCTCATCAGCCGATCAGGGTCGGGATCGACATATACAGGTTGGTCGCGTAGTTCACGAGCTTGTCGAGCA
>Ga0302314_10009612_pt1 | contig 17068 bp, 18 predicted proteins | sample III_Palsa_N2_3_FD_200533 | JGI IMG/M metagenome (GOLD analysis project Ga0302314, IMG submission 200533) | Peat permafrost microbial communities from Stordalen Mire near Abisko, Sweden - III_Palsa_N2_3 | ecosystem: Environmental > Terrestrial > Soil > Palsa > Peat permafrost | place: Sweden...
ATCTGGAAAAGACCGGCAGGGATCATTCCCGATGATAGCAGAGCGGCGCTAAAAGCAAAAGACCCCTCTCTTTTGCGAGAGAGCAGGCCGCATGCTGCGGCGACGAGGAACAACCCAAGAAAGGCCTAGTCTCGCTCAGAGAAGGGCACTGCGTAGCCGTCAATTTCCCGCCTCACGCAGCGCTGCGCCAGGTTCTTTAAAACTTAGGCATCCGTCAGCAAATCATTAATCTCTCTATCCAACATATCCAGCATGTTGTCGGCGGGGTTATTCCCTTTATTGGGAGTGCCGTCATTATATTGGGAGTTCGGATAGCTGAGCAAAAGAAGCCTTTCCAGCTTACTGATCCATGACTTATGGCCTGGGATAATGATTCGCAAATGAGTCGCCCGCTCAAAATAGACGGACCGGCGATGATCATGGAGCCGTCTTCCCAAATTGGATTCTCCGCCTCCGGCTTTGCCAATGTAGATATATTCCTTACCCACCTTGAAGCAATAGCATCCCGCCTCATCGATCAATTTCGCGTCTGCGAGCCATCCCTTGGCATCCTCATATTTTTCCTCGCATCCTTGGCCTCGCAATTTTCTCTGAATATCTCCCTCGCCATGCTTCCAAACGAGCTCCTGAATCCATTCGTCATAGGCTTTGGTTTTATGCCAGTAAGCAAGGGCCGTCTCTTTAACCCGCTCCTTGATTAACTTTGCCTGTTTGCGAGTTGTTTCATAAGTCGCATCGAGTTCCAGACCTCGAATCTGGCTAATCAACGATTCTCGCTGCGCTTTCCAAAGCATATCCAGATCGGATCGAAGCGCTGTAATGAGCTGATATTTTCCAAGCTCCTTGTCCTTTGCTTTCTCTTTTTCCTTTTCCTTATCCGTAGTCTCCTCGTCTTTATCACTTCCCGCACTGACGATGGCTTTGTGATCAAGCGAGGTTGCGGCATCCGGCGGTGGCGGCTCTATGACCGACTTTTTAGGATCCGCAATTTCAGCAGTGCTGAATTTGATCGTTGAGATCGGCATCCAGTCTTTCTCACCCGCAGAACAAACCAACGTTTCAGATGGCAACGTTCCGGCGGCAAGAAGCTCCTTCATCTCCCCTTCAGAATGAGGACCATCAACAGTTTGCCCATCCAGACAGTAATAATATTCCTTCATAAACCCCTCCCCTTTTTAAACGTTGTTAAACGCCTCCAAATTTAATGGAGCAACCTATTACACTCCGATAGAACGCTGGTGCACCCGTTGAGATTTGAACTCAAAACCTCTGCCTTCGGAGGGCAGCGCTCTATCCAGTTGAGCTACGGGTGCGGGCTTCGCGGAGTCCCCCGGAGACGGAAGGCCTGCGATGCGAGGGCCAATGATGCCGGGCTTTGGGGCGGGGGCAAGCTAATCCTCAGGGACGGGTGCAATCATCGGTTTAGCGCTTTACGCCGGGAGGCGCGGAGGTAGAACGGGAGGACTTATGCCTACGATCGACATGCCGCTGGAGAAGCTGGAGAAGTATCAGGGAATCAATCCCCGCCCCGCCGATTTCGACGCCTACTGGGACAAGGGGCTGGCGGAGATGCGGGCGCTCGATCCGAAGGTGGAGCGGGTGCGCGCGGCCTTCCAGGCGCCCTTCGCCGATTGCTACGATCTCTATTTCACCGGGGTGGGCGGCGCGCGGGTCCACGCCAAGCTGTTGGAGCCGAAGAATCCCGCCCCCTCGCATCCGGGGCTGGTCCAGTTCCACGGCTATTCGGGCCATTCGGGCGAATGGGTCGACAAGCTCCCCTACGTCGCCGCCGGGTACACGGTGGCCTCGCTCGATTGCCGGGGGCAGGCCGGTTCCTCGGAGGATGTCGGCGGGGTGATCGGCAATACCCTCCACGGCCACATCATCCGGGGCTTGAGCGGCTCGCCGGAGAAGCTCCTCTTCCGCCAGATCTTCCTCGATACCGCCCAGCTCGCCGGATTGGTGATGGGCTTTCCCAACGTCGATCCGACCCGGGTCTCCGCCTTCGGCGGGAGCCAGGGCGGGGCGCTGACGCTGGCCTGCGCCGCGCTGGAGCCGCGCATCTTCCGCGCCGCGCCGGTCTATCCCTTCCTGAGCGATTACAAGCGGGTCTGGGAGATGGACCAGGCGAAGGACGCCTATGCCGAGCTGAAGAACTACTTCCGCAATTTCGACCCGCTCCACGAGCGGGAAGACGAGATTTTCACCAAGCTGGGGTACATCGATATCCAGCACCTGGCGAACCGGATCAAAGGCGAGGTGCTGATGGCGGTCGGCCTGATGGACACGGTCTGCCCGCCCTCGACCCAGTTCGCGGCCTATAACAAGATCACCGCGCCGAAGGCGCTCCGGATCTATCCCGACTTCGCCCACGAGGGGCTGCCGGGCTTCGCCGACACCACGTTCCAGTTCTTGACCAAGGCCTGATAAAAACTCGTGGGGCCGACTGGCGGCCCGGGGAAATCGCGCTACCTTGCTGCCATGGATATGTTCACCCTGGTCGCGGCAATCGTGATTCTTTTCCTGGGCCGCCAGGTCTTTTGGCTCTTCGTCGCCGCGCTGGGGGCGGTGGAAGGGGGGCAGTTGGCGCTGACCTACTTCGCCACCCAGCCCCCCTGGGTGCAGGTGGCGGCGGTGATCCTGGGCGGCGTGCTCGGCGCGGTGATCGGGATCTTTCTCCAGCCGCTGGCGGCGGCGGTGGTCGGCTTCTATGCGGGCGGGGCGGTGGCGCAGGATCTGGTGCTGCGCTGGGGGCTGACGGCGCCGACCTATGCCTGGCTGCCGTTCGTGATCGGCGGGATCACCGGGGCGGTCTTGATGCTGCTGATTTTCAACTGGGCGTTGATCGTCCTTTCCTCGCTCTACGGAGCGACGTTGATCGTCCAGAACACCCATTTCCCCGCCGATACCCAGCGGATTCTCTTCCTGGTCCTCTTCGTCCTCGGGCTGCTGGTCCAGACCGCCCTTTACAAGCGCAATCCCGCCGCTCTATAGCTTCTTAATGAAGTACCGCACCCTGGGCAGCAGCAAGGTCAAGGTTTCCGAAATCAGCCTGGGCTGCTGGACGATGGGCGGCCTGAACTGGGTCAACGGCCAGCCCAACGGCTGGGCCAATGTCGACGAGAATGAGGTGACGGCGGCGATCAAGCGGGCGGTCGATGCCGGGGTGAACCACTTCGACAACGCCGACGTCTACGGCAACGGCAAGGCGGAGCGGATGCTGGCCCGGGTCCTCAAGAAGCTGGGGCTGAAGACGGAGGACTTCGTCATCGCCACCAAGATCGGCCACTTCCCCGGCACCGCCGCCCACGCCTACGAACCGGCCCATATCCGCCACCAGTGCGAGCAATCGCTGCTCAATCTCCAGCGCGATTACATCGATCTCTATTATTTCCACCACGGTAATTTCGGGGAGAACGCCGAGTATCTCCCCGCCGCCGCCGAGACGATGGACTCGCTGGTCCGCGAGGGGAAGGTCCGGCTCAAGGGCCAATCGGCCTACAACGTCGCCGATTTCGAGAAGGCCGTGCCGGTAGTCCGTCCCGCCGTGCTGCAGAGCTGGGCCCACGCCATCGACGACCAGTTCATCCGTCCCGGCTCGCCGATCTCGAATCTCCTGAAAAAGGAAAATATCTCCTTCGTCGCCTTCAGCCCGCTGGCTCAGGGGCTCCTGCTCGACAAGTTCGATCCGCAGCATCCGCCCCAGTTCGAGGAGGGGGACCATCGGCGCGGCAGCCCCCGCTTCGGCACGGAATACCTCACCGAACTCAAGCCGAAGGTGGCCAAGCTGAAGGAACGGTTCGGCAGCCGCACCGAGGACCTCGCCGCCGTCGCCCTCCGCTACATCCTGGAACAGCCGAACGTCGCCTGCGCGATCCCCGGCTTCCGCAACAGCCGCCAGGTGGAATGCAATCTCGCCGGGGTCGACCGGACGCTTTCCGCCGAGGACGTGGCCTTTATCCAGCAGACGCTGGCGTAGGCGCTTCCCCGCTGCTCCGGCTCCGATGGGAAGCCAGCAGATCCCAGCCGTGCCAGAGGCCCGCGAGGAGATTGAAGCCGACGGCGAGGACGCAGAGGCCGGTCCAATTCCAGCGCGCCCAGGCGAAGGCTCCCAGCGCCGAACCGGCGGCGCCGCCGATGAAGCGACCCACCATGTAGAGGGTGTTCAGGCGGCTGCCGGCATCGGGAATCAGGGCGAGCACGCGCGATTGGGCGGCGACCTGGAGCGACTGGATGCCGAGATCCATCAGGACCACCCCCACGATCAGCACCGGCAGGGAAACCCAGACACCCATCACGGCAAACGCGGCCGCCGTCACCGCCAGGGCCAGGCCGATGGTGAAGGCCGGTCCCCGCCGATCCGAGAAATGGCCGATGGCCGGCGCCGCCCAAGCCCCCACCACCCCCGCCAATCCGAAGAATCCCGCCGCCGCCGCGCCGAGATGGAATTTCTCCGCCATCAGGAAGGAAAGGACGGTCCAGAAGGCGGTGAAGCTGGCGAAGGAGAGCCCGCTGATCAGGGCGGCCCGCCGCAGGACCGGCTGGGTGGAAACGAAATGGAAGAGCGAGGCCATCAACCGCCGGTAGGACATGGTTTGGGTGGGAAGGCGGTGTGGCAGATTGCCGCGCAAGGCGACCCCCAGCGCCAGCATCGCCGCAGCCGCCAGCCCGTAGAGAATCCGCCATCCCCAATGCTCGCCGATGACGCCGGCCACCACCCGCGCCAGGAGGATGCCGTAGAGCAGGCCGCCGAAGAGGACGCCGATGGTCCGCCCCCGCCGCTCGGGAGCGGAGAGCTCGGCGGCGAAGGGGATGAGGATCTGGGCGTTGATCGCGGTGATGCCGACCAGGAATTGGGCGGCAATGAGGAACGGCAGGTTGGGCGAGAGCGCCGTGGCGGCGAGGACGAGGGCGCAGAGAAGGACCAGCGCGAGCGTCAGCTTCCGGCGATCGACCAGATCGCCGAGCGGGAGGAGGAAGAGGATGCCCAGGCCGTAGCCGGTCTGCGTCGCCGTGGCCACCAGCCCCACCGTCCGGGCCTCGGCGTGGAAGGTCGCCGCGAAGTCGCCGAGCAACGGCTGGTTATAGCAGATATTCGCCACCGAGACCCCGCAGGCCACGGTCATCAGCCAGAGCTGGCCCCGGGTCAGGTAATGCGGGGAGGATTCCATAATGACACGGCTTTCCGAACGAATAGTTCGCTTTAAATCGAACAATAAAAGATTCCCTCCTGATGTCAACTCCCAGCCCGCTTTAGGCTGGATTCGCACCTCCCTTCTCCCTTAACCTCTCTCTTTCAAGGCTCCTAGTGGAGGAGTCTGGTCCAATATCAAGCCGACAGGGGAATACAATGAATCGTACCGTAGCTGTACTTTTGCTATTGGGAGGCTGCTGGCCGCTTCGGGCCGAAAGCATTGTCCCGAACAAACTCGACCCCACCTTTTCCGATGCGCGAGAAGCCGCCTTCATTCCTTGGAGTACTCAGGAAGAAGCAGACGCCGCTTGGAAATCACTCTCCCCCACCAATATCCCCGTCTTCTGGGAAAAACGAGAGGATGGAGACCAACGCAGCATCTATATTCCCAGAGAGGGAGCCGCCTATTGGGTCTGGATGGGAATGACCAGAGCGACACTCCTTTCTCTCAATAAGGAGAAAGAGGCAAGCGGACTTGTACTCGTCAGCGTCATTCCGTCCAAAGACGAACATGGGAATGATTTCTACGGAGGGCTTTGGGTCGGCCAGAGCAAGGTGGCTTATGTCGAAGACAAGATGCACTCGCTCGGAATCGCTCCTGCCCGCATCGACGATAATCCGTGGGATCGGCTACTCGCTTTGTCTAAGGCCCTTAACCCCTTCGCGGGGGCCTTTTCCCTTTTGGCCCTCGGCATGGGCCTGCTGAACTTGTTCCTGCTCACTCTTCGAGGCCGCTGCGCTTCGAAAACAGCGACCTAAATCGGGCCCGCTCAATCCCGCTGAAAGAAGGCGGTCAGCGCGGGATCGTGATAAAACTGGAAACCCCGCTCGATCTCCTCGTAGGAAACCCGGTCGAAATCGAGATCGTCCGGCAACGCCTCCCGGCGGAAATAACGGGCCTCGACGATCTCGCTTCCCGCCACCGGCACGGCGGCGGCGGGCGGGGTGCAGAGGAAATAGAGCTTGTAGACCGACCAGGCGATCGGCCGATGCCCGGCCCGCTCGCGGTCGAGGACCGAGACCAGCCGGTCGACGGTGACGGCGATCCCGGCCTCTTCGCGGCATTCCTTGCGGAGATTCTCGGCAGGAGTCAGGTTCACATCGGCCCAGCCGCCCGGGGCCGACCAGCGGCCCGACGACTTCTCGCGGACCAGGAGAATCTCCCCTCCCCGGATCACCAGGGCGCGCACGTCGACCTTCGGCGTGGCGTAGCCGTCTTCCAGAGGCCAGGAAAAATCGGCCCGCTCCGGCTCCCCGCGCAAGAGCTCGGAGGCGATCTCGCGCAGCCGCTCGCACCGCTCCCGGTCGTAGGGATCGCGGCTGTAGGTCAATCCGGCCTGGGCCATCGCCGCCAGTTCGCGGGAAACTTCGAGCAGGGTGCGCGGCATATCCTATTGGGGATCGAGCGGCTTCGCCATGTAGACGTTCGTCGGGCTGAAGCCCCGCTTGCGGTAGAGCGCCTGGGCCGCCTGGTTTTGCGGGAAGACATGGAGCCGGACGATGCGGGCGCCGAGCCGCCGGGCCTCCGCCTCGGCCAGCGCCAGGGCGGAAGCGGCGAAACCCCGACGGCGCTGGTCCGGATCGATATCGATGCCCCAGAGACGGACGTCGCCGTTCGGCTCCTGCTGGAACCAGAGGGCACCGATTTCCCGCTCCTTCCCACCGTCCTCTGCCAGCAAGGTCCAGAAGGTATGCCCGTCGGTGCGGAGGCCGCTCGGCAGGAGATAGGCGATGTGCCCCGCCACCTCGCGCCGGGCGGCATCGAGGGTGCAGAACTCGGCGGCGGCGCGGCACCGCGAATCTTCGTCGAGCTTCCGCGCGAGGTATTCCCGGCACTCCCTCTCGGTCATGGGCCGGTGGCGGAGCATGGAAGGCAGGCGCAAGCCGGAAGGAGCGGAGAACGAATCGAGGATTACTTCGGCTCGATCTGCTCGATCCGGGCCAGGTGGCGGCCGCCGGCGAATTCGGTCGCCAGCCAGATGTCGACCAGCTCGAGGGCGAGTTCGATCGGGATGGTCCGCTCGCCGATGGCGATGACGTTGGCGTTGTTATGCTCCTTGGCCCAGCGGGCGGTGTCGGTCGAGAAGACCAGGCCGCAGCGGATCCCCTTCACCTTGTTGGCGACGATGGCCTCCCCGTTGCCGGAGCCGCCCAGGACGATGCCGTAGTTGGCCTCGCCTTTCGCCACCGCCTCGGCGGTCGGGCGGATGAATTTCGGATAATCGCACGAGACGGTCGAGTCGGTCCCGAAATCGCGGACGGTGTGGCCGAGCGCCTGGAGGTGGGCCTTGATCTGCTCCTTGTAGAGGAAACCGGCATGATCGGACCCGATCGCAATCGTCAGGGGGGTGGGCATAGGGCATTAGCTATAACCGATTCTCCGACTTTTTCCACTAAAACGGAGAGGACTTGCGGCGGGAAAGACGCTAGCCTCCCCGCATGGCCAAACTCGACGACGTCGTCTCCTTCTGTACCGCCCGCAGCCGCCTGGAGGAGATCTGCGATTTCCCCGGGGCGGTCAACGGCCTCCAGGTCGCCAATCCGGGCCGTGTCACCAAGATCGGCGCCGCCGTCGATGGGGGATTGGTCCCCTTCCAAATGGCGGTGGCGGCGAAGGTCGATTTTCTCATCGTCCATCATGGCATCTTCTGGACTCCGCCCCAGCCGGTCACCGGCCCGGTCCATGAAAAGCTCTCCGTGCTGATGCGGGGCAAGTGCGCCCTCTATTCCTGCCATCTTCCGCTCGACGCCCATCCCGAGATCGGCAACAACGCGCTGCTGGCCCGGGCCCTGGCGCTGAAGCCGGTGCGCACCTTTCTCCCCTACGAGGCGACCGACATCGGCACGATTGTTGCCAGCCGCCTCTCCCGCGCGGTGTTGCGCAAGCGGCTCGGCGCCCTCTTTCCCCAGGTCACGGCGATGGAATTCGGCTCGGAAAAGCCGGGCGAGATCGCCCTCCTCACCGGGAGCGGGATGAGCGCGATCCCCCACCTGCGCGCGGCGGGGGTCGATACTTTCGTCACCGGGGAATTGAAGCAGGCCGCCTTCAATACCGCCCAGGAAGAGCGGCTCAATCTCTATTGCTGCGGCCATTACGCCACCGAGACCTTCGGAGTGAAGGCGCTGGCGGCGGAGGCGGCAGCGGCCTTCGGCCTGCCGTGGGTCTTCCTCGAGACGGGCTGCCCGCTCTGAGCAGGCTTACTTGGCCAGCTTATACTGCGCGCTCAGGCGGGAGATCAGCTCCGCCGCACGATAGACCGTCGCCCCTTCGGTCGCTTCCTTGGTGGAGCCGAAGCCCCGGATATAGAGCTCGGTAAAGGGGATCGGCACCGGATAGGTCGAGGGCTGGTCCCAGAAGGGGTCGGGGGTCATCACCAGGACCGGGCCGTGCGGACCGGGGATCCATTCGGGATGGGTGTAAACCGAGGCGACGCTCGGATCGGGTTGCCAGACAAGGCGGGTGGTCATCCCGGAGTTCTCCTTGACCACCGTGAAGACGGCGTAGTCGTGCGCCTGCGCCACCTGCGCGGCCCGCAGCAGGGCGAGGTCGCGGACCTCCGCGGGACTCAAACCGCCGGGGGAGCTGAAGGCGACGCGGAAGAGATTCTTCTCGATCGAGGTGTCGGTATAACCGCCGTAGCCCTGGTCTTTTTCGTAGGGGATGCCGCAGCCTGCAAGCAGGAGGGACGCGATGGAAACGGCAAGGAAGCGCGCGAGCCGGTTCATCGCTTCAGCATAACTCAAATCGACGACCGCACAAGCAAGCTTGTCCGCCAGGTTCTCCCATGGCACAAACGGCGCCATGAAACATCTCGTCGCTCTCATCATCCGCGATGGCTGGGGGATCAGCCCCAACGGCCTCGCCGCCGACAAGGAGGAAGGCAACGCCCCCCTCCTCGCCCATACCCCCTTTCATGATTCCCTCTATGCCACCTATCCCCAGAGCCGCCTGAGCGGATCGGGCCTCGACGTCGGCCTGCCCGAGGGGCAGATGGGCAACAGCGAGGTCGGCCACCTCAACCTGGGCGCGGGCCGGATCGTCTACCAGGACCTCACCCGGATCAACCAATCGATCAAGACCGGCGAGTTCTTCACGAACCCCGTCCTCACCGAGTTCCTCGCCCAGATCAAGGCCCGCGATGGCGCGCTCCATCTCTTCGGCCTCCTCTCCGACGGCGGCGTCCACTCGACCCAGGCCCATCTCCACGCCCTCCTCAAGGCGGCGCGGGACGCCGGGGTCCGCCACACTTTCGTCCATGCCTTCCTCGACGGGCGCGACACCTCGCCGACCAACGGCGTCTCCTACCTGGAGGCGCTGCTGGCCGAGTTCAAGACCCTCGGCTACGGCGAACTGGCGACGCTGGTCGGCCGCTACTACGCCATGGACCGCGACCACCGCTGGGAACGGACCCAGCTGGCCTACGATCTGATCTTCTCCGGCACCGGCCAGGCGGTGGCCGATCCGATCGCCGCGCTCAAGGCCGAATATGCCGCCGGCAAGACCGACGAGTTCATCCCCGCGCTGACGGTGGCCACGTCACCCCGTCCCCTCATCGCCGACGGCGACGGCATCCTCTTCTTCAACTTCCGCTCCGACCGCGCCCGCCAGCTCTCGCAGGCGATCCTCGAAAAGGACTTCGCCGGCTTCCCCCGCGCCCATCATCCCACCGTTTCCTACGCCACGCTGACCGAGTACGATCCGAAGTACGCCCCGCTCGGCGCCAAGGTCCTCTTCGGCCCGCAGAGCATGAGCAAGCTCCTCGGCGAGGTCGTCTCCCTGGCGGGCAAGACCCAGCTGCGGATGGCCGAGACCGAGAAATATCCCCACGTCACCTACTTCTTCAACGGCGGGGTCGAGATCGCCTACCCCGGCGAGGACCGCGAGATGGCCCCCTCCCCGAAGGTCGCCACCTATGACCTCCAGCCGGAGATGAGCGCCGCCGAGTTGACCGACAAGGCGGTGGCCCGGATCGAATCGGAAAAATATGACCTGCTGATCCTCAATTTCGCCAACACCGACATGGTCGGCCACACCGGCATCCTTTCGGCGGCGATCAAGGCGGTCGAGACCGTCGACGCTTGCACCGAGCGGGTGGTGAAGGCGATCCTCGCCCACGGCGGCGTCGCCCTGCTCACCGCCGACCACGGCAATTGCGAACGGATGCTGACCGCCGACGGCAAGCCCCACACCGCCCACACCACCAATCTGGTCCAGTTCATCTACGTCGGCGCCGACCATGCCAAGATCCGCCTCCAGGACGGCATCCTCGCCGACGTCGCCCCGACCCTCCTCGACCTCCTGGGCGTGGCCCAGCCGAAGGAGATGACCGGCCACAGCCTGATCGAGCGGATCGGCTGATCGGGCGCGGGCGGCTCTCCCTTAACTTCGGGAGCCGCCCACCGCAGCCTCACATATCGAGGAAGGAATCCTTGCCCTGGCTCCGGCCATGGCCGGGAAGCGAGAGCGAGGCGCTCCGCGTCACCTTTCGCGCCACGGCGGCCTGATGGGGCCGGGCCGGGGTGGGACGCCGGGCCGAAACCGCCGCGCCACTCCCGGAAGACTTTCCTCCCACCAGCGCGAGGAGGGTCCCGACGACCGACCGCATTTCACTCGACTGCGCGTTGAGTTCCTCGGCGGCGCTGGCGGTCTCTTCCGCCCCGGCGGCATTGCCCTGCGTCACCTTGTCCATTTGGGAGACGGCTCCGTTGATCTGTTCCAACCCGGAGGTCTGCTCCTTCGAGGCGGTGGCGATGGTGCCGATCAGGGTGTCGACCTCCCTGGCCTTCTCGACGATCTTGCCCAGGCCGCCGCGGACGCCGTCCGACTTTTGCGCGATCTCGGCGAGCTGAATGTTGACCTTGCCGTTCACCTCGACGCCCCGGTCGCTCTGGGCCACGCTCGCCTCGATCATCCGGGCCGTCTCCTTCGCCGCCACCGCGCTGCGTTGGGCGAGGCTGCGGACCTCCTCCGCCACCACCGCGAAACCCGCTCCGGCTTCTCCCGCGCGGGCCGCCTCGACGGCGGCGTTCAATGCCAGGATATTGGTCTGAAAGGCGATCTCGTCGATCGTCTTGATGATCTTGGAGACATCGTCGCTCGATTTCTTGATGTCGCGGATCGCATTCTCCATCTCCTTGCTCGAAACCTTGATCGCCTCCATCGATTCCCGCATCTCCTCGGTGCGGTGCGCCCCCGCCTCGGCGGCGGCGCGCGTCTCGGAGGAAAGTCCCTGGGCTGCGACGGCGCTCTCGGAATTGCGCCGCGTCATGCTGCCGATCTCCTCCAGCGAGGCGCTGGTCTCCTCCAGGGAGGCCGCCTGCTCGCTGGAGCCTTCCGCCAGGGTCTGGCTGGCGGAGGAGACCTGCTCCGAGGCGGCGGCGATTTGATCGGCGCCCGCCTCCAGGGTGGAGGCCACCGTGCTGAGGGCCCGGTTGAGGGAGCGCGAGATCATCACGGCCAACACCGCTCCCGCCGCCAGCGCCGCCAGCGCCACGACCGTCAGGATGACGAGGCCGGTGGAGATCAGCTCGTCGCCATGTTCGGCGGCGGCGTGGGCGTCCGCCTGGTTATGGTCGGTGATGGTCTGGACCGATTTTTCCAGGGCGAGGCGGAGAGGGATGAGATCGGTGTTGCGCAGGGCGATGGCGTCGGCCTTTTGATTGTTCCGACTCAAGTCGAGGATCTTGTCCCGCACCACCAGATAGGCCTGCCGCGCCGTCACATAGTCCTGCAGATCCTGGAGGTCGGCCGCGTCGAGGGGCTTTTTCTTATATTCCGCGATGGCGGCCTCGGTGGCGGCGGCGACCTCATCGAGCTTTTTCTGCTGCACCGCCATCTCCTCCGGCGTCGCCGCCAGCAGGTGGGAGAGGAGGGCGGTGGTCCGCTCCGCGTTGAAAAACTGCATCTGGGAGGCAAAGACCATCCCCGGAATCGAGTTGTCGTTCACCTCCCGGCTCGTCTTCTGAATATCGAGCAGGAGCTTGATCGAGGTGCCTGCCAGAAAGACCAACAGGAGAAGAATGACGGCAAAGCCGAAAGTGATGCGCTTTTGAACGGTCCAGTTTTCCATGGCCCCTTTTTACCCCTCCCGAAAGGCAATGAAAACAGGCAAACAGCCATCGGGTAATATTATACTTTTGCGTAATTGCTTCTAATTAGAAATCATCCTCAACGGCCCCCGCCCGCGGGATTGACGTTTTTCGGGAAAAGGATAGGCTTGAATAGTGAAAACGGACGTTCGCACCTTCCACGTTCGCATTTTCCTCCTGCCGAGCGTCTGCCTGCTCCTCCTCCTGGCGGAAGCCTCCTGGGCGGACGATAAAACAGCCCCATCGGGTTCCTCTGCGCCCGCTTCCTCGCAAGCTCCCGATCTCAACACCTACACGCCTCCCCCCTCCTCCGCGTCGTCCGATCCCGCCCTCGATTCCTCCACCCTCTCCGGATCGACGGACATGCCCAATACCGCCGCCCGCCCCAAGGCCGATCCCGATCAGCAGAAGGCCGAGGAAAAGGAGCAGAATTGGCTCTTCAACAATATCGCCGACCAGCAGAAGGCCGACCGGGACCGCGCCCGCGCCGCCCAGGGACTTCCGCCCGAAAAGGACGCGGATAAGGACAAGAGCGATCCCGCCTCCCTCCTCCTCTATCCCGCCGTCTCGCTGACTCCGCCCAACCCGAAAGACGCCGCCAAGACCGACAAGGACGGCAAGCCGGTGGCCACTACCGATGCCAAGACCGGAGCCGACTCCAAGTCCTCCAAGGACGGGACTCCCAACCTCCCTCTCGCCAAATCGAGCAATCAGCCCCTCGACGGCAACGCCATCGCCAAGCCGAACAGCGACTCGATGAACCAATTTCAGCCGATGATCAAGGGGCTCAGCCTCGATACCTCGAAACCGCTCGCCGATTCTTCATTGCCCCTGGCCGACCCGGCCAAAAAGATCACCGTCGCCCCGGCTCCCTCCAGCTTCGACGACGCCAAGATCACGCCGATCAATCCCGATCTCGTCAAGCCGATCGACTTCAGCTCCAACGGAAGTTCCTCCGACACCGCCGCCAATGCCTCCGGCCCCATCATGATCGCCCCGGGCGGCGCCCCTGACGACACCAAGGTTCCCGCCTTCGACATCCCCAGCGCCACGGCCACCCCGACGTTCAATTCCTCCTATACCTCGGCGATCACCGCCCCCTCGGCCCCCTCCATGCCGATGCCCCCCAGCGTCACCTCGATCACCGCAATCACCTCGATCGACAATCCCTCCTCCCCTGCGATGCCCAATCCGGTGCAGGCTCCGAGCTATCATCCCGCGCCCGCCTATCAGTCGATCCCCACCGCCGGCCCGAGCAAGCCGAAGGTGAACGATCCGCTCGATATGACGTTCGTGCATTAGCAAAGGCCCACTTCCATCGGGGTAACGGGGCAATATGAAACTCGCGCTTAGGCAGAGGATGATCCCGCCGCTGTTTCTCTCTCTCACCTGGCTGCTCCCAGCTCCGTTTTGTGGCGCGCAGATCCTGGTCGATCCCGTTCCCCATGCTACTTCCTACATGTTCTTCGCGGGCCAGTTGCCGCGAGCGGTGATCACCCCACTGACCCCTGAGGAAAGCGCGAAATTCAAGCAAGTCTACGATGCCGTGCTCCAGGCCAATGCCGCCCTCGATGCAGAGGGCGACACCCTCTCGGCCCAGATGAAAGCCTTTCAGCAGACGCTCACCGCCGCCATGATCAAAGCCGACCCGAGCGTCGAACCCTTGCTGGGAGCGGCCAACGGAAACCGCCTGACCAAAGCGCAAAGCGACCAAATCCGCCAGGACCAGACCACCACCCTGCAAGGCGATATGGACCTGCAAGCGCAGTGGGCCGATCTGAAGCAGAAAATGACCGATCATCGACAGGCGATCGACACAGCCATGGTGCAATTGGACCCGACCATCGAACCGATCTTGGCCAAATTTGCGCCTTGAGCGGTTCGTCGGCTTTTTAAGATCGAACGCCCTCGCGTTCTATTCGCCCGGCTTGACCGCTCCCGCGACCGCCCTATGGTAGGGCGCTTCCATGATTGATCGCTATTCGCGGCCGGAGATGACGGCCATTTGGGACGAGACCGCCAAGCTGAACCACTGGCTCGAAATCGAGGTCCTGGCCGTCGAGGGAATGGCCAAGCTGGGCACCGTCCCGCTTCAGGACGCCAAGACCGTCCGCGCCAAGGCCAAATACCGCCTCGCCCAGGTCCATGAGAACGAGAAGCGGACCAACCACGATGTCCTCGCCTTCCTCGAGGAGGTCGCCTTCCACGTCGGCCCGGCCGGCCGGTGGATTCACCAGGGATTAACCTCCTCGGACCTCCTCGACACCACCCTGGCGCTCCAATCGGTCGCCGCCGCCGATCTCCTCCTCGCCGATCTCCAGGCGCTCGGCAAGGTTGTCGCCGCCAAGGCCAAGAAGTACGCGATGGTCCCGATGATTGGCCGCTCCCACGGCATCCACGCCGAGCCGGTCACCTACGGACTGAAGCTGGCCCTGATGTACGACGAGTTCCGCCGCTGCGAGACCCGCCTCCGCGAGGCCCGCGCCCAGATCGCCGTGGGGAAGCTCTCCGGCGCCGTCGGCACCCACGCCCACCTCGACCCGAAGGTCGAGACCTACGTCTGCAAAAAACTCGGCCTGAAGGCCGCCGACCTCAGCACCCAGACCATCCAGCGCGACCGCCACGCCCATTTCATCACCACCCTGGCGCTGATCGCCTCGAGCGTCGACCGCTGGGCCACCGAGTTCCGCCACCTGCAGCGGACCGAGGTATTGGAGGTGGAGGAGTACTTCGCCCCCGGCCAGAAGGGGAGCAGCGCCATGCCCCACAAGCGAAACCCAATCACCGGGGAGAAGTTGAGCGGCCTGGCCCGCGTCCTCCGGGGCAACGCTCTCGCCGCCATGGAGAACGTCGCCCTCTGGCACGAGCGGGACATCTCCCACTCCTCGGTCGAGCGGATCATCTTCCCCGATTCGACCATCGCCCTCGATTACATGCTCGTTCTCCTCGCCAAGATGATCGACCGCCAGATCGTCTATCCGGAGAATATGCGGCGCAACCTCGACCTCACCCAGGGCCTCTACGGTTCCCAGAGCGTCCTGCTGGCGCTGACCGACAAGGGCGCCTCCCGCCGCGAGGCTTATGAGGCGGTCCAGGCCGCCGCGATGGAATGCTGGCGGACCCAGCAACCTTTCCTCGAGCATGCCAAGAAATCGCCTTTTATTTCCAAGCATTTGACCGCCAAAGAGATCGCCGATGCCTGTTCCATCGACAAGCATCTGCGTCACGTCCGTGGAACCTTCAAAAAGCTGGGACTTTGATCCCAAAATAGACAGCATACGCCCATGATCGCCCGAATCATCGTCACCCCCAAGAAGAGCGTCCTCGATCCCCAGGGAGAGGCCGTCCGCCGCGCCATCCACACCCTCGGCATGGATTGCGTCACCTCGACCCGCGTCGGCAAATACATCGAGCTCGAAATCTCCGGCAGCAACGTCGCCGCCACCCGCGCCAAGCTCGAGGAAATCTCTCGCGACCTCCTCTCCAATCCGGTGGTCGAGGATTACCATCTCGAGTTGGAAGCTCCCGCCACTCCGGCCAAGGCGGAACCGACCCCGGCCAAACCCGCCAAGGCCGCCGCTCCCATCCCCGCCGCCACGGCTCCCGCCAAGGTCATCACCGCCCCGGTGGTGAAGGACGGCAAGAGCAAGCCGACGAAGGCCATCGAGGTCAAAGCCAAGACCGCCGACGTCGCCAAGAAAGTCGCCAAGAAGAGCGAGACCAAGGTCGCCAAGACCGTTTCCAAGAAGAAATAGGCGATGCGCTGGGCCATTCTGCAATTCCCCGGGTCGAACTGCGACCAGGACGTCCTCCATGTCCTCAAGGAGGTGCTCGGCCAGGACGCCTATTACGTCTGGCATAAAGAGTATTCCCTCAACAATGCCGACGGCGTGATCGTCCCCGGCGGCTTTTCCTACGGCGACTATCTCCGCTGCGGCGCCATCGCCCGCTTCGCCCACGTGATGGGCCCGGTCCGCGAGGCGGCAGCGGCAGGCAAGCCGGTGATCGGCATCTGCAACGGCTTCCAGATCCTCTGCGAAGCGGGCCTCCTGCCGGGCGCGCTGCTCCGCAACCGCGACCTCCACTTCCGCTGCGAGACCGTCCGCATCCGCGTCGAGCGGCCGAATTCCCTGGTCACCCGCCGCTACCGGACCGGCCAGACCCTCCGCATCCCCATCGCCCACGGCGAAGGGAACTACTACGCCGACGAGGCCACCCTCGAGGAGCTGCAGGCCCACAAGCAGATCCTCTTCACCTACGTCGACGCCGCCGGGGCCGCCAGCGAGGCGGGCAACCCCAACGGCTCCCGCCTCAACATCGCGGGCATCTGCAACCGCCAGGGCAACGTCATCGGCCTGATGCCCCACCCCGAACGGGCCGCCGAGCCGATCCTCGGTTCCGACGACGGCCTCGCCTTCTTCCAGTCCGCCATCGATTCCATCAAATGAGCGCCCACGCCCCCTCCCCTTTCAAGCCGAAGAACTTTCCCACCGCCGTGATCGAAAAGCACGGCCTCACCCCGGACGAGTACCAGCGGATCGTCTCGATCCTCAAGCGCGAGCCGAACATCACCGAGCTCGGCATCTTCTCCGTGATGTGGAGCGAGCATTGCTCCTACAAGAACTCCCGGCCCGAGCTGCGCAACTTCCCCACCACCGGCCCGACCGTCCTGGTCAAGGCGGGCGAGGAGAACGCGGGCGTGATCGACATCGGCGACGGCTGGGCGGTCGCCTTCAAGATCGAGTCGCACAACCACCCGAGCGCGGTCGAGCCCTTCCAGGGCGC
>Ga0302314_10009616_pt1 | contig 17061 bp, 5 predicted proteins | sample III_Palsa_N2_3_FD_200533 | JGI IMG/M metagenome (GOLD analysis project Ga0302314, IMG submission 200533) | Peat permafrost microbial communities from Stordalen Mire near Abisko, Sweden - III_Palsa_N2_3 | ecosystem: Environmental > Terrestrial > Soil > Palsa > Peat permafrost | place: Sweden...
TCCAGCGCCGGATGACTTGTCAAGCTTTAATTCTTTCGGTACTCTTAATTCGGACTTCCCAGCTGCTTCCCTGAAATTGGATCGCGTTGGCGAGGCTTTTTGCGGAATTCAACTCACATTTACGGTCGAAAGGACAAGCGATTCCGCGTCAAGTCAACGTATCCCGTCGCGCAAGAAATCTTCAGGCGATATGCGGATTTCGTTACGTGTCTCGCCTATTCTGATTGCACCGTCCTTGGGCGCGGACTCCGCTTATATTGCCTCTTCCTACGGCGTCACTTCTATCACTTCGCGCTAGCGCAACCCATGAGCCACGTCGGTACTCGAAGTGTTCGATATAAAGATGCCTAAAATGCAGAAAGCGTTTTCTCTTTTTGCAATGCTGCTTATCATTCCGAAACATCGCCCGCTCAAGCAAAGCCGCATCGGCAAACACGAGTGCCAAGTGACGAAGGCGCGGATTCGGCTTTCGATTTTGGTTGCCGAGGCCACTGGGTTGTCGATCACTCGTCAGCTCCGCGAAGTCGCGATGCCTCAGTAAGTCAGGTCGTCGGCGGAAGTCATGAGCCGACCGCTGCCGAGCACCTTCTTATCAGCGACGCGCACCACCACTTCAGGACGCAGGTGCAGCCCGGGCCTCCTGCGTAGACAAGTCATCATCAAAGGGCGCCACCCCCACCGAGGCTATTGCACAGACAGAGAGACCGCTCCCGTTTGCGTAATCGCGCCGGAAGTCCCCGTCACCCTAACCGTGTAGGCCCCCCCTGTTGTCCCTGGGTTATTACTCAGACCTGCATTGCTACTACTGCAAGAAGAGAAGCAGCAAGTGATAGCGAAGAGCAGCACAAGCATTCCGAGCATTCTCCGCCATCTCCTTCGTCGTCCTGAAATAGCAACGAACAGGATGCAGGGGAAGATTCCGGCGCTCACCGCCATCCAGGATGGTTTTTTGGTTGCGCTGGAAGCCGAAGTGACAGCCGTGGTGTTCACGGAGAGAGTGGTTACTTGCGCTGTCGTCCCGCTGATCGTCACAGAAGCTGGAATGCTGCACGTAGCAGGATCGCTGGCGGCGACGGGGGTAATGGCGCAACTCAGAGCGACCACGCCTGTAAATCCGTTCGATGGCGTCAAGGTAATGAAGGATGTGTTCCCGGCCGAGGAACCGGCAATGACTGCAATCGGAGTGCCGGTGATGGAGAAGCCCGGCTGAGGCAGGTTAATGGTGTAGGTCGCGCTGGCGACGGCGCTGGACGAAGAGCCACTGGCCGTGGCAATCGCCTGTAGCGTTTCTGTGGACGAAACCGTGATGGCACCCGTATAAACCGTCGAACTTGTCGTGGGAGTGGTGCCATTAGTGGTGTAGTAGATTTTCGCCCCAGGTGTAGAGTCAGCGAGGGTGACGGACTGCACCGAGGTGTAAGTACCGCCAAGCACGGAGAAAGTGGGTGTAGCTGCGGGCAGCGCGATGGTGTAGGCCGCACTGGCAACGGCGCTCGGCAAATACCCGCTGGCTGTGGCGATCGCCTGTAGAGTTTCCGTGGACGAAACCGTGATCGGACCGGTGTACACCGTCGAACTCGCGGTGGGTGTGGTGCCATTCGTGGTGTAGTAGAACGTTACTCCAGGCGTGGAGTCCGTGAGCGCGACTGACTGCGCTGAGGTATAGGTGCCGCTTACCGGCAAGAATACCGGTGTGGCAGCCAACGCCGAGATCGTGTAGCCGGCAGTGGCAACGTAGCTTTGGGAATAGCCGGTGGCTATCGCAAACGCCTCAAGCGTTTCCGTGGACGAAACCGTAATGGGACCGGTATACACCGCAGAACTGGTGGTGGGCGTGGTGCCATTCGTGGTGTAGTAGATCGTCGCTCCCGCCGTTGTGTCGGCGATAGCAACGGTCTGCGAAGTCCCGTAGACGCCGCCCGCCACCGAGAAAGTGGGGGTGGCCGCTTGCGGCGGCAAGGTGTAGACAGCACTGACGACTGCGCTCTGGGAATAGCCGCCGGCCGTGGCAATCGCTTGTAGAGTTTCCGTATACGGAACCGTGATGGGGCCGCTATAGACGTTCGAACCCGCCGTGGGCGTCGTACCGTCGGTGGTGTAGTAGATGGTTGCTCCTGTTGTGGAGTCGGCGATCGTGACGGTCTGCGGGGTGCTGTAATTGCCCGTGCCCGGCGAGAAGGTGGGCGTGGCGGCAGCTGATGGCGTCGTCACCGGAGACGAGACAACGAGGTGGTCGATATTGGCGCCGCATCCGGAAGCGCTGGTGAACTGGATCGTATTGCTTCCCGCCTTCAGCAGCGCCTGCACGCCGACCGGGAAGGCCAGGGTCCAGTTGGTGCTGCTCATGGTGAACGGCACAGCGGCGCCTCCATTCACGCTAACGTTCATCGTGTAAGTGCCGTTCGCCGTCCCGTAGACGAGCATGTTATACGTTCCGGCGCTTGTGGCCATTACGTTATTGAAAGTGAGCGAGGCACCGCTGCAGAGATAGCTGACCTCGTTTCCATCCAGACAGGAATAACCGAAGGCGGCATAGCAGGACACGACCGCCGCGCCCCCGCTCAAGGTGACTGCGGGGGAGCCGGCATCGGCCTCATAGACGGCTTGGGCCGGCAGCACCGTGCTCACGTTGAGCTTCACCATCGAGACACCATATGCGGGCACCGTCGCTGAGTAGCTGCCCGTAAACGTCCCCAGGCTGGCATGCGCCCATAGATCGCGTGCGGTCGCCGTCGTCGTCGCGGGTAGCCCAATCTCAGTCCACGGAACGGTGATGGTCGCGGGGCCTCCAACGGTGCTGCTTCCGCTGAGGTTGGTGCTTCCATTCAGCAGCAGAAGTATCGTTCCGCCAACAACGTTTCTGGCCCAAACCTGGTGGCCGCTACCGTCGTCGCTCAACAGAATACCCGGCTTGCCCAACGCATCCTGATCGACTGCGATCACCTCGGTATTCGTCTGGGTCGCGAGCGCGGCCTGCGCAGCCGCGGCAGTCGCCGTGTTGGTCGAATTGACCAGTGTGAAGTCGTTCCCGGCGAGCAGTGGGGCCGCGACCATCGACCAGAGCGAAAAGTGAGTCTGATCCATGTACGGAGTCAAGGCCAGTGCCGTATTGAACGTATCTCCACTGCCCTCGGGCTCAATCCCACCCATGCCGACTTCGAGTATGTCCGGATCGTTCCATCCGCCCGGTCCTCCATAGGCAAAGTACGCTCCGGTGGATTCGATGTTGTCGATCATATTGGTCCAGGTAGGCACAAACATGTCCGAAGTCGCTCGCCAAGAGTTCCAGCCGGCCATCCGGCCAAAGGTCCAGGGTTGGTGGGTGCCCCAGTCGCAGATCGCCAAATAGATCGGATGGCCCGGATTGTTAGCCGCGATCGCGGCCGTTACAGCCTGCGCGAACTGCGGATACACGACGGTGGGGTCCAACGTGCCATTGGCGCTGCACCAGTCCATATTGATGTAATCGACGCCCCAGGAGACAAAGGTATTGGCATCCTGCTGATAATGGCCTGAGCTGCCCGGATGCGCGGTCCCGGTGAAAACATCGTTATCGCAGGTCATGGTTCCCATGTCCTCGTAGATCCCGAACTTGAGCCCCAGGCTATGCACATAGGCGATCGTCGCCTGAATTCCGTTGGGGTAAAGGTTCGGATCGGCCTGGATGTTGCCGTTCGCGTCGCGGGTGGCGGCCATCCAGCAGTCGTTGAGATTGATGTACTGATAACCTGCCGCCTGCATCCCGTTGGTGTGCATGGCCAGAGCCTCGGCCCGAACGACCGTTTCGGTAGCATTCCCGCAACCGAAGGAATCCCACGTATTCCATCCCATCTGAGGCGTGAGAGCCGGGGCGCCGCCAGCCCCCTGTGCTCCGGCGCTGGGCGCGAAAAGCAGCAACAGCATCGCTGCGATGGAGAACCAGAGTGGCTTGCAACGGCGAAGGAGTCTGCTCCGGCAGCTTGCAGCGGCTTGGAGGAAATGGGTCGAGTACGCATCGGCTGCATGATTTCGAAATAACATTGTTGCTCCTTCGTTTTTTGGGGGGCGCCGCTGCCGGAATCATCAGGCCTACTCCGTTACGGAACTCAAGAGTAAACGTTTTCTTATTCTTGAGAACGACGGAATTTTATACACAGCAACGCTCAACTAGCAAGGAGCCCGGAGCGTGCGCAGCCGGTGCCTGATTGCTTCCAATGAATGTGCCTCCTCGATAGCGTTGTGAAACAGCGTCGGCCTCGTAATTCCCTGTATCAGAATTGCCAATACAGACGTTGGTTAGTTTGCACGGAGCCAATCTGTGCAGCCGTCAAGGCCATGGGCCACAACGAGACCTCGTCCATATAACCAATCATGTACTGGTTGTTGCCGTTGCCTGCGGGATTTTCCCCAAGCCCGACGGTGGTACCCAGGCTACTGGTGCCCAGACCGCTCTCGGCCCAGCTAAAGCCATTCTGATACGCCGCGGAAGACGCTCCGTTGTAGACGCCAGTCAAGCTGATGAAGACATAGGAGTCGGCGGGGATGAGTTGGTTGTTGGGTGAGCTGTACATCTGGGCCGTCTCCGCGACATTCCCCTCGCCAAGATTCGAGCTGCCGCCAGATTCGTTGTACGACGAGATGATCGCGCCTCCGATGTCATCCTGGTAGTTGGTCTTCTGGTAAACGGCTTGCAGGGTAAACGGTTGCGGTGTCGCGGCGCTGTAGGTCGTCGTATACGCATCGGAGGTTCCGTTGTAATACGCGCAGACCTTCGATCCGTTGTTGCAATTGAAGACTAGCTGGGCCTGGTCTGCGGCAGTCGTTTGGACCTGGTTGTGGCCGCTGCCGGTCTGGTCGATCCACTCCTCGATGCCGCACGTAGTGCTTGCGCAGAAGGTCTGCGCCGCCGCCACATTGAGGTCGCCGGTCGTGGTGACATTGATCGTCTGGGTGGTATTGTCGCTCGCCCTCTGCAGGATGGCCGCCCCCTTCTGAGCCGCAGCATAGGCATTGTTGTAGGCGCGCAGACCCCACCAACCCGTCGCTCCCGAGACCAGATCGCCCGGGCCAACATAGCTGCCCGTGCTGGCCGGTTGGAATGTCCCGTAGAAGCCGGCAATATTGCTCTGAAGCGACACATCGGCGGACGAGGTAGTGGTGGTCGACGAGATCATGCCCTCCTGGAAGGCGCAGTAAGCATCCGTTCCGTCCCCTCCCTCGCACAGCGAGATGCCTCCCTCCATGTTGTAGGTAAACGACGGCGTGGTGTTCAAGACCGTAGTCAGAGGAGTGGTCTTGCCGGTAGCATCCGCCATCTCGATGGTTTCGAGATCGGTGGTCGGGGAGTATTTTCCGATCAGGGTGAAGAGCGGCGGCGCCGGCCGGGGCGTGGTGCCGCTGCTGACCGCTGGATCGGTGCCTCCGGTGGTGGAGTTGGCCTGCGGCCCGCAGTCCAACCCGTTCTCCCGGTCGATGCAGTAGTACGGTCCATAGCCGCCGTTGTTGCCCGGTTCGCCCCAGGTGCTGTAGCCGAGCGCGAACATATGTCCCGCTCCTGTATCGCTGACGGTAGCTTCCATATCGCCAAAGTCGCCATCGCTGACGCCCAGCCAGTAGTTCCAACGCACCTCGTACTCCGTGATGGCAGTGTTTCCCTTCGGGATACCAGTCGTCCCGGTCCGCAGCCGGTAATGGGCTGAAGAGGTACCGCCCGTTGCCTGCACATTTTGCACGATGGGCAGTCCATTGACGATCGACAACTGGAATGGCGCCATTGCGCCTGTTGCTGAAATCAGGTTGTTCGCATTGCTGGTCTGGTCGTACATCTCGGAGATATAGCAAGTGGTCGACGCGCAGAACGGGAAGGTCTGGCTAATGTCCACCTGCCCGTTCGGGTCGGTGGTCAGATTCATGGTCGTGTTGTCGCTCGTACGCACGATCTGGAAGAGCGGTCCGAGATAGTTTTGAAACATTCGGCGGGTGACGCTGTAAGCGGCGCTGCAAGTGGTTCCGTTGCTGGACAGGACGTCACACGGCTCCTGCCCGAGTCCGACCGAAGCGAACTTCCACTGCTGCCAGCCTCCGCCGTTGTAGCTCCAGGTGTCGATCGATTCGCCAACGGTCGTCCCCGCGCCGTACACATCGAGCACCAGCCCGCTGTATACGTTCGCTAGTTCAAAGTCGCCGTTCGCATATGGGCTGACCATCCACTGTTGCCAGGTATCGTTGTCGGTGGGCCACTGATCGACGACCGCACCCGCGGTCTTCGAACCCGCCCCTGCGGCGACATCGAGCATCATGCCGCTCGCCATGTTGGTCAGGGTCACTACATTCTTGCCCACATTGTTCACCGTCCATTGCTGGTTGGGCGCGGCGGTCACCGTCAATTGCTCAAGGCCGGTGCCAGACGTGTGCGAGAAGTTCGGAACGCCCAGATTCAGGCCGCTGTTGCCGGCGGTGACGGTATAGGTGCCGTTGGGAATGTAGACCGGCGTGAAGGTCCACTGCTGCCAGGAGTTGCCGCCGTAGGTCCACTGATCGATCGCCGCGCCGCTGGTTGTCGATCCGGTATCCTTGTTGACGTCGAGTGCGAGGCCGTTGAAGACATTGGTCAACTCGAAGCTGCCGCCAGCCAGCGCAGTGACCTTCCACTGCTGCCAGGTGCCGCCGTTGCTGCCCCACTGATCCATGTTATTGCCATTCGCCCCGGAGATGCCTGCGTCCTCGAGTACCAGGCCGCTAAAGACGTTGGTCAAGGTAATCGCACCGGCTCCCACATTGGTTACCGTCCATGTCTCATTGGCCCCATAGTTCAAGGTCAACGCCTGCATGAGGGTGCCGCCCGTCGTCGAGAAGCCGGGGTCGCCCACGGCCAGGCCGCTTTGGACGCTGGTCACGGTATAGGTGCCGTTCGGAATCAGGGCGGAGACCGTCTCGGTCAACGGCGTGGAGGACGCCTCCGAGTAGTCGGTGGTCGCGGTGTAGGTTGCCGTCACCAGGTCCGTCCCGACCGGCAGCGCCGTGGTGGCCAGAGTTGCCACGCCCGAGCCGTTCAGCGTCGCTGAACCCAGCGAAGTGCTGGTAGTCGTGTCGTTGGAGGAGAAGGTATAGAACGTCACCGTGCCAGTGGGAGTACCGGTGCTGGCGGTCACGGTCGCCGTCAAGGTCACGCTTGCGTTCGAGACGATCGACGACGCCGAGCTGGCCAAAACCACGGTGGGAACCGCCGGGTTCACCGTCTCGCTCAGGGTTGACGAGGTCGAGGTGCTATAAGACGAGCTTCCGCCATAGATCGCCTTCAGCGAGTCTATTCCCACCGGCAACGCGGTCGCGGCCGTCGCCAGGGTCGCCACGCCGGAGCCGTTCAACGTTCCGTTGCCCAGTGAAGTGCTTCCGTTATAGAAGGTGACCGTGCCGCCGGGCGTCCCGCTCGACGCGGTGACGGTGGCCGTCAGGGTAATGCTGGAGCCATAGTTACTCGGGTTCGCCGAGCTGGCCAGCGCCGTCGTGGTCGCCGGCGGGAGCACGGTCACGGCCACCGCCGTGGAGGTCGAAGCCGCAAAGCCCGTGGCCGCGACGTAGGTCGCCGTCAGCGAGTCGGTTCCCGTTGCCAGCGCCGTGGTCGAGAGCGTCGCTATGCCAAAGGCGTTTAACGTGCCCGTACCCAGCGAGGTGCTGCCGCTATAGAAGGTCACGGTGCCGGTAGGTGTTCCCGCAGTAGCGGTCACCGTGGCCGTAAGGGTCACGCTGGCGCCGGAGTCGGTCGTCGTTGCCGAGCTGGTCAGCGTGGTGGTCGTAATTGCGCTGAAAAGCCACTGCTGCCAGCCGCCGCCGTTATAACTCCAGGTGTCGATCGACTCGCCGACAGTCTTCCCAGCTCCATACACATCGAGCACCAGGCCGCTATATACGTTCGAGAGTTCGTAGCTGCCGTTCGTGTACTGGCTCACAGTCCACTGCTGCCAGGTGTCGCTGTCGGCGGTCCACTGATCGACGACAGCACCGGCGGTCTTCGAGCCCGTGCCCGAGTTGACATCGAGCAACATGCTGCTCGCTCCGTTGGTTAACGTGATCACATTGTTGCCCAGGTTGTTGACCGTCCATTGCTGGTTGGCCGCGGAGGTCACCGTCAACTGCTCCATGCCGGTGCCTGCAGTGGTCGAAGAACCCGGATCGCCCAACGCCAGCGCGCTAAAGACGCTGGTGACGACATAGGTGCCATTCCCGATCAGAACGCCCGTGCCGGACAGCGCAATGGTCTGCGCGGTGGTCGACAGAGAGGTCGTCAAAGAGAATGTCGCCGTCGCCGCGCCGCTTGCGGCGGGTGTGTACTCGATCGTGATGGCGCAGCTTGCATTGGCCGCGAGGGTGCTGCCGCAGGTGGTGGTGTAGGCGAAGTCGGAGGACTGCGAACCCGAGATGCCCATACTCGCGATCATCAAGGGCCCGGTGCCGGTATTCGAGAGCGTTACGGTTTTGTCAGAGGGGACTTTGAGCGTGACCGACCCATAGTTCAGCGACGTTGCGCTAAGAGTCGAGGTGGGCAGGTACTGGTAAAGCGCGACTGCGCCGTTGTTGGCTGGCACCGAGATCGACGTCGTAGTCGCCAGGTTGTAGTTGGTGCCCGTCATCAGATCGGTGGCTGTGCCGCCCGAAGCCTGCATGTCCGGCGGCAGCGTCAAGGTCTGCGCGCTCGTCGCCTGGTTGAGGCCGATCAGGTAATTGCCGTAGCGCCCGACGAAGAGAGTTCCAGGCGTCGCCCCCGAGGTGTAGCTGCCCGAGGCGCCGGTGGCCGCGCTGGATGGCATCATCACCGTCGAGATCCGGTCCATCGTCTGGGTTGTGTCATGGACGCGCAAGACATTGTCCATGGGCTCGGTCGGTGACAGCGTAATCCCTCCTCCGTAAATCTCGTCCGGACGCCAATTGAGCGTCATGCGGATCGCCTCGCCGTTGTTCTGGATCGTGATCGCGCTTCCGCTGGGATCGGCCCATGCCCCGTTGCCATGCGTCGGCTCATTCAGCCAGGTAACCCCGCTCGGATCGTTGGGCTGCGCGTTGTACATGTTGCCCAGATGCACATAGTCGAGATACGTATGGATCTGGCCTTCTTCGCCGTCATCTCCACCCGGACCGCCCCAGGTGAGGCCATTCTGCGCCTCCAGATAGAAGCCATGGAGGGCATAGGGATCGTTCAATTCCGCCGCATTCCAATACTCCGATTGGAAGTTGATGATGCCCACGTTCGAGTTGTTGCGGAAGGTAAGAGCCTGCTCCGAGAGCATCGTCGTCTGATAGCCGGACCCGTAGGGAACCAGCCCCGGGTAGATGTAGTTCGAGAAGGCCTTCGTCGCATTCAAGGCCACCGTGCGGATCGGGTGCGACCCGGTCGCCGTCTCGATGCCGGTCATATTCAATATCTGCGCGAGCCAGGAGAGATAGCCTACGTCGACCTGCCCATAGCCGCCGTCGAAGCCGCCGTTGAAGCTGCCATTTCGCTCCAGGCCGAGCCCACCCTGGCTGACCCAATACCCGTTGGCGGCAACGTTCACAATGGGGGCAAGGCCGGTGGCCTCGTTCAGGTTGGTGCTGTACATCGTGGCGTTGCTGGCCGCCAGGCTGGTGCTGTAGATGGCGTCGAGTGCGCGTAGTGCGAGTTCCGTCCAGAGATAGGACTTGACAGCCAACATGTCCTGGTTGGGCGCATGTCCATGGTCATTGGAGGCGACCCAGTTAGTCAGCATGGTCTGGTAGGCCTGGTAGCGCAGCACTCCGGGTTCGAGCGTGCTGTTGATCGGCTGGTTCAGCGCAGTCTTGAACGAAGAATCGTTCTGCATCTCGTAGATCGCCGCGCCCAGACCCCAGACACCTTGGCCCTCGATGGGGCTGCACTGCGCGTTGACCCGGCCCTGCGTCGTGAAGGTTGAGCCGCTCTGGATCAGCCCGTCCCATTGGTACATATCGCCAAAGCATCCATTGAGCGGCTGCATGTAGGAGAACGAATCGAGCGCCGCCACGATCTGCTGTTCGGTCGTGGGGTTCTGATAGAAGCTGGGCAACAGGTTCGGCGTGCTATAGGCGTAGGAGAGCATCTCCACGCGCTGCATCGAAACATTGTTGCTCCCCGAGCTGTAGGTGGCGGAGGTGTTCAGCCACCCCTGATAGCTCCACTGTTCAGACAGCGGTGTGTTGTTCACGCCGCAACACCCGAAGGTGCCCACGACCTGCGGCGGAACCGTGCCTTCATTCACCGCCTCGGTCCAGTTAGGGCCCCACTGCTGGTTCTGCGACACCCAGACCAGATAGTCGTTGATCTGGCTGAGCACGGACTCGAAGTACGCATTGCTGTAAACCGTCGGCGTAGGCGCAGTGACGCCGGTGGTCGGCGCCGTGCCCTGCGGATCGCTCGGCGAAACAATCAGGTAAGGATTGGTGTGCGTAAACGCCGAGTAGATCGGCCGCGACGTCTGCCCTGTCGCCAGGTTAGCCGAGTCCAGCGTCAGCGTAACCGACGTCTTGCCCTGCGTCATCGACAGCGGTATCGACTCCGTCTCATAGAGCCAACGCCCCGGGATCACCGGATATCCACCCTGATTGTCCATCTCCGGATTGTTAGTGCCATAGTAGTTGCCCGAGACGTACCCCTGCGTCGAGTTGTACAGGTAGATAAAATCGTTGATCGTGTCCGAACCCCATACCTGGATCGTCAGATAATTCTGCAGCGTTGGGTTGCACGCCATCGTAAAGGTAAGCACCCTGTTGTCGGCGTCGATGCCGGATTGAGAGGCAGTGGTGGAGGCAGCAATCTCGCGGTATGTCAGACCGAGCGCTCCCGTTCCCGTCGGTTGGCTCAGGTTCACGAAGGAGTGAGTCGACTCCGAGTAGGGATCGCTCCCCGTATCACCGAAGTTGATCCGATCCAACGCGTTCGACGTTGTCGAGATGGCTTGACCAAAAACCCGGCTGGACGCGAGCACGGTCAGGAAAAATATTGCGACTAAGAGATAACGTTTTCCCGCAAAATTCGCCTTTTGTTTCATCTCCACAGCGCGCATGAAAAGCCTCCAGAACTCGGTTGGACCCGCGCGGTCAGCCCATAACACGCTCGTTTTGAGCGGTTAAGGCATGGTCTTCCGTGGGGCGACGAGAACAATAACACTATCCCCCCGAGCATTGGCAAGTTAATTCTTGTCATATAGGCATGTTTTCGATAACTAACGAGAAAACGTTATATCGGTCCATCTCACGTGCTTGCTTTTGGCGGTATCCCGCCCCACCTATCTGCCAAACGTAAGGGAATACTTCTACGTGCGAAGACCAGTATTCTTCATCGCTGCGCTCTCTGTTCGCATAGAGGCACGAAGACGACTTCGGCTTCCATGAGGAAGTCGAAGTCGCCGTCGCGTGAAACGAGGATGTAGCCGGTGAGTTAAGTAGGAGCGCAGCCGGTTCGAGTTTTAGCTCTCCAGGTTAGTTCGGCAAGTGTCCTTATGGGTGCCTTTGGTAGTAGTGGTTCGGCGCACCTGGCGTAGCGAAGCTGCTCGAGACTTGCACGGGCGCGCGCGGAGCGTTGTTATGCGCCTTGCTCAATGCCGCCGTAAGAGTGATGCCGCTGCCGGCGGGCCCTGATGTTCCAACGTTCTCAATGACAGCGGTTTCGGCGTTCGCATTCACATCGATCGTGATGGTCTGGCCGGCTTCAAAGCCTGTCACGTCCGCAACTTTGATGCTGGTCGCCCCAGAGGTCGAATCGCCTGTAAGAAACGTAGCGGGCTCCTTCGCGAAATCGTTGCAGTTGCTGTCGGTATCATGGCCGTCCGGGAATCGGCCCGCACTCGTGCCCGCGCTGGCGTTGGCGGGGGACGCAATCACACGACAGCCACCCTTCCCTGCTCCCGAGAGGCCCTGGTATCCCTTGGCCGCCCATGGGTCGACGACCAGTCCATAGTTGAGACTGTCGACTACCAGCCCGGCAGCGTCGCGCAACACCATGTTGCCGGCGCTGGGCGAAAGAGCAGGGCCACCGAACCACTGGTCGGGCGCCGGAGTTCCCTGGTAGCCCGCGGCGGCGTCCGTAGCGTCCTCCACGACGGCATCGACCGGGTGGCTGTTGGTTAGAGGGCTGTCCAGCGTGACGCCGGTCCCCAGCGCCATCACGGGCTCGTCGCTCGAATGGACAAAGGCCGTCGCCGGCTCGAACGTGATCCCGGTTCCGCGATCGCTGAACGGGAGATTGGCCGCATGGTTGAACTTCAACGGCTCGGCTAGATCAAGGCCCGTGCCCGGGTTGACGGCATCCTCGCCATTCACATGCTTCTGGGCGAGCGCTGGCGTAAATTCCACGCCGGAGCCGCCCCGCCCCGGGGTGCCGACTGCCGTGATTGTCACTGTCTCCAGATTCGCGGGGGTTCCAACGATCAACTTGTCGCCTGTAGCGAAAGCCTTCAAGTCCCTGCCGCGCAGTTTGACCTTCGTATCGCCTGGGCCTGCATCATCGTCAAGTGCTGTGCGGATGGATTCCGTGCCGACGTGCGTCACCGTGACCGTCTCGATCCCATGATCTTTGCTATCGATGTCAAGCCTGATCTTGTCGCCGACTGAGATGTTCCTGACCCACGTCACCTTGATGTTGGTCGCACCGGCGGCCGCATCCGCACCCAGGTATGCTTGCGTGCCGGGCTTGCCGATCGCGGTGACTGTGGCTACCTCATACCGCTCCGGGACTCTCCCTACAATGGGATAGGTGGCGCCATAACCAAGCGCCATCTTCTGCCCCACGAAGAATCCACCCGTGCCCATGACCGGAACGTTGGTCGAACCGGCGGGAATCGTGATTACCGGTCCTTCAGGGAGAGGTTCCCACAGCGTCGTGGGGCCGCCGGCCGGGGTTCCCATCTTGGCGATCTTGTGAGTCTCCACGCCGGAGCCGGAAGCGATGGAGATCGTATCCCCGGCCGACATGCCCGCCGTGCTCCTGAGGTAGAGCGTGCTGTCTCCCGCGTGTGCGGGGACTGCCAGCCCGGAGCTGGAAAGGCCGAGCAGATAGAAGCCGCCCGGCGCCAGCTTCTTCCCGGAGGGGATTCTCGTTTGCGAGAAGATGGCCTTCTCCGACGGGTGCTCGGTCAGGGTCCAGTTGGAGAGGTCGACCACACTGGTGCCGGCGTTGTAAAGCTCGATAAACGAATTCGTCGAGTTGGCTGGAGATGCGGTGCTCACGCGGAACTCATTGATCTTGACGGGAGCTGCGTTGCGAACCTTTTCGGCGATCGTTGCCTCCGAACGTTTCCCGCCGCTGTCCGGGCCGGTCCAAGAGACGTGGGCGACCATGTCGCCGTTAAACGCTTCTGGGCCCGAGGTGACGTCGAAGGTCACGCTGATGCTCCCACCCGCCGGGACCGGATGGGCTATCGTCGCGAAGCTGGCGGTATTGCCTGTAACGGTGGAGGTCCACTTGGCGGGTACGGAGATGCTGAACTTCACATTTTCCGTACCCGCTCCGGTTGTGTTCTGGAACGTCACCAGGGTCTTCTGGGTGGATCCCGGGGAGAAGGTCTGGAGTCCCGGGGGTGCGTCGCTGTGCTCTGCCGGCGCCATGCTCACCTGCTGCACGCCGTAGCCGGCAGCGACCACGTTGGCCTGTACGAGCTGGTCGGTTTCATTGGTTGGATAGGTGCCCGCGACGGTCATCGCGCCTTCGTAAAACGTCCCCTGTGAGCTGTTGCTGTTGTCTCCACCGTTGCCCAGCAGAATGGCACCCTGCTTGCGCATGGGGTCGTAGGTGAAGTTGATGCGCGGGCCATCGAACATGACCGCCAGTTTGCCCTTCTGCGCGTCCCCGCCCAGGGTACTCCAGTGGTGCGGTTTGCCCTTGGCCATTGCGGTCACAAATCGCCAGTCGGTGATGGTCGGCAGGTCCGGGCAGACTCTGCCACCGACACATCCGGCCAAGTTGTTTTCCTGATCGGTCATGATCCATGGCCCTGCCCCCGGCCCATGGATCCAGCCGGTCGTGTTGCCGAAATAGGTGGTCTCCATGGTGCCATTGCCGTCGTCGGTGCCATCGATCTCGGCGTTCCCGTAGTCGTAGCAGCAGCCGTTGTTGTAGTGTTTGCCATTGACGACCCAGTAGGTTCCCTCCGCTTGATCGTCCACCGCGGTTTGCTTGGCGTCATTGAGGCGCAGGCCCATGCCGGGCACGTTCATGATCCCGTAGGCCTTGTGACCCATGATCGTAATCGGCGCCATGTCGGCGATGGGGAGGTTGTTGTATCCGCCCATGGCCGGCCCGCTGAAATGGCCGCGAGGCGCCTGAGTGAGGTCGTTGTGATGGCCGGACTGGTCGTAGAGGATGCTAATCCAGCAGTACGTGTTGGCGCAAAACGCATCTTGCGCCGCCGCATCCGCATATCCGCCCGCATCGGGAACCGGCGAGGCGACAGGCTGGACGACGCCGATGTCCAGCGTCTTGCCATCCGTCTGCCGCAGGACCTGGTAGAGCGGGCCGTTATAGGAAGCGTACAGCGCGCGCGTGGTGCTATGGGCGGCCACGCAGGGATCGCCGCCGGAGGCATAGATGTCGCAAGGGCCCTGCGGCCGGGGCGGAGTAGATGCGCGTCCCGCCTTGGCCTGCGCCGCCATGGTCAACGTGGCCAGAACAATCGTGAGGGGCAGTGCAAGCATGAGCGAAACATTCATTCTCGTTTTCATAGTCTTCCTATTGAGTCCTTACCGTAGCTTTTCGATTGGGTTACTTGTTTGTATTCAAAACACCTTGAACTCCCAGAGCCCTGCTGCACCCTGCAAAATCGTGAGCCTCAAATACCGGGCTCGCACGGTCTTCACATCGGTATGCGGCGATTGCACCGTCACGTTCTCGTGGCCTCCATAGGGTTGCCACGTCTTTCCGTCGATCGAGGACTCGAGTCGATACGCCTGTCCGGCAGTAGGTTTCACAAAATAGAGTTCGGTGCGCTGGATGCTTCGGATTTCGCCGAGGTCAAGTCGATACCAGGGCTCCGCGTCGCCTTCGGCGGCAAGCCAGCGAGTGCCGTTCGAACCATCCAGAGCGTTTGCCGCAGCGTAATTTTCAACCCGGTCCAGTTTCGGGTCGGCGCGATGCGGAACTCTGTAGTCGGGGTGTACCGACGAAACTGTTGCGCTCTTGCGTAACGCTAAGTTGAGGGGGTCGGCATCGCGCACAGGGCGGACAGCGCCCACCCCCTCTTTGTCCAGCCGGACAGGCTGGATCGTTCCGTCCGCGTTGAAGTTCATCTTGTTAGCCGCGACCTGACGATTCGTCCCGCCCCGGCCATACTCGAGATACACGAAGTACCATTCCTTCGAGCCCTTGGGATTCACCACGCAGCCGTGGCCCGGTCCGAAGACGCCGGTCTTATAGTCGGTGCCGGCGATGATGTCCTGCTCGGGCGCTTCCCATGGGCCAAGCGGGGAAGTGCGGCTCATCATGTAGGCGTACTTGTAGTTTTCGTTTCCCTCCAGCGTGTAGAGGTAGTAATAGATCCCTTTGCGCTTAAAGAGCATGGGGCCCTCGGAATACCCCTCTCTCTTCGTCTGAATAAGAGTCTGCTCGCCGTCGAATCCGGTAAGGTCGGGCCTCAACTTCCCGAAGCCCCGCTGAGCCCACACCATGTAGGTAGCGCCATCGTCGTCCACAAAGACATCGGCATCGATGGGTTTGCCCACGCGGATGGGGTATGGCCTCCAGCCGGTGCCAGCGGCAATGTCCTTCCCATCGAGCGAGTGAAACGGTCCGTCAGGAGTGTCTGCAGCGACAGCCGTAATTTTCCCGTCCAGAGTTGGAAAAAGATAGTACCGCTTGTCTCGGTAAATCAACCCGCTCGGCGCCCAGTATTTCGCACTGAAGTCGCTAGGAAAGATGGAGCCACTGAACCGCCAATTCAGAAAGTCTTCCGACTTCCAGACGACAGGCATCCCGGACGAGGCAAGCCCACCACCCGCGCCGTCGGTTGTAGCGTTGAGATAGAACGTTCCATCAATCTCCGTAATGGAAGGGTCCGCAATCAGGTCGGGAACAAGGGGATGTCCAAAGCTGCTGGATTGCGCCATGGCAAATCCGCTGGATAGCGCGGATCCAATCATCAGACACAGAGACGCCACAGAAAGCCGGCAGAACCTTCCGCTGACACCGCCAGCCATTTTGAGCTTTCCTGCCTGCGAATCGATCACGAGTCCCAAGGTCCCTCTGAGAACCAGGCTAAGCGGGACGCACAAACCGCTCGACACAGGTTTTCTCTTTCGGGAAAACGTTATCTCATCCCCTGCCAACCTGGCAATGGCACCACGTCATAATTTGCCGGACGGGACTGCCCGTCTCGTTAGAAATATATCTGCCAGATGCATTTTATATATCTATAAGATATATATCTTGTAGATATACTTGCGACAAAGCCCTTCGCAGCCTCAGCGCTTCGGTCTGGCTTCCCTCTTTTTCGTGCGGGCGGGTGCGGCGGCGCTGAGCGAGCCGACTACCGCAGCTCGCTCCGGGAGATCGGACAACGCTCCGTTAGGAATGCTGGTGCTTCGCCGAACCGAGAGTTGCGTCGAGATTCCATAGTCGCGGTGCCAGTTCTTGTAATCCTCTTCTACATAGGCGCGAAGTGCGTTGAACGCGGTCTGTGCCAGGTCGCGACAGGACATCTGGATAGTGGTTAGCGGGGGAATCATATAGCGAGCGATGTGGATGTCGTCGAAACCGATGACTGACATTTGCTCGGGCACCTTCAGGCCAGCGTCGGCCGTAGCGTGAAGGACACCAATTGCAGTCATGTCGTTCGAGCACATCACGGCGGTGGGCGGCGACTTTAGCCTGAGAAGAGACCCCATAGCTTCTGTCCCACCCTCCAGCGTATGATCCCCGCGGACAATGTACTCGGGAGGCGGAGGCAGACCGATGTCCGTCATCGCCGAGCGGAAAGCCTCCTCGCGCAATACAGCGGAATGAAGACCGGCAGGTCCGGCGATAAAGCCGATTCGTCGATGTCCCAGGACGGCAAGGTGCTGTACGGCTTGGGAGATTCCTTTTGCGTAATCTACCGTCAGAGT